>Ga0075163_10011615_pt1 | contig 11474 bp, 12 predicted proteins | sample JI1023141ADNA_FD_71478 | JGI IMG/M metagenome (GOLD analysis project Ga0075163, IMG submission 71478) | Wastewater effluent complex algal communities from Wisconsin, to seasonally profile nutrient transformation and Carbon sequestration -... | ecosystem: Engineered > WWTP > Effluent > Algae... | reverse complement strand
CGCACCACCCCGGCCACCCGCGAGGCGCGGGCGGCCAGCAGCAGCACGTCGGTCTGGGCGCGGTCGAACGGCGCGTGTTCCTCGTCGATGACGACGAAGTCGAAGCCGAGGTCGCCGAGGATCTCGGTGGCGTGCGTGGTCGGCGTCTTCAGGAACGTGCCGACGAGCAGCTCGCGGGCGTGGAGGCGTTGGCGGAAGGAAGTCATGGGACGGGCATCCGGCGGATGCGCGGGCATTGTGTCAGAGGTGGGCGGCCGCCCGCCCGCGAAGTTTGCGGGAATTTCACTCTGTGAAATGGCCCGGCCGCCGAGCCGGCCGACGGCGCTCAGGGGCGCTGCCGCTCCAGCTGTCCGACCGTTCGTGCCACGTGGCCGGCGAGCTGCTGGAGGGGCGCCGCGAAGCGCGCCACGTCACGCGACGTCGGCAGCGCCGACCGGAAGTAGGTCATCCCCACCGTGGCCAGCACCTGGTCGCCGCGCATGATCGGCACGGCGATGGTCGACGAGGTGGAGGGCGCGATGCGGGCCGGCCGGGTGGCATAGCCCTGCGTCCGGATCGAGGCCAGCACGCGCAGTACGTCCTTGCGGCGACGCGCCGGCCGGTCTTCGGCATGCGTCGAGCGCGCCAGCATGCCGAGGATCACGTCGCGCTCGTCCTCGGGGCAGAACGCCAGATAGGCGCGTCCCAGGGCCCGTGTCAGCAGGTGCAGCCGCATGTTGATGGTGGCGTGGAACGGCGACACCGGGCTGTCGGGAATCGTGCTGAAGCGCACCACCACCGCGTCGTGATCGAGCAGCGCCATCGACACCGGCCAGCGGTGACGCCGCGTGAACTCGATCAGCCACGGCCGGCCGGCTTCCACCACCAGTGGATCGCTGTGGAAACCGCAACTCAGCGACTGCACCAGCGAGGTCACCTGATAGCCGCCGTTCCGCACGTCGGCCACCACGTAGCCACGGGCGATCAACGTCTCGAGCAGCCGCACGATAGTGGGCTTGGGCAGCCCGGTGGCCGCGTGCAGCGCCGCCACGGTGCCGACCTTGTGGCGGTTCAGCTCGGCGAGCAGCGCCAGGGCGCGAACCACCGCTTCGACGGGGCGATACGAGGGCACGGTTGCGGACCGCGCTCATTATGCGTCGCCCACGGACACGCCTGCCGGCCAGGCGCGTCGCGTTCGAATCGGAACACGGCGGTCACCGCGGCGGCCGCGCGTAGACCCAGCGGTCGAAGAAGTCCGCGAGGTCGCGACCGGTCGCGGCCTCGATGGCTCGCTGGAACGCCGGCGTCGTCACGGAGCGCCCGGCGGCGCCGCGCGTGTAGGCGCGCAGGGCCGGCCAGAACGTGGCGTCGCCGAGCAGCGTCCGCAGCTCGTGCAGCACCAGCGCGCCCTTCTGGTAAACGAGCGTGCGATCGTCGGCCGATGGCCGGTTCCAGTCGGGAAACACCAGGGGCTTGTCGGCGCCGGCATCACGGACGCGCGCGTACTCGGCGCGGAACCCGGCGATGGCCCGGTCGTAGGCGGCGCGGCCGAGACGCGTCTCGAGATAGGCCGCGGCCATGAAGGTGGCCATGCCCTCGTTCAGCCAGAAGTGGGTCCAGTCTTCACAGGTGACCAGGTTGCCCCACCACTGATGCGCGGCTTCGTGCGCGGCCAGCGTGATCGCCGTCGGATCGGCGAGAACACCGCGACCGTACGCTTCGGACAGCAGCGAGAGCCCGCTCATCTCCTGGCCCACCGTCCGCGCCACCAGCGCCTGTGTGTACGTGGCATGGGGAAAGGGCAGGCCGGCGCGCCGCTCGAAGAATCGCAGCATGCCCTCGGTGTCGGCGAAGATGCGCCGCAGCTCCGCGGCGGAGAATCCGTCACCGAGCAGGTGCAGGCGTCCCGACGTGACAACGGTGAACGGCGCCGCGGCGAAGCCGAACGTGTAGGTCGGCGCCGGGGCATCGAGACGCCATTCGTGCACGCGACGGCCATCGCCGGCGCGAGTGACGGGGCCCGACCGGCCCACGCCGGTGGCACGCCAGTCCGGCGGCAGCACCACGCGCAGCCGCAGCGTCGCCCGGTCGCCCGGCCGATCCACGCTGGGCATCCAGTCGCTGGTCGTGAAGATGGTGTAGACCTGCGCGCGGCCTTCGGGGAACTGCAGGCCGGAGCCCGGCGTGCCGTGATAGCGAATCTCGACCTCATGCGTCGAGCCAGACTCGAGCGGCGGGGCGAAGCGCACCGTCGCCTTCCGCGGGCTCGTCGCCACCTCGGCCATCCGTCCGTCGACGGTCGCCGTCTCGATGTCGAGGGCGCCGCGATCGAGCGACAGGTCGTCGGCACGGTCGGCAGCACGCACGCGGATCCGCACCGTGCCCGTCACGGTGTGCGCGACGACGTCCGGCGTGACCAGGGCGTCGTAGTGCAGCACGTCCACACCACGTCCGTCATCACGACGGGCGACGGCGGGCGTCGGCACCGCGGTCAGCATGGCGAGGGCGAGGACGGCCATCGCTCGCCAGTCCAGCAGCGACGTGTCCGCGTCGTGGTCGGCGTGCGGCGAGCGTGACCGGGCGTCGGACATTCGCGGACCTCTGCCCGATTCTGTCACGGGCGATCGGGCCGCACCGGGTGGACGCGCGTCGTCGATCAGTCCGGCAGCAGCGGCACGTAGTCCGGATACCAGCTCGCCGCCGCCACCAGCGCCGCGGCCTCGTCGGACGACAGGCGCCGGCCGGTACCCGACGCGCTGGCATGACCGAGCACCGCCGCGGCCACACGGGCGCTGACGGCGCGCAGCTCCGAGACGTCTGGCACCAGCGCGCCCTGCGCCAGGCGCGAGGCGTCCATGCAGTCGGCCACGGTCCGCGCCGCCACTAGGAACACCGCGTCGTCGATCTCGCGGATCCCCGACAGGATGGCGCCCATGCCCACACCGGGGAACACGAACACGTTGTTCGCCTGACCGATGACGTGCCTGAAGCCGTCGTACGTCACGTCGGCGAACGGACTGCCCGAGGCGACCAGCGCGCGACCGCCGCTCCACGCGATGGCCTCTTCCGCCGAGCACTCGGCGCGGCTGGTGGGGTTCGAGAGCGGCAGCACGATCGGCCGATCGACGTGGCGCGCCATCGCTTCGATCATCGGCCGGGTGAAGGTGCCCGGCTGCGCCGTGGCGCCCACCAGCACCGTCGGCCGCACGCACTGGATCACCTCTGCCGGCGTCGGCGCGTCGATGGCGTCGAGTCCGTAGCGCGCGAGCAGGCCGCGGGGCGCCGCCAGCGCCGCCTTGTGCGGATCGTCGAACGTGCCGCCCTCGCGCAGCAACCCGCGGCTGTCGAACACGAAGCGCGACGCGGTGATCGCGTCGGACGAGGCGCCCGCCTCGCGCATCGCCGCGGCCAGCAGATCGGCGATGCCGCTGCACGCCTCACCGGCCCCCATGAACACCACGCGCTGCTCGGCGATCGGCTGGCCGGTGATGCGCAGGGCCGCCAGGATGGCCGCCACCGCCACCGCCGCCGTGCCCTGGATGTCGTCGTTGAACGAGGGGAGACGCTGCCGGTAGGTGCGCAGGATCCGGAAGGCGTTGCGCTTGTGGAAGTCCTCCCACTGCACGACCGCGCGCGGGAACACCGTGCGCACGCCGGCCACGAAGGCTTCGATGAACTCGTCGTAGGCGGCGCCGGTGAGCCGTCGCTGGCGATGGCCGATGTAGAGCGGATCGTCGAGCAATGCGGGGTTGTTGGTGCCGACGTCGAGACTGATCGGCAGCACCTTCGAGGGATGGATGCCGGCGCCGGCGACGTACAACGACAGCTTGCCGACCGGAATACCCATGCCACCGGCGCCCTGATCGCCGAGGCCGAGAATGCGCTCGTTGTCGGTGACGACGATGAGCCGCACGTCCTGATACGGGTAGTTGCGCAGCCGCTCCGGGATGCGATGCACGTCGTCGGGCGTGAGCCAGATGCCGCGCATGTCGCGCACGATGTGGCTGTAACGCTGACACGCCTCGCCCACCGTCGGCGTGTAGACGATCGGCATCAGCTCCTGCAGGTTCTCGACGAGCACGCGGTAGAACAGCACCTCGTTCCTGTGCAGCAGCCCCGCCAGGCCGATGTACTTCTCGAGGCCGCTGGACTTGGCGCGCACGTGCTCCAGCTCGAGCGCCACCTGCTGCTCGATCGCCTGTGTGGTCGGCGGCAGCAGGCCGTGCAGCCCGAAGCGCTCGCGCTCGTCGGCCGGGAACGCCAGCCCCTTGTTGGTCGAGGGGTTCTTCAGCAGCCAGATGCCGCGCTTGCGGGTGCGGATGGCGTCGGGGGCGCGGACGCCGGAATCGAGTGCCTCGTCGGACATGAACGGATGCCTCCGCGGGGAGGCGAGTCCCCGGCGTCAGATGGAGCTGCAAGATCGGCACCACGCCGGGACGGGCGGACGGCCGCACGGCCGCTCCGCGAGACGGTCGAGCCAGGTGGAATAGTCCCGCCGGCGTGACGTTCTGGCGCCTCGGCCGGGACGGCCCCGGGCGCCTCCGGTCCGCGACTGTCACCGGGCACCCGATCGCGGCGCCGCGATGAAGGCGCTCGCGTTCACCGCCTGAAGGCGGCCCGACCGTCGATGCCGGAAGACCACCGCCTCCACGCCAGCGACGCCGTCCACGCACATCACGTCCACACCGCTCTCGACCGCACAGACCCCGCCGCTGCCCAGGGCCACGTCGCCGAGACGGCGACGCAGGCGGCGCCCCACCCGTGCGTCACGCGAGCCGAGCAGCACGCACACCCGCTGCCCACGCATCAGCGCGGCGACGGCGGCCCGCGCCAGCAGCGGCGACCACCACGTCGACGGTACGCGTCATGGCGTCACCGTGGTGGCGTCGTGGCCATCGATCAGGATCGGGCCGCTCAGCGTGCGCAGGAACGCCTCGAGCTGGCGGCGCTCGGCCGGCGTCAGGCGCAGCGGGTGCAGCTCGCTGTGGCCGGCCGGCGCGGCGGGCGCGCGATCGTAGTGGGCGATCACGGCCGACAGCGACGTCAGTTGCCCGGCGTGCATGTAGGGCGCCCGCTCCGCCACGTTGCGCAGCGACGGCACCTTGAAAGCACGCCGCAGCGCGTGGTCGCCGGTGACCATGAAGTCGAGTTCGGCACAGCGCTCGCGGGCGTCGCTCCAGCGGCTGCGGCAGTTGAACTCGTCACGCGCCACCGCCGTGGCCCCTGCCAGCCGTCCCAGGTCCTCGGGCAGGCCGGGCCTGGCCGCGACGCCGGTGTTGTGGAACTCGCCGTTCGAGAGCAGCGGGCCGTTGTGGCACTGCGTGCAGTGCGCGCGGCCGATGAACAGGCGCAGCCCGGCCACTTCGTCGTCGCTCAGCAGATCGCTGCCGGCGCCGCCGGACGTGACGGCCGCCACGTAGCGATCGAAGCGCGAGGCCCCGAATCCGAGACGGCGCTCCCAGGCCGCGATCGCCTTGCCGATGTTCACGAAGACGCCGGTGACGGCCTCCCACAGCGCCTCGACCACCGACAGGTCGGGCAGCGGTCCGAACACCGCCTCGTAGTCCGCGCGGTAGTGCGCGACGATGACCCGCGCGTAGTCGGTGCGCGTGCCGCCATGCTCGACGGCGCTCTCGAGCGGACCGAGCGCCTGCGCCCACAGGCTGTCCTTGCGGCCATCCCAGAAGAGGAACGGCGATCGCGCCATGCCGGCGAGCGGCATGGCCCGTCGCGTGGTGGTGCCGACGCCGACGGCCAGTGGCAGGCCGTCCTGGAAGCCGCGGTCCGGCTGGTGGCAGGTGCCGCACGACACGCGTCCATTCGCGCTCAGGCGGGCGTCGAAGAACAGACGCCGGCCCAGTTCGGCCGCCGCGGGATCGTCGGCGACGCGGTTGGTGGGATCGGGCGGCAGCGGGTCGAGCGCCAGCAGCGACAGCGACCGCAGCTCGTCGAGCTGCGCGGCGGTCCAGCCCGCGCGAGGAGCGGCGTCGCCGACGATGAGCATCGCCCACAGCGTCGACACGAACACGGCGATCGCCAGTGAGAAGCGCGTGGTCATGGCCATGGTCCCGGATCAGAGCGCGAGGTTGAAGGTGACCGTGTCGACGCCACGGTCGCTGGTGATGGCGAGCCGGAACTCCCACCAGCCGCCCATGTTGAAGCGCACGCCCTCGATCTCGTAGAGGCCGGCGCAGAGCGCGCGCGTCATCCGCGGCCGCGTCGGCAGGCCGTGGCCGTGTTCCGGCATGCCGCCGTCGATGGCGATGCGGGCGTCGTCGATGGTGCCGCCATCGGCATCGCGCACCACCACGCGCACGGTCTGCATCTGACGCGGACGCAGCGGCTGGGCTGGCTCGAGCGTGACCACCACGCGGCCCTCGGCCGACGTGCGCGGCCCGAGGCCGAACTCGCTGGCGGCAGGACGCCGGGCGCCGGTGCCGCGCATCATCATCGCGTGGCTGCAGCCCTGCAGAGCTGGCACCACCGTCACCAGCAGCACCAGCAGGACCGCCCGCGTCGTCATCGTCATCGTCGTCATCGTCGTCTCCCTGAAGCACCGCGGCGACCGTGCCGCGAGGTGATTCGCAGCGTAGCGAGCGGGTGACGGCGCGGGATTGAACGCAGACGCCGGAGTCCTTGAACGCAGCGGCTGTTCTCGCGAACGGCGCGAACGGCGCTGCTAGAATGCCGGCTTGCCGTACACCCCGAGCGCGGAGCCGTATCGCTGGTTGCGCGTGCCGCGCTGGTACCTGTGGGAAGGCGGCTTCCTGCTCACCGCCGCCGCGCAGGGTGTCGTGCCCGCCCACGCGCACCACGCCATCCAGGTGGTCATCGCCCTCGATGGCTGCGTGGCGATCAGCGGCGCCGACGGCGTGTGGCACGAACGGCGCGGCATCGTCGTGCGGCCCGATGCCGAGCACTCGTTCGACTGCAACGGCGCCCTCGGCGTGATGCTGTTCGTCGATCCGGAGACCAGTGAGGGGGCGTGGCTCGCGGCCGCGCTGCGCGAGCCGATCACAACGGTGAACGAGGCACGGCTCGACGCGCTGGTGCCGCCGCTGCGCGCCTTCGCGGACCAGCCCGACGACATCGAGGACGTGGCGGCGCGGATTCGCGGCTGCGTGCAGGGCTTGCGTCCCGGCCTGGCGCCGGCTCGTCGCGTCGACGCGCGCGTCACCACCGTCATCGAGGCGATTCGCGCCTCCGAGGATCTGCGACTGTCGCTCGACACGGCCGCCGGCATGGCCTGCCTGTCGCCGACACGCTTCGCGCACCTCTTCAAGGAACAGCTCGGCCTGCCGTTCAGCCGCTACATGCTGTGGCGGAAGCTGACGCGGGCGATGGTGGCGGTGGCCTCCGAGCGCACCATCGCCGCGGCCGCGCACGCCGCCGACTTCGCGGACGCCGCCCATCTCACGCGCACCTTCTACCAGATGGTGGGCATGGCGCCGTCGGCGCTGATGCGCGGCGAGTTCATCGAGATCCCGTCGCCGTTCAGCGCCCTTCCAGGCCCGGACGCGGCTGGCCGGCGACCCTCGGCCGGCGAATAGCCGATTCGTTCAACGACAACAGCCGCGCCGTCCAATCCGGCACCCGCGGGCGGATGGGAGACTCCGTGACGTGGTTGACATGTCGTCACCACCGAAACGAGGAGCCTGTCATGACGAACCCTTCGAACGTCTGCGCGTGCGCGATCTGTGGTGGCACCGACTGCCAGTGCGGCTGCCAGACGCCCGTGGCCGCGCCGCCCGCCTGCCAGTGCGCGGCGGACTGCACGTGCGGCGAGACCTGCACCTGCCCCGCCTGCAACACCGCCACCAACGCGCCGCAGAGCCGCTAGCCCACCAGGACGGGCGTCCGCGCTTCCCCGCCGGACGCCCGTTCGTGAATGTCGCTTCCCCACCACTCACGAGGTCGCCGTGCCCTACGCCATCGGATCGCTGCTGTCGCTGGTCGTCGCCATCTTCGCCCGTCGCGTCGGCCTCGATCGCGATCGCGCGTTCTACCCCACCGTCACGATCGTGGTGGCGTCGTACTACGTGCTGTTCGCGGTGATCGGCGGTTCGACGCCGGTGCTCGCCGCCGAGATGCTGGTGATGGCCGCGTTCGTGATCGCCGCCGTGGTCGGGTTCAGGGCGCGACCGTGGCTGGTCGTGATGGCGCTGGCCGCGCATGGCGCCTTCGACGCCGTGCACGGACACGTGATCGACAACGCCGGCATGCCACCGTGGTGGCCGGCCTTCTGCGGCAGCTACGACGTGGGCGCGGCCCTGTGGCTGGCGTGGCTCATGCGACGCGACAGCTCGCGCCCGTCGCGGTCGGCGTGAATCATTCGGCCGTGATCGACGTCACGCGGATGGTGTCGGTCTTCGCGTCGAGCACGCCCACCACCTTCACGCGCGCGCCGGCGAGCGCCCGCGCCTTCGACTGATCGCTCAGCTGATACACGGTCTTGCCGTCGAGCAGCACGAAGGGTGCCTCGTGTTCTTCCGCGCACACCTTCGCGCACTCGGCGTCGGTGGGCCCCATCCGCATGGCGGCATGACCGTTCACCGCGCACAGTTCGTCGATGACGACGCCGGTGAACGTCTTCGATTCCTGGGCGGCGCCGGGAGCCGCGGCCGACAGCAGGCCGAGCAGCACCGTTGCGCAGGTCAAGGTGAGGATCCGCATGGGTGTCTACTCTATCGCCGGCCGGGCCGGCGCGACACCGCCGCGCGGGCGCCGATGAGACCGAGCCAGAACACCGGCACCGGGAACAGCGCGAAGAGATAGGCGCCGCCGAATCCGCGCACCACCACGACATCGAGCGGATCCGCTGGCGCGTACCAGCATGGCGTGGTCGCACCCACGGTCCACTGCGCCAGCTCCCCGGTGCGCCCGCCGCGACCGCCGATGCCCAGACGCGATCCGGTGTCGTAGCCCGACGAGAAGGTCTCGCGTCCGTCCACCGTGTATCTCAGGCCCAGCACGGGCACGTAGTTGGTCTGATCGACCGGGGCGCTCGAGGGAGAGCTGCTGCCGCTGCGCGTGGTCGACTGCGCGCTCAGCCGCCCGCCGAGGATCGTGCAGGTCGTCTCGGGCCACGACAGCGACTGGTAGTCGCGCCGTGCCATCGACCCGAACAGCACCCAGAAGCCCACCGCGATGGTGATCGCGGCGGCCGCCGACCCGGGACCGATGCGCGACGCCAGCAGCGACGCGAACCCACCGTCGTCTGACGCACGCGTCGAGCCGCCCGACAGGCCGCGCAGCACCAGCCATAGCAGCACGCCGGCGGCGAGCACCGCCAGCACGACCAGACCGGCGCGGGTCACCCGCACGCCGGCGATCGGGATGCCGACATCGGCGAGGCGGGTGTCGATCGTGACCGTGGCGTGGTCGTAGTGATCGGTGTGGCTGTCGAAGTGCGACATGCGCAGCGACACGCTCAGCGCGTCGCCACCGGAGTCGCGCGGCGCCAGCACGCGCAGCGTCAGGCGACGTTCGCTGCCGGCCGGCAGCGGCACCTGCGCGAGCGTGATCCGCCGGGCCTCGTGGTCGATCTCGGCGCCCTCGATGCCAGTGCCGTCCACGAAGAAGCCCATCAGCGGCCACTCCACCGTGACGTAGACGGCGCCGGCGTCGTCCGGGCCGGTGTTGCGCATCACGACGTGGAACGTGACGACGTCCGCTTCACGCGGCGTCGCCGGCTCGATGGCGATGGTCGAGCGCGAGAAGTCGGGCGCCGCCAGCGCGGGGCGCGCCGTCGCGCCGAGCATCGACAGGACGACCACAGTGGCACACGCGAGGGCTCGCATCGGCGCTGTGATTCTATGCGCGGCGCGACCGTGACGGGCATACGATGCCCCGGTGCGCCGCCCGGCCATGATCCGCTGCCTCGTGGCTCTCATGCTGCTCGCCGTCGGCCTGGTGCCGGCAGCGGCGCAGGACGCCGCGTCGCTGGTGGCACGCTACGACGCCGCGGTCACCGCGCTGCAGCGTCGCGACTTCGGTCCCGTGGAGCGGCTCACGCGCGACTGGGGGCGGCGGGAGTTCGAGACGGCCGTGTCGCGGGTGCGCCTCGAGACGCCGGCCGCCATGCAGGCCGCCGCGCAACTGCACCTCGAGGTGGCGGTGCGGGTGGTCGAGGCGTCGGCCGAGGAGGCGCTGTTCCACGTGCGCCTCGGGCAGCGTCTTCTGACGCCGCTCGCGAAGCAGGACGGCGCGCCCGGCGACTTCGTGGCCCGCTGGTCGAGCGTGGCCTCGAGCGTGTTCCTGGCCCGCACCGATCCCGTCCGCGCGCGCCTCGCCCTGACCTTCGCGCTCGACCATCGGCCGCGCGACGCCCGGGTGCGGCTGGCATCGGGCGCCATCGACGATCTCGGCTCGCTCGCCCTCGATGTCGACGACCCGAGCGCCCGCCTCATCGATCGCCGGGCCGCCGCGGCCACGCGCGGACGGGCCCGCCTGCTCGCCAGCGCCGAGCAGGAATACCGCACGGCCGCCACGCTGGCGCCCGATCTCGCCATCGCGCGGATCCGCCTGGCACGCGTGCTGTTCCGGCGGGAGCAGGTGGACGCCGCACGGCAGGAACTCGAGGCGGTGCGCGGCGCCGCGATGAGCATCGGCGACCGCTACCTGTGGCTGCTCTTCTCGTCGGCCGTCGACACCAGCCTCGGCGACGCCGCGCGGGCGCGGACCCATCTCGAAGAGGCGGTGCAGATCGCCATCGACCGTCAGGGGTCGTGGATGGCGCTGGCTCAACTCGAGGAACGGGAAGGCCGTCCTGAACGCGCTCGCGCCATCGTCGATGAAGGCCTGGCGTTCCGCCGCGCCAACCTCAGCGACGAGTGGTGGGAGTACCGCAACGGCCGCTTCGATCAGGAGGGCATGACGTGGCTGCGCGCCGCCGTCTGGCGCTAGCCGGCGCGGTCGTCGCCGCGGCGCTCGCGGTGGCCCGGCCGATGGCGCAGGAGCCGGTGTTCCGCGCCTCGGTCGAGACCGTCACCGCCGACGTCTCGGTGACGCGTAACGGCGTACCGGTGACCGGTCTCGAGGCGCGGCACTTCGTGGTGCGCGACAACGGCGTGCCGCAGACCGTCGAGCGCGTGATGTTCGACGAGGTGCCGTTGCACCTGCTGCTCGTGTTCGACACCAGCAGCAGCCTCGGCAGCAGCGGCGTCCGCGCCCTTGCCGACGCCGCCGGGGCGCTCGTCGACGCGCTGAAGCCCACCGACCAGGTGGGCCTCATCACCTTCTCCGAGTCGGTCGACGTCCGCGTGCCGCTCACCCAGGAGCACGACCGCGTGCGCACGGCGCTGCGCGGTGGCGCGGCGAGCGGGCCCACCGCCTGGCGCGACGCGCTGTTCGTGGCGACGCAACTCTTCGAACCGCGCCTCGACACCCGCCGGGTCGTGCTGCTGCTGACCGACGGACGCGACACCTCGAGCTGGATGCCGGCCGCGGACATCCGCGACGTGGTGCGGCGATCGGGCGTCGTGCTGCATGCGGTG
>Ga0075163_10011614_pt1 | contig 11474 bp, 25 predicted proteins | sample JI1023141ADNA_FD_71478 | JGI IMG/M metagenome (GOLD analysis project Ga0075163, IMG submission 71478) | Wastewater effluent complex algal communities from Wisconsin, to seasonally profile nutrient transformation and Carbon sequestration -... | ecosystem: Engineered > WWTP > Effluent > Algae... | reverse complement strand
TCCAGTTTAGCAATTGCTCCGTAAGTGTATGTAAGCTGAAGAATTTATACGAGAAGTATAACGACGTGAAAATCAACCTATGTCTCGAGTTTAAACACTAGATCAGCGCGTCCATCAAGCGGAAATGAACAAGGCGGAAGAATAAAAGGTCATGAACCCCGTAGGTTAATATGGAGGTAATATAGCTCTCGGGATCTCTTAAAGAGTATAGGAAGCCGCTCGACAGCCTGTGCGCAATAATGAGAGCGAATAAATAGATCGTTAAATGAGAGAAATAATGTAAAGGCAACATGACAGGGTCTTCAAAGCTGAAGAAGCGCAGCGAAACGAACCAAGAGAATCCGTTATGTTTAGGACTGGCACAGATGAGCCTGTGAATAGTGTCATAAATAAAGAGGCTCTCGCCGAACGATAGAAACGGTCTTAGCAGGAAGTTGCTCGTTCCCAGTAATAATTCTAGTAGCTTCGATAAATGAAAGAATAAGCGGAATAAGAAGAACTCATGCGCCGCAAGGCTCAAGTCAGGTAAGCAGAAGACCGTTAACATAATCGTCTAATGTAATTTCTCGCACCGCAGCCTCCCTCATCTATAAACCCATAATACACCCAAATGATGATGATGAGTGGTGTCCAAAACGATGGGCCTTAACCTAGATTAGCAGATGTTACACACCCATCACAAGTAATGATTGCAAAAATATGGGAACATAAACCTGTGGCACAAAGCGAGCTTCCACCAATGGTTGTCACAATCAACCAACCCGCCTCCTTCTATCAACAGCCTCCCAGCACTGCACCAAACTTGATAGGCTCGAAACCTGGTATGGACCTTCCTAACCAAGTTCCGGTTGAATACTTGATACCCCACGAAGAAGCAAAGGATGATTTAGCTCCTGAAACTGTCTTCTCCGGAGGGACAGAAGAGGCAAAGGTTCGAGGCGCAACTGGCTCTAAAATAGGAAAGGGTGTAGGGAAAGCTAAGTCTAATCGAATGGATATTGATGGTGATGATGGCGGATTCGAGGTTTCGAACAGGGCTCGAGAGCAGCAGCAAGCCTTTGAAAACCAGCGAAAGATGCAAGAAGATCTCCGTAATCCTGACATGACCGCGAACGCGTTCCGACAAATTGATGAACGTTAGCGTAGAGATTAAAGGAGAAATGGGGAAGAAGAAAAGAAAACCCGCAGATGATGTTATAATTAATTAATACTCGTATGTCTTCACAGGTTTCTGCCTCGCAGATTGATGCGCCCGACTGGGACACCCTGATTAAAGCGGGGGAAGCCGTGTCCAGCGCAAATGTCGCCATTCTACAGGCGCTCCCCGCCGCACAGGAGAAGATTGGCAAGCTAAACAAGTACGACTGCATTGCCGTTGTTCGCCAGCTCGAGATTGACACTGATCACGAGTGCGAGGACATTGACAAGGAGGCGCGCCTCAAGTTGCTGTTTGAGCTCCAGGAGGTGGTCCAGGGTGTGGTAGAAAAACTAGTGAAGATTCTCGATGTTCATGACGAGCTCACATCTCACGTCGAGCGAATCATGGCCCCACACACACCTACGAGGAAGAACACTGAAGAGGGCAGCGATTGAATTAGTATTTAAGCGTTAACAACAACATATCATCTTCCAAGTAGCTGTACCACCAGGTCCTACCGGATAAAGACCACCATGTCCGCCCTCACAAAGATCAGTTGATTTGACCCTTGTTCTTGTGTCTTTTTCCCAACCTGCATCAAGTCGAACGGCTGCATTCCTCTCCTCCCCGACAACGTCGTCTTGTCCTTGCCCATCTCTTCACCCTCGAGCGATATTCCGTATTAACATCTACCCAAGAGTGCTTACTGTGTGTGCAGACTTGATAGTCTTTTTGGTCCAACATAGATTGCTGTGGTAAGACTGTCAATGTAGTAGTTACAACCCTCGAACGCCGCGTCCGTCGCTGGATCGTGAAGTTTGTTGAAGGACTTGAGAGTCTCAATGTAAAACGCGTTGCCTCCTCCCATTCTTGCGGTGTTCCCCATGTCTCCAATAATTCTCTCCGAGGGCGTGTATTCGGTTCCGTTTCTCAGCTACAACTGTTCTAGACAGTGAGACACAAAGTGAAGTTTTCTTTGATTCGTATATTTGCGGTAACCATTGTAGATGAATACAGTGTGGATAGAGTTTATGCTCTTGAAGTAGACATTGATCTAAGAAAAGGCTGTGATCCCTGTGTCAGCCACCCCGTGGTTCACTGTTTGGGGAGCCAGGTAGAAGGTGTTGAACGGAATGTATAGACCTTGCTGAGCCACCACTTGATCAAGGGCTCGATGCACTTGCTACTCGAACATGATTACGTTACCATAGATCTCAAACTTCGTGATAACATAGTTTCTCGTTAATGATGTTTAAACAGCTCCTCCACCTGGCAGCAAACAGTATAAAGCATATGGGTTCATTGAAAACTCTAATTCGAGTGGCATCAAATTCAAAGGAATCAGTTTTTTCTCTGGTATCAAAACACCAATTATTCCAGAATATATTGGAATAGTGTATCGTTTTAGGTGACTTAACTTCCGTTTGTAAAACTCAATATTTGTTATAGGGGCAGCACTTGCTGGGTTTAATAAGACGCCGCTGGGCACATAGTCAACAAGGTCTGCCACTTTAACCATCCCGTTAATTGACGTACCCAATGATGAAGCTGTCTCTTCTAGTTATTCGTCTGTGTAAACCCCCTGCACAAATTTACCTCCATATGTCATGGGCGCAGTTATCGAATGCTTCGGTAATGCTAACCCTCTGTCATCGTAATATATTCCACCCTAGATTGTTGCGTATATTACCGAACCAGAGTCACCTCTTCCGCACAAGGGCTGAAATGAATCTCCTTCCGCGCCAAAAATTCCGATTGAATCTGATCCTATCATAGTTGACTAGGGAAATCCCTCGTTTGCGTGTATTTTTTTTTACTCTCTAGAATAGAGCATGTCGTTGATCATTCCCGCCAGTACATCATACTCCTCGATCCTTTCAAGCTCTTCGCCTTAAGAGCGTGCCACAAACCTATGAATAAATGAATGTGCGCTTCTATCTAAAAATTTGCCACAATGAATAACTTATTCTACTGGGTTTCCATGACCAGTAATTTACCTTGAAAAATTTGGTCCTCTGCATGCTTGCAGCAACTGTTCTTGTGTGTCAATCGTGGTGGCGCCAGCTCCAATTGCTTCTGATCGAATTGCTCCTATTTGGTTTGTTGTTAACAAGGTAGTCAGTTCTGGCATAATATCAACCTCAATGTCAATGTAGGTGGAAAAGGGGTCAAGAAACCCGTTGCCCTGCAACATAAACTTTATCACGTCGTTGGGACCGGCTGATTGGACGTTGGCCGTGGGTGTAAAACGGATCAACTTCACCGTGTTCTCAATTTGCTCGGGCTTCACGTCCGAGTAGTTGATGGAGTTTGGTATAACGTGGGTTCTTCCGCCGTCTGACATGCGCGCGTCCCTTATAATTAATTATAAAGTCGGCACTTCATGTAAAAATCAGAGACCTCGTTTGAAGAGCCCAAGGTGGTCGGTACCAGTGGTTCAATTAGACCCCGAAGAGTCGAAGGCTGGACAGAAAATGTAAAGACTGCCGAGGATGCCAAGCAATTTATTTAGCAAATGTACCCCTAGTTCCCTGCAGAGTTGGTGGAGGCGTACGTGCTCGTGTTGGGCAACAAGGCCACTCTGGAACAGAAATTAGGTAAAAGTAGACTCAATGAGAACAAAGACGGATGGGATTTTATGAGTGAAATCAAGAAGGCACGAGAAAAGTGCGCCGAGGATATGGCAGCTGAAAACGCCCGCAAGCTCATCGAGGACTATGAGCTCGACGACAGCAACAACAAAAGCGCAGGCAGGGGAAAGGGTAAAAGAAAGTGAAATCAGTTAAGTAACTTAAAGTTCTCGAAAAATACATCTGGAAACTCTGTCCATATTCCCATATTGTCGTACCGCCGGTCTCCGCGCGTTGTTATGCTTGTCCCGAGAGCCGCATCCTTGTCAGTCTCAAAGACTCTCTCCAGTAGTTCCTGCCACTGGTTCTTGCTGAGCACCACCGCGTCTTTCCACACCGTCTCTGTCTCTATTGGGTTCAGTCTGAATATGATGATCCAACTGCACGTTGTTCTAATCTTCTAGGGGATCGCAGTAAACTTCTAGGATATTGTTATTATACTCAGTGTGCCGTTTGCAATCAAGTGTCTCCGATTGAAGAAGAGCTTGATTAGGGAAGGATCATACTCTCCCTACTTGACATCACCAGCCACATCATCTAAAACCAGGAGTACGTTCAAGTGGGTGTGTCGAAGCAGTTCCTCATCAGCTATCAAGCTCAAGTACAGCGTCTGCACCTGGTTTGCGTACTCGTTGATCTCGTTGACCTTGTCACTCACCATGTTTGTCATCTGCTTCTTTGAGATTAGACCCTGCAGCATCATCTTCCTCAGCGACGGCTGCTCTCCGAGCCTTGCTCCACTGAACCCAGCACCGCCTGACTGCGCTCCTTTATCAATAAAGCAACTGGGAACCAAGTCAAAGCTCACGCATCCCTTTGGTTTTGGAAGATTGTGCTGCTGGTAAGCTCCCAGGATTGGACCCTTCTTTGCACCTAGAGCAGGAAAACGAGTGTTAAAGTTGGCGATCAATCGCTGCAGTTGAGGGAGGTCGAGTATGCGCTGCGATTAGATCGTCTCCTCGAGAAGCCGCTGAACTTGGTGCTTGTTTGCGTTGTTTTGTGTGATTGTGTTCTCGTCCTCGGACCTCAGGTACTCCATCAGCTGTTGCTCCTGTCTCAGGTTAAACTCGTGAATATTGTTGAAGATCCACTCTAGATCAAACTCTCCATGGGCAAACTCCTGCGGCACGTGGAACCCCATCTTACCCAAGCTCGGTGAAATCACCAATATTCTATCGAAGCGGTTCTTGTACAGCTCCGGTGACTCGATCAGCTTCTTCACTAGGGTCGTCTTGCCAGACCCCGGCTTCCCACAAATCAGCATACAAAAGTGGGGTTGTATCAGCTGTGCCTCCTAACGAGTCAACTAAAATCCCGATATTGGCTCGACAATGTTCTATTCTGGTTGCAGTACGGGCAGTCGATGCGAGTCCGACGCTCCTGCGCCCATCTCTGTCCGGGGTCTTTGACTCACGGCCTCATGAGCCACCTTGTGAAAGTGAGAACTCATCATCTTGCTAGTGATCGTGTATATAATTGAATTATAGACTAATGTTAGGAGGTGGGATCAACATGCTCAGGTAGCAGCCCTATTCGGACCTGGGCACGATGGTTCAAGAACGAATGGACAATGGTGTGATTATCACACTGAGAGGCACCGATAACAGAGCCCAGATCTCAATACCACAGCTCCAGAAGCAATTCTCGACTGCCGGCATCGGAGACGAGGTCCAGTTCATTGTCAAGTCCTTCTCGTTTCACACAGAGTTCATCAACGCCAAGCAGGGAGACGGGTTTAATTTTTGGCTCCCGAGTTTCATCATTTAGCGGGATAACGACCTGAACCATGTGACTGACCCACTTGTGTTCTCCCGAACTGAGGAACCATTTCCCATTCCTCTCATATTTGACACAGACTTGCCCGAACTGCATGTAACCACCGACGAGTTTGTCAACGTTCTCAATCACTCGAAGCTATTTGCTCTTCGAGAATTTGCACTTACCTATGCTTCCGGTCTTTCATCAGCTCCGCTTCACCACGGCTCAATTTTCAACGTACTCCAACACTCGGAGTTCGTGTACGACTACACTGTGGGCAAGATTGGGCTCAAGACGGATCTAGCCGGAAGAGTTCCCTAGCTCTACTACTATGATAACGCCATATGGCAGCATGCGAGCATCAGGAGCTTTGATCTGTTGGTGCAGCCCTTCTCGTAGTTGACTTCTCTCAATCAGTACAGACTTGCGCAGCTCATGGGCTTCGGGTCCAACGTCGACACCACAATCGGGTCCGAAGCAACTGCTCTGTATGAGCATACGTTCACATCGCTGTTGATGGAGACGTATCTATTTCGCCCGGTCACTGTAAATCTCACGTATTACCCACCTGATTCGATGCAGTCCATCACAGTATTTGCACCCTACGTCTCCGATAACCTACCCAACAAGTTTGTTATTATCAGATCATCGGCGCGATCAAACGTTGTCTCGGACAAGGGAAAACGAGAGGGCATCATGCTGAGTATCGCGGTGACTCAGAGCTCCATAGAGACCTATCAGACTTTCAATGAGGACAGACTGGACTTTGCGAGCAAGGACACCCTGCAAGGAGTTAAAGCGATGAGCCTCGAGATTGTGGACGAGTTCAACCAGCCACTGACCTTTAGGACACCGTACGAGCTGAAGATTGGAGTTTATTTTAAGTGATTATTCAAATGTAATCTTAAGGTGGACGTTGTATCCCGCCTCCGTTTGCACCGTACTGCCCTCCTCCTTGTGGGTTACCCACACCATGCAGGAACCCAATTGCTCTCTTGTGTAGGTTTTCAAACTATTTTCCCAGGTGTGTGTTGGGGTTCACTCGTCGATCCACCTCACGCATTATGTGGTCCTTGGCCATCGTGCCCACCTTATCCATCGCTCCTCTCACAAACCTTGTACTCGTGTCCTCGTTTATCCCAAGATGTCGAGCTATTTTCGGGGCTGCGTGCTTGCTGAAAGCTCCAAAGATTTTCTTACCCAGGAACCCTCCTATCCTCCCCAAAAATGGCGCAACCATGCCCGCTAGAAATCCTGCCATCTGTGTATAATTTAATTATACATAGATGGACCAGTCAGGGTACCAAAGACCACTTCTCTCGCTCAGTGAAATGCACAGACGGATGGATGAACAATATAGGCAACTTGGGGTACCGCGTTAAGTTATCGACTCCGAACGATTGATCGTGGGGGATGAAAAACCACGGCGCGGTGGCCCCAGGTAGGTGTCCCAGGTGGATGCAAGTTTCGGGGTAGAAGACGATGGACTCTAGAGGCAGCGTGAACTCAATGCACAAGTGGACGAGGTTGTGAAACAAGTAGAACAGAGGGCGGCAATAGGAGCACAGCTAGCCGGGCGTGGCTACGCTGCGCAACGCAATATTTCACAGGCCGCGGGCTTGACTATTCCACAGACAACCCAGATGCTCCTCAATCGGGGCAACTACCCTCACACCGTCGACGACATCCACCAATCGTACCTAAACTATGGGGAGAATGAGGAGTTTTACACCAACATGGACCCCACAACACAGGTACAAGGACTGGAGATCCTGAACAGGTACGATGCGATGACCCCTTACCAGAAGAGAATGGCAATGTTCGGGGCCAATGCATCAAGGGGCCCCTTGACCCCGTTCAATCAGGGTTTTGCGAATAACCTGCTCCTGATCCAGTAGGCTCGCATACGCACGAACAGCGTTTATGGGTTCGTCTGAGAGAGATTATAATTAATTTTAACGTTGTGAATGAAGTCTCCCGTCGCCCAGGAACAGCAGCAGCAGGCCGTCGACCCCCTCCTTCGTATCAAGAAGAGGGTCACCTGTCTCCAGAAGAAGATCAAGAGAATCGAGGACCCCGAGGGTTACGTTCAGGAGGTGGTCGCCGAGAAGAGGGACAAGTTCCTCAACAATGCCCTCGCCCGCTTTGAGAGACGCCAGGCCCAGAGAAGTGAGAGGAGAGAGGACGAGAAACAGGAGGTTGTCCCTGAAAAGAAGGCCCAGTAGAAGAGGCAGAAGGTGGAGAAGAGCGTGATTGTGGTCGAGGACTATGGTGGGAAGAAGACTGAGTAGAGTGAGTTTGATGCTGATGCGCCATTGAAGCAGATGGTGGTCGAAGAGGATGAGCAGCAGGCAGTTGTGAAAGAAACCAGGGCGACTCCATCTTTGTTGTCCTACAGCAGCAAAGCTATCACTAAGGCTCCACCCACCTCCCTGGTCCGCAAGCCCGGCACTGGTCCCCAGCCCCCTGTGCCCAGTCTCCTCTCGGGCTCCCGACTCTTGAGATAGTGACGAATAACAGTGTTATAATTATTTAATTGCCAGCAGGTTAAATGTTTAGGCCACCCAAAGAATTCCCTTACCCGACTCTCAATGCCATTCACAAAAGAGCGGAAAAAATCAAAACCATTCCCATACGAGTCCAGCTTGCAGTCGCCAATAACAAGGGTAGAACAAACAGAAGTTCTATGGCACGTATCAGATAGCTAGAGAGACGATTTTAGTTAAAATTAGCAAAAGAACAGCGTGATCTCAATAAAGCATATGAAAACGAGGCACCACAAGAGGTAAAGGTTAAGGAGGCTGATGACATCGTTTAAGTATTGTAGCATATTGGAGTATAGTCGTACTTGAACAACTTTCCAAATGATGCCACGTTTAAAACTGCTATCAGGCGTGACAAGGATGGCAATTATAAAAAACAAATAGGTATTTCTAAGATTTTGGCAAAGATTGACAGAGCCAAAGGCGGGGTAATGTGGGCCACGAGGAGAAAAAAGATGGATTTAATCGGCAAGGATGGTAAAGCCAAAATGATGATCGCTTTCAAAAAGAATGGCCCAGGGAAGAAAGCAACACGAGTAACCGTCCCGATAACTAGAGCCATACTGAAGAGATAGTATAAGAGTGCAGTCGAGAGGTAAGCGGAACTTCACGCTAAGCATCCAGAATTAGCTAATGAAGCTGCCAAAGGGTGGGGATACCGTTAGCTTGGAGGTGTATTGGTGTCGGCCTAAAAAATGGCTGCGGCGGCGGCGAGAAAACAAAAGGCTGAAAAGAAAAAAGCAGACGCAGCAGCGAGGAGGTTAAGAGGAGAAGCGTTGCTCAATAACATGAACCAGAACTGATAACGAATTAAACTTTTACCGTATTTCTGTTAATCATTAAATTAAATGGCAGGTGTTGCAAGCGTTAAAGAGTCGTACGCCAAGTTCTTCCTGGGCGTTGCCTAGTCCGTGATTGATCACAAGTCTGCGAACATTGGCACGGTTCTCAATAGCATGAGCAAGTGCAAGGCCACGAACAGTACCTTGATCCAAGCCTACAAGTAACTCTGCACGATCAAGGAGCTGACCAAGGCGGAAAACCAGCAGTATCTAGGCAAGGCGTTCTTCTATGGGTTGAGTGTGGGTGAGCCACAGGGCGAGGGCATGGGTTACTGTGTGAGACTGGACACGAAGGGGAAGATGCTTAGCATCAAGTTGGCCCTGGATGAGCAGCGTTTCGATAGCTTGTTGAAGGTTCAGACGTGGTTGTCGAACTCCTTCCGGTAGACCTACCACTTCCTCACGAGCAGATTCGATCCCGTAGATGAGACTTGCGCGTAAGACGACGTTATTGAGGACATCCGTGCCAAGGTGACACAGGCAATGGAGGAGGCAAAGGCACAGGAAGAGAAACCAAGACTGGAGAAAGTTCATCGAAAGAGGCATAGAAAAGAGAGCGAGGAGGAGGACATTGACGACGCAGTGTCCCTGGTGAGTGAGCACCTGCACTTGCAGACCCCGGAGAAGAAGCGGAATAAACGTTAATGATTAACCTGGAAATGGATACGAACCTGACGATGCCCACCTTTGGTATGGAGCCCAAGGACTTGAAAGAGTTTGTCAAGGCTCTGCACAGCATTCGAGTTGTCGCGCCAAAGCAGGAGGACCCGACCAAGAAGAGGGATCTCAAGGCGGAGGCTAAAGACAAGAAGAGGCAGCAGAATAGACTTGTTATCTAGTTTGCGGTCGGGGAGTAGCCCATGGCCTTGGATAGGCTGCTGTCAAAGCTGGTCACCGTAGAGAAGGATAACAAGTGGCTTCACTAGTTTAACTATCTCGAGTACTGTCTTGTGGACACGGACCGCATCATGTTGAAGGGAATCATCCTGGTGACTCTGACTCTCTACACGTGTTTCAACGTGTTTCGCACGCAGTTAAAGACGTTAGCCGGCCGGCTCTGTGAGAGCATCCGGGTCTATATGGAGAGCCACGAGCACACAATCTAGATTCAGTAGCAATTCGACATGAGAAGGTACGGATTCACGCTCGAGAGCACCATCTGCGAGAGCACCAATAGGGTGGCCTCTGATGACCGCGTGGTTTATTCCTTCTTTTTGTCAAATGCGACAATCAAGGGTAGTTCTTCCACATTTCCGGCCTAAAAAGTGACCAAATAAAAGACTCCCCCATTGGACTTTGAGGGTTCAGAGAAGGTGAAGGCCAATGTAATGAACAGGTTCTAGTACTTGTGCTGGAAGTATGTGGCCCAGGTCATGGACATCATGAGTGGGCCCAAGGAGGCGACGACGTAGTCGACACACACGACAAAGCTGAGAAGATGGAAGAGATTATAGTCTCACTCTGTGATCTGTACGGCAATGGCGCTCTCTGCCCTGGAGAGTGAGAAATACAATGGACACCAGGACAAGCACGTACTCACACCAAGTAACATCAAGTTAAAGCTGGTGACCTGGGAGCAGGACTTTAGACTGGTACTCAGTGAGCACATGCATGCGGAGGAAGACAGCATCGTCCACCCTCATCCTATCATTGGCTTTCAGGCGCCCCAGAACGGACTCTGCATTCAGGAGCTCACCAAGAGACAGCGGGCCTTTGACCCCTGGTACCATGGGATCGAGTACAGTCTCCCGGCTTGGGCTACACTGGCCCAGGTCTCGTGATAGGTGTTCCTGGACGATAGAGATAGGAAAAACACTGATGGGACGACAATGTTGCTGGGGGAGGCAGGCTCTGGTAAGACGAGACTGTTGAAGGCTGTGGTGGACAAGTTCAATGGGTACTTGTGGTAGAAGAAGGGCTCGAATTTCTAGTCAAAGGCTATCGAAACCAAGTCGGTGGTGCTGGTAGACGAGTTTGACAACCAGTCCCTCACCAAGGAGTAGATCCACAATGAGTGGAAGCAGCGATTTGACTAGGAACACTCGGCTTACTGTGACCGAAAGGGAGTACCAGGCTCCAACTGTACCAAGCACATGCCCTTCTTTGTTACCACTAACGCTAATATGCAGTGGTTCCGGAAGAACTATGACTAGGCTTTGAGAAGGAGAATACTCTTTATCCAGTTCCACAGGAGCCACTCCTAGTTTGAGAACTCGGTGAATGTGGAAAGAATCAAGTAGAGATGTATTGATGTTCATGAGGAGGAGTGCGTCTTGAGTGACTAGATAGCCAACACTGTGCTCCTCCTGGGTCTTTTCAGACCTCATAATGAACTGGAACGCTAGTTTTTCACGGATCCCATTGTTAGTTACCTGACCCTTGTCGTACTCAACAACATCAACAGTCCCCTGATCAAGGTACTCGGAGACAGTGTACTGAGGAAGGAGTTCTACGATATCATCACCAAGTTTACGACTGTAGACTAGCACATCTCTGGCCTAGATCACCAGGGGATCTACTAGCAGCTATACAAGCCTGACAATAGCGCCTACCGACTACTGAG
>Ga0075163_10011613_pt1 | contig 11474 bp, 13 predicted proteins | sample JI1023141ADNA_FD_71478 | JGI IMG/M metagenome (GOLD analysis project Ga0075163, IMG submission 71478) | Wastewater effluent complex algal communities from Wisconsin, to seasonally profile nutrient transformation and Carbon sequestration -... | ecosystem: Engineered > WWTP > Effluent > Algae... | reverse complement strand
CGATCTTGAGCTTCAAATGTAGAAAGTGGTCCAAGAACAAAACTTCGGTTAGGGCCACCACGAGGCCTAGCTATAGCATACAGGGCCTGAAGAACTCCGGCTTTGTTCAGCCCCGTAATGTCAACCCGTTTCATCCACGCTCTCCTCCTAATCCTTATCCACCTTAGTCCTCAGAGTTGGAGTCGAACCAACATAGTGGTCTCGCGACTTGACTATCTGGCCTCAGCTTTCGCTTACTACCAGATGTGGCTACTTCTTTCACCATCTGAGAAAAATACGGTTCATCCACCACCGTAAGTCTAAGAAAGCTCCTGAAGGTCTTTCCTAAGTTTTTCTTCTTTCTGTCAGAGCGGGATTTGCTCTACTTGCCCGTTAGAAACTCCACCCATCAGGTTAGGCGTTAATCCGCTTCTCTCCCACAAGGTTAATTAGACCCTGTTTTTATAGGAGCGTTTTACCTCTCATAAACTATTCCGACAGAAAGAAAAGAAATGGTGGCCTCTAACTTAATAAAGGAAAAAGGCCAATTCGTAGAGGAGATTCACTTCTTACATGAACCATTAAGGCGATTTACCGAATCTGCCCTTAACGTCAAGAAACTTCCCTCTACTCCAGTCCAACTTTCGGTAGTTGCTGGATCTAGATTCTATTTGGAGTAGGGATTTACACCTACATCTCTACCAGAGGGCGAGTCTTTATTAGACGACCCAAATAGAATCTGATAGTACGCAGTTGCTGATTCTAGTCAGCTACAGGACAAAATCCCACTATGTACTAGATTATACATTGTTATTCCTGTGTCAGGTTTTACCCTGACTCCCTGTGATTAGACCCCAGGACGATCCAGGCTACTTGGAGGTTGTCCACGGCAGCAGTTAAGCCCCATGGTAGCCCAAGCATTTTGCCGTCTCAACTCTAGAGCTCTTTCGAGCACTGACCAGTGACGGCCGGTCAGTCTTAGTCAATGTTTGTGCGGTCCATGTTCTTCCCGCCAGACTTTGAGTGGAGACCAAACTAATCTCCATCTGGTTTAAAATAAAGGTCTAGCTTTTCAACCTTTGTGGAGACCTCAGCTGCGAGCCCTAGACTCGAAATCATATTTGAGTCTAAAGTGAGTCTCTTTATCGAGTTTCAGGTATTTACAAGTAAATAGATTGCACCTCACGATGCAACAACTCGCAACCTTTGCTCCCTCCCCGTGCTTTTACAGCTTTGGGAAAGCCAGCATTTCTCCTACTTGAAGGAGCAATTAGACACCAAAGTTTAAAGTCCTAGGTGACCAGAGACCTTACCAGAAGGTGACCCCCCTGATTCTTCTATATCTGATTTACAGTGATGGACCTCGGTTATCCCCCGAGATTTGCGTCCTTTGCCCCGCGCCGTCCTTAACGAATCGCGGACAGTTATTTTTTTGTTTTGTGTTTTGTCTACGCCTAACTTCAATATATTTGCCTGTACATCCCTTTTCTCCCTACAGGCGTCGGGAAAATTAGTAAGCGGATGCAACTTTTCCCCCAAGTGCGCGGTTGTTTAGAGGGGTCCCAACATCGGTGATCTGCGCGCTACCGTTTTTTTGCCTGTACCCAACTTCGACCCCATTCAGGCATTGGGGCTTAGGACTGGCTTAGGTTAACCAGGTCACTTAATTACAAGATGCCAAGTGACCAGCTGATAAGCCAGAGTTGCGCTGCTTACCTTTGGTGCGTTTTAGTACAGCAACTATCCCAGCGGGTTTTGCAAGCCCACTTCCACCATTTACTTGCGATTAGGTGGCACACAATCATTGCGAGATGGGCTGACTCGTTGTCTCGCCGCAACTTCCTTTCTCTCCCTAAGGAGCGTCAGGCAACCAGATCCGCCTCTAAGCCCTTCGCTTTAATATTACGGAGTCCTGGGGCCATTTTACTAAATGGCAAAAATCTTAGTGGGAACAATGGACAGTTTTAAGATTCAGCCACTGTCCCAAACTGATCAAAACAAGGATTCAAGCCTTACCTTGCATGGCTTTTAACTACTCTGCAGTAAAAACTGAACAGAGTTAGTTAGATCAAGTCAATGCATCAAAAATCATTCCGAGCATTGAATAATCTACCTCATTATTGGCCCAGAGGGCCCGGAGAGTCTGAATCTCTACATAGGTCCGCTCAGTATCACCAAGGACACCCTGAGCAAGACCTTTCTTACCTTCCAGAAACTCCATCTCTTTTTCTGTCAACTCAATCGAAAAAAGATGAGCATGATGAGTTGACAGAGTTGCCGTGAGCTGCCGAGAGCCAAGACGTCGGAATCGATTCAAGTCAGAGACTTCAAGTCCTGTCTCCTCTTTCAGTTCCTTTGCCGCATTCAGACATGGATCCATATTCGGCTTGAACGAAGACCCTCCAGGAACTTCCATCACAAAGCCAATAGAGTTGCGGACAGGAGAACGAAATTCTCGAACAAGAACAATCTCACTGTCAAGAATGTCGTTGCCTACCTTTCGATAGGCCACAACACAAGAGATGTCGGGGCGGCTGAAGATGAACTCATCGCTCTTGTGACGTCCCTCCTCTCCCACCCACACATTCACTTGGAGCGTATAGGCGAGAAGGAACTTCTTGTCTGCTCCAACCCGATAGGTCCAGAGGACTTCTGCCGAATCAAGTCGATTCTTGACAGCCTTCTGGGCCTGAAGCCAGCTCTGAAAGCCCGCGCTCTTCCAGACAAGTAGGGGGACATCCTGCTCCCCACCTTTCCGAAGGGCTCCTGCCCCGATGAGGATGACAGCCTCTTCAAGGCACCGGCTCAAGTCTTCGAAGACAGGAACCTTGGTATCCTTCGCCAGCTCTTCCAGATAGCGCATCTTCATTGCATCTGGGGGGAAACCCAGAACGCATCGCCCGCTGTTGACGAACTTGCCGAACTCCACATTCGTGGTGAACCCAGGATTTTCTTCCGTGCGAGGGACCCAGAAGAGGATCACATCAGCCCGATTAAGGGCTTTCAACTCCCACCCAACCTGAGTGGAAAAGTTGAACGTCTCCGAGCCCCAATTGGAACGGGGGTCATAGACGATGCCATCGTAACCACTGTCCTGAAGGATCTTGATGGCATCGTTGCGCCAATCAGATCCACCAGTACGAGACATAGGGCCAGCCAAGAAGATAGACTTGGTGGACTGCTCGGGGTGAACGGTGTTCGGAGTAACGATCTGGATCATTTGAACTCCATAAGACAAAGAATCAGAGGATTCACAAAAGTGTAGAAAAGGATCGTAATCAAGAGCATCCCCCCATTAAGGGCGATGCACCCAGCTACAAACAATGCCCAGGTCGCAATACAGAGCCCCACACTCTGCACTGAAATCACACCAAAGGCGGCCAAGATACCGGAGTTCCAGGCCAAAAGAGCGAAGTGAAGTGGTTTCAACCAGGATTCCTTTCAATGAATTTCTGATTTAGTTGTCTTCTGTGGCCGCAGCTTCTTCTTCAGTATCCATCTGATCGGGCTTCACAAGGCCCGCCATTGCTTTGTAGAACCAAGTCTTGTGCTTGTAAACCAACCAACCAGCTCGATTGAGCACTCGAACAATACACCCCTCATCAGGATGCAAAGTTTCATTTGCTTCGATCAGCTCATCGAGAAGCTCCAGAAGGAGTCGAGGTTGAGTCTCAAGCGGATGACGGACCCAACAGCCTTGAAGGTCGTTCTGGACAACCACCAGTTCGTCAGCAAGAGTCGGGACGACTTCAACTCCAGCTTCTTTCGCCCACAACTCAATCTGTTCAGGAGAAAACTCCCAGACATACCCCCAATAGTCCGTCTGAGTGATGCGGTAGACGAAAATCTTGCTTTGCCCGGGACCGCACCCATAAGAATAGACAAAAGGATCCTTCCCCCACTTTTTGATAAAGTCCTTGTCTTGAGTGTCAGAGGGGTTGTGGCGAGGCTGAATCGGAACGTTCCCATTGTAGCCGACGATCTCATAATAGACCGTCACCCCCTCGCTGATCATGTTTAATATCCGTTGGTGATGCAACCAACGGAAGTCCGTTGTCCCGAAATAACCTTCAGCTCGCTCAACTGGATTGAGCTGGACCCGACGGCTTCCGCAGAAGTCCATCACAGGAGCTTCTACAGCGCCTCCATTCAGACGGATCAACTTCAGGGCACGCTGGGAGCGCCAGTTATGAATCCAACCCCCAAAGGCAGCCAAGACGCCCCAGAGGGCATCCTTCACTCGAACGAAGGGAGAGCGGTTCTTTGCCAGCACCCTCTGTCTCTTCGCCTGATACCATCGGAACTTCGATGAGCGGCCAGAAGTCCCCTCCATCTTCTTGGTGACTTGAAGGCGGTCTCCCACCTCCAGCGTATAAAGAGCCTTCCCCAGGCTGGCAGTATCCGCATGCTCCTTGAACATGGGACACTTTGTGTTCTTGGGTTCAGACTTCACCTTGTTTGGTGTACCTGGAATCCGTTGAACATACTTCGACACGTACTTCCAGCAGAGAGGGACTTCTCCAATCTGAGAGATCTCCACCCCGAGCTTCAGCTCAGGAAGAGTTACCCCCACAGCATCAGCCCAAGCCTGAAGCGCAGCCAGCGGCATCCAAAAGCCGCAAGACTTTACCCCGCCAAACTTTTTGGCGCGCACCCGTCCTGTCTCGAAGTAACCACCCCCAATCTTCTTCCCAGCTTCATCCCGAATCTCGAGAAGGCCATTAGTCAGAAGAAAAGAGTCGCAGATGACAGCATCAGTGGGGAAGAAGATGCCTAGCTCCCCCTCCTGGTGGCCGATTCCAATGATAACCTGCTCCCCACACACAGTGGCAAGCTTAATCCAATCCTTCCCAGGAATGGGTCGAACAAACTGGAGTGGAGCGACCTGAGCCGCGTAGAGATTTTCCATTTTATCTTTATTTTGAGTATACTCGTTCAAGGTCATCCGTGTACATGTAGTGGAAGTGACCATTGAAGTTGCCAGTGTCATTAGCCAGATGTTCACCTACTTCCTCGTTCAAGAGGATTCGACTTTCATCTAGCTGAAGATAGCCCTCAGTTCGTTTCAGGGCTTGAGGAGTTGAACTTCCCCAGTTCTGAAAGACCTGGTAAGCCCCAAGCGAAAGGGAATTTACAAAAGCGCAAATCCCTTCCCGAGTTGTAGGAAACCCCCGACATCCTTGAAACCCACGCTCATAGATAGCCAGCTGAAGAATCTTCAGCACGGCCTCAAACGTGACATGAAAGTCGTTGTCCCCGAAATCGACCCCAATCGCTGTGATTTCGGGGCGGGGAGTTCTCAGCTTATCTTTGTCAAGTCTCGCTTGACGGATCTCCCTCTGTGTCAACATCTTTTCCTCCGCACTCTCCCATTGAGGTTCCGGGATCGTAAGCCCGAAATCTCTCGTCTCGAAAAACGGCATGAAATTCCTCCAGAGCCTGAATGTCTTTCCAGGCTACCCACTTTGGAGGAGTTTGAGCATGGGTTTCAGAGAACCCTTCGGCCATTGAGGTCTTAGTGAGAGCACACTTCAAAATTCCCATGTCTGAATCATCGTCCAGAATGAGAACCTTAAGGTTCTCTCGCTTCTCATCTGTGAGGTATCTTTCGATCCAATACTGGATTTCAAGTCCTCGGCCATGAGTTCGGTGAGGATAAATCTGCTGAGAGATTTGGGGAGTTGTGCCAATTACAGCATCGTACAACCCCTTCTCAAACAAAACTTCCTGAAACTCCTTCAGCTCAGTATCCACCCGCTTGGTACTGGAGATAATGTAGTACGTGGTTTGCTGATCAGGGGGAAGTTCGTTGGTGCGGATCCACTTGTTCAAGCGCTTGACAGTGACATCCCAAGTATTCCCTCTAAGGGATACATCATCCGCTTCATATTCAGGCTGTCTCATCCATGACCAGGAGTTAAGTACCCCATCGATGTCAAGGAAGACCAGATAGAGAGGGACGGAATTCACCATCTCCATATCTTCCCTTTATCAATCATTAAGACATTGCACGCCTGTTGACTTCCCTCACGACAGAGAGTCTCCATCCGTCCCACCCAAATGTTGTGCTGGATAAGACAGTAGATAAACCCCGTGAAAACCACGAGAAACAATGCGCCCCAAAGATTCTCTCGGCGCTCTGCTTTTTCGCGAGCACTCTTCATTCGGGCGGAAAACTCACCAGAAAATTGATCAAAGGGGTCACGCATTGGATTTCTCTTGCAGAGCCTTGAGCATCGCTCGACGACGACGCCGATCGGCCTCTTTCTTTCGGGGGCCGTCTTGAGTAGACTTAATGCGGAGCTTCTCAAGCTCCGTCATTTCTGGATCGCATTCTTCGTCACTCTGATACATCAGGCTTCCTCTCTTGCCCCTCCCAGGGCTGGCGACTGCTGAAGTGTGGTTGGGATTGGCGCTTGCGGGGCTAGTCCGCCAGCCCAGCGGACACCAGATAGGCGTCGTCATGATAACCCCCCTCCGAGAGTTCCCGAGCCCGATCGGCCCGGGCGGCGGCGGTCCGCCATTTGGCAGCAGCGACCAAGACTTCTTCGGGGTTGTCGACAATCCCCTCCTGGGCATCGGCCTCCATGGCGTGGGCCTGCGCGTTCGCAGCGCTGGCCCACTTCTCGGCCGGCACTGCCGCCTCGAAGTGCTCAATCGTAGATTCGGTCTTCTTGCTCATCTCTTCACGCAGGCCTGCTCAAGAAGAATCTTGATGTCACTGAAAGATTCTTCGACCAGAACATAGTCTCCATTACGCCCATAATCCACCTTTCGCAAGTTATTTCCACGAGAATTGAGCGTCGTCACATAGGTGATTTCACTCACATTCACAAGGACCTGGTCGCCATCTCCGTCGGTCAGTTGAATGAACACAGTAACACTCCTTGATTACTTGTTGGTAGAACCTGAGGTAGGAAGGAACTGAGACACTTCCACAACAGGAAGGTCATGAATGATAGCAGGAACAAGGCATTTGAACCAGAGAAGCCAGCCCGCCAGCCCGCTCATCAGCCCGAAAGCAACAGGAATTGTCCACTCTCTCATGATCCACTCCATATTTGAAGATATCTCTAGAAAAATCTAAAGATAAGACGACCCTTAAGTGTTTTTAAGGATCATCCTAAGTCTAGATTTTAGAAGCGAAGAGTGTCAGGTTCCAGGGATGGGACGTTCAACTTCCCGACGAGGAACCAGCTTGTGCGTGGGGCACATCCACGCGTCAGATGCCACCACAATGGGCGGAATGAACAAGAGCTGAAAAAACAGAACTCCCCAAAAAATGTTCCAACCTTTCACTTCATAATGGTAGTTGGGATTTTGGGTTTCCCCGATGCCAATGCAGTCTACCTCATGACCGTCGATATCGACAGAAAAGGTGCAGGCAGAAACGAAGAGAGAAAGAACCAGAGGGAGAATGAAGCGCTTCATTCGAAACTCCTTGAGTTTATCTACTCAGAAACCGTTGCTTCCAGGAACACCATTGACCGCTCGCGCAGGAGCGCCAGCACAAAGAACCTCTCGAACGTGCTTGCACTGGATCACATCCGCTCCAGTCGCCCATTCGAAAGAACATTTGAATTGGTGACAGCTCCCGATTGTCATAGTTGCACACCGAGTCGAAACACATTCGATGGCAACACCCGAAGGGCCCCCAGCTACGTCCTCGATGATCGGATCCACCCGTCCCACGGGCTGGACCATCACGGAGATCTTCTCCTGGGCAGACTTGCCTGAGCTGGAGAAACGACTTCCAAGATTCATCACCTTGCCCTCAAGCGGGCGGCTGTAGGTGATGTCAGAACAAGCGGGGAGAAGAAAGCAGAAAAACGCGAGAATCAGACGCATGGATTTTTCCTTTTCACTGGCCAAAGCCAGAGATACGGGTTCTCGAAAAAAGAGACTCGGTAAGTAGCCAGAACCTACCGAGTCAAATCAACAACTTACCAAGCCAACCGTTCCGCGGGAGTGCGGACATACGGCTCGCAGAAGCTCAACTGATTGCAGGAAGGGTCAGAACGAACCTCCCCCCCCCGCAAGACACCAAAATCCCGAAGCATCGGCCACAGCCGAGCCCCATAGATCCGACGTCCCTCCTTCGACAGGAGGTCCTCGAGAATCTCATCCCGAGCTTTAGGCTCCTGAACCCAAAGCTGCCGCACCAAAGTCTCCAGCTCCGACTGAGGCTGCTTATCCGCCTCCAAGAGCTGGTTGACCTTCACAATCAGCGCCACCTCATCAGCCTCCCCATAGGTAGGAATCCCGAGAAGACCAAAGAGCTGACGAACTACCTTCTCATCAGCTCGACCCAAGAAAACCTGAACCTGTTCACGAAGGTGGATCAGAGTTGCCTCTTCGACCCCCAGCTCTCGCACTAACTCCAGGGAGGGAGTCAGAAACTCCAGCCCTGCCTTTGGGTACGAGATGGAGTAAATGGCATTCTTGAGGCGACCCAGAGGTCCCTCGGAGAAGCGCCACGCCTCAAATGCGGTTGGTTTCTGCCAGCGCTTGCCCTGATCGGTCTGACGAAAGCCAGACAGTCCAGGATTCGCATGATAGAGACGATCAGCGACCATCGTCCCCACGAAGGAGACGGGCCGCTCACACCCCAAGTATCCAAAGGCACGCCAGTGCTCATCGGAAGTGGGCCGCTCGTCCCACTGTCCGAGACCAGGAAGATAGGGATTCTCCCGAACACGAGCCAGAGCTCGATCCAGAACACCGCCCGCCTTCAAGACACGCTCCTGAAAGCTCCAACCCGATTCCTGGTTCTTTCGCCAGGCCCACTCAGGATTGATGGAGATCCGAGTGTAAGCATACTCCATCTCTTTCACGACCAGATAAAGGCAACGGTCGAGATTGGCCTTAATGGCCTTGTCCAGAGCGAGATCCTGAAAGTGTCGAAGTTCCTCCCACATCGCAAGGAACAAGTCCTCACAATCAGATTGAACTTCGAAGACATCCTCCTCGCCCTCGGGCTTGACAAAACGAACTTGAGTCTGAACGGTTCGACCCTTATGGTCTACTACTGCGAGCTGATCGTCCACCTGAGTCGCGTTCTCGACCCCCTCATGCCAATCGTCCGAAAGGGCTTGCGCCCATCGGACGGCATCGGGGAAGACATCCCGAACAAGCCGGTAGCCAATACGATAGTATTCGTCCAGCCAAGGGGTCTTGCGCAACCCAAGCCGAGCCACCTCTGCATCGAGGTGAGAGCGGAAATGAACCTTCTTCATTGGGTTAGGCCCAGAGGGCCCATACTCAACCAGGAGAGGATCTTTGGAATTGACAAGAACCACCTTATTATCCCGCAGGTACCACAACGAGACAGTATGCCCCGTCTCGTTCGCTACGGGATAGGAGTGGACCGTCACCCGAGTGTTGAACTCGGTTCCGCCCTTTACCACAATCTTTTCCTGAGGAATCCAGTATTCCCCAGAAACGAGCTTTGGGCCCTTCTGCTTCCGGTCCCACTTGTAAACCGGATTAACCAGATAAGACTGAACGGTGATGAACCGCCCAGTCTCGTTCACTCGCATCCGCCGAGGGACAATCTTATTGTAAGATTTGACCCCTGCCTCAACATCAGCACGCCACTGGGCCTCCAACTTCTCCTGCTCTGGAAGGAGATCCTCACAGGTCACAATCTGCTCCAAGGCAGCCTGCAAGTCCTCTTCCAAAAGCCGACGATCGGCCGGTGACTGAACATAAGGAATCACCCGATTGAGCTTCTGCACCCCCCGCTCAAGTCGACGGATTTCTTGCCGGAGACCACGAGCCGCATGGTAGCCAGGATGGCGGCCGTACAACAATTCTGCCACTGTGACTCGTTTGACCTCGTAGGCCTCCTGGATCAACTCAATCGCCACAGGGTCTCGCGGCTGAGCAGCGAGCTGCATCAGAGTGTCCAGATAGAAAGCGAGAGGGTGTCCTCGGAACTTCGTGGGCAATCCAGGCTTGTCGTCCTGGTTCATCTTCGCCCAAGGCACTTCAGCGGTGCCAGGTCCATCATCCCCCATAAAGACCATTCGGTCCTTGGGAGTCGACACGGAAGCCTTAATGCGGAGGCTGAGGTCTCCAAGCTGGAGTTCCTCATCCGTCTCCGCCACCGGCTGGCTCAAAAGCCCTTGTCGAGGCCGCACCTCGATTTCATCGTTCTGGAAGTAGGTCATAGGAGAGTCAACCTCTCCCAGTTCTTCATCCTCAGTCTGACCGAAGAGGCCTCCTGGAATCGCCGAAGCGACCATCCCAAGAGTCTCCCAGCCATCCGAACAGCGCGCTTGCCAGTCCTGGAATCGTTTGTCCTCCCAGGTCTGCAATGCTTCGAATGCATCACAGACGACACCCCAGAACTCACGAGGAGACTGGGGCAATTTCGGCCACTTCACCTTCCGAGAAACTGGCTTGGGAAGAGCATTCCTCAACTCATCCAGAGAGGGGATGGCGTCCTTGGCCCACCCAGCCTTGAAGGTCTCGTAGGAATCGAAACACTCAAACCCGTAAGGAAGCTGAAACTCCAGAGGACGAGGGAAGCGGGACGGTGCATCTTCGTCATCCTCTTCCTCTTCGAGGGTTTCCCCCGAAGAGAATTCAAGAAGCTCTGTCCGAAGAAGGTTGGCCGCACGGATGCGACCAATGACCTCTCCCATCTCACCAACAGTCATCTTCAGGCCCGTAGCAAGTCCGCCAAGGGTTTCCTTATTCTCTCCATAAAGTCGCCACTCTTCACAGACTTGGAACAAGTCTTCGATTTCGCGCGCAGTCAACCCGTCCAACCGAGTTCCAGTATATTTGTTGGCTTTAGACAGAAGAACAATCCCTCCGCGCCCTTGATAGGGCAGTCGGTCAGCCAGCTCTTCGGGCTTGACGCCCATCGCAACACATTGGCGCTCAAGGGCTGTCGCGGGCTTCTGGGCGAGCTCATCGAGAAGCTGGTCTCGTGTGAGAAGCGGGACTTTGACGAAGTGGGAGACAATTTGTTGACCTCGCCAGGTCAGGGCCATCTCCTCGACTTCACGTCCAGCTTCCCGAACAGCTTCCTGCTCTTCAGGAGTCTTGAGCTCCAAGAGCTGGAAACACTCTCCATGCCTCACGGAGGAGTCAGAGGTGGCGAGTTGAAGCTTGTTCAACCCATGAGAGTCCTTGGTAAGGTCCACCTCGGCCCGGAAAAACGCACCTCCCGCAGAAATCAGAGTATCGCGCAGCAGAGGATCGGAAGGGTCTGCGCCAGCAATCGTGGAGTCATCCACCACGATATCAGGATTGACACGATGCTTGTCATCGAAACTTGCAGAAAACACACCCGGCAAATTCTCAGCCATTGATTTTCGCCTCCAGTTTCCTAATCTCATCGAGAAGAGAACGCCAAACTCCATAGTGCTGGTCCCAGCGGTACCAGGAGCCCTCTCGAAAGAATAAGGCCGTTCCCTCTACACACCACTCACAACCAGGCATTCGGAGCACTTCCGCCAAGCCGAGGAGCGTATTGCTTCCCA
>Ga0075163_10011612_pt1 | contig 11475 bp, 12 predicted proteins | sample JI1023141ADNA_FD_71478 | JGI IMG/M metagenome (GOLD analysis project Ga0075163, IMG submission 71478) | Wastewater effluent complex algal communities from Wisconsin, to seasonally profile nutrient transformation and Carbon sequestration -... | ecosystem: Engineered > WWTP > Effluent > Algae... | reverse complement strand
CATGCACCCGAAGTGCGTCGCCGCGAACCTCGAGAACGTCGGCGGGACGCTCGAGGACATCGAGACCCAGGTGCGCGCGAACTCGCTGATCGACGAGGCCGACCTCAACACTGCCGTCGAGGAGATGAGCGGCGGCGGCGACGCCGAGTAACGAAGCGCTTACGTAAGCGGGATCATTTTTGCGAGCAGCCTCGCATCGCGCGACGATGTCGCCATGCGCTGGCTCTGCGGGCTGTTGCTCGCGTCGTCGTCGATCGCCTCTGCGGGCGGGCGTCACGTCATGGAGCGTGGCGAGACGCTCGAGCATGTCGCGCGCGCTCACGGCTGCGACGTCGAGCTCGTCAAGCGGGTCAACCGGGTCGACACCGTGCTGCTCAAGGCCGGCACCGTGGTCACCGTCCCAGACTGCACGCTGCGCACCCGCGCGCGAACGCGGGAGCTCGTCGACGATGACGAGCGCGCCCGGCTCGCCCTCGAGGTCATCGACGGCAAGGCGCGCCCGCGTGCGGCGGCGCGAACCGTCCACGAACGGATCGGCGGTCGCCTCGATGGTGGTGGCCAGAGCGTCGGTCAGCCGTGGAACGGGCGGCTGCTCGGCGGCAAGGCGTTCCCCGACGGCGACGGCTACTGGCTGCGCCGTCCCGACAAGGCGTTCGGTGCCGCCCACGTGGTCGAGAACGTCCGGCGCGCGATCGTCGAGGTTCGCAAGACGTACTCCGACGTGCACACGCTCGCGATCGGCGATCTGTCGGCCGAGCATGGCGGTCAGCTCGGGCGCCACGCCTCGCATCAGAGCGGGCTCGACGTCGACATCGGCTTCTACTTCACGCACAAGCCAGACGGCTATCCCGAGTCGTTCGTCGGCGCGAACGGCGATCTCGATCTCGAGGCGACCTGGGCGCTGATCGAGGCGTTCGCGAACACCGCGAACCAGTCGGGCGGCGTGCAGGTGATCTTCCTCGATCACGACGTGCAGGCGCGGCTGTATCGCTGGGCGAAGAGCGACGGGATCAGCGCCGACAAGCTGCAGACGATCCTGCAGTACCCGCGCAGCGCGGATTCACAGGCCGGGCTCGTCCGGCACTGGCCGAGCCACACCGATCACATCCACGTCCGGTTCAAAGCGCAGTAGGGAGCTGCGCCTTGGTCCACGCGTCGTAGCCACCGTCGAGCGCGACCGCGCGACCGAAGCCCATCGACCGCAGCGTCGCCGTCGCCAGCGTCGAGATCTTGCCGAACTGGCAGTAGGTGACGATCCGCATCGTCGGATCCGGCAGCTCCTTGTCGACGCGCAGCTCGAGCTGACCGCGCGGGATGTGCTTCGCGCCGGGCAGATGCCCCGCCGCGAAGTCGTGGGCCTCGCGGACGTCGAGCAGGATCAGCTCCGGTGAGCCGAGCCGGCGCGCGAGCTCGTCCATCGCCATGAACGAGATGCCTCGCGAGGCCTCGGAGATCAGCTGCGCGACCGTCTTCGCACCGGTGCGATTGGTGCGCAGCGCCTCCGAGAGGTGCTTGGGCATCGCGAGATCGAGCCCGCGCATCAGCGCGACGAACTCGGTGCGGTCGGTCTTCTGCAGCCGCGGGTTGCGCGCGAGCTCGGTCGCGATCGTCGACGAGGTTCGATCCTTGTAGTCATGCGCCGGCCACACGCCGAGGCCGCCGTCGAGGAGGAGCAGCTTGCCGAACAGGCTGTCGTAGAGCGCCTCCGGATCGCCGGTGGGAAGATCGGTGCGGCCGGTGCCTTCGATCAGCAGCGTGTCGCCGGTCAGCACGCGATCCGCGAGGACCAGGCACATCGAGTCACTGGTGTGCCCGGGCGTGTGGAGCGCGCGGATCCGCAACCGGCCGAGCACGATCGATTCGCCGTCGTCGACCCGGACATCGGCGAACGGCGCCGCCGCGTTGCGGTGCATCACCACGTGCGCACCGAGCGACTCGGCGAGCTCGCACGCCGCCGAGAAGTGATCGGCATGCGTATGGGTCTCGGTGATGTAGTGGATCCGGATCCCGAGCTCGGTCGCGATCGCGCGATAGCGATCGAGCTGGTCGAGGTGCGGATCGATCAGCATGCCGGCGTGCGTGTGCTCGCACCCGATCACGTACGACAGGCATCCTCCTGCGCGGACCTGCTGGAACAGCATGACGCCACCCTACTACGCGCGACGCAGGATGCCGCGCACCAGCACGATGATCGCGAGCGACGTCACCAGCTCGCGGACCGGCCGGACCCACGGCTCGAGCGTCGCGGTGGCGGCGTCGAACGCGGGCGCGAGGTACGGCGCCCACGGCAGCGCCTCGAGCACGACCGCCACGATCGCGGCGACGAGGAGCGCGGGATCCCAGGGGCGCGCCGCGATCGCCAGCAGCACGATGCCGCTCCACCACAACCCGGCGGCGATCAGCCGGTACCCGATCGCGTCGAACCAGGCGTCCCCCAGCGCATCGACGACGACCGGCCGCACGAGCGTCCACACCAGCCAGCCGAGCTGCAGCGCGGCGACGACCCGCAGCACCGGACGCCGCCAGCCGTCGACCCGGTTCGCGACGAGCGCATAGCCCGCGGCCATCAGCAGCAGCGCGATCGCGATCAGCGCGCGGCGAAGCAGCGTGGTGGTCTCGCTCGGCGCGAGGGCCTGCGCGAACGATCCGATGACCGCCGCCGCCATGCCGACGATCAGCGCGCGCACTACCGCAGGCGAGCTTCTGGCAACGTCGGCGACGGCAGCACCGCGTCGGCGGCGCGATGGAAGACCGTCGCGACCACCACGATCGAGACGATCGCCGCGATCGCCGCGAGCAGCGCGATCCCGAGGATCGCTCCGCTCGACGTCGCCTTGCCGAGGACGAGCGGCGCGAGCAGGACGAGCACCGACAGCACGGCGTGCACGATCGCGCGCGCGACCGCCATCTCGCGGATCGACAGGTTGCCGGTCCGCGACGCCCACGACGCGATCGCCGAGCACGCGAGCACCATGCCGACGATGCTGATCAAGGGCCCGATCACCGACCACATCTCCGCCTCTTGCACCGCGTAGAAAGAATCGCGATCGGTGAACATGCGGAACGCCGCGACCAGCTGGTTCATCTGCAACGCGGCGCTCATGGTGACCAGCGCGGCGCCCAGCGTCAGCCGGATCCGCGGCATCGCCGGCAACTCCGCCCGATCGACGCCGAGCACGCTCCACGCGAACGCGACGATCGCGAGCACCGAGAGCGCCGGTCCGAGGACCAGCACGTACTTCATCATCCCCGGAGACTTGAGGATGCCGATGGTGAGGACCGCGAGCGCGATCGCCGCGATCACCCGGACCATGAGTGACGCACCCGCGCGGCGCATCCACTCGGCGGCGCGATTCGGCGCGGGCAACGCCGGCGGCGCCTCGCGGAGGATCCCGTGGATCATGACGAGCAGGGCACCGGAGGTCAGCGCCTCGCGGAGCGGCCAGAACAGGCGATACGCGTAGGGGTGGCTGTCGCTGAGGTCCTCGAGCAGGCCGTTGACGTACGGTAGCCAGTTCACCGCCTCGCCCACCACGCCGACCACCGCGGCGACGACCACCCACGGCGTGGCCGGTCGCCACCAGGCCCGTGCGGCGATCGCGATCAACAGCGTCGCGGTCCAGAACACGAACGCGATGATCTTCCAGCCGTAGCCCTCGAGCCACTGCAGCCTGCCGGTGCCGAGGAGCTCCATCAGGAACGGACGCCCGAGGATCCACGCCAGGTACGCGAGGTGAAGCGAGCCGGCGATCACCAGCAGCGTGCGCCGGAACCCCGCGACGCGATTCGCCACCGCGAACAGCGCTGCGGCGACCAGGAGCAAGGCCACGATCGAGGTCGCGCTGCTGAACAGACTCCACCGGATCAGCGAATCGTACGAGCGCTCGTCCCCGTCCTGTTTCAGCTGCATCACGAGCGCGGACATCGCGAAGGCCGCCGATCCCGCGAACCCTGCCACCACCCCGATCACCAACGAGCTGGGAAGAGCGACGCGACGCTGCACGGTGTGACGGTAACCGAATCGCCGTAGCTTTCGAGGACTTTCAGCGCTGGTCGAGTCTGATGGAAGTTCTCGGCGATCCGGGGTGCGAGAGGAATATGATCGTGTGGTGAGACTTCTGGCGCTGTTTCTCTGTGCTGGGCTGGGGTGCAGCTATGACCCCCGCGTCGCATCAGAGATCCCCGACCCCGATGGACCGCCCGCGCCGTGCGCGACGCTGGGTCCGAGCTGTCAAGGCGCGACCACGTTGCTGTCGTGCAGCGTGATCGGCGAGCTGCCAGTCCCGACCGAGTGTCCGTGGGGATGTCTCGAGACGCCGGCACGCTGCGGACACTTGAACCCGTTTGGCGGTGGGGCCACGACCACGGACCTCGACGCGCTGGAGGCCCTCGGCGACGTCACGCTCTCGGACGCCGAGATCACCGGCGACGACGGGGTGATCACGAATGCCTCGAACACGAACTTCACCCACGAGCTGCGTGGTCCGAGCGATTCGATCGCGGTCTTCCGCTTCCGGCGCCTCACGATCTCCGGCGACCTCCGGCTGCGTGGCACCAAGTCGATCGTGCTGATCGCCGACGAGGAGCTCACGGTCAACGGCATCATCGACGCGAGAGGTCCGTGCGGCATCGGCGACGACGCCACAGGACCCGGACCTGGTGGATTCGCAGGTGGCCTCGCCTCGCAAGGGGCAGGCCTCGGGCCCGGCGGGACGGCAGGTGGCGCGTCCAACGCGGGAGGTGGTGGTGGCGGAAATGGAGGCGCGGGCGGACGGGGCGGCAACTCGACGACCGACAACGCCGGGGGCCCGCTCGGCGACGCCGCGATCTCGATCCTGCGTGGGGGTGGCGGAGGATCGGCGGGCGGAGGTGGCGGTGGCTTCGGGCGTGGTGGCGGCGGCGGCGGTGCGCTCCAGCTGATCTCGAACACCGCCGTCGTGTTCGTCGCTGGGAGCGGGATCAACGCGGGCGGTTGTGGTGGTGATGGCGATAGCGGAGGTGGTCCGGACGGTGGCGGCGGCGGTGGTGCCGGCGGCACGATCCTGATCGAGGCGCCGCAGATCAGCGGCACCTCGACCCTCGCCGTCAACGGCGGGGCGGGCGGCAGTGGTGGTGAGGGAATCGGTGACACCGGCGAGGCTGGTAAGCTGTCCTTGGTGGCCGCGATCGGCCAGCCCGGTGGCGGCGCCGCCGGCGCGGGTGGCAACGGTGCGGCGGCGGCGGTGCTCGTTGGCGCGCCCGGCATCAGCGTCACGAATCAGGATGGTGGAGGGGGTGGTGGTGGAATCGGACGGATCCGGTTCAACACCCGAACCGGCACGATCAGCCTGATCGGCGATATGAGCCCGTCGCTCACCGATGTCCCGACGACGGCGTCGTCGGAGATCGCGCGGATCGAGTAACGACTCGGGTCGGCGCGAACACCAGGGCGCACGCGCCGACCATGTCATCCGGGGACAGCACCACGACGTCCTCGGCGTCGACCAGGTGCAGGTGGTTCGCGATGACATCGCCGCGGAACCACGCCGAGGTCATGAAGTCGACGGCGGCATAGGCGCTCGAGAATGCGCAGACCTCGACCGGATCATGGGTGGGATCGATCTTCAGGACGCGGTACGGCATGGCGTTCCTCCTCGGAGATCGACGTTGCCGATCGCAGCGCCCCCTGTCACTCAGGAAGATCGCGCGGCTCGATTCGAGAAAATCGAAGTCCGCGGGCTCAGTACCCCTCGGTCTTCGCGATCACCTCGTTCATGATCTCGCGCGTCCCGCCGCCGATCGGATACAGCCGGGCGTCGCGATACAGCCGCTCGACCAGCGTCTCGCGCATGTAGCCGTAGCCGCCGTGCAGCTGGACGGCCTGATCGCAGACGAAGCTGCACATGTCCGTCGCGACGTTCTTCGCCATCGATGCGAGCCCCGCCAGCACGTTCGGCGGCTCGTTGCGCAGCACGCGCACCAGCGTCTCGCCGGTCAGCGCGCGCGCCGCGGCGATCCGGGACGCCATGTCCGCCAGCTTGTGCCGCGTCACCTGAAATCCGGTGAGCGACTTGCCGAACGCCTGGCGCTGCTTCGCGTAGGCGATGGTCTCGCGATATGCGAGCTCGGCGATCGCGACGCACTGGCCCGCCAGCATCAGGCGCTCGCCGGCGAAGTTCATCATGATCATCGGGAACGCCCCGTTCTCGGGACCGATCCGGTTCGCAACCGGCACGCGCACGCCGTCGAAGTGGAGCTCGGCGGTGTCGCTCGCCCACCAGCCGGTCTTCTTCAGCTTCTTGCTCACCGTGAAGCCCGGCATGCCGCGCTCGATCACCAGCATCGAGATCCCGCCGTGCCCTGCCCCACCGGTGCGCACGGCGCAGGTGACGAAGTCCGCCCGCGTGCCCGAGGTGATGAACGTCTTCGCGCCGGTGACCACGTAGACGTCGCCATCGCGCGTTGCCTTGGTGGCGAGCGCCGCGACATCGCTGCCCCCGCCGGGCTCGGTCACCGCGAGCGCCGCGATCTTGCCGTCCTTGAGGCACGGCGTGACGAAGCGCTGCTGCTGCTCGGCGGTCCCGAACCGCACGATCGGCGGCAGCGCGATGCCGTGGCTGCCGAGCCCGACCAGCGTCCCGACCGAGCGCCCCGCGATCGTCATCTCGTCGGAGGCGACCAGCACGTGGCCGAGATCGCCGCCCTGCCCGCCGAGGGCCTCGGGGTAGCCGATGCCGGTGACGCCCGCCTGCGCCGCGGTCCGGTACAGCTCGACCGGGAACTCTTCGTTCTCTTCCCACTCGGCACCGTAGGGCGCGATGTGCTGGTGCGCGAAGCCGCGCACGCTCGCGCGGATCGCCGCGTGATCCTCTCCCTCGAACAGATAGGCCGTCATTACCGCCGCAGCATAGTCCTCTGCGCCCGTCACGGATGTTACGAACAGGTATGTCGACGACGTCGTCCGCCGTCCCGTCCCGTCTGCGGCGCTCGAATCACCTGTCGTGGTTCGCGCACATGGACGCCGTCTACCTGTTTCACGATCTCTACGGCTACCTGATGGAGATGTCGCCGGACATCGCGTCGATGATCGAGAGCTTCGAGGGCGGCGTCGAGACGGCGGAGACGGTGGAGCACTGGCGCGGCAAGCTCGGCGATGCCGATCCGCAGCAGTTCGTCGAGGTCCTCGTCGCGCACGCCGTGCTCGTCGATCCCAAGGAGAACGAGATCGACGGCATCTGGGCGCACGTGCCGATCAAGGGCAAGTGGAACGTCTGGCTGCGCCGTCCCTCGTCCGATGGCGGTGGCGATCGGATGACGTTCTGGACCGCGTGGGGCGAGCGGCCCGTCCAGCAGGTGTTCCTCGATCAAGAGGAAGTGAAGATGTGGGACGGGTTCACCGGCGAGAAGCGCCTGATCGAGATGCGCCACCACGTCGACAACGACAAGCTGCTCGCGCTGGTGCGCCGCCTCGTCCACAGCGACGTCCAGGCGCTCAAGCTGTCGATGATGCCGTGGGCGGTGTTCGCGAAGCGCCCGGCGATGGCGCCGCCGTACCTGACGTCGACGATGCCGTACCCGGCGTGGCAGCCCGGCACCCCGGTGCCGAAGATGGCGCCGCTCACCGAGTACCACCAGGCGATCCCCGACGCCGACGCGCAGTTCGATCACCTCGAGACCACGCTCTCGCACTTGCTGCGCGTGCCGCACCCGGCGCTGCGCGGCCGCACCTACGGCCAGGCACTCGCCGACGTCTTGCTCGAGCGCAAGGCGATCGCCGCCGAGGGGACGATCCGGATCCTCGAGATCGGCGCCGGGCTCGGCTACGTCGCGCGCGACGTGCTCGCTCGCCTCGAAGCGGCCGGCCGCACCGTCGAGTACACGATCGTCGAGCTGTCCGAGGTCCTCGCCACCTCGCAGAAAGCCAAGGTCGGCAAGCGCGCGACCTGGAAGATCGGCGATGTCCTCGAGGTCGAGCTCCCCGACGCGGCGTTCGACCTGATCCTGTCCAACGAGATGGCCGGTGACCTCCCCGCCCGACAGCTCACCCGCGCCGAGGTCGGCCTGCAACCCGATAGCGGCAACGTCGATCGGGCGATGCTGCGCGCGCTGGGCGGCGGCGCCGCGATCGCCGCCGATCTCAACGTCAACCTCGACGACGCTCCCGAGCCGTTCTACCTCCAGACCGGCGCGTTCGAGCTGTGCGCGCGGATCACTCGCTGGCTGGCCCCGGGCGGGACGGCGTTGATCAGCGAGTTCGGCGATGTCGCGAAGTGGCCGACCCTGTCGACGCACCTCGATCACCCCGAGCTGTCGACCCACTTCGGGCAGCTCCAGCAGGCGCTGCGGTTCTCCGGGCTCGATGCCGGCACCGAGTTCGTGATCGACTTCCTCGACTTCGATCGCGAGCAGAAGGGCCTCGCCACCACGCGCAGCCACTTCCGCGCCTTGCGCGCGCTGGCCGCCGACGCGGGTGTCGATCTCCCCAAGATCGGGTACACGCCGGCGCTGCTCCAGAGCACGGTGGGCGACAAGCTGTCGCTCGAGCACGTGGGTGAGCTGCGCTGGGACAAGATCGAGGACCGCCTGATGGGCCTGGTGCCGCACGAGTTCAAGGTGCTGATCGCGAAGAAGGCGTAGATCGAGTCGTAAGCAAGGGAACGTGCGCCGGTGCTCGGCGGGCGCGGTGGCGAACCGGAACTCGGCATTCCGACGTGGGCTGACAGCGATCTGGCCATGGTCCAGCGCTTGCTCTGACGTTGGTCATACGGAGGTTCCCATGTCGCTACGTAACTTCGCCTTGATGACCGTTCTCGCTACGGCTGCTGCGCCCGCCCTCGCGGTCGCCGATACCACCACCACGGCACAGACCGTCGAGGTGGTGAAGACCGAGAAGCCCGCTCCGGCGGCGCAGGCCGATGCGTCGAGCTACGCGCAGCGCGAATCGCAGGACAAGAAGGTCGCGGACTACAAGGGTGGCAGCACCGTGGTCATCGCGATGTCGGGCGGCGCGTTCGTCGTCCTGCTCGTCCTCCTGCTCCTCCTCTAGCCAACATGACCCCTGGGATCCGAACTGCGCTCCTCGTCATCGCTGTCGCGTTTACCGGCGCGTGTCGCCTGCCCTATGCAGGTGGCGCGAAGCCGGTGGCCGCGACGGAGATGGATGACCAGTGGCACCGCGCTGCTCCGACACCGGTCGTGCTCCAGCAAGATCGCAGTGATTGCGGTCTCGCGGCGCTCGCGATGGTGGCTGGGGCGTGGGGCCAGAGCTGGACACTCGCCGAGCTCCAGCAGTCGATGCCGCCGAAATCCGATGGCGTCAGGCTCGGAGCTCTCCGCGACTATGCCCGGTCACACGGCTTGGTCGCGTACGCCGTGAAAGGGACGCACAAGGATCTCCAGTTCGAGCTCGAGCGACATCGTCCGGTGTTGCTCGGTCTGATCCTGCCGTTCGCGAAGGACAAGGCGCTCGCTCACTACGAAGTGGCGATCGCTGTCGATCCCCGCGACGGCTCGGTCGTCACGCTCGATCCCGCGACCGGGAAGCACATGCGGCGGACGCGTGCAGTGCTCGAACAGGAGTGGAAGCCAGCCGGCTACGCGACCCTCGTCGTCGTCGGCAAGGCCGGCGTCGCCAGCACTGCCAGGTAGGCTGTGTTAGCGTCCCGAGGGCATGGCGAAGCCCCTCGAGTACAACGCGACCCTCGCCGAGCGCATCGATATCACCGACGCGCTCACGCTGTTTCGCGTCACCCCGGACCAGATGCCCGAGAAGCGGCCCTGGTTCACCCCCGGGCAGTATTGCGTCCTCGGCATGAACAACCAGGACAAGCCCGAGCTCGGCTCGGTGCGCCGGTCGATGTCGATCGCCTCGGCTCCCGAGGATGCCGGTCCGATCGAGTTCTACGTCCGCTGGGTCGCCAAGCCGGAGTCCGAGAATCCGCTGACGCACCTGCTGTGGAAGCTGAAGAACGGCGACCGCATGTACATGCGCGCGGTCGCCGCCGGCGTGTTCACGGTGAAGGACACCATCGGTGACGACGATCCGCGCATCCGGGTGATGGTCGCCGCCGGCACCGGGTCGGCCCCGTTCGTCTCGATGGTGCGCAGCGAGCTGCGCCGCAATCCGGCGGCGGATCTGTCGAAGTACGTGCTGCTGCACGGCGCGTCGTATCCGGCGGACCTCGGCTATCGCGAGGAGCTCGCGGGCATGGTGGCCACCAACAAGCTCAAGTACTGGGGCTCGGTGAGCCGGTACAAGGACCACCCCGAGTGGACCGGCGACAAGGGTCGCGTCGAGTCGTTCTTCGAGCCCGAGCGACTGACCGATCTCGAGGCGCGCCTCGGCCTCGCGCCCGGCGAGTTCACGCCGAAGAACGTCGTGATCTACATCTGCGGCCTCACCGGCACGATCACCGGCACGATCATCCCGCTGATCGATCGCGGCTTCGTGCCCGACTTCAAGCGCATCCGCGAGGCGCTCGGTGTCCCGACCGAGACCAAGGACAGCGTGTTCTACGAGCAGTACGACACCGAGCCGGTGATCGACGTCAAGAGCGAGGACGTCGTCGCTCCGCTGCGTGCCCGCATGCAGGCCGCGCTGGCAAAGTTGTCGTCGTGACGGCGTTCGTCCTCGGCGCCACCGGCTTCGTCGGGCGCGAGGTCGTGCGTCAGCTCTGCGTGCGCGGCGGCAAGCCGATCGCTCATGTCCGTCCCGATTCGCCGAAGCTCGCCACCTGGAGGGCGACGTTCGGCGAGCTCGGGGCGGCGGTCGATGCCTCGCCGTGGAGCGCGACCGCGCTCGCCACACCGCTGCGCGAGCTTCGCATCCGCGAGCTCTACATCCTGATCGGCACGACCCGCAGCAAGGCGAAGACCGATCGCGTGTCGGGCGATATCTACCAGCAGATCGATCGCGGGCTCACCGAGATCGCGGTCGACGCCGCGAAGCAGGTCGGCGGGATTCGCCTGATCTATCTCTCCAGCGTCGGCGCCGATGCGCGGGCGAGCTCGGCGTACCTGAAGGCGCGCGGCCAGGCCGAGGAGGCGGTGCGCGGCAGTGGGCTCCCGTGGGTGATCGCGCGGCCGTCGTTCATCGTCGGCGAGCGCGACGAGAGCCGGGTCGGCGAGTCGATCGGTGCCGGAATCGGCGACGGGGTGCTCGCGGTTGCCGGGTTGTTCGGCGGCAAGAAGCTGCGCGCGAAGTACCGCTCGACGAGCGCGGACGTCCTCGCGTCGGCGTTGATCCGCCTCGCCGAGGCACCGGCGCACGACCTGGTCGTCGACGGTGACGACCTGCGTTAGCCCGCGACCCTGGGTTCGACGAGCATCCGCGCGAGCGCGATCGCCAGGATCACGAACGCCAGGACGCTCAGGCTATCGGTCCACGACATGACCGAGGAGTGAGCAAGCTCCGGGCCGACCCCGACCGTGGCAATTCTCGACAATTGGGGCCGGGCCCGTCAACCCGACCACGCGAGTGGCCGGGTCAGTCGAGCC
>Ga0075163_10011610_pt1 | contig 11475 bp, 6 predicted proteins | sample JI1023141ADNA_FD_71478 | JGI IMG/M metagenome (GOLD analysis project Ga0075163, IMG submission 71478) | Wastewater effluent complex algal communities from Wisconsin, to seasonally profile nutrient transformation and Carbon sequestration -... | ecosystem: Engineered > WWTP > Effluent > Algae... | reverse complement strand
GGCCCGGCCCAGCGAGATCGTCTTCACCCGCGGCGCCACCGAGGCCATCAACCTCGTCGCCTACAGCTTCTTGCGGCCGCGGCTGAAGCCGGGCGACGAGATCCTGGTGAGCACGCTGGAGCACCACGCCAACATCGTGCCCTGGCAGCTCGTGGCCGCCGAGACGGGCGCCCGGGTGGTGGCCGCGCCCATCACCGACGCGGGCGATCTCGACGTGGCTGGCCTGGCCGCCCTCATCTCATCGCGCACCCGCCTCATCGGCATCAGCCGCGTCTCCAACGCCATCGGCACGGTGGTGCCGGTCCACGAAGTCATTGATCTGGCTCACAAAAAGGGCATTCCAGTGCTGGTGGACGCCGCCCAGGCGGTGCAGCACCTGCCGGTGAACGTGGCCGAGCTGGGGTGCGACTTCCTGGTGTTCTCCGGCCACAAGCTCTACGGCCCCACCGGCATCGGCGCGTTGTGGGCCAAGGCCGAGCACCTCGACGCCATGATCCCCTGGCAGGGCGGCGGGGACATGATCGAGCGCGTCAGCTTCGAGGGCACCACCTTCGCCCAGGCGCCCGCGCGCTTCGAGGCAGGCACGCCCGCCATCGCCCAGGCGGTGGGGTTGGCGGCGGCCATCCAGTGGCTCTCGGGCATCGGCCTCGCCGCCGTGGCCGACCATGAGCAGCAGCTCTTGGAGGCCGCAGTGGCCGCCCTCGAGGCCCAGCCCAAGGTCACGATCATCGGGCGCCCCACCGCGCGGGCCTCGGTGGTCAGCTTCGTGGTGGAGGGCCTTCACCCCAGCGATCTGGGCACTCTGTTGGACGCCCACCACATCGCGGTGCGCACCGGACACCACTGTGCCATGCCGCTGCTGGCGCGCCTGGGCGTCGCCGGCACCACCCGCCTCTCGGTGGGAATCTACAATCATTTCGAGGATATCCGGCGCTTCAGCGAGGCGCTGAGCCACATCATCCGCCGCTTCGCCTGACCGCCTCGGTGGGGCCCTTCGAGGTCGGGCAAGACACTTGCGCAGGCGGGCGAACAGGCGCATGGTGCCGCCCATGAGCAATACATCTTCTGGAAAAGGCCTCGCCATCTTTGCCCTCATCCTCGCCCTGGCGGCGGTGGCGGGCATGGCGTTTGTGTACATCGAGCCGATCATGGCCTTCGACAAGCTCAAGGGGGGGGCTTACAACTTCCCGCCCACCGAGCAGGCCTGGATGATGCGCATGCGCATGCGGGAGGCCGGCATTCCGCTCATCGCCTCCTCGGGCGTGGCGCTGCTGGCGATCATCCTGGGCTCGCGCCGCAAGGGTCTGGGTAAGGTCGCGATGTTCCTGGGGATTATCGCGCTGGCCGCGGCGGGCTACGTCTGGGCCATGTACGGCAGCGGCATCATCAACGCGCTGTAGGGGCCGCGGCGGCTCGCGCCGCCAGCGCTGCGATCTTGGCACGTAGACCCTCCAGGCCCGGCGCTTCGCCCACCAGGGCGGCCAGCCGATCGGCATAGGCCCGCGCCCCCGCGGCTACGGCCTCCGTGGTCTGCCAGCCCGCCACCAGATCCATGTAGACATGCCATGCAGTGTGATCGGCGAGCTTCGCGCGGATCAACGCCTGGACTTCGGGGTCGGCGGGCTCATCGGCCAGCACAGCGTCCAGCACCTCGCCTTGCCGAAACGGGTCCAGAATCGCGCGGGCGCGGGCCAGGTGGTCGCGGGCCTCCGCCCGGTCGCCTTGGGCCAGCGCGGTGCGCAATGCCCGTAGGTGCGGGCGCCGCAGGAGGATTAAAAAAGCGTCGGGATCGCCGCGGATGGCCTGGCGCAGCGCCTCCTCCGAGCAGGGGTGATCCTGGGTGGAGCCCTCGTCAAAGGCGGTGGCCACGAAGCTGCCGTTGCTGAAGTGATAGTCGGTGTGACAGCGCGAGCCGCCGACGGAGATGGCACCGCCGTGGGTGCGCAGCTCTTCGAGGACGAGGTCTTCTTCCGCGGACGTCATGGGTAATCCTCCTTGAACCTTCCGATTCTACGGGAGAATTCAGCCACTGGGCCAGCCTGAAGTCAGGGCATGCTGCTGCCGCTCGCGGGTGGCGCGTCGGGGGCGGGCTCCTCGGCGGGCGGCTCCTCGGCGGGCGGATCTTCGGGGGTGGGCTCCTCCGCGGGCGGGTCCTCGCCCGTGGGCTCCTCGGCGGGCGGGTCCTCGGCAGCGGGCTCCTCGGTCGCGGGCTCCTCGGCCGCGGGCTCCTCGGCCGCGGGCTCCTCGGCCGCGGGCTCCTCGGCCGCGGGCTCCTCGGTCGCGGGCTCCTCGGCCGCGGGCTCCTCGGCCGCGGGCTCCTCGGCCGCGAAGTACTCCACCAGCGCCGCCTCAAAGGTCGGCAACCCCGGCTGGGTCAAAGTCGAGCAGCCCGCCCGGGTGCTGGCGCTCAGCTCGGCGCGGTAGAGGTGCAACGTCGCGAGATCATTGAGTGGCCAGGCCTCGCCCACCTCCACCGGTGTCTCGCCCACCACCACCCGGCCCGCCTGCACGAAGGCGCCGCAGGTGTCGATGTGGCCGTCGCAGCCCGCCAGCGTCTCGAAGCTGTGGGCCACGGGCAGGTCGGCGCCGCGGGTGAGCGTCAGGCGGCTCTGGGGCCCCTCGATGACGAGGCCATCCACCGCGACGCCGTTGGCGCCCCAAAACGCTGGCGCGACCCGCAGCACGTCGTTGACGGCGAAGGGCAGCGTCACCCCCGGCGCGCACACAAACCAGCGCTCGGCCGCCTCGCCCACCTCCAGATCCAGCGCGTAGCAGCCATCGGCGCCCACGGTCCACCCCTGCAAACCCACAACGCCCGTGGGCGGCGTGGACCAGTCGACGCCGGTGCCCAGGGCGGGGGTCCCACAGGCGGGGCCATCTTCTTGGGGGGTCAGCGGCCGGAACAGCGCCGGGTGCTCGGCCCAGTGCATCGCCTCCGGGCTGCCCGACACCGCCAGGGCGCGGTCGGGGGCCACAGCAGGGCCCTCGGTGCTCAGGTACTGGGCCGGCAAGGTATCGGTATCAAAGAACAAAACGCGGGGTTCAAGGGCGGGGCCATCGATGAGGGCGGCGTTGCAGCCGGCCTGCAAGCCATTGGACAGGGCGTTGGTGGCCCGCCCCGGCTCCAGCCACCACGCGCGGGCGGGCCCAAAGAGCTCGGGCACCAGGCGCCGGCCCGGATCGGCCGCCATGGCTGCGCAGTTGATCTGCACCTCGGATCGCAGCGCGCGCACGCGGAAAAGCTGGGGCTGGGTGCTGGCATTGACCAACATGAGCGCCGCCAGCTCCTCGGGGTATACCAGCGGGCCGGGCTGCGGCTCCGGCGGCGGGATGTACTGGGGCACCGGCTCGCCCAGCTCATACTGGGCGGGGCAAGCGGTCAGGCCGCTGAGGGCGGCGAGGCAGAGCAGGGGGCGGTGGCGGCGCATGGGCGTCCTCGGTCGGGGCAGATGTGCCTGGGCCCTTGCGCAACCGCCGTGCCACCCGCCCACCCCGCGCCGGGCGCTCGCCATTGCCAACCCGCGTTCATGGCCGTCGGCTGGCGGTTCACACCGGCGAGCAAAAAACAGAGCGCCCTCCGCTTGCGCGCCGAGGGGCGACCCTCCCACAATGACCGGCATGATGATCTCCTGGCGCGAAGCCATCCAGCACTTCGAGGCGCGCATCTCCCAGACCCAGGCCCTGATCGCGCGCTACGACCAGCTGCGTGACGCGGTGGCGGCGCACATCAACGACCTGCAGACGCCCCTCACCGAGGCGCGTCGCGCGCTGGCGGCGGCCTACCTGGCGGTGTTGGAGCGGCCAGCGCTGGAGCGGACCGAGCGGTTGACCGGCTTTCGGGGCTTCTCCCGCCGCGATCCGTTCCAGGCCATGGAGCAGCGGCGCACCACCCTTGAGAAAGCGGTGCGCCGCATCGAGGCCGATGTGCAGTACCAGCGCCGAGTGGGGCTGGTGGGGCCGGGCGGCGAGTACATCGAAAAGCTCAAAGAAATCAACGATATGGCCTCGCCCTTCGAGGCCGAGTGCGCCCGCTTCGAGGGGCAGCCGCGGTTCCTGGAGCTCTATGAGGCCGGCTATGACAGCCCCAACTTCAAGCTCGCCTGGTGGCAGGCGGAGTATTGGAAGATGTGGGCGGCCGGCGATCGCATCTGCGCCAGCCTGGGCATGAAGGACTTCGGCGACGACGTCCGCCCCGCCTACGAGGCGGCGGTGAAGGAGCGCACCTTCTGGCTGAGCGAGCGCGTGCGGGTGGAGGGGCGCATCAACGACGTGCACGGCCTCGTGGAGGAGCACGATCGCTCGGTGGCCCTCCTGGGTCGGTTGGGCGAGGTGATTCTCGAAGAGTGCTGGGATGCCCTGAGCGCGTTTTTTGAGCACGCCGATCCGGCGCTGCTGGAGTCGTGGCTGGTCAAAGAGCCCACGGAAGATCGCGCGGTGCTGGTGACGCTGCGGCGGATGGCCGGCTTGTCCGCCAAGCAGGCCCTCCTGCGCGAGCTGCGCGATCTGGGTCTCAAAACGCTGCTGGATGACCTCGCCAAGCGGCTGCAGCGCTACAACAGCCGTCGCAACAAGCTGCTCAACAGCTCCAAGATGCGCAACCGCCCGGTGCAGTCCGCCTTTCTGGACCATGCCTTCGAGGCCAAGCGCCTCAAGCTGGGCGCCCAGGTGGAGGTGGTGGGGCGTCAGGTCCAAAAGCTCGTACAGGCCGAAAAGTACGAGCGTTTCGAGCTCTCCAACGCGCCGAGCCTCTGGTGGGGCCACCTCACCGGCAGCCGACCGCCCCGCCTCCTGCCGCGGGTGCGCACCTGGTACGACCGCAACCCGGGCGCTGCGATCACGCTGGCGGCGCCGGCCGCCGGCAAGGCGGGCAAGGTCCGCGGCGGGGCCGATGCGCCGCTGAGCGATGCGGCGGTGGCGCTGGTGGTGAGCAACGCGCTGGCCGATGCCGACGGCGGGAGCGGCTACCTCTCCTGATCGCAACCGCCTGATTTTTATAGAAAATCCTGTAACGCTGTCGCGGTGTGTGCGCCGTCCCCCACGCTCGGGCGGCCGGCCGCGGGCGGGCAATACACCCCGGCGGGCCGCCTCGGCTTGCGCCCATTGCCAGAAATGAGCAGGATTCCCGCCGTTTGCCTGGGAGGAAGTGGCGATGTTGCGCGCACTGTCAGTGGGTTTGGTGGTCCTGAGTCTGTTGGCCTGTGATGACGGGAGTACACCCGCCGGCCAGACCGACGCAGGTGCTGGTGGCATGGGGGGTGTCGGCGGTGGCGCCGGCGGCATGGGCGGCGCTGGCGGCGCTGGCGGCGCTGGCGGCGCTGGTGGCGGCGCCGGTGGGGCCGGCGGCGGTGCTGGTGGGGTCGGCGGCGGCGCCGGCGGCATGGGCGGCGCTGGTGGCGGTGCCGGTGGCATGGGTGGCGCGGGCGGCATGGGCGGCGCTGGCGGTGTCGGCGGCATGGGCGGCGCCGGTGGGGCCGGCGGCATGGGCGGCGCCGGGGGCGGTGGGCCCATCCTGGCCACCATCACCCTCGTGCCCGATGCCCTCGTCCTCATCGTGGGGGGCACCGACCACATCCACGCCATGGGCACCTACAGCGATGCAACTCAAGAGGATTTGACGGCGGACGTGGACTGGCAGGTGGCCAACCAGGCCATCGCCGCGCTGGGTCCCCAAGACGCCGACGGCCGCACGGTGGTGGGCCTGGGCGAAGGGCGCACGACGCTGACCGCCAGCCTGGACGGCATCGTGAGCCTGCCCGCCTCGGTGCGGGTGGAGGCGGTGCGGCCCGAGCGCATCACCATCGAGCCGCCCGATGTGCGGGTGGCGGTGGGCGCCACGCTCGATCTGCGGGCCTTCGCCGACTTCAACGACGGCAACCGCGCTGACGTGACGGTGCTGGCCGACTGGCGCAGCGCCAACGGGTTGGTGGCCGAGGTCTCCAGCCAGGATGGCAGTCGCGGTCGCCTGACCGGCCGCCTGCCGGGCCGCACCACCGTGACCGCCTCCTTTCAGGGCCTGGTCTCGGTGCCCGTGGCCGTGGAAGTGTCCGATGCGGTTCTGGTTTCTCTGGAGATCACCCCCGACGACCCCACCGCGCCGCTGGGCGAGCGGGTGGCCTTCACCGCAGCCGGCCTCTACGGCGACGGCAGCCGCCGCGACCTCACCGCGCAGGTGACCTGGGCCTCCAGCCGACCCGCGCTGGCCCGCTTCCTGGCCGATCCGGTGGGCACCGTCGAGACGCTGGCCGCCGGGGCCACCGACATCACCGCCACCCTGGGGGCGGTCGTGAGCCCGGCCTCCACCCTGACCGTGACCGACGCCCGCGTGGTGTCGCTGGCCGTGCGCCTCGACGCGGTGGACCTCGTGGTGGGCACCGGCACCCGCGCCCACGCCACCGCGACGCTCAGCGACCAGTCCATGGTGGACTTCACCGCCCAGGTGCAGTGGCAGTCCTCGGCGCCCGCGGTGGCCTCGGTGGATGCCGCCGGCCGCATTACGGGCCTGGGCGTTGGTCAGGCCGATATCCGCGCCGTCAGCGGCCAAATCACCAGTCCGCCCGCGGGGTTGCGCGTCACAGCCGTGGCCCTGACCGGCCTCGTGGTGGAGCCCATCGACGTGTCGGTGGGGGTGGGTGAGGTCGTTCGGTTGCGGGCGCGTGGCACCTTCAATGACGGCAGCCAGGCCGATGTGACCGAGCAGGCCCGCTGGCAGAGCGCCAATCCGGTGGTCGCCCGCGTGGACGACGCGGCCGGCAGCAAGGGTTCCGTCACCGGGGCCGCCGCTGGGCGCACGCGCGTCACCGCCTCCATCGCCGCCTTCGCGGCGGGGGCCGACGTTACGGTGCGGGCCGCGGTGCTCGAGCGCATCGAGCTCACCCCCGATCTGCTGGATCTGGCCGCCGGACGCAGCGCCCAAATCACGGCCACTGCCTTCTTCGACGATGGCAGCCAGCGCGATGTCACCGCCGAGGCCGCCTGGGCCAGCGATGCCCCCGCCGTGGCCACCGTGGTGAGCGAGGGCGCCGGCCGCGGCCGCGTCACCGGCGTGGCCGCGGGCAACGCCTTCATCACCGCCACCCTGAGTGGGGTGGACAGCGCCCCGGCGGCGGTCACGGTGGCCCGCGCCGAGCTGGCCAGCATTGCGCTGCAGCCAGGCGACGTGGGGGTGGTCGTTGGTGAAACCACCCAGCTGCGGGCCCTGGGTACCTACACCGATGATTCTATTCAGGATTTGACCGAGCAGGTGCAGTGGGTTTCCCTCGATGCGGCGGTGGCCTCGGTCTCCAACGCGCCGGGTACCCGCGGTCGGGTGGCGGGTCTGCGCATCGGCCAGACCACGGTACGCGCCTCCCTGGCCGCCGTATTGTCCAACTCTGCCACGGTGGCGGTGCTGCCGGTGCCCAACCTGGCCCCCGAGGTCCGCCTGCTCTGCCCCGAGCTCGGCCGCGAGGGCGAGGCCCTCACCTTCAGCGGCGTGGGCTCCTCCGATCCCGATGGCGCCATCGCGCGCTTCATCTGGTCCTTCGGTGACGGCAGCCCGCCGGTGGACGCCGGCCTCGCCCCCGAGCTGTCCTATACCTACCGTCGCTCCGGCCCCTTCTTGGTGGAGCTGACGGTGGAAGACGACGCCGGCGCCCGCGCGACGGCCCGCTGCAACATCGTGATCTCCAGCGCCGACGCCCCCCGGGTGCGCCTGGTGCGGCCCCAGGGTGTGCGCATCACCACCCAGGGAGAGCTCATCTCCACCCTCGTGGACGCCCGCCCCGGGCCCGGTCGCGACATCGTGTCCACGGCCATCCTGGTGGACGGCGTCGAGGTGGCCACCGACGAAACGGCGCCCTACGAGCTGGACTACACCGTGCCCATGAACGCGGCCACCGGCGGCACCCTGCGCCTGACGGCCCGCGCCATCGACACCCGCGGCGACGTGGGCCTCTCCGAGGCGACGCTGCTGCAGGTGGAGAATGAGCTGCCCGTGCCGGCCTTTGTGGCCATCCCCACCGACGTGCGCCGTGTCCACGTGGACGCCAGCGGCGTGCGCGACGACACCACCGACACGGCGGATCTCCAGGTGCGCTGGGACTTTGAGGACGATGGCGTCTGGGACACCGCCTTCTCGGTGGAGAAGGCCGCCGACTTCGTCTACCCCGACAATGGCAACTACACCGTGCGCATGCAGGTGCGCGACAACATCGGCCAGCTCGCCTCCACCACCCGCGACGTGCGCTTTGTGGACCAGCTCGTGGTCTTCGGCGACGTGGACAGCCAGGTCTGGTTTGGCACTGTGCGGGTCACCGGCGATGTGCGCGTGCTGCCCGGCCACACGCTCACCATCGCCGCTGGCACCCAGGTTCTGTTCGTGTACCAGGACCAGAATGCCAATCAAATCGGCGACTTGACCCTCACGGTCAATGGCCGTTTGCTGGTGCAGGGCGATCCCGACAACCCGGTGGTCTTCACCCCGGCCGTGCCCGGGGCCGCCAACAACCGCTGGGACCGCATCCTGCTGGCGGGCGACCAGCCGAGCCTCATCGAAAACGCGGTCATCGAGAACGCCAATGTGGGCATCGAGGCACGGGACGGCAGCGATCTGACCGGGGTGACCATCCGCAACATGAGCGAGCAGTGCCTCCTCCTCAACGGGGGCACCGGCTTTGTCCTCAGCGGGCTGGAGCTGTCGGCCTGCACCATCGGCCTGCATGCGCGCACGGCGCGGGCCATCACCCTGGACGCGTCGCTGGTACACGACACCACCGATCGCGGCATCGTCACCGAGTCCAATGCCGAGCTCACGGTGACCAACAGCACCGTGCGGGCCGCCGCCCACCAGGGCGTGACGGCCAACGTCGGCCTCCTCACCGTCAATGACAGCCTCATCGAGCGCAATGGCGGCTCGGGCCTCGAGCACACCGAGGGCACCTTGAACATGCGCGGCAGCACGGTGACCCGGAATGGGGCGCGCGGTCTGTGGCTGCGCGGTCGCCTCGGCGGCGTGGTGACGCAGAACAACCTCACCGAAAACGCCCATGAGGGCGTGGCCGTCCAGGCCCTGGGTGGTCAGAACCCCACCATCGTGGTCACCCGCAACAACCTGCACTCCAACGCAGCGGGCGGTGCCTGGCGCATCACCCACCCGGCGGTGAACACCTCCGCCGTCGATGCTTCATCCGACAACAATCCCGTGGTCTCGGCGGCCTATCGGCCCGGCCAGCGCATCCTCAACGCCGAGGTGACCTGCACCCTGGCGGCCGGCGCCCAGGGCTACTGCGAGCTGCGGCCCACCGGCGGCGCCATCATCCGCGTCAACGGCCAGGCCAACGTCGACCTGTCGGGGGCCGACATCCGCGAGCTGCGCGTGGCGGCTGAGCGCGATTGCTGCGCCAACGTGACCGCCACCCTCACCCGCGTCACCCTGGAGGCCCTCGCGGGGCCGGTGCAGGCGGTGGTCGATCACGACGGCGCGGCCACGAACCTGCGCAGCAACTACCTGGGCGTCTACCCCGAGGTGTTGCCGGCGGTGGCCCTCTCGCGGCCGCAAGCTGCTGATATTCAAGGCTTTGTGGGCGTGCCCTTTGTCAACGGCTGGGAGACGGGGCCCTACGTCGCCGGCAACCTGGGCCCCGACATCACCTGGCGCGACACCGTGTACATCAGCGGTGACGTGACCGCGCCCGCCAATGGCCGCGTGATCATCGAGGCCGGTACGCGCATCCTGGTGGCGCCCATCGATCAGGACGGCGATGGGCTGGGTGACTACGAATTTCGCACCAACGGCGTGCTGGAGATCCGCGGCACCGCCGCCCAGCCGGTCATCATCGCGGCGGACGCGGCCCCCGGCACGCCCCGCGACTGGCACCGCCTCCTGGTGACCGGGGCGAACTCCATCATCGACCACGTGGTGGTGGAGGACGCCGACATCGGCCTGGAGCTGACGGGCGCCAACGGCCAGGTGCACGACAGCATCCTGCGCAACAACCGCATCGGCCTGCGCACCGCCTCGGCCATCCAGACCATCGAGCGCACGCGCATCCAGGACAACGCCGAGATCGGCGCGCTCCTGGAGGTGGGCAGCGCCCTCACCGATGTGTTGGTGTCGGGCAACGGCACCCAGGGCATCGAGGTCACCGCGGGGGGCGTGGTGGTGGATCATGCTGAAATCACGGACAATATCGGCCAGGGCGTCTTCATCCACCCCACCGGTGGGGCCCGCTTCACCGCCAGCCGCGTGACCTTCAACCGGGGGGCCGGCTTTGTGGCCCAGACGCTGGCGGCCGTGCATCCTCAGTTGGCGGTCGAGGGCAGCAACATCTTCGGCAACGCGGCCGCGGGCGCGGGCATGGGCGGCGCCTGGGTGGGGGTCGAGCAGGCCGTCAACGTCTCCGCTGTCGATGCGTCCTCCGACAACAACCCGGTGGTCTCCGCGGCCTTCGCGGCCGCTCACCCCATCGTTGAGGCCCTCGCCACCACGGTGCTGGCGGCCGGCGCCCAGGGCTACGGCGAGGTCCGTGGCACGCGCACCACGCGCGTGAACGGCGCCAACGTCTGGGCGCCCCTCGACCTCGATCGCAGCTTCCGGGTGGCCGCCGAGCGCGATTGCTGCGCCAACGTCACCATCACCGCCACCCGCATTCGCATGCTCCAGCAGGACGTGCAGGGGGTGGAGCTGAGCGCCGCGGTCTATGCCGCCAACCGGGTCACGCTCACCAACGACTTTTGGGGGGCTGAGCCCATCTTTGGCCAGCAAATCCGCGAGGTTCAGGTGGGTTCGATCCAGCTGGTGGGCTTCCAACCCAACCAGATCGCTGGCACCGGGCCGCGCCAGCTGCCCTGAGCGCCCTTGGGTGGGGAACTGGGCTCAACCCCTTGAAATCAAAGGAAGTTGAGCCCAGCTGTCAGCGCGAGTTCACGGTGACCAGCAGGTCGTCCGTGGTGCCCAGGGCCCCATCGGGCCCGGCCGAGGTCAGGATGAACCCATCCTCGTACGTGGGCTCGTACAGCAGGTTGCGGCCCCACCCGTCCACGAATCGAAACGCAGGATCAACCAGGGGCGCGTCCGGCGAGGGGCGGCGCAAGGCCTCAAGCCCCACCGTGGTCGGAGGGTACTGCCCCCGAACTTCGCGGTACTGGTGCAGCGCTCGGTCCAGCTCGGTCATGCGCGTGCGGGTGGTGGTGTCGCGCCCGCCAGGCGTCAAGCCGCCCAGCAAGGTCACAGCGGGGAGGGCCAGGAGGCCCAGAACAAACGCCACGGTGGGATCAAAAAGCTTCATACGGACCTCCTTCTCAGCGGTACGCCCCTTTGAACGCCAGCTGGGCGCTCAAGTTCTCCCCGAATACAATCTCTTTACGAACCGCCCCGGCATCTCTTCCGGGGCTCTGAGATACCAGACGGCGTGCGGGCCGGGATCTCACCGGCGGGCGCGGGACACGGTCGCGACGCGTGCAGTCTCACAGCGCCGTTCGGCGCGATCCGTGGTCAAC
>Ga0075163_10011609_pt1 | contig 11475 bp, 10 predicted proteins | sample JI1023141ADNA_FD_71478 | JGI IMG/M metagenome (GOLD analysis project Ga0075163, IMG submission 71478) | Wastewater effluent complex algal communities from Wisconsin, to seasonally profile nutrient transformation and Carbon sequestration -... | ecosystem: Engineered > WWTP > Effluent > Algae... | reverse complement strand
CAGGACCTCGGGCGCGCCGTGATGATGATGCTGGAGAAGGACCCGGACAATCGCTTCCCGAGCGCGGCCGCCCTGGCCACGGCGCTCGAGACGGGCGAGGTCCCGATGCCGCGCAACGGCGGCGCGTTGGCGTTAGGCTCCGTCGCGCCGCGCTCGGCCACCGAGGCGTCCTCTCTGCGCCCCGGCGCAGGTGCGATGGCGCCCGCGTATGGCGCCGCCCCGAGCTCCGAGGAACTGGCCCGCTGGAACGCGCATGAGGTCCGCGCCTTCCGGAAGAAGCTCGCCCCGTGGATGTTCGCCGGTGGCGTGAGTGTTGTCGTCGCCGCCTTCGGCGGACCCGACTTCGCCGGCCTGTGGGGGATGTACTCCATCTACATCGCCTGGAAGTACGCCAAGCTGTGGAGCGACGGCTACGACTGGCGCGACATCCTGAAGGAGCCGAAGGATCGCCTCTTCTTCGACGTCGTAGCCGAGTGGACCGACAGCGTGCGCGCCTTGTGGGATCCCACCAAGCGTGGCGAGGTCCGCGATCGCGCGCGCATGCGATCGAGCATCGGTGGCGACTTCTTCGACCGCGCCGGCTCGGCCGGGGCGCTGGGCGCCGGGGCACCGGTCAATGCCGTCGCATCCCTCGGTGGGGCGAGCGGCCGCTCGGTGCAGGATGCCCGCCGCAATCGCGATGAGATTCTCCGCCTCATCGAGACGCTCCCCAAGAAGGAGAAGTCGATCCTCGGCGACGTGCCGTCGTCGGCGATGGCGCTGTACCAGAAGGTTGAGGCGCTGGCGTTGCAGGTGCAGGAGCTCGAGCGCACCGTCCCCGCGGAATCGTCGGCGCAGCTCGATGCCGAAATCGCACGACTCGAGGGAGAGGCCAACCCCCTCGACACGCGCGCCAGCGAAGAGCGGGTGCGGAGGCTCGCGTACCTCAAGCGCCAGCGTCGCGCCGTCGCCGACCTCGGGGGCCGGCTGTCGCAATCGCGCGAGAAGCTCGAGAGCTGCATGCTCGCGCTGCAGAACATGCGGCTCGAGGTCGTGCGCCTGCGCAGCGGCCCGCAGAACTTCCAGACCATCACCTCGGTGGCCGAGAAGGCAATTGCGCTCGGGCGCGAGGTCGACGCGGCGGTCTACGCGCGCGACGAGATGGCCAAACTGAAGATAGGAGGACGGGGCTAGCGACCCTCGGACGCGGCGCAGTTCGCCGCCGTCCCATGGGCCAGACCCCGGGCATCCATGTCCGATCCCCTCCGCGAACGCGTCGGCGCTGCGCTCGGAAGCGCATACGACATCGAGGGAGAACTCGGGCGTGGCGGCATGGGGGTGGTCTATCGCGCCCTCGACCGCAAGTTGCGCCGGGCGGTGGCCATCAAGGTCCTCCCGCCCGAGCTGGCGTACCGCGACGACGTGAAGCAGCGATTCCTGCGTGAGGCACAGACCGCGGCGCAGCTCAACCACCCCAACATCGTCCCGATCTACGCGGTCGAGGAACGCGACGGCCTGGTCTGCTTCGTCATGGCGCTGGTCGAGGGCGAGCCACTCGCATTGCGGCTGGCGACCGACACCCGCCCCCCCGTCGCCGACGTCTGTCGCATCCTGCGCGGCGTGGCCGATGCCCTCGCGTACGCACACGCCCGCGGCATCGTGCATCGCGACATCAAGCCCGACAACATCCTCATCGATCGCGCCACCGGGCGGCCGATGGTCACCGATTTTGGGATCGCCCGCGCCGCTGAGGGCGACGCGCGCCTCACCGTCACCGGGATCGCCGTCGGCACCCCGGCGTACATGTCGCCCGAGCAGGCGATGGGAGAGCGCGAGATCGACGGACGCTCCGACCTGTACTCGCTGGCGATCGTCGCCTACCAGATGCTCGCCGGCGAGCTCCCGTTCCAGGCGACCAACACCCCGTCGATGCTGATGAAGCACATCAGCGACACGCCGCGCCCGCTCCGCGAACGCCGCCGCGACCTCCCGCCGCTCCTGGTCGCGGCGATCGAGCGCGCGATGGCCAAGCGTCCGCAGGACCGATGGGACGACGCCGCCGGCTTTCGCGATGCGATTGCCGCCATCGAGGGCGGGACCGCCGCGCTCGCGCCGCCGCCACCGTCGGCGTCGGTGCCTCCACGTGCCGAGCAGCCCCCGGGTCGCGCGCCGCAGGACCTCGCGCGCCTCTCCTCCGCATGGAAGCACGCCGCCCCCCGCCCCGAAGGGCTCGCGGCCAACGTGCGCGCCATCGTGCGGGGCGCACAGGAGCACGCGATGGAGCAGGCGCGCCTCGCCGAGGACATGGCGCGCGACGCCGTCGCCGCCGCCGATGCCGGCTGGAGCACGAACGCCCCGCGGAACCCCAACCAAGGACTGCAGGCGCGTCCGCCGGTCCCCCCCTGGATGCCGGATTCGTGGCGCGACGTGCGCGAACAGCCGCGCGCGGCACGCGGCGAGTCGCGCGGGGAGGGCCGCGCCCAGTCGCGTGGCGCCCGCGCGGCCCTTCGTGGCAAGGAGAGCCTCGAGACCTTCGGGCAGCTGAGCATCGCCGATCGCATTCGCTCCTTCCGGCGCCGCACCGCGAGCAGCGCCGTGACCGTCGGGATGCTCGGCGCCATCAACCTGATGTTCTCCCCAGACTTCCTCTGGTTCCTCTTTCCAGCGGTCGCGATGACGATCCCGCTGGCCCAGCGACTCGCGTCGCTCTGGGCTGACGGCGTTCGCGTGAAGGACATCTTCGGCGCCGAGGCGGCCAAGGCGCTCAAGGCGCAGAACGACCTTGGTGGGCCACGCGCTGCGCTGCCGTCCGCATCGCAGGTCGCGCGACAGATGGCCCCCGCCGACGTCCTCGCCGGCCCGTATGGCGATCACGTGCGCCGCGCGGCCGCCGATCGCCTGGCGGTCCAGGAGGTGCTCGGAAAGCTGACCAAGGCCGACAAGGACCTCATCCCTGATGTCGCGCCAACGGTCGATGCGCTCGCCGAGCGCGTCGCATCGCTGGCGCAGGCGCTGCACCGACTCGAGGAGGACGTGCGCCCCTCCGCCGTCGAGGAGCTCGATGGTCGCATCGCGGCCGCTCGAGCGCTCGCCGAGTCGCGTGAGCGCGACCAGCGTTTGCAGCTGCTCGAGCGGCAGCGCGCGACGATGGTCGACCTCCTGTCGCGGCACGAGACGCTGCGCACGCAACTCGACAGTGCCTCGCTCGTGCTGCAGAACATGCGACTCGACATGATCGCGCTGCGCTCCGCCGGGGTGCAGTCGGCGATGGACGACGTTTCGTCGGCGACGCAGGAAGCGCGCGCGCTGTCGCGCGACATCGCCAACGTCCTCGACGCGGCCAAGCAGGTTCGTTAGCGAAGGACGTCGGTGCGCTCGCCGAAAGGGCGAGCGCCGGCGCGGGCAGCGAGTGAGGCGCACGCTTCCGCTCTCCGGGTTCGCGGTGCAACTTCGCGCGACCCCATCCCTGCCGACCCATGGATCGTCGCCACGTTCGTTCCTGCACGCTTGCGGCTGCCGTCGCCTTCGCCGGCGTCGTTGCCGCGCCGCGTGCCGGCGCCCAGCCGACTCGCGCCGACCTCGTATTGGTCAACGGCTCGGTGGTCACCGTCGATTCGCAGCGTCCGCGCGCCGAGGCGGTCGCGGTGCGCGGCGACCGCATCATCGCCGTCGGAACGAGCGCCGAGATACGCCGCTTGACCGGTCCGGGTACGCGGGTGATCGACCTCGCCGGGCGCTTGCTGATTCCCGGCTTCATCGAGGGCCACGGACACTACACCGGGCTCGGCGAATCCAAGCTTGTGCTCGACCTCACGACGGCCGGCACGTGGGACGACATCGTGGCGATGGTCGGCCAGGCGGCGAGGACGGCGCGCCCGGGCGAGTGGATCGTGGGGCGCGGGTGGCACCAGGAGAAGTGGGCGCGCACGCCGCAGCCCAACGTCCAGGGCGTCCCGCTGCATGCATCGCTCGATGCGGTGAGCCCCGAGCATCCCGTGATCCTGACGCACGCCAGCGGTCACGCCGGCTTCGCCAATGGCCGGGCGATGTCGCTCGCCGGGATCACGCGCACCACGCCCGATCCCGATGGTGGCGAGATCGTCAAGGATGCCAACGGCGAGCCGACCGGCTTCCTCAAGGAGACCGCGCAGCGCCTGGTGGGGGCGGCGCGCACGCGCGACGATCGCATGAGCGCGGCGGACCGCGAGGCGCGCTTCCGCCAGGTAGTGCAGCTGGCGGGAGACGAGGCGCTCTCGCGCGGCGTCACTACCTTCCACGACGCCGGCGCCAGCTTCGCGACCATCGATGCCTACAAGAAACTTGCTGATGAGGGCAAGCTCCCCGTCCGCCTCTACGCTATGGTGCGGCGCGAGAGCAACGCGCGCCTCGACTCGCTCCTTCCGCGCTACCGCCTCATCGGCTATGGGCGTCACTTCCTCACCGTGCGCTCCATCAAGCGACAGATCGACGGTGCGCTCGGTCCGCGCGGCGCGTGGCTCCTCGAGCCGTACGACGACCTGCATTCCAGCAGCGGACTCGCCCTCGAATCGCCAGCCGACATCGAGGAGACGGCGCGCGTCGCCATCAAGCACGGCTTCCAGGTCAATACGCACGCCATCGGCGACCGGGCCAACCGCGAGGTGCTCGACATCTACGAGCGCACCTTCAAGGCGCACCCCGACAAGACCGACCTGCGCTGGCGCGACGAGCACTCGCAGCACATCGATCCCGCCGACATCGCCCGCTTCAAGGCCCTCGGCATCATCGCGTCGATGCAGGGGATTCACACCATCTCCGACGGTCCGTGGGTCGCCAAGCGGCTGGGAGCGGAGCGCACGCGTCGCACCTCGTACCCGTGGCGCTCGCTCTGGGACGCCGGCGTGATCGTCACCAACGGCACCGACGTGCCGGTCGAGCGAATCGACCCGATCCCGAGCTTCTGGGGGAGCGTGGCGCGCAAGACGATCGATGGGACGGTCTTCCTTCCCGAGCAGCGCGTCACGCGCGACGAAGGGCTGCGCGCCTACACGCTCAACAACGCGTACGCGGCGTTCGAGGAGAAGGAGAAGGGGTCGATCACGGTCGGCAAGCTCGCCGACCTCGTCGTGCTGACGAAGAACATCATGACCATCGCCGAGGACGAGATCCCGACGGCGCGGGTCGCCTTGACGGTGCTGGGCGGCAAGGTCGTGTACGAAGCGAAGTGAGGGGAGCGCGCCCCCCGGCCGGCGGTCGCACGATCGTCGGCGCGCTCCCGCAGGTGCGGGAGCGCCGACCGGCCCCCTAACGCGGCAGTTCGCCCGGCACCCAGCGTTCGCCGCCTAACGCGTACCCGACCACCCCGCCAACCCCCATCCCGAGCGCGAGCCCGACGGGGGCTCCCTTCAGGAAGTCCGAGGCTTTGGGATTGACCTCCGGCAGCTGACCGAATCCGATCAGCAGCGCGCCGGCCAGCCCGCCGATCAGCATCCCCTTGATCGTCGCCTTGCGCGTCGTGCGCCCGGCGCTCACCTCGAGCCGTTCGATCGCCGAGGTGCGCACGTTCACCCGTCGGTACGATTCCACGAGGACCGGCCCCATCTCGAAGCCGAGCCGGCGCCGTACCCCGGCGGTGTCGAGCGTCACTTCGTTCGCGTCGAGCGAGTCGACGCGCCCGACGAACCGCTCCCGTCGGATGGAAGGGGCGGAGATGCGGACCCGCGATCCCACGCCCACGGGCTGCGCCGCCACGGGCGAGACCCGCTGCGCGAGCGCGGCGGGGACGTCGAAGGAGCACCAGGCGAGGGCGATCAGGGCGCCCCGCACGAGTCGGTTCACGCGGAATCCTCCAGGTCTTCGAGTCGCCCGGCCAGCTCACTCGCCATGCCGGGGTGTCCAAATCGTTCGGCCGCGGCGATGCCGCGCCGTAAGGCGTCCCGCGCTTCCTCCTGTCTGCCTAACGCCTGGCACGCCTCGGCCAGGCGGCCGTAGGCGTTCCCTTCGTCGTCGTGGGCGGCCAGGTACAACCGCAGCTGCTCCGCGGCCTCCTCCCACAGCTCCGCCTTGAGCAGTTCGTTCGCCAGCCCGAAGCGCGCGAGGGCGTGCCCCGGGTTCTTGGCGACCATGGCGCGAAAGGTGTCGAGTCGAGGTGCCGTCATCGCGAAAGGAGGGAGGTCAAGGCCTGAGCGACGCGCTCCGGCGCTTCTTCTGGCGTAAAGTGACGGATGTCCGGCACGACGTCGAGCGTGGCACCACGAATCGCATCGGCAAGTCGTTGCCCGATCTCGCGCGGCAGGAACGGATCCTCTGCCCCCCACACGATCGCGGTCGGCGCCACGATGTCCTTCAATCGCGGCTCGAGCGCTTTCGTTTCCCCCGAGTCGAGCGCCGCCAGGTGTGCCACCAGCGTGTCCCGCCCCGCTTCCGACGCGAACGGTCGTACGTACTGCTCGATGGAGTGCGACCCGCGTTCCGAGACGACGTAGCCACGCAGCAGGTCGGCGCGAAGGACCGACAGGATCCACGTGGCTGGTAAGTGACGCGTGAGCGGCATGGTGGCCCTGACGAGCTTCACTTCTCGCCCCGGCCAGGCGTCGAACGCGACGGAGTTGATCAGCAGGAGGCGCGCGACGCGCGTGGGGTGACGGATCGCCAGCGACTGCGCGATCCCCCCGCCGATGTCGTGCCCAACGATGGTCGCGTAGTTGATCCCCAGGGCGTCGAGGAGCGAGACCACCCGGTCGGCGTGCGCCCGGAGCGACAGGTCGGCCGTGCCGGGCGGATCGCTGCGTCCGAATCCCAGCAGGTCGAGGACGACGACCCGGTGCCCCTTGGGCACGAGGGAGACGACGTCGCTCCAGAGGTGCGACGAGGTCGGAAAGCCGTGAATGAAGACGATCGGCTCGCCGCCTCCGCGCGACCCGGCGGCGTAGTAGTACAGCCGAGCCCCCCCGACATCGACGAACTCACCGCGCACGGGCTGCGCGGCGAAGACGGGGGTCGGGCAGGAGGAGTCGAGGCATGGTCGGAAGTGTGGGCGTCGCCACGGCAAATTGGGCGTTGCCTTGGTGCAGGACAAGCGCACCGCGATACGCGACTGACCTGCGCGGCACATTTCCGCGCCGGGCGTCGATCGCCGACGCGAACGTGCCGGTTGGGTGGTTCATTCGCTTGTGCCTGAACGACTTGCGAGGGCGAGCTCGCTCGACTCGAGCTGGCGACGCGCGCCTGGCTGTCGCGGCGCCCCGAGGGGACCCCTCGGCGTCACCCGTGTTCCGGTGCGTGCCCGTTGCCCACACGTCGTCCCCGCGGCACCCCTGCTCGACGTACGTCGCGCAACGTCGGCCGTCGGCACCGGCGAGACCGTCGGCACCGGCGGCATCGGCGGCATCGTTGGCACGACGCGGCCCGGTTCCGTGGCACCTGAGCGCCGCGTGCGGCCGGGTTCGCCGCCACGTGCGGAGCCGCGACGCGCGCAACGGCGAGCCCTGCAATCCATGCGTAGTCCCTTCTCCGGCGCGATCTCCCGTCCGTGCCCGACAGACGCGGGGCGCGCGCGTCGGCATCCTTCTAGGTGTCGAGGAAACGCTCGACGGAAGTGACTCCAGCATGGAGGAGTTATGACCAGGCACCTGATGCCGCGCACGACACCGGCGTTCACGACGGCGTTCCGTGAAATGGACGACATGCAGAATCGGCTGCGCCGGTTCTTCAACCAGACGCCCGGGAACGACCTGTTCACCACCGAGGCGGTGGGGTGGATGCCGCCGGTCGAGATCGTCGAAAAGCCCGACGCACTCATGCTCACGGCGGAGCTGCCGGGCGTGACGAAGGAACACATCGACGTCACGTTCGAAGACGACGTGCTCACCATCCGCGGCGAGAAGACCGAGGAGAAGCGCGAGGACAAGGAGGAGGCGAAGTTCCATCTCTTCGAGCGCTTCTACGGCACGTTCGCTCGTTCGTTCGTCGTCCCGCGCACCATCGATGCGGCGAAGATCACGGCGCAGTTCCGTGACGGCGTGCTCGTGGTGCGTCTGCCCAAGGCCGAGGCGGCGATGGCCAAGGGACGCAAGATCGAGGTGAACGAAGCGACGTAGTCGCTATCGCTCGGCGCGTGGGCGCGAGCCCGCGCGATGCGGCGAGCCCCTGCACCTCGGGGGCTCGCCGCATGACGTCCGCCCCAGTTCTCGTGTCTTCATTTCGGGCGCGGGGAGCGGCAACTTTCGATGGCGCCTCCTACGAAGCCATCTCACACCCCCTCGCGTGCTGGTCAGTCTCTTTCGCGGGCGACTCTCGCCTGACGAGTGGTATCCCGCGCTGGAAGCCGACCTGTCGGCGCGGCTCGTGAGGCTCCCGGGCGGCGAGCAGGCGCGGGTCGTCGAGGGTGGCGACGCGCGGCATCCGCCGGTCCTTTTCATTCACGGGTGGGGGGCGTCCGCGTACTACTATCGCAAGCTGCTCCCGGCGGTGCTGCGGGCCGGGCGACGCGTGATCGCGATGGACCTGCGCGGACACGGCGGCAGCGACAAGCCGATGGACGAGACGCTCTACACGGCCGACGCCATGGCGGCCCACGTCGAGGGCGTCATCGACGCGTTGGGGTACGATCGCCTCGACATCGTGGCCCATTCGTTAGGCGGTGGCGTCGCCCTCGACGTGGCGCGTCGGCAGCGCGGTCGCGTGTCGACCCTCACGCTGCTGGCCCCGGTCGGACTCGCCCCCGTGCGCTTCCTCGTGCTCGCGCGGATGGCGACACCCGGGGCGGTGGCGCCACTCGTTCGGTATGCGGTCCCGCCCTGGAGCATTCCGCTGGTGGTGCGCGCCCTCAACGGTACCCTGGGCGACTTCGCCTTCCGTGACGTGGACGAGTACTGGGCGCCGACGCGCGATCCCGCCTTTGGCTGGGCGCTCCGCACCTTGCTGCATCACTACCGCCTCGCACCGCGCACGCACGAGGAACTCGCGCAGATCACCGCTCCCGTCCTCCTCCTGCTCGGCGGGCAGGACCTCCTGGTGCGCGCGGCCGAGTCGGCGCAACGGGTCACGTCGCTCCCCGGGTGGCGAGCCCGCATCGTGGCGCGCGCCGGGCACGTGCTGGCGGAGGAGGTGCCGCAGACGGTGCTCGACGAGCTGCTTCCCCACTTGGGCGTTGATCGTTAGGCGCGTCGCGCGACACTCGGCACTCGGCAGTTCGCACTCGGCGCTCGAACGCGCTGCGTCGGCCCGCGGCCGCATGAAAAGACGTACCGGCCGCATGCGCCTCGCGCCCGGCATGATTCGTCGGTCGGTCGAGTGCACCGTTCGCCGCACCGTGACATGACGCGGGCGGGTGCGCCGACCGCGATACCGTCTCGAACCGCGCCGCACTCTCGCGTCGTGCACGGGAGCGATGGGGCGCCCCCCGACCGGCCGATCGCGCCATCCCTGAGGCGCGAGGACAATGACCCGGGCATGCAAGACACCGGGAAGCTGGTCAATCGGGCGGTGGCGTGTGCCGCCCGCCGCCGCTTAGCTTGCGGGGACCAAAACGACTCAGACAACAGGCGGAATGAAGACCTCAAGTCCCGCGGCCAGGCAGCGCAAGCCCGCGGCGAAGACCCAGGCCCGGCCGAACGCTCCGGCCGGCCCGGCTGAAAGCACCCCGAGCAGCGAACCATCAGACGTCGTCGAGACGGTCGACGCGTCAGCCGCCGCTCCGGTAGCGCTCATCGACGCCGTCGTCGACGGCCCTTCCTTCGCCGAACTCGGCCTCGCCGCCCCCATCGTGCAGGCGGTTGCGGCTGCCGGCTATCGCGCCCCCACGCCGATCCAGCGCGACGCGATCCCGCTGGCCATGTCCGGGCGCGACGTCATGGGGCTGGCCCAGACCGGCACCGGGAAGACGGCCGCCTTCACGCTTCCCATCATCCACCGGTTGTTAGGGGGGGAGAAGCGCCTGCGCTGCCTCATCCTCACGCCCACGCGCGAGCTGTGCCAGCAGGTCGACGAGAGCTTCCGCAAGTACGGGCAGTTCACCGATGTCGAAGTGGCGCCCATCTACGGTGGCGTCGCGTACGAGCCCCAGGAAAAGGCGCTGCAGAAGGGGGTCGACGTGATCGTGGCGACCCCCGGTCGTTTCATCGACCACATGGAGAAGCGCAACGCGTCGCTCGACGCGCTCGAGATCCTCGTGCTCGACGAGGCCGACCGCATGCTGGACATGGGCTTCGCGCCGCAGATCAGCCGCATCGTCGGTGGTATCTCGCCGTATCGCCAGACGCTGCTGTTCAGCGCCACCATGCCGCCGGAAGTCGAAGCGCTGGCGCGGAAGTACCTGCGCCGTCCCGTGGTGGTGCAGGTGGGACGCCGCTCCTCGGCGGCCAGCACCGTGCGGCACGCGGTGTATCCCGTCCCCCGCGGGCGAAAGAACGATCTCCTCGTCGAGCTGCTGCGACGTCCGGAGATGGACTCGGTCCTCGTCTTCACGCGCACCAAGCACGGGGCCGATCACGTCGTGCGCGACCTGCACACCGCCGGCGTCGAGGCCACGGCCATGCACGCCGACAAGACGCAGGCGCAACGCACCCAGGCGATCGAGCGCTTCAAGAGCGGCGACATCCGCGTCCTGGTGGCGACCGACATCGCGCAGCGCGGCCTCGACATCTCGGGCATCTCGCACGTCATCAACTACGACGTGCCGGCACAGGCCGAGGACTACGTGCACCGCATCGGGCGCACCGGTCGTGCCGCGTCGACGGGCGATGCCTTCACCTTCATGTCGCCCGACGAGATCGCGATGGTCCGCACCATCGAGCGGGTGCTCGGACAACCGATCGAACGCATCTCGATTCCCGGCTTCGACTTCGGCACGGTCGCCGCGACCACCTGACGGCCTGCGGCGCCTCCGCCCGGACGAGCGGCGACCGATGCCGCTCGCCCGTCGGCCGGTCTCGCCTCATCGCTTGACCCGGCCCGCGCGAGAGACCGTCACGGTCTCGGCCGCCGCCCCGCGCGTGATGATGAGCCGCGCGTTCGCGGCGCCGTACCCCAGCCCCAAGGGATAGAAGGCGATCGAATCGCGGCTCGCGCGCATCGCCACGCGAAAGAGCGAGTCCAGTGGCACGCGCGAGAGGGTATCGCGTCCGGCGTGCACGGTGGCGTGCGCCGAGAGCGTGTCGAAGCGCACCGCTGTCCGACGTTGCCAGCGCAGTGCCTGATGACGCGCGTCGGCGAGCGCCGAGACGAGGAGCGAGGTGGCGCCGTGTACCGCCGCACGGTCGCGCACGCGCGCCACCGACGGGATCGCGATGAGGGCGATGACGCCGATCAGCGTGACCGTGATCGTGAGTTCCAGGAGCGTGAAACCGCGGCGCATGCACCCTCCGGTTGGCGTGGTGCCCCATGATCGCGGTGGTGGCGACCGAGGGCCTCACCCTTTCTGCGCATGTTGTATCCTGGGATTGCGGCGGCGGCGGGGCGTCCCGATGTCGCCCGCGGGTGCCTTTCGCCAACGGCGTTCCCGCGCGATACTCTCCG
>Ga0075163_10011608_pt1 | contig 11475 bp, 6 predicted proteins | sample JI1023141ADNA_FD_71478 | JGI IMG/M metagenome (GOLD analysis project Ga0075163, IMG submission 71478) | Wastewater effluent complex algal communities from Wisconsin, to seasonally profile nutrient transformation and Carbon sequestration -... | ecosystem: Engineered > WWTP > Effluent > Algae... | reverse complement strand
GGCCCCGTAGGTCGGGTTAGCCCGCAGGGCGTAACCCGACACCATATGACATGGCCTCGATCAACCGCGGAACCGTAGGTCGGGTTAGCCCGCAGGGCGTAACCCGACATCGTGTGATCGAACACGGCAACGGCGCTTCCACGAACCCCGCACAGCGGTGGGTCGGGCTAGCGCAGCGTAACCCGACGCCCCCGTGCCACTCGCCGCAGGTGGAGACGCTGGCCGCGGCGGCCTTGCTTTTGTGGCCTTTCGGATGGAGCATCGAAGCGAAGCCGGGGCAGGCGCGATGCCGGTAGCGGGCATCGGGGGTTTCAAGGCGTGGAGGTGGATCGAAAGATGACCAGTTACCGAATTCCCAACTACCTCCGGGCCTCGTGGCAGGTCTGTGCCCTCGACGACGGCACCTCGCCGCGGGTGTTGATGCCCATGCCCGGCGGCGTCGACGCCAATGTCGCGCCCTACGCTGCCTGCTGGTGGCAGGCTGTACCGGCGCGCATCGACTTGGAGTTTCTGTTCAGGGAGTGCCGCAACCCCGCCCGCGGTTTGAGCGACGACGATTACGCCGCAGCGGCTGCGGAGCTGGGGGTCGATGTGCCGGCGATCCAGGCCGTGGCCGAGGTGGAAACCAGCGGCGAGGCCTTCGACGAATCCGGCCGCCCGCGCATCCTGTTCGAGCGCCACTATTTTCACCGCCGCACGGACGGCCGCTACGCGGCAACGCACCCCCGGATCTCCAACGCCAAATCCGGAGGCTACGGCAAGTTCTCGGCCCAATACGGAAAGCTGGAGGAAGCCTACCGGCTGGCCCCGGAGGCCGCCTTGCGGGCCGCATCGTGGGGGCGCTTCCAGATAATGGGCGACAACTTCAAGGCCGCCGGGTTTGCGTCGGTCGAGGCCTTCGTGCTCGCCATGACGCGCTCGGAAGCCGAGCACCTGATGGCCTTCACCCACTTCGTCAAGAGCAACAAGCGCATGCTGGCGGCCCTGCGCAAGCATGACTGGGCAGCGTTTGCGGCCGCCTACAACGGGCCGGGCTATCGCAAGAACAGCTACGACACCAAGCTCGAAGCCGCCCACCAGCGCCTCTCCACCGAGGCCGAAAAGACTGAAAAGGCCGCAAAGTCGGCCCAGCCCGGCAGCGGGAAGGGCTTGCCATGAAACAATTTCCGCATGCGCCCTCGCGGCGCGCCCTGCTTGCGGCGCTGATCGCGCTGGCGCTGGCGGCCCCGCTGGCGGCCGGCGGGGCGAGCCGCCCGGAAGGCCTGTGCGCCGCATCCGAGACCGCCCACTTTTCATGCCGCACCGCCAGCGGCAGCTGGATCGCCCTCTGCGAGGGCGCAGAGCGTGGCCTGCAATACCGCTTCGGCCGCCCCGGCCAGATCGCGCTGGCCTACCCGGCCGCGGGCCGGCCGGACTTCCGCTACGCCCATTACTTCCGGGCCGGGGTCGACCGGACCGAGGTGAGCTTTCGCAACGGCGACGCCGATTACGCCGTCTTCGACTACACCGAGGGCAGGCAGCGCCGCGCCGGGGTGCGCGTACTCACGGCCAGCGGCCGGGAGAAGACATTCGCCTGCCGGGGCGCGGTGCACAGCCGCCTGGGCGCCCTCGAGGCGGTGCTGCCCTGCGACACCGAGAGCGCCCTGAACTTGGGCAGCTGCCCGGCGGGGCGCTGAGCGTCAAGTACCCGGGGCCGGCCAGCTTGCCAGCCCCAAGCCGGCAAAAAATCCCCCGCCGGCCCCTAAAAATACCGACCCACGTCCCACCTCAGGCCTGGGCCGGATCTTTTTATCCGGATGCGGCATTAAAAGATCCGGCCCAGGCCTGAAGAGATCCCGCAGCGGCGCAAAAAATATGCTCGGAGGGATCTTTTAATACCGTTCAGGCAAAAAGCCGGACCTGCAGGGGGATTTATTAATCCCTCCGCGGCAACAAGTGGAAGCCCACCGGGATCTTCAAGGACCAAAAAGCAAAAAAGGCGGGGTGAGCCGCCCTTTGCGTGAGGCCGCCAGCTTAGCCGGCCGCCGCGTCGCCCTTGCGGCGGCGGCCCGGGCGGCGGACGCGCATGGCCTGCTGCAGTTCGCTCAGCCCTTCGGCCTTGCCGAACAGCTTCATGAGTGCATAGCCTTCGGACGAGGCCACCATGATGTCGCTGCCGAGGGCGGTCTGGGTGTCTTCCATCTTGGCCAGCACCTCCCGGATACGCAGCGCGCGGCCCTGGAGGGCGGCATAGGCGGCGAGGTCATCCTCCATCTCGGTGTAGTCGAAGCCTGCCGGCAGGGCGTCCTTGTTCTGGGAGAGCACCAGCGCGGTCTGCTGGCAGAAGGCCACCGATTTGTCGCCCATCTTGACGAGGCCGTTCTTGTCGTCGGCGCTGAGGGTGATGAAGGGCTTGGTGAGGGCTTCGAGGGTGGCGATCGCCTGGTCCATGGCGGCGATCTCGTCGGCGCTGATGTCGAGGGATACAAGGTTTTGCGGCATGCATTGCTCCTGGAGGCAGGTGGATGGGGGATACGGTTCCGCTGGGGTTTTATCCAGCACCGGAACAGGAGCGAATGCTACCCATGTAAATTCATTACGTATACAGAAGAATGCGCATGGCAAGCCGGCGCAAGTGGAGGGCGTGGCGGGGGGATGTCGGGTTACGCCCTGCGGGCTAACCCGACCTACGGGGCCGCGGTGCCGCTGCGAGCCGTTCGGGTCGGGTTAGCGCAGCGTAACCCGACGCATCCCACATCGCCCGGCCGGTGCCGCAGTGACTCCGCTCAAGTAGGTCGGGTTAGCCCGCAGGGCGTAACCCGACGCATCCCACGCAGTAACCCGACGCACCCCGCCCCGGCCGGTGCCGCGTCAGTCGGTGCGCCGGTACAGCCCGGCGTCCTGCTGCACCCGGCCGAGGTCTTCGAGGGCGTCCAGCACGGCCTGGACGCTGGCCATGGGGGAGCGTTTGAAGGTGGCGGCGACGGCGGCGGCGGCGAGGGGGGCGGGGTGCAGGCTGGCGAGCACGGCGGCGATCTGTTCGCGCATGGTCTTGGGCCAGGCGGCCTTGCCGGTGGCGGCGGTGGATTTGCCGGCGGTGGCGGCGGCCGGCTCGGGGCGGGTGTCGTCGGGGGTTTCGATGGCGGCCTGCTGGCCGGGGGCGGCGCTGCCGGGGTGCTGGTAGGCGGGGCGCAGCCAGCGCACCTGGCCCTGGGTTTCTTCGGCGGCGCGGGCGGCGTTGAGGGCGACGAGGCGGGTGAGCAGTTCCTCTTCGGCAGCGGCCTGGGCGTCGGGTTTGTCGGGCAGCGGGGTGGTGGCGCCGGGCAGGCCGACGAGCTGCCCGGCGAGGTCGGCCCAGCCATAGGCGGCGAAGACGGCGTGGTCGAGTTCGTCGTGGAGCGTGCGCAGCACCGAGACGAGGCCTTGCTCGTGGAGCGCCTTGTCCTTGGCGCCGAGGGGCTCGCCGCTGCGCAGCTTTTCGAGCACGTTGTACATGCCGGTGAGGGTGAGCCCGGCGTGGGCGGCCTGCTGGCGCTTGCGGTGGGCGTCGATCTGCTCGGCGAGTTGGCGGATGGAGTCGGCCTGGGCGGGGGTGGGGGCCGGGAAGGGGAAGGTGTCGAAGCAGCGGGTCTTGTTGTAACGGGGGTCGTTGCCGACGCCCAGCCGCCCGCCGGCCGCCAGCGCCCAGCCGACATGCACCCGGCTCGACAGCACGCCGAGCACCAGCGCGTCGTCGGAGGCGACGACAAGAAGCGCCTGATCGGGCATGACTTCACGCGGCAGGAACTGAAACATCCGATGTCGCGCAGTGATCGCCGTAACGATGAAGCGCTCAAGCTGCCTGATCGAGTCTCGCATCAGCGGCTGGTTCTCGCCGAAAAGCCACCAGTTGTCCCGGTAGGTCGCCCGCGGGTTGAGGTCACGTTCTGGTTTGGCCCGGGTCAGCAGCCACTGGAAGACATCCGGGGCCCTGGTGCGGAGTTCCAGTTCGCTCATGGGGTAAGGGTCAAGCGCCATGACACCGCGAGGGCGATCGGTGATGTCCTTGCCGTTGCGGTACGGGACCGACAGCTGCTTCTGGGGGTCGAGCCGCTCCGCCTCCTCAGGGGAAACAATGAAGCCCGAGGCAAGAATCTGCACTCCGCGGTTCGCAATGCGGCTGTTCGCCAGCATCGGCACGCTCGCCGACAGGTTGGCGCCGATGCGGAGGTCGGCGTGGAGCGAGCCCCGGCTTTCGACCAGGGTGACGTTGCGCTCGTCGCCATCTGTTTCGCACTCATCGCGAACGGATAGCAAGCAGCCCTCGCCCTCCCCCGCCGCGCCCACCGTCATCGCGATGCGCACCGCGGCGCCGTCGGCGGCGTCCACCCACGGGTGGTCGGGGATCGCGAAGGCCAGGGACAACGGCGGCTTGGCCTCGAGCTGGGCCTGCACCACGCGCCGGTTGAAGGTCTGGCGCAGGCTGTTGGTGGTGATGAAGCCGAAGCGCCGGGCGGCGCCGCTGCGCACCGCCTCGCCGGCGATGTGCCACCAGTACATGACGAAGTCGGCGGATTCGGGCACCGCCTTCCAGGTGCCGCGCACGGCGTCCACGTAGCCGTCGCCGAGGGCGCGGCGCATGGTGGCGGCGCCGATGAAGGGCGGGTTGCCGACGATGTAGTCGGCCGCCGGCCACGCGGCCTGGCGGGGCTCAAGGTAGCAGAGCTGCTCGACCTGAAAGGCCTCGTCGGGCACCGGCTCGCCGGTGATGGGGCTGGGCTTGTAGCTGACGCCGTCCCAGCGGGTGAGCGGCTTGCCGTCGTCGCCAGTGAGCACCCGGGTGCCGCCCACGGCGATGAGGGCGTCGCGGTTTTCGATGTTCTTCAGGTCGCGCAGCACGGGCTCGGGCGGGTTGATGCTGCCGTGGGTGCGAAAGTGCCACTGCAGGTAGCCGATCCACAGCACGAGCTCGGCGATGCGGGCGGCGCGGGGGTTGATCTCGAGGCCGAGGAACTGGTTGGGGCCGACGGTGATGCCCTGCAAATCGAGCAGGCCCTGGGATTCGCCGAGGTCGTGGAGCAGGTTGAGCACCTCGCCCTCGAGGCGCTTGAGGTGTTCGAGGGTGACGTACAAAAAATTGCCGCTGCCGCAGGCGGGGTCGAGCACGCGGAGCTCGCACAGCTGGCGGTGGAAGCGGCGCACCTCTTCGATGGCGTCCTTGCGCTTGCCCTGCTTTTCGTAGGCCAGCGCGGCCACCTGCACCTCGCCCCACTCGGCCCGCAGGGGCTCGACGATGGTGGGCAGCACCAGCCGCTCGACGTAGGCGCGCGGGGTGTAGTGGGCGCCGAGCTTGTGGCGCTCGCGGGGGTCGAGGGCGCGCTCGAGCAGGGTGCCGAAGATGGCCGGCTCCACATACCGCCAGTCGGCCCGGGAGGCCTTGAGGAGCAGCTCGAGCTGGTCGCGGTCGAGGGCGATGGCGCGGCTGTCGGCAAACAGGCCGCCGTTGAAGCGCAGCACCTTGTCTTCGAGGATCGGCGAGAAGCCGCCGGTGTTCATGCTCTGCCACAGGCTCTCGAGCATGGGGGCGAAGTTGGCGGGCTTGCCGTGCAGGCGTTCGAGGAGCTGGGTGAAGCCGCGCTCGGGGAGCAGGCCGACGTCTTCGGCGAACATGGTGAACAGCGCCCGCATGAGAAAGCTGGCGACGTCCTCGGCGCCGTGCCCGCCGGCTTCGAGGGATTTGGCCAGCGCCGCCAGCTGGTCGGCGATCTGGCGGGTGACCCGGGCGGATTCGCGGGAGGGGTCGAGGCGCATCGGGTCGAGCCACAGGGTGCTGAGGCGCTCACGGATGTCGGGGCGGCGCAGGTCGGCCAGCCGGATGCGGAAGTGCTTGGGGTCGGGGAAGGCGGTGTAGTTGCCGCCGGAGCGGCTGAACTCGGCGTAGAGCTCGATGTTGCGGCCGACGTCGACCACCACGATGAAGGGCGGCCGCCCCTCGTCGGCGGGCAGGGCGCGCACGTATTGGTCGGCCTGCTTGTGGGCGGCGACCATGGCGCTGTCCCAGCCCGAGGTGTCGAGGGCCTTGCCGCTCTGCTTGGCCTCGAGCACGAAGGCGCCGCGGCGGTAGAGGTCGATGTAGCGGTCGCGGGGGCTGCCGTCGGGCTCGCGCATCACCACCCGGCGCTCAAATACATAGGCGTTGTCGCGGTTGTCGCCCGAGGCCGGGTCGGGCGTGGGCAAGCCCAGCAGCGCGCACAGCTCGGTGAGGAAGAGCTGGTAGTTGGCCCGCTCACTGCCGCCGGCCTTGCTCCAGCGCTCGATGAAGGCGTCGATGCTGCTGTCTGCTGCGTCTGCTGCTTTTAGCACTTCTGCCACGGGGTGCCACCGATCACGAAAACTCGAAGAGGCGGCATCTTAACCCGCCGGCATGGGCTGCGGCGGGTGCTGCAGCACGGAGGGGCGATGCGGGTGGTTGCGCTCGAAGAAGACATCACCCTGCAGCGATCAAACCAGCTCCTGGAACCGACACGAGCGGCGCCCGCGGGAAGATCGAATTCGATGATGAAATTATAAAAAGCCTTTCTATACTTGAGAAACGCATAGCCGGACGGCTTGCGACAAATAACTAAAACATCAGGCCAACCGCGCGGGCAGCTGCGTTTAGCCATGCACCGGACACGGGACGCCTGAGCCCCCTGCCAGCCAGGGTCTTCAACCGGGAGAGTGTCATGAGCATGCCAAAAGTGTCCGCTTTGTCTCTGGCGGTGACCACTGCGGTCGCCTGTGCAGGCTGTGCGTCCTATTCCAAGCTGGACCCCGGGACGACGGCGGGAAAGATCGAGGTGTCGGGGGTGCGCGTCTCGTCGCGGGAGCGCATGGTCAATGAGCGGCTCAAGCGACGGGAGTTTCTCGAGAGCCAGCTCACGGCGGCGCAAGCTCTCAAGGACACCGATTTCGCACCGGATGGTGGCTTCTCGATACGCAGCTTTTCCGGCGTCGGGGCGGGGCTAGGGGTGTCCCTCGACGCGGGCAGCGCCCAGCTCGCCAAGCTCGGCAAGGCGCGGGATGCCCAGCGTATCCGCAACCAGCAGGAGATGGACGTCAAGGATCAGGAGATCCTGCTCGCCATCCGGGAGAAGCTGCTGGCCGATGTGAAAGGCGGCAAGACGAGCCCCGAGGATGCCGAGAAACTCATGAACGCACTCAAGCCGCCCAACAGCGGCGGCACCACACCCGAAGGCACCAAACCACCCGACCCGACCGAAGCCGCCAAATGGCGAGCCGCCATCGACAGTCTGTTGAAGTCGGTGGCCGATCCCGCGGCGCCTCCCCAGGCCACCACGATCAAAGCTTCACCGATCGACCTGTTCCGGGACAAGCTGGCCCTGCTGGAGGAGATCCGCTCCGAAATGGCCGCCAACGAGCTCGACGACCGCCACGACCTGTATGGCTCGACCCTGGTGCGGCTGTCGGTGGACGCGACCTTGATTCCCGACGGCGACACCAGCGCGTGGGGCGTCGTCGAGATGAGGGTCAGGCCGATAATTGATGCGGATACCTTCACGCCGAAGGGGTTCATCGAGCGGCTCAACGACCTGGCGACGGAGCGGATGGTTCGCGCGAAGAGACAGTATGTGAAAGCATGCTATGGCAACAATCCCGAGGTTGATGAGGAGAGAACCACGGCGAACGCAGCTACCCGATTTGCATTTACGGACAGAAAAATAGATTCGAAACGCAGGAAGTACACAAACGACATCCTCGAAGGCACCTCGACCGCCATTAGCGACGCGCTTCAGAGAATGCGGAACCCGATAACGGGTTCAAAAAACAAGCAATCATTTTGCGATCGAGACTTTGAAACAGAGCATCTGTTCTCTCTTGTCGACAAGGTCTTTCATACTGAAATTTTGGCGACGAGCCTGTCATCGCCTCAAGAATCCATTGATCTATTTGATGTTATCGACCTGAAATCAAAAAAGAATGGCGCCTTTGAGTTCGATTCGAAAACGGATAAAGATAAGGACTCTCTTCAGGCTTGGTTGAACGAGGCTCACAAGAGTGTCAAGTCCCTCCCCTACGCCTACGCCGCAACCCCGAAGGAGCAGGTGCAGCGCATTTCCCAGAGCGGCTCGCGACGCGACGCAATGGAGCTGATGCTGGCCCTGCAGGCGGTCAGCGGAGCAGGGAGCGCCTCCGGGGCGATCTCGATGATGCAGGCCAACGAGGTGATCTCCTCGGCGCTGCACCGGCAGCCGCTGGTTGTCGGCTACAGCCGGACGCCCGTCAATGAAGAAGACAAATACCGCCGAGTGGGCTGGGTGCTGGGGCCGCGCTTCAAGGTAGAGCAGGACATGCGTGGGCGCCCGGAGTTCGGCTTCCGCCACCGCATCGTGCAGAACACCCTGAATGCCGAAGTCGCCGTGCCGCAGCTCGCCTCCGGCCTGGAGGTGGTGATGTGCGGCGGCTGGCGCAACGAGCGCGAAGCCGCCACAACGGCCGGCGGAGCAGGCGAATGCCCGGCCGGGATGACAGTGATCGGGCGCGAGACGGTGTTTCTGCCGCAAAACCCGGAGGCGCTGGCCGAGACCTTCGACCCGGACGCCCGGCGCCCCTACCCGGAGCTCTATGCGCGCCGACTCATTCCACAGGGCGTCTCCGCCGATGTGCAGAAAGCAGGCGCAGTAGCGGCGGGCTCCACCGTGCGTTCGGTGCTGATGCTCCAGGGCGTCAACCTGTGGCGCAACCCGCAGGTCTTCGTCGGCAGCATCAAGGCCAGCGAGGTGCTGGTGCTGTCGGACATGCGGGGCATCCAGGCCACCTTCGATGTGTCGCCCGAAACCCTGGCCGATTGCAAGGCCGACCGCAGCGTGACGGTGGTGACATCGACCGGCAGCGTCGACTTCGGCCCGGCGGGTGGGTGCACCAAGGTTGACGCGCCGGCGGTTACACCGGACACGAAGGCCGCAAAGACGGCAAGCCCGAAGGCGCCAGTGAAGAAGTGAGTAGGCCCACGCCAGCCGCGTGGGGTCACGCAGCTGGCGACAGCCGGACAGGCGCAAATGCCGAGGAGACAAGACACCATGTCAGAGCATGACCCTCCCCCTTCGAATTCAGCAAAGCTCCCGCCAAACGATTGCGATCTCGTCATGAAGGGCGGTGTCACGAGTGGCGTGGTCTATCCCAGATTGGTCGCGGAGCTGGCCAGCCGCTACCGCTTTCGCAACATCGGCGGCACGTCGGCAGGGGCGATCGCCGCGGCAGCCTGCGCCGCTGCCGAATATGGGCGAAGCCACGGCAACCCGGCTGGCTTTGCCGAACTGGACGATCTGCCGGACGTCCTCGGCGCGGGCGTCGGGCCAGGGGGGCGTTCGAAGCTGTTCTCGCTATTCCAGCCGGTCGAGGCGGTGCGCGCCCAGTTTGAGGTGCTCGTGGATGGGCTCAACGCGAAGCCCGCCGAGGCGGTCTCGCGGGTTCTTGGTGGCATCCTGCGCCTGCACTGGGGCCTGGTGGCCGGTGGGCTTGTGGCGGGAAGCCTGCTGTTGTGGCCCTGCCTTGCCTGGCTGGCGCCGGGTCTGAGCATCGCGGCGGCCATCGCGGTGGCCTTCGGGGCGCTGCTGGGCATGGCGCTGATGCTTGGGCTGGGGCTGGGCCGGGGCGCGTCCAGCGTGGGGCGGGGTGTCGTGCTGGCGTCTGTATCCCTGGTGTTGCTGGCCATAGGGTTGCACTGGCTGCGCGGCGCAAGCTGGAGCCTTGCAGTACTCGGCACGGACGTAGCCTTCTGGAGCCTCGCGCTGCTGATCCTGGCCGCGCTGCTGATTGCCGTGATCGTCCGCTTCGCCGTGAGCTTGCTCAAAGGCATACACGGCAACGGCTACGGGCTCTGCAGCGGCAGCACCACCAGTACCGACGGCCTGCCCGGGCTGACCGACTGGCTGACCGGCTACCTCGATGGACTGGCCGGACTACCTGCAGGCCACCCGCCCCTGAGCTTCGGCGACCTGTGGGGAACGGCCGACCCCGACGCACCACGGCAAATCAACCTGGAGGTGATGACGGCGGCCGTGAGCCAGAAGATGGTCTTCGGGATTCCGTTTCGCGACGATGCGCCGCCTTTCTTTTACGATCCGGATGAGTGGAAGGTCCTGTTTCCACCGGCGGTGATGGCCAGCCTTGCCGCCGCGGTGAGACCGGGAGAGACCATGGTCACCAGCGTCAAGGGCAAGGCGCTTCGCCCGCTGCCAAGCGGGGCCGCGTTGCCGGTGGTCGTTGCCGTCCGCATGAGCCTGAGCTTTCCGATCCTGCTGTCGGCCGTACCGCTCTACGCCGTAGACCGGAGCCGTAAGCGGAACCAGACCCACGGTGACACTCCGGTCGCGACGCGTATCTGGTTCTCGGATGGCGGCATCGGCAGCAACATGCCGCTGCACATGTTCGACGCGCCTCTGCCCGGGCATCCGACCTTTGCCGTCAATCTGAAAGCGGAGCACCCGGACTACATGATCGAGACGCCGGAACGCGCCGACGACACCGGCGGCCGCGTGTATCTGGCAGACGGAACCCGGGGAGGGCGACAGCGCTACTGGCCCGAGCCCAAGGACGACACGCCCCTGGGCGGCCTGGTCGGATTTTTGCTGAGCATCATCAGCACCATGCAGAACTGGCGCGACGAGATACTTTTCCCGTATCCCGGCTTTCGCGACCGCATCGTGCAGATCAGCCAGCGCCCTGACGAGGGCGGCCTGAACCTCGACATGCCGGAGCCCAGCATCAGCGCCCTCAGCAATGCAGGCAAAATGGCGGCCGAGCGGCTGATTGATCGCTTTCACCCCACGGGCAGCGAGGGCGGCGCGGGGTGGCATAGCCATCGGCGGGACCGGCTTGCCACATTGTTGGGCGCGATGCACGCGCCGACAGCCGAACTCGATGCCGTCATGAAGCGCGTGGAATGGGAGGATTACCTGAGGGAAATCAAACCCTACAACGCGGGCGAGCGGGCGTTTGCAGGGCAGTTGCTGGGTGAATTCAGGAAGTTCTGCGCGCTCGGCGCCGGGACGTCTTATTCGCTCGAAAAGGGAGCGTACAAACCGCTTGCCCGGCTCCGCATTACGCCCGCGATCTGAACTGGTGCCCCGGACTCGCCATCGGCATGGGCCAGAATCATCGCCATAGCCTCAGCCCCATATCGACGGACCAGCGCAGAGCGTGGCGCGGGCAACTGGAGCTACGCCTGCCACGGGGGTCGAAGCACCACGATAGGCGGCCCCTTACCGCCCGGACACCGGCCCGGGCAAGGCCGGCCCCGTGAGACCGGGGCCCGGGGGCGGGCCAGAGGCGTCCATCGCGGCCGGCACGGGGGGCTGGAGCGGTAGCTCGTCGACGGGGGTGGCAAAGGCCGGCGGTGCGGCCAGGGCTTCACCCAGGGCGGCCGGCGCGGCGCCGAGCACGAGGGTGATCGCCCCGTTGTCGCTCTGGCGGCGCAGCACGGCACGGTCGGAGAGCACCTGCTCGACACGGAGT
>Ga0075163_10011607_pt1 | contig 11476 bp, 8 predicted proteins | sample JI1023141ADNA_FD_71478 | JGI IMG/M metagenome (GOLD analysis project Ga0075163, IMG submission 71478) | Wastewater effluent complex algal communities from Wisconsin, to seasonally profile nutrient transformation and Carbon sequestration -... | ecosystem: Engineered > WWTP > Effluent > Algae... | reverse complement strand
TTCGCGACCATCACGGGCCCTGCCCTCGCCGCGCTCGCCGCGCGCAGCGTCACGCGCACCGTCGATGGCGAGCTGTTCGCCGCCGCGGTCCCCGGCTCGACGATGTTCGTGCTCGCGAAGGGTGTGCTGGTCGCCCACCGCGATCCCGCACCGCCACGCCGGATCGAGGTCGGTGGTGTGGTTGGCGAGCTCGCCGTGCTCACCGGCGCGCCGCGCGCAGCCACCGTGATCACCGACGGCGCCGCCGAGGTGATCGAGATCGATCGCGCCTCGTTCGAGGCCGCCGCGCGCCGCGCTCCCGAGCTCGTGCTGGGCCTGTCCGCGACGCTCGCCGGTTGGCTCGCACCGAATCGCCCCGACGTGCTCTAGCTGCGATGTTCTCGCGGTGCGATCTCGACTCCCGCGCGGATACCCCGTCGCGCCCCGAGTGTATCGAGAGACACGTGCAAAACTCGCGGAGATGAGCGTGAGGATCCAGCCGCTGTGACTCGCGACGCCGCACGCAAGATCGATCATCATCTAGCCGTGGCCGATCAGCAAACGGACGCCGACCGCCGCCAGCACGAGCGCTTCGAGCTGCTCGTGCAGTGCACGGTGATCGATCACACCCGCACCGGGACGTTCACCGTGCTGAACATCTCCGCCGGTGGCGTCCTGCTCCGCAACGACCAGAACATCGCGTTCGCCGCGGGCGAGCTGATCCGCGTGCGGTTCAACGCGCCGGAGCTCGCGCAGGCGTTCACGATCGACGCGAAGATCATCCGCGTCGTCGCGCCCACCTCCAAGGCCACCGCCCTCGCGGCGATGTGGACGTCGATGGATCCGGTGTCGAGCGCGGGGCTCGCCGACGTGCTCTGGGGCCTGTCCAAACGCAAGTGATACCGTCGGGCGGTGATCACCCCCGACGAGTGGCGCGCACAGGGCCGCACCTTCGAGTGGCAGGGCCAGCGCGTGTTCTATCGCGCCGAAGGCGTCGGCGAGGTCGTGCTCGCCGTCCACGGGTTCCCGACCTCCAGCTGGGACTGGTGGGCGATCTGGCCGCACCTGACGCGGCACTACCACGTACTGACGCTCGACATGATCGGCTTCGGGTTCTCGGCCAAGCCATTCGGGTTCCCGTACTCGATCTTTCCGCAGGCTGATCTGTTCGAGGCGCTGCTCGCGCGCGAGAACGTCACGCGGTACCGCCTGCTCGCGCACGACTACGGCGACACCGTCGCGCAGGAGCTGATCGCGCGGCAGAGCGGCGCGCGCGCGAAGATCGTCGCCGCCTGCCTGCTCAACGGCGGGGTGTTTCCCGAGCTGCATCGCCCGCTGCTCACCCAGAAGCTGCTCGCCTCCCCGCTCGGGTCCCTGGTCGCGCGCCTCAGCTCGTTCAAGACGTTCGCGCAGTCGATGCGCCGGATCTGGGGCGGCCCCGTCGACGACGCCGAGCTCCGCGCGATGTGGCAGCTCGTCACCCACGACGACGGCATGGCCGTGATGCCGAAGCTGATCGGCTACATCGACGAGCGCCGGCGCTATCGCGCGCGCTGGGTCGGCGCGTTGATCGAGGCGCGGATGCCGCTGCGCTTCATCAACGGCCTGGCGGATCCGATCAGCGGCGCCCACATGGCCGCGCGCTACCGCGAGCTGGTGCCGAACCCCGACGTCGTCGAGCTGCGCGGCATCGGCCACTACCCGCAACTCGAGGCGGCCGACGCCGTCGCCGACGCGATCCTTCAGAACTGGAAGTAGATGAACGGCACGATCTCGTGATGCGCGAGCTGGCGCAGCACGAGCGCGACGCCGACCAGCACCAGCCCACGCGCCCAGTGCGGCAGCTCGATGAAGCGAGTGCGTAGCCAGCGGAAGCTGCCGTCGGCGAAGAAGTGGAAGACGAACCCGGCCGCCATCGCCGTGGTCACCAGCTTGCCGAGGTTCGCGGTGCCGGTGTCGCCCTCGGCGATCTGGCGCAGCACCGCGAGCGCGGCGTCGAACGAGTCCGGCATGAACCCGCACCGGAAGAACACCCACGCGAGACACACGTAGTGGAAGACCAGGATCACGGCGACGGTGCGCCGCAACACCGCGAACAGCCGCTCGTCGAGGCGATCCGTGCCGCGCTCGATGACGTCGGCGGCGATCCCGAGCCCCCACATCAAGACAAGCGTCGGGATCCAGGTCCACGACTCGGCGTACACGAGCTCGACCAAGAACCCGATCCCCACGAGGCACATGCCGACGCGGAGCAGCTCGACGGTGAGCGCCGGATCGAACCCGGCCCCTCTCACGCCACGGAACATCGCCACGAGCGGCGACGGCCCCAGCACCGGCGCCGGCACCGGCTTCTCGTCGCGGCCGAGCCACGCGGTCAGCACCGCCCACAGCGGCGTCAGCGTCACCCACAGGATGATCAGCTGATTCCACGTGCTCTCGGGCGCGAGCGGCGACTGGAGATACGCGTAGCCGCCGGCGGCGACGATCGCGCAGGCGACCGCCATCTTGACCGCCATCTCGGCGTGCTTGCCGGTCGCGCGCTGGAAGTAGCGCGTCACCGCGAGGCCGAAGCCGTGCAGCGCCCCCCACACGATGAAGGCCCACGAGGCGCCGTGCCACAACCCGCCGAGCAGCATCGTCGCCGCCAGGTTGAAGTACGTGCGCCACTCCGCGCCACGACTGCCACCGAGCGTGATGTAGAGGTAGTCGCGTAGCCAGGTCGACAGCGAGATGTGCCAGCGCCGCCAGAACTCCTGGATGTTCGCCGAGCGATACGGCGTCTTGAAGTTCTCCGGCAGTTCGAAGCCGAGGATCTGCGCCGAGCCGATCGCGATGTCGGAGTACGCCGAGAAGTCGAGATAGATCTGGAGCGCATACGCGTAGACGCCGCACAGCACCTCGACCGACGAGAAGTGCGACGGATCCTCGAACACGCGGTCGACGATGTAGAGCGCGAGCGAGTCCGAGATCGCGATCTTCTTGAACAGCCCGACGACGACGCGAAACAGGCCGTCCGTCGCCTTCAGCAGCTGGAGCGGCGGCGGCTTCGCGAGCTGCGGCAGCAGATCCTGCGCGCGCACGATCGGCCCGGCGACCAGCTGCGGGAAGAACAGCACGAACGTCGCGAACTCGATCGGCGACTTGGTCGCCGGCAGCTCCTTGCGATAGACGTCGATCGTGTACGACAGCGACTGGAAGGTGTGGAACGAGATGCCGGCCGGCAGGATCAACCGCAGCGGCTCGGCATCGGCCTGGAGCACGTCGAGCAGGAAGAAGTCGTAGTACTTGAAGAAGAACAGGATGCCCAGGTTCGAGCACAGCGACACGATCACGAGCAACTTGCGCGTCGACGGATCCTTCGCGCGCTCGATCCAGACCCCGAGGTAGTAATCGAGGACGATCGTGCCGAGCAGCAGGAACAGCAGGTAGCGATAGAGCCCCGGCATCGCCGCCGCCCACGCGTGATAGAACAGCGTCGAGACGACGAACAGCACGAGCACGCGCCCGAGGGGATTGCGATCACCGTGTCGGGCCGCCCCGATCCCGACACCGAGGATGCCGAGGATCAGCAGGTGCCCGTGCCCGATCAACACGCCCGTCAGCGCGTCGAGCGGCGTGTGCGGCGTGAGCCAGCTGACGAACCAGCCCGGCATCGTCGGGTTTGGTGTGATCGGCATCGGCTCCGCGGGCATCAGCTGCGCGGCGATCGCGGCGCCGCCGATCGCGACGATGGCCAGCACCATGCCGACGGCGATCTTCTTCTGCCCCTCCTCTGACTCGATCCAGTCGGCCCACCGCCGGCCGACGTAGATCGCACCGACGACGAGCGCGCCACCGATCAACCAGTGTCCGAACACCCAGGTCGGCCACTCGCCGCCGGTCACCAGGCGCAGCAGCGGCCCGCCGATCGGATCCCACAGCGTGTCGGGATCCTTCGCGACGAGCATGAACACGATGTCGCCGAGCAGCAGCATCAGCGCGTAGCGCGCCCACGGCCAGGTTCCCCACCGAGCGAGCCCGTAGAGGAAGAACACCGCGATCAGAAAGACCGGGTAGTCGGGCGACGAGAACAGCATGCTAGCGCGTCGGCCTCAGCACCGGAGCCGAGGCCAGGGCCGAGCTCGCCGGGAGCCGCTGCGCCACTCTCCAGCGCGCATAGTCGGCAAACAGCGCGCTCGACAGCTCGTCCGCCCACCGGTGGTAGCCGAGGTCGGTCAGGTGCACGTGGTCCTTGTAGGCCATCTTCGGGTCGCCGCTGACCCACTCCGCCATCCGGTCCGCGCCGCCCATCGACGCGAACGTGTTGAAGAAGGCGACCTTGTTGCGCAGCGCGGCCGCGTGCTGCATCGAGATGATCTCGCGTAGCACCGCCGGCGTCCGCCACTGGCACTCGGGGATGACATCGGGAGGCGCGTTGGGATCGACGCGAGGCTTCGGCTTGAGCCGCTCGCAGTTCTTGCCACCCTCACGGACGCCCATGTCGGGCGGCCCGAGGATCAGGATCGACGCGGTGGGAGCCGCCGCGCGGATCCGCAGGATCGTCTCGTCGTAGTACTTCGCGATCGCCTCGAGATCGAGATCCGGATCGTCCGCCTCGTTGGTCCCGTACTGCAGCACGACCAAACGAGGATCGCGCGTCGCGAGCTGCTCGCCGATGATCGACCAGTCCCACGAGCGCAGGCTGCCGAGCCGGCGGCCGACCACTCCGAGGGAATCGACGATCACGCCGGGTTGCTGGCGCTCCATCGCGACGCCGTACAGATCGACGTTGCCGCCACCCGCGTGCTCGAGCGTCAGCTTGTGCGGGCCGTCGGGCACCGCGATCACCTGGCGCGCGGGATGCGGCGGCTCGATCGCCGAGGTCTTCGTCGTCAACGCCTGCCAGACGCCGTCGTCGACGCGATATTTCAAGCTCCCGCCGGTAGGTGACGCCTGATAGAGCACCTCGAACTGCGCGACCTTGGTGCCCGCCTGGCAATCCGCGCAGGTCTCGACCCACAGCTGCGAGCCCTTCTTGTCGCCGTAGACGCGCAGCCCGACGACGCCGAACGGCTCCGGATCGCGCGCCCCACCGACGGCGCTCTTCCACGATCCCGCGGCGCCGTACTTCACGTCGCGCTGGTAGTAGTGCCGCGCCGGTGGACGCCCGGCGGCGACCAGCCCGCGCCCCGCGTCTCCGAACCGCAGCTGCCAGGTGGTGCGCAGCCGCGAGGTCATCGAATCACCGGCGGTGTGCGAATCGCCGAAGAACACCATCAGCACGCGGCTGTTCGGCTCGGCCTTCTCGGCGGCGGCGAGCCCCTTGAACAGCTGATCGAGCGTGCCGCGCGGCGCATCGAGATGCCCCTGCGGCACGTACGGCTCCGCCGCGTCGGGATCCGGGGCTGGGATCACCGTCGCATCGGGGTTCACCGGCCGCGGCATCTCCGGCGGCTTCGCACGTTCGCCATCGCAGCCACTGCCGCAACCCGCGACGAGCAGGATGCAGAGGCTAAGGGCCCGCATACCTCCCGAATCCGGTGGTCAACGCCTCGTAGAGCGCGTCGCCCATCTTCGCGGCACCGGCGACGGTGAGGTGCTGGAAGTCGCTACCGACGTAGCGCTTCGAGAACCACTTCGACGCGCTGCCCTTGCCGCCCATCCAGTCGTAGGTCGAGAAGAACGCACAGCCCGCGGCCGCCGCCGCCTTGCGCTGCGCCTCGACGAGGACCGGCATCACCGGCCGCGACGGATACGCGCCGTCCTTGGCCTCCGCCTGATCGGTCGGCGAGATCACGAGACACGACGCATCCGGCCTGCCCTTGCGCAGCATCTCGAGCACCGGCTTGTAGCGGGAGGCGTAGTCCTTGGTGTCGCGATCGCCGGGGCCGAGCCACGCGGCCTCGTTCGCGCCGATCATGATCATCAGCAGGTCGGCTTTGCGGTGCGCCAGCTCGCCGGCGAAGAACGCCGGGTCGTGGTTGCCGAAGCTCTTCACGTTGACGCTGACGATGCCGAAGTTGTCGACGACGATGCCCGCCGGGTTCTCGAGCGCGACGCCGAACGTGCGCACCTTGCCCTTGGCCTCGAACTCGAGCTTCTTCGCGCCGGCGACCTTGGCCGTCGCGTAGCCCGCCGCCTTCGCCTCGCCCGCCGTCTCCACCTTCAACAGCTCGCTGCCGCCGCTGTTGATCGTCAGCGTGCCGCCCTTGGGCTGGGTCAGGTAATAGAGCTCCGCGTTCGCCGCGCCGGTCTTCAACGACAGCTTCGCGGTACCGCCGTAGCTCTCCGCGGTGCTGCCGCCGGCGCCGTACATCTTGTCGCTGACCGCGGTGGTCGAGATGCCGTACGGCGTCCACCCCGATTGCGTGCGCTCCACCTGCTCGTGGTGGCAGAACTTGTGCGGCGCGACGAGGTAGACGAAGCCCGGGCCACCGTCGCCGTAGGTGCTCTGCAGCTTGCCGCGCAGCCGGCTCGGGATCGCGTCGGTCGCGATCACCGAGTCGCCGTACCACGACAACCGGATGGCTCGGCCGAGCTTGCCCTTCTTGCTGTCGGACACGCTGCGATAGAAGCCATCCATCCCCCACCGCTTGCAGGCGGCGGGCGTGCCGTCGAGACAGACGTCCTCGAGCGCGCCGACCCGCTGCCGATCGCCGCGGTCCGGGATCACGGTGGCCGGACGTTCCTCGGGAGGATCGGCATCGGCGACCTGCACCGGCTTGGGTGCGAAGGTGGGACCGGCGGCGGTCGCGACATCGGGCTCGCGCTGCGCGGTCATCCGATCCGCGAGCGCGTCGAGGTTGCCACCGCCATACAACAGCGCGGCGATCAGGCCGCCGGTGAACGTGAGCAACGTCGGCGCGATGGTCCAGCTGCGGTCTGCCGACATCTCGCTCGAAGGTATGTGAACCGGTGGCCGAGTCAAGGAAGCTGCCTCCTGGTGGCGCGCCACTCGCATACCGCGATCTTCATCGGAGGAATGCGGATGCGCTCATCACTTTTGCTGGTTCTGATCCTTGCCGCGGCATGCGGCGAAGACACCGTCCCCACACCGGAAGTCGATTCGACCCCCGGCAACCGCCCCGATCCGAGGGTCATCCCCGGTGGCGGAATCGGCGACGGTGCGATCGACGGCGTGGTGAATCTCTACGTGATCGACGACGCCACGCGCGAGCCGATCTCCGGCGCCGAGGTTCGGGTCGGTGACCTCGCGGGCACCACCGGCGCCGACGGCCTGTTCATCGCCGACGGCGTGGTCGGTCCGCAGGACATCGTGGTCAAGGCCGCCGGGCACCGCAAGGAGCTGTGGATCGGCGCGAACGGCGCGAACGTCACCATCAACGTCGAGGTCGATAACCAGAGCGCGCCGCCGAGCGCGACGCTGACCGGCACGATCGCGAACTACGCCAGCGTGCCGTTCACCCCGCAGGCGAACCACGCGAAGGTCGCGCTGATCAGCTTCTCGCAGACCGACAAGCTCGGCGATCCGGCCAACGACATCACCACGCCGGCAGCGCCCGGTCAGCTGCCCAGCAACCTGTGCATCGGGCCGACCTGCGACTTCACGATCAACACGCGGACCGGCAAGCTCGCGCTGCTCGCCACCATCTTCGACTTCGACAGCAAGGGCACCGAGGACAGCGCCGACGACACCTCGACGATCATCGGGTTCGCGGTCAAGCGGGGCATCGACACCGCGACGGCGACCGGACCGCAGGACCTGACGGTGATCGCGGGCGCCGATCTGCAGACGCTCGCGATCGACTTCGCGTCGCCGCCGAGCGGCCTGCCCACCCGCGGCGCGCTCGTCGGGATCGAGCTCGGCACCGACGGCGTGTTGCTCGCGGGCACCACCGACGGCACCTCGCTTTCGGCCCCGAAGCTCGCCGCGCTGACCGGCGCCACCGGCTACCGCCTCACCGCGATCGCCACCGACAACCAGGATCCGCCGGCGCAGAGCATCGTGTTCCGCCGCGGGCTCACCGGCAGCACGCTCGCCGCCGGGACCTGGCTCGCGCCCCCGTCGGCGATCGCGCTGACCAGGCAAGGTGGATCGTGGACCAACGCGCCCGGCGCGACGGTGCACAGCATCGAGCTCTCGCAGGGCGCGACGAAGATCGTCAACGTCACCGTGTTCGATAGCGCGCGGACCTCGTTCGAGATGCCCGATCTGATCACGCTGCCGTCGGGGCCGGTCGATGCCGTGATCAACGCGTTCGCGGCCGAGGGCTTCGACGTCACCGACTTCTCCCTCGACGACGACGAGAACAAGATCGATCGCGTCGGCGGCCAGCAGACGACCCTCGACTAGCCTGCTACCGTCGAGGCGGTGGCAAAGCTCGAGCTGATGGACACGGCGCCTGCGCCGTCGACGGCGCCGGACCGCACCGCCACCGTCCCGGGCGGAGGGTCGATCCTCACGCCCTCCGCCCAGCTCCCCGCCGGCAAGCAGCTCGGTCACTTCAAGATCGATCGCCCGCTGGGCTCCGGCGGCATGGGCGAGGTCTATCTCGCGCAGGATCTCGCGCTCGATCGCCCGGTCGCGGTGAAGGTGCTGCCCGAGGGCGTGTCCCGCGATCCCAGGCGCCGCGATCGGATGATCCGCGAGGCGCGCGCGCAGGCCCGGGTCGCCCACCCCAACGTCGGCCACATCTACTTCGTCGGCGAGGACGATGGCCTGCTCTACTTCGCGATGGAGTACGTCGCCGGCGACACGCTCGCCGAGCGGATCTCGAAGGGCCCGATGCCCGTCGAGGATGCGCTCGCGGTGATCCGCGCGGCCACGCTCGGCCTCCGCGAAGCAGAGCGCTCGGGGATCACGCATCGCGACGTCAAACCGTCGAACCTGATGATCGACGGCCACGGCGTGGTCAAGGTGCTCGACTTCGGGCTCGCCGCCGGTGGCCTCGAGGGCGAGCGCGCCGAGGGCGGGGCCATCCTGCAGACCTCGCTCGCCGGCACGCCCCTCTACATGGCTCCCGAGCAGGCCCGCGGCGAAGCGGTCGACTTCCGCTCCGACATCTACGCGCTCGGCGCCACGCTCTATCACCTGATCGCGGGCAGGCCGCCGTTCGAGGGCGACAGCGTCGACGAGCTGATCACCAAGCACGCCAGCGCCGCGCGCCCTCAGGTGCCGCGCAAGGGGCAGCGTCGCGTCCAGCTCGGCGCCCTCGATGCGCTGCTGCTCAAGATGATGGCCCCCGCGCCGGCCGATCGGTTCGCGAGCTACGATCAGCTGCTGCGCGCGCTCGATCTCGCGAGCGACTCGGAGTCCCGCCCCGCCGGCTTCTGGGTGCGCAGCGTCGCGATGACGCTCGACTTCGCCGCGATCGGGATCATCATCATCAGCGCCAAGCTCGGCCTCACGATGGCCGGGATCGATCTCGACGACGTCCCGCTCGTGCTCCCGATCTTCGCCATCCTCCAGACGTTGGCCACCCACCGCGGCACGACGTTCGGCAAGGCGGTGATGGAGCTCGAGATGATCGACGTCGACACGCTCGGCCGCCCCTCGCTCGCTCGCTCGATCCGGCGAACCCTGATGATGCTGGGCGTCCCGCTCCTCGCCGACCTGATCCAGCCGTTCTTCGACCACGGATCCACCGATCCGGCCGAGTCGGGCTTCCAGATCAGCTTCGAGAGCGTGCTGGGCATCATCACCGTCCTGTGGTGCGTGGCCGGGCTCGTCAACCTGACCTACGCCTCCCTCCGCGCATCCGGCCGACGGACCTGGTGGGATCGCGTGGGCCGGACGATGGTGCGGTATCGCACGACACGCAGGTCGCTCGCTCCAGGCAGCTGAAGCGCGCTACGATGGCAGCTCATGCAGCGGTGGCTTGCGGTGACGTTGATCTGCGCCCTCGGCTGCGAGCCAACCGCGATCTACGCACCGGTCGAGCAACCGCGCACCGGCCCGGTGGTCGAGGTGCCGGTGCCCGACATGCAGGGCGATCCGGCGTCCCTGGGCAAGCTCGATGATCGGCTGATCGACTGGGTGTTCGACGGCGGGCAGATCGAGTTCGAGCTCTACCGTCGCGGCAACCGGATCTGGCAGATCGCGAGGAACCGGTTCGCGACGCCGATCGTGATCCGGTGGAACCTGACCGGCCTCGATAACCTGACCCCGTTCGGGCACACCGAGGGGGTCGCGCTGTTGCCCGCCGCGCCGATGCCGTACGGCAACGGCGCGAACGTCGTGCTCGCCGAGCTCGAGCGCGTCGACGCGAACCGGGCCTATCGCCGCGATCTCTCGTTCCGCGCGCGCTGGGGCGACCCGCGCGCCTTGCCGAGCGACTACGTCTACCGCCTGCCCTGGGCCTCGGGCCGCACCTTCTCGGTGCTGCAGGGCTTTCACGGCAACTTCTCGCATCGCGGCTCGAACGAGTTCGCGGTCGACTTCGACTGCCCGGTCGCGACCCAGGTGCTCGCGGCGCGCCCCGGCGTGATCGTCGCGGCCAACGCCGCCGCCCAGGGCGCCGGGACCACGCAGGAGTTCCTCGACTACAAGAAGACCAACTTCGTCCTCGTCCAGCACGACGACGGCACCCTCGGCGAGTACATGCACCTGTCGCCCAGCGGTATCGAGGTCAAGCCCGGGCAACGGGTCGAGCGAGGGACCCCGCTCGCGCTGTCGGGCAATACCGGGTTCTCGTCCACGCCCCACCTGCATTTCGGTGTGATGACCGCCGGTGAAGACGGTTTAACGGCGCGTTCGATCCCGTTCCGGCTCGCCGCCTCCTCGACCCGGATCGAGGAGCCCGTGCAGGGCCGGAGGTACGCTTCGTGGGAAGCCGCGCCACCAACGCGGTGACAGCACGGATCCGGTGATACAGTGCGCGAGTGAGCTGCCCGGTTTGTAGGCAGCGCCCCGTCGAGGTTGGGGTGCTTTGTGAAGAATGCCGAGACGAGCTGTCCAGCCCGATTCGGATCATGCCGGAACAGCTGCAGCCGCACGGCATCCGGCCCACGATGGCGGCGCTGATCGATCTGTGGGGTCGCCCGCACCGCCTCGACCCACGGACCATCATCGGTCGCCAGGTCGAGGGCACCGGGCTCGCGATCCTCGAGCCGTCGGTGTCGCGCCACCACGCGCACATCACGCTCGACGGTGACATCTGGACGCTGCGCGACCTCGGCTCCGCGAACGGCACCTATCTCGACGACAAGCTGATCGAGGCCCCGCTCCACATCAAGGACGGCGATCGCCTCCGGTTCGGGCACATCGCCTTCTACTTCATGAACGACATCTCGCGGCTGCCGGCGCCGCGCGTCGGGCGCACCGCCACGGCGACGATCAAGCCGCCCTCGGTGCAGGCCGCGCTCGAGTCGCCTCCGCCGCCCGCGCGCGACGAGTTCGAGAGTGAGGAGCGCACGGACGTCGGCCTCCCGGCGATGTCGTTCAAGTTGCACGAGCCCACCGGTGGCGGCGGCGGCCTGATCGAGGTCGATGGCAAGCAGGTCCAGCTCACCACCACGCAGTTCGAGCTGATGGCGCTGATGATCCGGCGCATGGCCT
>Ga0075163_10011605_pt1 | contig 11477 bp, 8 predicted proteins | sample JI1023141ADNA_FD_71478 | JGI IMG/M metagenome (GOLD analysis project Ga0075163, IMG submission 71478) | Wastewater effluent complex algal communities from Wisconsin, to seasonally profile nutrient transformation and Carbon sequestration -... | ecosystem: Engineered > WWTP > Effluent > Algae... | reverse complement strand
GGCCGCTCCCTGCCGCTGGACTTCGACAGCTTCTTTCTGGAGGTGCTGTCGCAGTTCGATGCCCAGGCCGATGAATTCTCCCCGCAGCGTGTGCAGGACGAGTTGATCGGTCAGATGTCCGAGCTGCTGGGCATCGACTACGACGTGCTCGCCTTGGACCTGACCGAATCCGAGAGCCGCCACCGCGCCCTGGTCAGCGACCCAACACCTCCATCGGCGCCGCCGGCATTGCCTGAGCCTGGGGCCATCGCACGGCCGCCGACCGAACCGGCACCGTCCCCCGCTACAGCAGCACCTGCTGCAGGCCACCCTGCTGCCGCGCCTACAAGGCCCCAGGACCATGCGGCCCCGAGCGAGGCATCTGCAGCCCGCCCTGCGGCAGCGGCTGGCGATCTGCTTGACGAGCACATCGTCTCTCCGGCACCCACGACGCAGCGGCTCCAGTCCATCCAACGCATGGTCGCCGACCAGCTAGGCGATGCGCTGCCGTCCGACTTCTCCGCCAACGTGTTGCAGTCGATTCCCGTGCAGGCCGGTGGCCTCTATCCCATCTCGGACATCTGGCATATCGACCCCGGCCTCGACACACCCGACCGCCTGCGCATCCACATCGCGCAGTTCGCACGCGAGATCGCGTGCGAGGCCGACCTGGACGCGTGTGTCGAGGATCGTTCTGATGGCATCGGGTTCACGTGTCGTGCCCCAGCCCAGGCTTCGTCGCCGCTCGCACGCGCCGTGCTCGCGCTGCTGGTTTCCCTGGCCGGTCAGCAGCCCGGCGACGTCGGATTGGACGGCGGGCACCTCGTCAACGACCTGCCGGCGTTGTTGCACGGCCAGGGCCAACGTCGTGACGGCGGGGCCCGGCGACTGAGCGACACCGCGCTGGTCAAGCTGTTTCGGCTGCTGCGGCTGGCCCGGCGCCTGCTGGATATGGAAGCCGGCGCTGTCGGCTCTGGGACCTGAGCGAGGGAGGCCCGCATGTCCGCACCGAACCCACTCAACCAGGCCGTCATCGCGCAGGCGCTCTACGACCTGCGCAACGGGCAACTGCGTCGCTGCAAGGCGATGGGATTCGGTGAGGAAGAACTGGATGCGCTCAAGCATCCGGCGCTGATCAGCGTGCTGGCCAATGCCAACGTCTCGTGGTGCTCTGTCTCGGTGAACCGGGAAGTGCTCCGGCGATTGCTCAAACAGGCGCAGGACGTGGAGAAGGAGATCGCCACCGTCGATCGCATGCTGCGCCTGGGGGCCAGTACGGAAATGGTGAGCCGTTTCTATGGGCTGACGCACCAAGAAGTCGCGCTACGGCGCGAAGTTCTCGGCCTGCCCAAACGCAAGGGGCGCCATCCGGTTCTGGACGAGGAGCAGGACACCGAGCTGTGGCGGCGCTGGAAGGCCGTGACCAGCAGCAGGAATGTCGAGCTGGAGGATGAGACCTCGGTTCTTGATGCGGCAATGGACCTCGCCGAAGGCATGGCACTGCCGCTGTCGGTGGTCTGGGCTGCGATCAAGAACTGGATCGATCAGGGATTGGGTTGAATCATGGCCGTGGACGACGCTGCACCAAGAGCACCACGCCAAGGGCCCATCGCCCTCGCTGATCTGTTCGACAGCGCGCTGAAAGACCTTGCGCCGAAACCTCGCGCACCCACACCCGAAACCGCACCCATGCCTGCACCGGCATCTGCACCTTTGCCTGCGCCCGCATCTGGCGACGGTTTCTTGTTCAGCGGCAATCGGCACGAGAGCGTACCGCGACGACTGTTCCTCGACCGACGCTTGACGCCGTTGGAACGCAATGCCTGGCAAGTCTTCCGGATGATGCTCAACGAGGATGGCGTCACGGCGTTTCCGACGTATGAGCAACTTCGCCCGTGGCTCGCGTCAATGCCCTGCGCCGGACAGGCCTCCCACGAGACCGTGGCACGGGCGCTGACGCTGTTGCGCCTGACGCGCTGGTTGAGTCTCGTGCGCCGCAGGCGCGACCCCAAGACCGGGCGCATCCTCGGCAACCTCTACGTCCTGCACGATGAGCCCCTGACCCCGTTCGAGGCGATGCAGCTCGACCCGGACTACTTGCAGCTCGTCAGCCAAGCCCTGGGCCATTCGGCCAAGGCCGTCCAGGTCGTGGGCTTGCACACCCTCAAGGAAATCGCCGAAGACCCGTTGTTGTCTGGCCGCACGTTGCCCTCGCGGCTGCAGGTCCTTGCCGAACGCCTCGCGAGCCAGGGCATTGGGTCGCAGGAGAGTTATCCACAGAAGGATAGGGTTCACGATTCCGAAGAAGGGGCGCCGAGCCTTCTTCGGAATTCTGATGACCCCTCTTCGGATTCCGAAGCAGGGCCGAAACCCGCGTCAGACGGCGCTCTTCGGAATCCGAAGCAGGACCGTACTGTACGTAGTAGTCGTATGAATGAAGTACGTACTACCGCGCGTGAGCGTGGGCAGGCGCGTGCGATGCCAGGAGTTCGCCTGCCTGATCGCTTTCTCGGCTTGAAGGAAGAGCAGCAGGCCGCCGCCATCGTGGCATTGCAGCAGGTCGATGCTCCGCTACGCCAGGCCGTGCTGGACGAATGGGCGGATCGCTGTCGCGGCAGCACCATCCGCAACCCGGCAGGCTACCTGTTCGGCATCATCCAGCGCGCCATCCGTGGCGAGTTCAACGCCTGGGCCAAGCAAGCCGGGTCAGCACCGCCACCTGCCCCTGCACGAGATGCACCGCCTGAACCACCGCGCAATGTGGTTCCACCCGAGGTGGCCCGGCAGCACATTGACCGGCTGCGCGACCTTCTGCGCAGTAGCTGAGCGCGACGAGCGACAAGGGCGTGAAGCAGACGTCGATGGCCGTCAGTAGAGCTATCCCCAGGGGATAGATGTACTACAAGCTGTAACGCCGACAGGCACGGCATGGCACTTCGGTCCAGGGGGGCCGTAATGGCGTCGGTTGCATGAGCGCACGCACCATTTGCGCGAGCAGCGCTCCATGGCTTTCGATGGAGCTATCCCCTGGGGATAGCTCGTGTCACAGGCCACCGCTGCCACGACAACCGGGTCCCGGTTCATTTCGGTTTGTTGACTGACTGCCTTCCGTTGCGTGCCGATCCTGACCGCTCCTTTTCCCAAGCGAGCGGACGCCATGGCAACCAACGAACCTCTGCAACTCAATCTCGGCTCTTTGCGCAGCGCGATGTCGCTGACGCTTCACACCCACCACGCCTCGCGCATCTGGCATGGCCGCGCCGCCGCCGAGGGGCGACCCGGCATCGTCGGCCTGAACGGCTACATCGCCGTGATGAACAAGATGAAGCGCGGCTCGGAGCAGGACGACCCGTACAGCGACTGGTGGATGTTGCGCATCGAGGAAAAGCTCGACCAGACCAGGACCACGTTGCAATCGCTGCGCGAGCAGGTTGACCAGGCACTGGCCGGCGTGCCTGCGGCGTTGAGCCTGGGTGAGAACCTCAACGTGCAGCCGGTGAAGCTCCCCTTGTTCGTGAACGCGCAGCTCGGCTTTGCCGCCGTCTATCTGCTGGCCGACTACGACGACATCGCCCGCAAGCTGATCCTCGCCCACCACACCGCGCTGATCGATCGCTCGACGTTGGAGCGCTGGCTCAACGAAGGTGCCCACGCGCTGCGCAGCCTGTTCAGCCTGGCCCAGCAATACCGCTACTCGGGCTGCACCCGCGACGACTTCGCGGCCAAGAACGCCGCAGCTCGGGCAGCATTGGAGAAGTTCGGCGAACTGCCGCAGGACGTGCTCGAAGGCATGCGCCGCTCGAAGTTTGCGCCGCCCGTCGTGCGCCGTGGTCTGCAACAGCGTGGTGATAGCGCTGCCGCAGCCGCATCTCCCACCGACGAAGGCGCTGCCGCCGATTCGGCCGAGGCCAAGTCCACAGCCGCCGGCGAGGACGAACCGGCATGAGCGACCCGAACCGCGAACCGCGCTACTTCCGTCGTCTGGAACAGCCAGCCTTCATGCGGCTGGAACACGCGGCCTCTCTAAAAGGCCTTTTAAAGCCTTTTAAAGGTAAAGGGGACTTCGAGGCCTGGGCCAGCCAGTGCTTCGCCATGCGCGACGAGTTGATTGCCCTGGCGCAGCGACAGGTGCTGCCACAGGCGTGCGGGCATCCCTTCCACCTGCTTCCCGTCGAGCTGGCCCAGCAGACCACTGGCGCAGGCACGACCTTTCTTCGCTGGCGCAAGCACGATCGATCGGCCATGGGCGTGGCGTTGTGGCAGGAGCTGATGGCGAGCCCCAGCACGCCGGTCAACCTGCTGCACGACCTGCACGAGATCGAACTGCAGCGCGTCATGCTGAACATGCAGATCAGCCTGCTGCACACCCTGGGCAGGCAAGCACAGGAATGCGCCAGCAAGGCCGCGCAGGCGGACAACACCTACCTGCGCCGGCTCGCGTCCGTTCCTGCCGCAGTGCGCGATCGGTGATTGCGCCTGCCATCCGAGCACGCGCCCGAGCCCAACGAGGCACGGGTATTTCAACCACCACGGAGATTCCAACATGAGCACACAATTCATCGGCGAGGGCAACATCGGATCGCCTCCCGAGTACCGCGAATTCCCCAATGGCAACGACGATCCTCGCCGGTTGCTCCGGCTGAACGTGTACTTCGACAACCCCGTCCCCACCAAGGGCGGCGAGTTCGAGGACCGCGGCGGCTTCTGGGCGCCGGTGGAACTCTGGCACCACGACGCCGACCGCTGGCAGCAGCTCTACCAGAAGGGCATGCGGGTGCTGGTCGTCGGCCGCATGGAGCGCGACCCCTGGACGGACAACGAAGATCAGCCGCGTGAGACTTGGCAGGTCAACGCGCGCAGTGTCGGCATCCTGCCGTACCGCATCGAGTCTGTGGCCCTCAGCCCGAAGCCACAGGAGGCAGAGCCGAAGCCCCAGGCCACCCAGGAATCGACGGCGCCGAAAGAGACCAAGCGCAGGAAGTGATCGGGCATGGAGGGCGGCTGCCGCAGTGCTTCGCCGCCCTCCATGCGCTGCGAATTATCCCCAGGGGATAGCTCCACCAACGTCCACCGAGTTCCACGCGCGCTCCCGGAAATCGCGGCTCTCGGCCCGCACACTTCCGGCCACGCACCTTCCCCGCACTCGCCATTTCATCGGCGTGAAAGCGGTCGCTGCCGCATGCGGCTTGTTTGCTGCTGCCAGGGGCTGCGCTCGGCATCCTCGATCCCAGCAACTCCATGAACAACAGGAATCGGGATGGACGGATATGCGGCTGTTCTTGTGCGAGAAGCCCTCCCAGGGCAAAGACATTGGCCGGATTCTCGGCGCCACGCAGCGCGGTGAAGGCTGCCTCAACGGTTCCGGCGTCACGGTCACCTGGTGCATCGGCCATCTCGTGGAGGCGGCGCCGCCCGAGGCCTACGACGAGCAGCTCAAACGATGGTCCGTTGAGCAGTTGCCCATCATTCCCCAGCACTGGCGGGTCGAGGTCAAACCGAAGACCGCCACGCAATTCAAGGTCGTCAAGGCGCTCTTGGCGAAGGCGACTCACCTGGTTATCGCCACCGATGCCGACCGCGAGGGCGAATTGATCGCCCGCGAGATCGTGGAGCTTTGCGGCTACCGCGGCCCCATCGAACGCCTGTGGCTGTCGGCGCTCAACGATGCGTCCATTCGGGCGGCACTGGGCAAGCTGCGGCCTTCGGCCGAGACGCTTTCGATGTACCACTCGGCGCTGGCGCGCTCCCGTGCGGATTGGCTCGTGGGCATGAACCTGAGCCGGCTGTTCACGGTGCTGGGGCGACAGGCGGGTTACGACGGCGTGCTGTCGGTCGGCCGCGTACAGACCCCGACGCTCAAGCTCGTTGTGGACCGCGACCGCGAGATCGCGCGCTTCGTGTCCGTACCATACTGGGCCATCGCCGTGTCCCTGTTCGCAGGCGGTTCGACTTTCGCCGCGCAATGGGTTCCACCCGATGCGTGCACCGACGACGCAGGCCGCTGCCTGCGGCAGCCGGTCGCACAGCAGACCATGCAGCAGATCCGCGCTGCGGGCAGTGCCCACGTCGTGTCGGTGGAGACTGAGCGTGTCCGCGAAGGCCCGCCGCTGCCGTTCGACCTGGGCACCTTGCAGGAAGTGTGTTCCAAGCAGCTTGGGCTGGACGTGCAGGAAACCTTGGAGATTGCCCAAGCCCTGTACGAGACGCACAAGGCCACGACGTACCCCCGCTCGGACTCCGGCTACCTGCCCGAGAGCATGTTTGCCGAAGTGCCCACCGTTCTCGACAGCCTGCTCAAGACCGATCCCTCGCTGCGCTCGATCATGGGCCAGCTCGACCGCTCGCAGCGCTCGCGCGCCTGGAACGATGGCAAGGTCACGGCGCACCACGGCATCATCCCGACGCTCGAACCGGCGAAGCTCTCCGCCATGAGCGAGAAGGAACTGGCCGTGTACAGGCTCATCCGGTCGCATTACCTGGCGCAGTTCCTCCCTCACCACGAGTTCGACCGCACTGTGGCCAAGTTTTCGTGCGGGGGGCAGAACCTGGCGGCCACGGGCAAGCAGGTTGTCATCCCGGGTTGGCGCCAGGTGCTCGCCGAGCCGCAGGCCGAAGACGGTGATGGCGAGGGCGATACTGCGGTCCGCGCCCAGGTGCTGCCCGCGCTGCCGAAACTGTATGAGGGCCTGGCATGCCAGGTGGCCGACGTCGATCTCAAGGCACTCAAGACGCTGCCGCCCAAACCGTACACGCAAGGCGAGTTGGTCAAGTCCATGAAAGGCGTCGCCAAGCTGGTGTCCGATCCCCGCCTGAAGCAGAAGCTCAAGGATACGGTTGGCATCGGCACCGAAGCGACGCGGGCCAACATCATCGGCGGCCTGATCGCTCGCGGCTACCTCGTGAAGAAGGGGCGCGCCATCCGCGCCTCGGATGCGGCTTTCACTTTGATCGATGCCGTGCCTGCGGCGATTGCCGACCCTGGCACCACCGCCGTCTGGGAACAGGCGCTCGACATGATCGAGGCCGGACAGCTCACCCTGGACGTGTTCATCGGCAAGCAGGCCGCGTGGATTTCGCAGTTGATTGCGCAGTACGGCAGCGCCTCCCTGTCCATCAAGGTTCCCCAAGGGCCGGCATGCCCGCAGTGCGGCGCACCCACGCGCCAGCGCAGCGGCAAGAGCGGCCCGTTCTGGTCGTGCAGCCGCTACCCGGACTGCAAAGGCACGCTGCCAGTCGAATCCGGCAGCTCCAAGCGCGGCGCCTCGCGCCCGCGCCGTAGCGGCCGCAAAGGCTCCTGACCGCCCCCGTTCCCCGTGAGCCGTGCCCGCCTTCGGCGGCGTGGCCCCTGTCCCGCACTCCGCCGCATGCCCTGCGGGACGCCCAGCGCGCAACGCCTTCTTGATCCGTGTGCGCGTCCCGCCCAGCCGTCCCCGGCCGCGGGACCTGAAGGTAGCTTCTCTGCGAGCCGCACCACGCGCGTTCTGTTGATCTGCGTTTCTTCCGCCCTCTGCGAAGGGTCTCCCGGTGGCTTGCCAGGCTGCACGAGCCACCGGGAGACCCTTCGTGGTCAGCGGTAATCGGTGCCGGTGCCCGCCGGTGCAAAAACGGGCTCCCTTTGTGCGCGGATGTGCGCCAGACGATGCCGGCCCCAGCCACGACATGGGCCGGGTGTGATTGCTTGATGAGCAGACGGTTCTAGCGACGACCGGGCCTGCCAATCAGCCCACGGGTGGTTCCTCTTTTCTCCCGAGCCGAAGGCCGTTGGGCCTTCGGCGCCATTCTCCTGCCCATCAACGTCCCGGCCCGGCCATTGGCCTGGGCCACACGAACAGGAGAGACGACATGCACCCTCAACCTTGCGCACCGCTGCTGTACGGCAGACGGAGGTCGAGAACGGCATGCCCGCCTATCGCGCGGCCATCGCCAATGGTACGCTCGGCTGCAGCCGAGGCCGTAGCCCAAAGGCTGGACTACCTCTTTTGCAGAGGTAAACCTCGGGATGAACTGGGCGAAAACATGCCTTATGTGCCCGCCTTACGGCGAGCTGTTTCCGATGCTTCGCGCAGGATTTCCCGCCCCCCATTCGCTGCGATTGCGGCCACGATGACGCCCAGCACCAGATCCGGGATGTTCGACCCGAACCCCATCACCAGCACCCCGGACAGCACAATCGCACCATTGACGATGGAGTCGTTGCTGGTAAAGATCGCTGACGCCTTGAAGTTCACATCTTCCCCGCGATGGCGGCGCAGTAGTCTGAGGCACACTAGGTTCAAAGCCGCGTTCAGCGCGGCCATGGCCATCATGGCTGGGCCGACAGGCTCTTCCCCTCCAGCGAAGCGGCGTAGGACTTCCAACAGCAGTAGCGCGGCCAGGCCGATTAGCAAGAAACCCGACAAGCGGGCCGCGCCCACCTTGACCGTTGCCGCACGACCGACGGCATACAGGCTAACCGCATAGACCGACGCATCGGCGAGGTTGTCCAACCCGGCGCCCATCAGCGCCGTAGAGCCAGCCCAGATGCCAAGGGCAATGCCGGCGGCGGACTGCGTCAGGTTGATCAGCAACACAGTCAGAAGAATCTTTCGGTCCTTCGCATCGCTCGCATCTAGGCGGCCCAACTCGTCGTTTTCGTGATTTCTGTGGTTTTCAGCCATGCATTGTTCCTTCCAAATCGATGGATGCTGAAGCCTGTAGCGGCTGGAGAGTCAAGGCGCAGATGCAACGAACTTGCCACAGGGTCTTCCCGGACGCCCTTGACTCTACCGTAGCTAGAAGGTTTTCCAATCCAGTCAGAGCTTTAGGACAGAACAGATGAGCACCAATGCGCCCCCTTCATTGCGACTGTCATCCGGTATGGCTGCTATCCACTGATCCGTGGCGCCACTGCGGTTGTGCTCTTCGGCGAGCTCGCGACCGGCCGGCCGTCTTTTCCGACGGAGCTACTCACAGTGATCGTCGCGCTCGCTTGTGCCGCCTTGCTAGAGGGCGGGCGGCCTTTCCACTCCCCGTTGAGCCAGTAGCGGCGTTCCAAGCTGTGGTTGGCCGTCGGCGCATGGCTCGGCTTCTTGGTCGTGCATCTGGCCTTCCAGCACTCCAATCTGGGATACCGGGTCGGGCCGTTGGGATTGTTGATCGGGGTGGCTGAAGCCCATCGCTGGCATCACAAGCGTGAGCACGAAGACGCCCAAGTCAACTACGGCGATTTCTGGATGCCCGGGGGCCACTTGTTCAGCGCTTTCCGGTCGCAAAAGCACACGCTGGGCGCCAAAGAGTGACACTCAAGAAAGATGGACTTCCAATGGACTACGGCCCGCAGCTTGTCTATCCCTTCCGGAGCCGGCCAGCAGCGGCAAACGCTTGCGCTGCTGGCTATACGATCTTGCCCACGTCGCATTCTTGCGCGAGTCGGGCCTTGCGGCTTCTTGCGAAGCGATCGCGAGTTGCGTGGCGTGCCCATGAGTCGGGCCGCGTCGTGGCGCACTGCTACCTTGGCCTGCACCTGCACCTGCGCAGCCACGCCGCGATGCTCGGTCTGGCCTGGAGAACCCGTAAGGTGGCGGAGATTGCGGCGCGCAGGTCGTCCGGCTCGCGCTGGCTCCTGTGGGCCACGCCCTCGGTCGCACGCCGTCTCAAAACGTCAGAACCGCGCGCTTTCGCATGATGGAGCGCGGCACGTGGCTCTCAGAACTGGACCCGATCACTTCCAGCACCGATGACACGCTCGAGCTTCAGGCGGGCTCGGCCAAGCTGTTGAGAATGCCGCACTCGCGCGAGGTTCGGGCGCTATCGCAGGAGCGTCGCAGATCCATTAACTCGCGCTCCAAGGCGCGCAATTCCTTCATCTTGGTCCGCACTTGCGCGATATGAGCGTCGACCAGCGCGTTCACCTCGCCGCAGCCCAACTCTGGCCGATCCCGTAAGTTCAGCAGTTGACGGATCTCATCCAGCGTCATGTCCTTCGCCCGGCAGCGGCGGATGAACAGCAAGCGCTGCAAATGGACTTCGTCATAGAGCCTGAAGTTGCCCTCGCTACGTGCAGGCTCGGGCAGCAAGCCTTCTGACTCGTAAAAGCGCACGGTCTGCACCAAGCAATCTGCCTTCTTGCCCAGTTCACCGATCCGCATCATGGTTGCTTCCTATAAAAAACTTGACTCTATATCTACTAGAGGTTTTCTAATGATGGCATCCGGGGAAAACCTTGTCAATGAAGAGCGATCTATGAACAAAGAACCTTCCAGCCCATGCGCCTGCTCCGGCGGCAATGGCCAACAGACGGCGTGCGCCAGTGAGCAGGCCAGCACTGAAACCACCGTTTTCCACGTGAGCAACATGGATTGCCGCAATGAGGAAGCACTGGTGCGGCGAACGCTGGAGGGCATGCCCGGTGTCGAGCGGCTCCTGTTCGATCTTCCGCAGCGTTTGTTGACCATTTCGCACCGCGAAGTCTCGGCCGATGCCTTGGAGCAAGCGCTGAATTCGGTGGGCATGAAGGCTCAGGCTGTCCGAGACGCCGCCGTGTCGACCACCTACCGCATCGAGAACATGGACTGCCCGAGCGAGGAGAAACTCATCCGCTCGCACCTCGGGGCAGTCGAGGGAATTCAGGACCTCGACTTCGACCTCGCTGAGCGCACCCTGTCGGTGAAACACCTCGCTCAGGCACGCGCGCAGATGGAGCAGGTCCTGGCCTCGATCGGCATGCGCGCCAAGGAGCAGACCTTCGGCCACACGGGGCCGATCGAAGCCGCGGCTGTGATCCCATCCTCGGCCCTGCAGCAGCAACCAACCGCTGCCGTTTCCGCGCCGCCGATCGGCGAGCGGGTGACGTACCGGATCGAGAACATGGATTGCCCGACGGAAGAAGCGCTGATCCGCGACCGGCTGGGCAAGCTGCCGGGTGTGACCGCGCTCGACTTCAATCTGATGCAGCGTGTGCTGGGAGTCCAGCACACGCTGGCGACCTCAGCGCCGATCGAGAAGGCGCTTGCTTCCATTGGAATGCAGGCTGCGCGGCAGGACATGCAGACAGCCACCACGGTACTTCGCATCGCGAAGATGGACTGTCCGACCGAGGAAAGTCTGATCCGCGGCAAGCTGCAAGGCATGCCGGGCGTGCAGGGAATGGATTTCAACCTGATGCAGCGCACGCTCACGGTTCGGCACACACCCGACGCGATCAAGCCGGCAGTCGAAGCCATCGAATCGCTGGGCATGGAAGCCGAGGTCCAGAGGACTGATGAGCCGCGCGATGCCCCGGTGGCCGCGCACAAGACCAATTGGTGGCCGATGGCGGTTTCGGGCGTTGCGGCGGTGGCCGCCGAAGGCGTGTACTGGGTCAACGACGGCAATCATTGGGCCGTGATCGTGCTGGCACTGGTTTCGATCTTCACCGGCGGCCTCAGCACCTACAAGAAGGGCTGGATCGCGCTGAAGAACCTCAACCTGAACATGAACGCCCTGATGGCCATCGCGGTCACCGGCGGCATGGCGATCGG
>Ga0075163_10011603_pt1 | contig 11482 bp, 2 predicted proteins | sample JI1023141ADNA_FD_71478 | JGI IMG/M metagenome (GOLD analysis project Ga0075163, IMG submission 71478) | Wastewater effluent complex algal communities from Wisconsin, to seasonally profile nutrient transformation and Carbon sequestration -... | ecosystem: Engineered > WWTP > Effluent > Algae... | reverse complement strand
AAATTTTTCAAGTAAATTCCATTTCCAGAGATGAGTTATTGACATTTCTAGATGAAGCAGATTCCAATATTAACCTTATATTTTTAAATGATCTTGATCTTAAGGATTTTATAAAAAGGGTATTGAAAGAAACGGATTTTAATGAAATTGCATTTGATAATACCGAGTTTCAGGAATATCTTGCTGCTAAGGAATTGCTTAGGCTAGGAAATAAAACCCAGGTTCTTTATGATTTGATTATAGAGCCTAATTTCAAACACATTTATACGAACTGGTTCGATGTGCTCAAGTATGTTATTGAAATTGATGGAAAGCAATTATTAACAATCATCGACTATTTATTTCAATCAACAGATCGATTAATTGCAGAAGAGCTGTTTTCTTTGCTTGCAGTTGCTGATATAACTCAATTTAGCGATGTTGAGAAATCTAAAATATTTGAAACAACATTCATGTATTTTCAAGAGAATAATATCTATTTAAGTTCTAAAGCTTATTCCCTACCTAACTATTATACTTCTAGTAATAACGATTTACTTCAAAGTATTACTTTTAGTGATGAAGAAAGGATACGAACTTCAAATAAGCTCTTTTTGATTGCTGAGAGTATCAAAAACAAAAGATATGAAAAGTCAGCAGATTTAATAAAAACTATAAAAAAAGGGTTCACATATTTATTCAGTAATTACAATAGAAATGTTGATATAGTAATATCCTGCCTGATTATTTTGGGTCATGATAAATCGCTAAATGATATTAAAGCTGTCAAAAAATATTTCACTCGCAAAGGTGATCATGCTTTTAAATTATTTGCCCTTTACACGTTAATTGCCAACCCAGATAATAACTTTTCTATTGAAATCATTATTGAAGGAATTAAAAGTAAAAATGAAGATTCGGTCAATTGGTTAAATAGACTAAATGAGCCAAAAATTATCAAACTATTCTTAAAGAAATTAGTTCAAAATGATGAGATATTAATTAACCTAATTTCAATTCGAGATTATGGGTACACCAATGCGACCATTATGCCTATTTTTAGGAAGATAGAAGAAAATTGGAATCTGGAATTTCTTCAAATTCTTAGAGTTGTGTTTAAGTCATTGATAAAAAACTGCCATTATTATGATCTTAATAGATCTTCTTTTTTTATAAGCCTATTAAAAACTCTTTTGGGAAAAAATAATCAAGATCTAAAAGCCTTCTTTGACTTAAAGTTAATTAGTTTTTATTATGCTTTTATCCCAGAAATTGCATCTGTGCTTACTGTTAAGAATTTAAGTTCATTTAGAGGTTTAACACAACAACCGTTGGGTAAAAATCTATTTGCTTCAATTTTGGTGAAAGCACAAGTAATAAATCCAATCACTTATACTTCCATATTAAATGGAGTAAGCCAAATTTATCCTGACTTTTACAAAGATTTTCAGAAAAAAATAAAATCTATTACTCAAGAATTTAATGCGAGTGAATTTGTGCTTAATGAATTCCGTAATGAAATGGGAAATGATTTATTTAAAGCCTGCTTTTATTTTATTAATAATTATGAGGTTTTGATTAACCGAGCAAATTTAAAAGATCTTAATAGGCTGCGAAAATATATTCTTAACTGCTTTTCAAAGGCTGACCTATCGAAGGTTAAAATAAAAATTGACTATTTATCTGACAAACAGTATTTGATTGAAAACGGATATTTTGTTCATTATCCTAAATTGTTGAAAGCGGCATTACTGCTCCAAATGAAAAATGACATTTTAAAATTTCGCAATTTTTTTATCTCATTAATACCCATTTTGTATGATAAAGATGATGATTTTAATTTTCTTAATAATATTAAAGATGCGTTCGGTAGTATAACATCTGCAGAATACAATGTAATATCTGTTCAATACTTAAAAAGAGAAGATGACCTTTTGAGGCTTGTTCCTGGAAATTTAATTGAGTTTATTAAAGAAAACAAAAGGGTAGAGATGTTGCCCATTGCTAAGTCATTTCTTAAAAATGGAATTGATACTCGAATTGATATCAATGTAAAGCAGCAATCTCTAATCTGTATTGCTGAGTTAGATAATAATTCTCAATATCTTGAATTGATATTCAATAAATCAATAGATGATTTAAGCACCTTTTCGTTAGCTGAAATTGCTAACGAGTATTTAATAACAAAATATTCCAATCTTAAAGCTTTTAATTGGCGCATTGAAGAAATTAAAAAAAGAAAATTTCCATTAATTCGAAATTATCATTCCAATGGTCCAAGGCCTTACCCAGAAAAGGAACAAGAATTGGAAAGAATGACTTTTGCCAAGTGTATTATTGAAAAAAGCGAGTTAACTTTTAAGGATGCTATTGATGATTTGCTTGATTTTTCATTTCAAATTAGAAATGAAGATAAATATTTCGAGTACAGTCATTATTTGCAGAAAATAGTTTACAACTATTATTTGGGGCTTAAACGATTTAAAGATATTTCTGTTTTGAAATCACTAACAGATTATATTTCCAAATCAAATCGAAGTCAAAAAAATTCCTTTAGGCAGAATTTAAGAAATCTCGAAATTGAATATTCAAATGATTTTCTTAAACCTCGAAGCTTCATTGATGCAATTAAAAAATACAATGAAATTAAATCCAAAAATTATTTGCCAGTTTATAATGAAAATGATTTATTAAATCTTCTAAAGTTTTCTATCCAAGAAGACATCGTCAATTTCATTCAGCACGAAGGCTATTATGATTCATTTAATAAGCCAACTAATAAAATAGTCGAATTTAATGAAGCTTTTGTACAAAAAACACTAAAGATTCAAATTGAAAATTCTCTTCTAAAAAGAGGAATAAGAAAAAGTGATATTTATAGAGAGCCGCAATCTGCAAGTAATCTTAGACCAGATTTTATTATCTCCTATAGTTTTATCGGACCAATAGTTCTTGAGCTGAAATTTATAACCAATGAGCAAATAAAAAACGAATCTAAAAGAATTAATTATAAGAAAACTCTTGAAAACTCCTATCAGAAGGGATTTAATTGTAAGTATGGAATTTATTGCATTTTAATTAAATCTCCAGATGACAATGACAGTTTAAAACGCGAGAAAATAATTAATGAATATAAAGATTTGAAGCATTGGCATATCCTCTTTTTAGAGTGTTATAAACTTAACTAAGAAACAATGAACACAGCAAATTTTATTATTGAAGAAGTAAGTCAGGAGATAAATATCATTCCGAAAAAAGTAGAAGCTTACTCGGATGAACTGACAAGTTTCCTTATTGTCCCACTTAACTTTATTTTTAGGCAAGCCAAAATTCATCCTATTGATATAAGTTCTATTAAATGCTCATTGTATTTAAATAATGCGCACTTGTCAACAACTATTGATTTTATAGGCTTTTCTGTTGATGAAAAGCAACCAAGAAAAGATCATAAAGAATCAAAAACCTTAATGTTCCAGATTGGAGAGAAGGAGATAAATTTTATTGAACAAAAACGAAATGGCGATGTACAATTCAGATTACGATTTACTGGATTGGTTTCAAACAGAAAAAATTCACCAATAAAAATTCAACCAGCTCACTCAATTATAAATAATTATGAGCCTCCATTTTGTACAATTTTTGAGAATTATATTGATTTTGAAATTCCTCAATCGCAATGGGTGAAAGACATTTTACCGAAATTGAACTACAATAACTTCAAACTAATTGAGATCCCATTGCATCACAAACAGCTAGAAAAAATATACCCAGAAATCTTAGCTGAGTTTGCGAAAGCGGATGATTATTTTAAGAATCATAACTACAATGATTGCATTGCAACTTGTCGTAAGACTCATGAAAAAATTCACTTTGAACTTCAAAACATTGGAAAAAATATTGTCTCTAAATCTAACTCCAAATGGTTCAAGGAAACCAATGAAGGAATTCTCGAGTTAATTGCAAAACTTGAAAATTCAACTTATCAAATATCCTCGAAAAGTCATCATGCAGGAATGAAACGGGATTTTACCAGGCATGAAGCAGAGTCTATTTACTTAGTAACTCTTGGACTTATAAATTTTGTTGCTCACCAATAGTGCATTATCGAATTATTGGAATAATTTTTTGTTACAGTCCATACTTTTCAATGTAAACTCCAATAATTGATAAAAAATTTCGGAAAACTTGAATCTAGCTTCTTGAGGAGCTAAATTCAACTCCTAATTTAAGGGGCCAGATCAAAATTTATAATTAGGATCAGTGAATCCTAAAAATATCGCAATTGCAATCAAATAAATCTTGAAGATTTTACTATTTAGGAAGTAAGCCTTAGTGAAAACTTCAGATTTCTGAGAATATTCTTAATTAAAGTGCATTAAACTTTATTAATCTGCTTTAATTTGTTTGTAAACTGAATTATTTTAAAGTAAAACTCAATTATTTTACTAGCAGGTGCGTTATTTTAGAAATAATTTTCATGATGTTATTATAATTTGATAGTAAAGAGAAATTTGAGTTCAGAATTTTGAAGTTGATAATTGTTACTGTAATTTGAATTTTGACGAGAATTATATTTAGATAATTTTACAAATCTCTTATTGGTTCAATTTGTTTCTATTAATAGAAAATCAAATGAAAGTGACGACAAATAAACTTTTACTTTTAATAATTGGCATTTTAATAAGAGTCTCAATTGGTTTTTCACAGAATTCATTTGCGTTATATCAAACAATCACAACAGGATCAGAAGCTGAGCTTGTTACAATTGCAGATGTTTGTCTTAGCCCCCAATTGCTACCAATGTTATTCAATTAACGAAACTAAAACAGGGATTGCACTTATTGCAAAATCGAATTAGTTATTTAAAATAGTCGCAAATAAAACACCAACGAAAAACCTCGTCCAAAAAAATTATTTAACAGACATACAGTGCATTATGTTCGACAAATAAAAATTAACTTGTTTTAACAAAATTTATTTTGTTGGTTTGAATTCTGTTGAAATTTCACTTATTTCTATAAGTTGAAATAATGTACGGCTGGAATGTTTTACCTATAAACAACCAAGCTTTATGCACAATTTCTTTCGTAAAACGACTTTCCCACAAGTGTTTTATACTTCTCTTTTTGAATTTAAACTTAATCCATCAATTCTAAAATATACAAAATCATCCATAAAGATGATTGCAGATTACAAAACATTTGTAAAGCATGCATTTGTTCAAATTAATATCATCCTATTTGACTATTTACTTCGAAAAAAAATATTCTCAACCTTGTACTAATTAATTAACTGTTCACACTAAATATTAACCAAATCCTTTACTCATGAAAAAACTATCCTTCATTTTTAAAATCTATTTTTTACTATTTTTTATGAGTAGTACTATAGTAATGGCAGAAGAGTTTGATGTGCAACTTACACCCTCACTCTATGCAGGTGGTTATAATATTAGTTGCAATGGTGCAAATACCGGTTCCATTAATTTATTTATTTCAGGAGGAACTGCACCTTACACCTATGTTTGGTTAGATGGACCAACAGTTAGAAACAGAAGTAATTTAATAGCCGGTTATTATCGCGTAGTAGTTACTAATTCCAATGGGCAGAGCATAACTCGTGAGATAACACTTACTGAACCGGAGCCTTTTGAGGCAGTGCTTATTCCAAGTGTTTACGAAGGCAACTACAATATTTCGCAGAACGGTGGAGATAATGGAAGTATTTTGGCTGAGATTCATGGAGGGGTTCCTCCTTATTCTTTTTTATGGAGCAACGGTCAATCCAGTGAACAAATTGAAAATCTTATTGCAGGATCTTACACACTAACAGTGCATGATGCTACTAACTGTATTGCCTCTCAAAGCGTCACACTTATAGAGCCAACAAGCCTTCATATAGTAAGTATAACAAGCCCTAAAGCAGGTAGTAGCATATATAACACCAGCTGCGACAAAAATGATGGAAGTATCAATTTACAAGTAGCAGGTGGAACGCCTCCATATTTATACGAATGGACCTATGCTCCGATTGGCAGTGATAATTTTACTGATTTCTCTGCAGTTCAAAACCCACAAGGTGCTGAAGCCGGTCAATACAAAGTGAGAATTTTTGATGAAAACAGAACTTTTGTGGATGGATCAATTACTCTTACTTCATCTCCGAAAGTTACAGCTACAATAACTCCATTTATATACCCTAACAGCAAAAACACAAGTTGCAATGTATGTAATAATGGTATCATAACTCTTTCCAACCTGACAGGAATTACACCCTATACCTACAATTGGAATAGTGGACAGAGTACACAAAATATTAGCTCGCTAGCTCAAGGATTTTATTCTGTAACAATCACCGATGCATTAGGATGCAGTACTTTGAAAGAGAGCGATATAATTGCACCTGAACGTGAAGACTGGACTATGAATGGGAATACAGGAACAAATCCTGCAACTCAATACATAGGTACTAGTGATAATAAGGATTTGGTTTTTAAGGCTAATAATTCAGAAACGATGCGTTTGCTTTCTAATGGTGGAACCCAGTTTACTGGTGATGTTAAAATAAGTAACACTTCCGGAAAATCAGGAATGCTCTTTATGGATAGCAATGGAAAGCTTATAAATTCAGAAGTTGACCCGCAAGCACCTTCATGCGGACATGGTAGTTATCCAATTTGGAACACTAACCAACAAGATAACATTGTCTTTACCTGCGTTCCTACCAAAGTTGGAATCGGGACAACCTCCTTTCCAAATGGGAGTGCTTTTCATGTGAGCGGGAATAGTCTTCTTGATGGTAATATTGAAATTGGAAATTCAGTTGACAATTTTGATTTAAAGGTGAATGGTACTGCTCAAATTACTACACTTGCTGGTGGTGGAACTGCCTCACTTGTGCAAACTGATAATGATGGATTGCTTAGTAAAGTTGCTTTTCCAACTAAAGCTGATATGAATTATTGGAATCTTTCTGCAACAACAGAAATTAATTATTTTGGTAAAGTGGGTATCAATACAAGTTCATTCCCTGGAGGAGAAGATTTTCATGTATCAGGTAAGAGTTTGTTCAATGGAGATGCCATTTTCAACAACGATGTTAAGATTAATTCTTTTACTAACTCAACTAGTGAGTTAGTTATGGTTGATGGTGCTAAAAAATTATTTAATGCACCTGTAAATTCAATCATGAGCGAAGTGAACTATTGGAAAACGAACAACAATGGAACCGATCTGTTTCATACAGCTGGAAAAGTTGGGATTGGTACTGATGAACCACATGCTCAATTACAGGTTGGTAATAGTGTAACAAGTGTTTCGTTAGGTAGTTTTTGGAATGGTTCAGCTCCTGAGTGGACAACAAACTATATTGGTTTTAATGCTGCAAGAGATGAAGAAGTTCAAGGAAATCAGAAATGGACATTAAATGGAGCGAATCAAGTTGCAAATGCAGCTGCAGTAATTGCTAGTGATTTAAGCGGACAACTTCGTTTTATCACAATTCCTCAAGATGCTTCTACTCCCGAAATAGTAGTTCACAAAACAGATGCAACAATTCTTAGTAATGAAAGAATGATAATAAGAAACGATGGAAAAGTAGGAATTGGCAATCCAGTATCATACCCAGCTGGCTATAGTTTATATGTTGGAACAGGAATAATCACTGAAAAGTTAAAAATTGCCCAAGGAGCTTCAGCAGAATGGATGGATAAGGTTTTCGATAGTGATTACAAATTAAGAAGTCTAATTGAGCTTGAAGAATTTATTTCAATAAATAAACATTTACCGGAAATACCTACAACTAAAGAGGTACAAAAAGACGGAATTGATGTTGGAAGTATTGAAGCTAAATTATTACAAAAAGTCGAAGAGCTAACTCTATATGTTATTCAAATAAGTAATGAAAATAATGCCTTGAGAGAGCGTATTGAATCCATTGAAAAATTGAAGTAATTGAAATTTAAATTATTTTCCTCTAATTAATTATAGAATATGAAAACTTTTTTGAATTGCTCTATATTTATATTTCTGTTTTTCATTTTATCAACTCCAGGACAATCTCAGGAACAAATTGTTTTTGATCAAACGACCCCTGCACCAGGAATTCTCTCCGGAGAATATTACGCAAAGTATAAAATAGAAGCAAAAAATGTTGGAACTGAGATTATTACCCCTGGTAAATCTATTTTATTGGCAATAGATAAAAACATTCAAAGTAATGTAAACTATCTAAATGCAGGATCTACAAGTAGTACATATGCACCATCTGACCCAATTGACTTTTCCCCGATTGATAAAAGTCTTACTCTGGGTTCAATTTCAGGAAATGCTAGCGTTTCATCATTCGGAAGTGCTAATTATTCTATACCTATAGAAGTTCCTCCTGGAACAAATGGAATAGTACCGCAAATTGGAATTACATACAACAGCAGCTCTTCGGACGGATTACTTGGTAGAGGCTGGAATATTAGTGGAATCTCAAGTATTCGACTTGTGCCGAAAACAATATATCAGGACGGAGTGAATGAAGGAATACTATTGCGTGGTTCCGATGAACTTGCGTTGGATGGTTACAGAATATCATGTAATGGGGGAAATGATTTTAGTGTCATTAGTGACTTAAATTCAAAAATTACATCATCTGGTTTAATAGGAACAGCAGGTACTTTTTTTACAGTATTAACCAAGGAAGGCATTACATATCGTTATGGTAAGAATAATGATTCTCGATTAGAAGTAAACGGGTTTGTTAATTCACCTCCTTATACTACCTCAATCACAAGAACTCTTGTATGGTATTTAGACAAAATGACGGATAGTCATGGAAATAGTATTAACTATACTTATAATAATAATCTTGGAGAAGTCACCTTAAGGGAAATTTCATACACTGAAAATGAAGGCACCATTCCCCAAATAAAACCATACAATTTTATACGCTTTTACTATGATAAAAGAGAAGACTCAAATTCAAATTATTTATACGGGAATGTATTACAAAACACTTTACTTGTTAGAGAAATTGAAGTTTTTTGTGAAAGCAAATCTATTAGAAGATATGAATTCAGTTATATTTTCGAATCGCAGACTTATTTAAGAGAAATAGTAAAGTTTGAAGGAAATAAAAAATTAAATCCAACCCGTTTCAAGTATGGTGATGATTTACCTATCGATAATTCTTTTAGAGACAATAATCATATTATGGCTTCTAATTTACCTTCTAATGCGAAGTATATTACTGGAGATTTTAATGGTGATGGTAAAACAGATATTGCTGCATTTATATGGAGTAATACAGTGATAGGTTATACTGGAGAAGTGAATTTATTTCTAAATAATGACAACGGAAAGACCTATACAAAAATAGTAAATGCTATTCCCATGCCAAGTAATCCTAGTTCTAATCTATTTACTGGAGGTATTTATCCTTTTTATGATTTGGATCCTTATTACGGATCAGGTATGGATAAATTGCAAATTGCTAGTGGAATTGCTTGTGCAGATTTTGATGGTGATGGACTAGATGATCTGATAATTGGAGACACACATGACTATCATTACCAACATTGGTTGTACGGTTTTCAAGGAAAAACTTTTGTTGTTTGTTATTCTAATGGCACTGGATTTGAGGCTGGAACAACTTTTCATACAGGATCAAATGTGGAACTGGTACTTGCAGATATAACTGGAGATGGCCGACCTGAGGGAATTAGTTATGGTACATGGGATAATAGTAATGATATTCCTTATCCCGTTTCCTATTTCAGCGTTTTTGATTTAAAAAGCAGAGAACCATATAGCTACGATCCAGTGGGGTTTATTCAACCATACGTAATACGTAAAAATGGCACAAATTATAATTCAATAACTCCTATTGATTTTAATGGGGACGGTGTTAATGAATTTCTTGCAACAAGAAATGAACCTGGAAATATTAAAAAGAATTATTGTCTTAAAATAGACTTCGACTATAGTCTTCCATTTGTTATTGTCAACACGAATATATATTACACATCAATTGAAACTATTTATGAAGAGACAGACATTTTTGAATTATATTCTGATTTAGATAATACCCACTATCAATATTTATTTGGCGATTTTAACGGCGATCGAATCTCTGATAATGTTAGAATTGGTGTTTGGACAGGCAACAATTCTCCTCCTAATTATAAAATTCCTCAGGAAGTTAAAATTAGGTTTGGTACAGGATTGGGCTATACTCCTTACACTTCATTAAATGGCACTGGCTCAGCTTTTGTTGAGTACTTAATTCTAGATATAAACAAAGACAAGAAAGCAGATTTATTGGCTATGGAGCCTGACAATAGTGGGTATGGAAATAGTGTAATTTTTAAGGTCTATTATAGTGGAGGAGCAAACCCAGTAAATTTAAATCAAAATTTTTTCACCAACCCAATTGCTACCAATTTTTATCCGAGAATTGATTTAGTGATTAACCATTCTTATACTCTAATTTCTTATTCTCCACAAACTTCATCTGAATTTTCAACTGGTGATTTTGACGGCGATGGGTTTCCTGATTTAATTTTTAATTGTCCATTAGGACAAAGGTGTATTGCATGGTTTGATCAAACCCCATCTCAAAATCTATTGACTTCAATAATAAATGGATTAGGTTATAAAATTAACATTGAGTATTCAACTCTTTCTACGAATAAAAGTTCCTTTTATATCAGAGGAAATAGTGTTATACAAGGTTTTCCAATAAATAACTTTCAAGGATCGGCGTATTTTGTTAAAGCTATTATTAGACCAGATGGAGAAGGCGATGTCACATTTAATGCTAATTTAGACCACACATCAAATACCTCTTATCATTATGAAGAAGCTTTGATACATAGAGAAGGAAAAGGATTTATTGGGTTTGGAAAAGTTACATCAGTAACAGGGAACAACGATGCAAACTCTGTTGTTTCCAAAATTATTAATGTAAAAGAATATGACTATGATGAAATTTTTTTCGAAAGTTATATTACCAGAGATGCAATTTATGTTGGGTCAGGTTTTTCAGTTAATCCTTATCAATTTCTTTATAAGGAAGACAATTACACTTTAGACAATATTAATATCTTTCCATTTAGATATTCAGATATAAATAGTACTGATAGATATGGGAATCAAACCGTGAAACATTTTGATTATGGTATAAATGGCATTTTGACACATTCACTATCAAATTTGAATAATGGATTTGAAGTGATTGAAGTTACTAATATACTTGAAGATACACCATCTGGTACATGGATTACATGGAAGCCAAAGGAAACTATCGAAACAATAACTCGCAATCAACAACAACCATTCACAACAAAGATCAAATATGAATATGATCAAAGTACTGGAGATTTACTAATAACAAAACGTTTTCCAACGAGACCGAATGAGGTTAAGACTGAAAACGAATACTATCTCACAGGATTGCTCAAGAAAAGAACAATATCAACTCCTTTATTAGTAGACCCATTGCCTACGAAAATAGT
>Ga0075163_10011602_pt1 | contig 11482 bp, 8 predicted proteins | sample JI1023141ADNA_FD_71478 | JGI IMG/M metagenome (GOLD analysis project Ga0075163, IMG submission 71478) | Wastewater effluent complex algal communities from Wisconsin, to seasonally profile nutrient transformation and Carbon sequestration -... | ecosystem: Engineered > WWTP > Effluent > Algae... | reverse complement strand
GCGATCAGCAGCTTGCGCTGCCCCATGATCCAGCTGAAGGCTCCGGCCGTGCGCCGGGTGAAGTCGTCCTCCCCCATGTGGGAGAGCTCGGCGGCCAGATCGACGGGAGCAGCCTCCTCGTCGGCCTCGGCCTGCTCTTCGACCACCCCTTCTGCCGGGTCCTCCTTCTTGGGGATCCGCTTCTTGATGCGCTTGACCAAGATCAGCTCCTCAGAACGGGCCCGGATGTGCCCGCTCGCTCTGCTTCACAACCGCTCGTATGGGCCCGTCGCCGGGCCTTCATCGCTGCCAGGCCCGCAACAGCAATCGCTCGCGAGACGGCGCGGCAAGCTAGCATCGGGTCCTGGCAGTGTCAACGCACTGACTGCGCGCAAGAGGGCTGGGCGGATGACGCCGGGCGGGCTACCCTGCGGCGATGCGTGCGCTCCTCCTCGTGCTGCTCGGTCTGCCCTGGTCTGCTCTGGCCCGGGATGAAGCCCTCGATCTCGGTCTGGGCGCTGGCTATGTCTGCGCGGCCAATACCCGGCGCTACCACGGCGCCGCGATCAGCGCCGATGCCATTTACCAACTCTCCGACCTGTTTGCGGTGCGACTGCTCGCAGCGCACGGGGAGCACCCGTCAAAAGGTCAATCATTTCGGGTGGATCGGCTGGGGGTGGGGGTGCGATTCCAGCTCGACGTCTTCGAGTACATCCCGTGGCTGGAGGCCACGCCCACCTACTACCTGACCACGGGCGACATCCCCACCGATGGGGCGTTCGGGGTGGCGATGGGCTTCGGCTTCGACCGTCTGCTGACGCCCACCTGGTCCATCGGCGTCGGCGGGGCCTTCCACCAGATCGTCGGTGAGTCGCGCTACCCGGCCTACCTCGACGTCGGCCTGCGGCTCGGGTGGCATTGGGTATTTGGGGATCCTTTTGCGCTTTGAAGTGCTCTCTCTGCATGCGGGCGTCGCTCTACGGACGCTCGCGCGCACGCTCGAGGTGTCCCGCTTCCCCGGCTTGTTCTTCGCCTTGCGCCCAGGTATCAGGCTGTCGCGGTTTCCAGATTGAGGCTTGCCATGTCCGCACTCGTCCCCGCCTTCCAGCGTCCCGCCGGGCTGCCCACGGAGCTCCCGGCCATCCCCATCAAGAATGCTGTGGTCTTCCCCATCCCCAACCTGCCCGTGCCGCTGGCAGTGGGGCGGGAGCGCACCCTCAAGGCCATCGAGGCGGCCGCCGAAGAGGATGGCATCCTGTTTGTGGTGACCCAGCGCGACGCGGACGACGAGGATCCCGCACCCGATGAGCTGCATACGGTGGGCACGTTTGCGCGCATTTTGCGGCTCAACCGCGCGGTGGAAGGGGCCAGCGAGCTGCTCATCGAGGGCATCTGCCGGGGCCGCATCGAGCGCTACCTCCCCGCCGAGGGCTACTTCCGGGTGGTGGCGCAGGTGGTGCCCGAGGAGCAGGCCGCCGACACCGAGACCGATGCCCTGGTGCGCAACCTCAAGGAGTTTGCCGTCCGGGTCATCCAGCTCACCCCCCGCATCCCCGACGAGGCCGTGGCGGTGGTGGAGGGCATCGACAACCCGGCCCATCTGGCCGATCTGGTGGCCTCCCAGCTGCGCCTGGGCACCCAGGACAAGCAGAAGCTGCTCGAGGTCGCGGACGTCAAGGCGCGCTTGACCCAGGTCATCGACCACCTCGCCCGCGAGGCTGAAGTCCTCGAAATTACAAACCAAATCCGCTCGGATGTGCGCGAGAACCTCGACAAGCACCAGCGCGAGATCTACCTGCGCGAGCAGCTGCGGGCGATCCAAAAAGAGCTGGGTGACGATGAGGAGCAGGAGGGCGACGACCTCGATCAGCGCATCGAGGAAGCCCACATGCCGCCCCAGGCCCTCAAGGCGGCCCGGCGAGAGCTCAAGCGCCTCAAGCGGATGAACCCGCAGAGCGCCGAGTACACCGTCTCCCGCAGCTACATCGACTGGCTCCTGGATGTGCCCTGGGACCAGGTCACCGAGGACAACCTGGACATCCGCGCCGCGGAGGAGCTGCTGGAGCGCGACCACTACGGCCTGGCCAAGGTGAAGCGGCGGATCATCGAGTACCTCGCCGTCCGCAAGCTCAAAAACGACATGAAGGGCCCCATCCTCTGCCTGGTGGGTCCGCCGGGTGTGGGCAAGACGTCGCTGGGCAAGTCCATCGCCGAGGCCCTGGGGCGCCGGTTTGTGCGCATCAGCCTGGGCGGCGTGCGCGATGAGGCCGAGATCCGCGGCCACCGGCGCACCTACGTGGGCTCACTGCCCGGCCGGGTGATCAAAGCGCTGAAGCGGGCCGGCACCATGAACCCCGTGTTGGTGCTCGACGAGATCGACAAGGTGGGCCACGACTTCCGGGGCGATCCGGCCTCGGCCCTGCTGGAGGTGCTGGATCCCGAGCAGAACGACAGCTTCAGCGACCACTACCTCGAGGTGCCGGTGGACCTGTCTCGGGTGCTCTTCATCACCACAGCCAACCAGCTCGATCCCGTGCCCCCTGCCCTGCGCGATCGCATGGAAGTTATTGATATTCCTGGCTATATCGAAGAGGAGAAGCGAGAGATTGCCCGTCGGCACCTCATCCCTCGCCAACTGGAGGAGCACGGCCTGAGCGCGGAGCAGGTGACCATCGACGATGCGGGCCTGACCGCGATCATCAACCACTACACGCGCGAGGCGGGGGTGCGAAACCTCGACCGCCAGATCGCTGGATCGCTGCGCTCGGTGGCGCGGGACGTAGTGTTGGGCACGGCCGAGCTGCCCGTGATTGTGGACGCCCAGCGGGTGCGGGTGGCGCTGGGTCCTCAGCGCATCTTCCCGGAAGCCAAGGAGGACTTGAGCACCCCCGGCGTGGCCATCGGCCTCGCCTGGACGCCGGTGGGGGGTGAGATCCTGTTCATCGAAGCCACCTCCATGGCGGGCAAGGCTCAGCTCAAGCTCACGGGACAGCTGGGCGAGGTGATGAAGGAGTCGGCGCACACGGCCCTGTCGTGGATTCACGGCCGCGCCAGCCGCCTGGGTATCCCCGAGAGCTACTTCTCCGACCGCAACATCCATCTCCACCTGCCCTCGGGCGCGATCCCCAAGGACGGACCCAGCGCGGGGGTGACCATCGTCGCGGCCCTCGTTTCCCTGCTCACCAGCACCCCCATGCGCGACGCCATCGCGATGACGGGCGAGATCACCCTGCGCGGGGTGGTGCTGCCGGTGGGGGGCATCAAGGAGAAGGTGCTGGCGGCAGCGCGGGCGGGCATGAAGGATGTGATTCTGCCGAGCCGCAACGAAGGCGACCTGGAGGAGATCCCGGCCCACCTGCGCGCCGAGATGCGCTTCCACCCGGTGCAGCGCATCGAAGAGGTGCTGGAGATCGCTTTGGGCATCCAGCTGCGGACGCTGCCGATCCCTCTGCAAGGCACCACCGAGCCCGCCATCGCCTGAGGTCGGGCGCGGCCGAGGTGGCCTGGTTCAGCCAAACACCGCGCCACTCAAGGAGATTTCGCCCACCACGGCCCCGACGATGGCCCGCGCCCGCTCGGCCTGCTTGGGATCCACGTAGATGCGGGCGAGCCGGGTGGGCTGGGCATAGCGGGCATAAACGCGGGCGTAGCGCTGGATGGGTACAGCCTGGCCGATGGCCTCGTGCACCACATAGATGGGGGGGCCGTGGGCGGTGCCGTAATACTTGCTGAGCACACCCTGGTCTTCGCTCTCAAAGCACGTGATGCCCTCGGCCTGCAGCGCCTCCAGGACACCGGGCACCAAAGGGTGCAGCGGATCGGCGTTCAACTCCAAGATGCGCCGGAAGGGCCGACGGTAGGCGATGCGCTGCGCCCAGGTGTTGCTGCTCTGGCGGAGCGTCGTCCACATGGTCACGTCGTCGATCTGTTCGTAGGCCTCGGCGTCCGCCGGCAGGGCAAACGCGTCCGGCTCCTCCGCCAGGAACCGCAAGAGCATGGTCTCGAAGCCGACCGGCACATGGTGGTAATAGATACTCACAAACATGTGATAGCGGCCGAGCAGAAAGTCCTCGAAGGCGAAGACCGCTCGGTGACTCAGCGCCAGGCAGGCCCGGTGATCCACCACATGGTGGGTGAGGTTCTCCAGCAGCCAGCCCTGGTCATAGCGGCCGTAGGTCACGCCCGCGTGGTAGGCATCGCGTTGGAGGTAGTCCATGCGATCGGCATCGAGCTCGCCGCTGACCATCTGGGTGAGGAGCGGGAAGTAGTCGATGCCCGCGTGTACGAACAGGTCCGCCACCTCGGGAAAGCGGCCTGAGATGAGGTGGGCCAACGCCATCGGGGTGACGTCGTCGGGAAAGTGCTGCTCGATCAAGGCCTTGAGCGGCGAGTTGAGGAGAAACCCCAGCGAGTAGTCCTCGTGGGTGGCGCGCTCTTCGAGCTCTGAGGTCGTGAATCCCGGCAGGCCCAGGGTGTGGCGGCGCGGCATGGCCATCTCACCGGCGTGCGAGGCTGGCGGATGACCCGTGTCGTGGAGGAGCAAGCCCAGCCGGACGAGTTGGCGAAACCGGGCGCGCATCGCCGCCGGGAGCACCTCCGCCTCGGCGGGCAGCGCGGCGTCGAACATCCGCGTGGCCATCTCCAGCGCCCCCAGTGCGTGCGCAAAGCGGGTGTGGGTGGCGCCCGGGAAGGCCTGGTCGGTGAAGCCCAGCTGCTTGATGTGTCGGAGGCGTTGGACGGGCCGGGACTCCACCACGACCAGCTCGGCCGGTGTGAGGGCGATGCTGCCATGGAGCGGGTCGCGGATGCGGATCATGACTCCAGAGATACCGGTCCACGATCGAGCGTCGCGCGCCCGGTCGATTCGACCGGCTCCGCGAACAGCGTGTGGCTGGTGCACGCCACCACCCGAGCCTGGACGAGCTCACCCGCTGCGGGCGGCGTCTGGAAGGCATCGGCGTGCAGTACGGTGCTGCGGAAGCAGCTCGAGCGGCCGATGATCTGGCTGGGATCGCGCCGCCCGGGGCCGGCCACCAGCACCTCGAGGACCTGACCCACCTTGGCCTCATTGGCCACCCGGCTCAGGCCTTCCTGCAGCTTGATCAGGCGCTGCAGGCGCTCGCGCTTGACCTCGGGTGAGACGTCGTCGGGCTTGCGCCGCGCCGCCAGCGTGCCTTCGCGCTCGCTATAGAGGAAGGTGAACGCCGCATCGAAGCCCACGGCGCTGACGAGATCCAGGGTGGCCTGGAAATCCTCTTCTGTTTCGCCGGGATAGCCCACAATGATGTCGGTGGTGATCGACCAGCCGGGCAGGCGCTGGCGGGTGCGCTCGATGAGCTCGAGGTAGCTCTCGGCCGTGTAGCCACGCCGCATGTCGCGCAAAATCGGGGTGCTGCCGCTCTGCACGGGCAAGTGCAGGTGACGCCCCACCCGCGGCAACTCGGCGAGGCGATCCAACAGCCGATTGGAGAAGTCGTTGGGATAGGGTGAGGTGAACCGGATGCGTGCAAGATCTTCGACGCCGTGCACCAGCGTGAGCAGATCGGCGAAGTCGTGGCCGCGCTCGTAGTAGCTCGACACCGTCTGGCCCAGCAGCGTGACTTCGCGGAAGCCCTCGGCGGCCATGGCCTGCGCCTGAGCCAGCACTTCCTGGGGAGGCAGGCTACGCTCACGGCCCCGCACGAAGGGCACGATGCAAAACGAGCAAAACTTGTCGCAGCCGCGCTGGACCGTGATCCAGCCGCTGACACCGGGTACCCGGTCGAGCTCGATGTCGGTGTAGGTTTCCTGCTTATCCAGGCGCACGTCGATGAGCGGATCGTCCTCCTCAACGGCACGCTCCACCAGCTCGGGCAACCGCCGGTAGGCATCAGGCCCCACCACCAGGTCCACGTAGGGCGCCCGCTCCAAGAGGCCCTCGCGCAGGCGCTCGGCCATGCAGCCCGTCACCCCCAACACCATGCCGGGGCGCGATTCCTTGAGGGATTTCAGCCACCCGAGTCGCCCGTAGATGCGCTCCTCCGCGCGCTCGCGCACGGCGCAGGTGTTGAGGAGCACCACCTGGGCCGTCTCAGCCGACTCAGCGATGGTGTAGCCCCGCTTGCGCAGGAGCCCGTGCATCAGCTCGGTGTCGGCCTCATTCATTTGGCAGCCGTAGGTCTCGATGAAGACCGCCTGACCGGCTCGATCCTCCATGGCTCCCCCGCCGACGTCGTGTCGCACTCTGGGGCGGCCGGCCCAACTCAACCGGCCGCTGGACAGCCGGCCACGGGCGCCGCAAGAAGCGCGCACGCTAGCGGCGGCCCTGCGCAGCGTCAAGCGGGCCCGCGGCCCCGCAGCCCGAACCCCGGTCCCAACCGGGCCAGGCCCCCTCCCCGCTGGTCCAACCCCCTCGAGGGACTCAGGGGTGGGCACCGCGGGCCGCTGCGCATGTCGGCACCCGCTCACAAAGGGGTGCTCAGAGGTGTCCGGCGCGTCGCAACCTGCTAGAGTGCGCCGCCGTCGGCGCGGACCGACCGGTGAACACGGGAGGGAATCATCCGCAACGAGACGGGCGAAGCGGAGCCAAGGGCGGCCCGCCTGGAACGACTTTTGGCGGCGCACCGGCGACTGCTCGCAGAGGAGGAGCCGGCACGCCTGCTCGAGGTGGCCCTCGAAGCAGCGGCCAGCTTCCTCGATGCCGATCACGGCTTCGTCCTGATGCGCGATGCTGACGAGCGTCCGCGCGTGCGGGCCGTGCTCAACATGGACATTGAGACGGTTCGGGCACCCCACTTCAAGCCGCTGCGGCGCATCGCCGACCACGCCCTGCGCCACGGCGAGCCCTTCCTGAGTGCTTCGCTGGAGACCGACAGCCGCGTGAGCCCCGAGAGTTCTTTGGTGGACGCGGTGCGATCGGTGCTGGTGGTGCCCGTGCGGGCCCGCGACACCGTGCTGGGGGTGCTGTACGCCGATCGCTATCACGACGGCAACGGCGGCTTCACGGTGCCCGATCTCCGCATTATGCAAGGGTTTTCCGAGACCATCGGGCTGACGTTGGTGCGCCTGCACGATGTGCGGGAGCTGGCCGGCCGGGTGCAGGAGCTGCGGCGCACGCAGGCCAACCTCGAGCGTATGACCTCCAGCCTGCACGAGGAAGTGGCGGCCAAGTCGGTGGAGATCGCGCGCTTCGAGAAGGACCTCGACTCGAAGGTGCGAGCGCTCAGCCAGCGCCATGGCTTCGGCGGCATGGTGGGCAAGAGTCCGAAAATGTTGACCATTTTCGACATGCTTCGGCAGGTGGTCGACTACATCGTGCCGATCTTGATCTTGGGGGAGAGCGGTACCGGCAAAGAGCTGGTGGCGCGCGCCATCCACTACGAGAGCAGCCGCGCGCGCGAGCCCTTCATGGCCATCAACTGCGCCGCCATTCCCGAGCACCTGCTGGAAAGCGAGCTGTTTGGCTACCGCAAGGGCGCCTTCACGGGCGCCCAGGAGGACAAGCCCGGGCTCCTCCGCGCGGCCCGCGCCGGCACCGTCTTCCTGGATGAAATCGGCGACATGAGCCCGGGGCTGCAGGCGAAGCTGCTGCGGGTGCTGCAGGAGCGCGAGGTGCGGCCGGTTGGCAGCCACCAGTCGGAGCCCATTGAGGCCCGGATTGTGGCGGCAACGCGCCGCCGCCTGCGCGATGAGGTGGCGCGAGGCACGTTCCGCGAGGACCTCTACTACCGCCTGAACATGGTGGAGATCGAGCTGCCCCCTTTGCGCGAGCGCCTGGAGGACCTGCCCACGCTGGTGGAGCACTTCCTGGAGCGGCTCGACGAAGAGCTGGGCCTGCCTCGGCGCACGGTGAGCCAGGACGCCCTCCAGCGCTTGCTCCGATTCAATTGGCCGGGCAACGTCCGCGAGTTGGAGAACACCATCCAGTCCTCGGCACTCCTGTGCCGCAGCACGGTGATCCGCGCGGATGACCTGCGGATTTTTGACGGCGGACTGGCGACCGGTGCCCCCGAGGCTCGCGTCGAGGTGCCCGGAACCCGGCCCACGGCGGCCCCGCCCTTGGCCGCACGGTCTGTGGAGCCCATGCCCTCTGAGCCCGGCGTGCGCACGCGGGCTGAGTGGGAGGCGCGCGAGAAGGCCCTCATCCTCGACGTCTTGATGCGGTGCGGCTGGAACAAGACCCGCGCCGCGGAAGCGCTGGGGGTCTCCCGCCGCAACCTCTATCGCAAGCTCGCTCGTCATGGCATTGAGGGCGGGGAGGAAGAAGCATGAAGGTGCTGGTCACCGGTGCCAACGGGTTTGTCGGCGCGCGCGTTGCCGCCCATCTGGCCGCGCTGGGCCACGAGGTCCGGGCCATGCTGCGCCCGGGCGCCGATGAGGAGCGCCTGCCCGCAACCCACATCCAGCGGGTGGAGGGGGACATCACGGTGCCCGCTTCCCTGCCCGCCTGCGTGGCGGGGGTGGACGCCATCGTGCACCTCGCCGGGGTCAAGCAGGCCGCGCGCGCCAGCACCTACCAGCGGATCAATGCGGACGGCACGGCGTACCTGGCCCAGGCCGCTTATGTGGCGGGGGTTGAGCGCTTCATTCTGGTGAGTTCCCTCGCCGCCCAGGGCCCTTCTCAGCCCGGCCAGCCCCATCGCACCGCGGGCAGTGAGGCGCCCATCAACGACTACGGCCGCAGCAAGCTGGCCGCCGAGCAGCACCTGGCGGACCTCCAGTTGACCGGGGCCACGGTCCTTCGGCCCTGCATGATCTACGGCCCCGGGGATCCACAGCTGCTGGACTGGGCCCGCATGGTGCGCGCCCGGGTCGTGCCCGTGGTGCCCGATCTGGAGTTGTCTTTTCTGCATGTGGATGACTTCGCCGTCCTGGTTGGGCTCGTTCTCAAGCACCCCGCTCCGCCCTGGGGACCCTTCTTTGTGAGCGACGGGGTCCCCCTCACCATGGCCACGATCATCGACCACCTGGAGCGCCAGGTGGCGGAAGGCACGGTGATGCACCTGCCGGTGCCCAGCGGCCGCCTGGCCAGGCTGGCCCCCATCGTCGAGGGCTTCGCCCGGGCCACCGGTCTGGGCACGCTGGCCAGCCGCCGCCTCAGCGAGCTGGCCGCGAGCGGCTGGACCTGCACCCACGACGGGGTGTCGGACACCTTCGGGTTTGCACCCACTCATCGCCTGGTCGATGGCTTGCCGGCCACCCTCGCCGGGTACCGGGCCGCCGGCTTGCTGGGCGGTTCCACGGTCAACGTGTAGGCCGCTCGCACCGCTTCCGGGCTGCGAACGCGGACCCGGTAGATGCCCGCCCGTCGCGCGGTCACCCGCACCCGATGACGACCCCGCTTTTCTGGAACCGCCCGCCCGGTCGCCTTTCGGCTGCGGGGCGCAAACACCTGGGGTGGTGGAAGCCGCGCCGTGGGGTGGTGCACCAGGACCACGTCGACCACCGCACCGCGCTCGAGGGGGAACCGGAACCAATCCTCATCGGTGGCACAGACTGCGCCGTCGCGCGCCTCGCCAGGCGCCGCGGGGCGCGCCAGCCGGCGTTCGTTGTTGGGCTCGTGGGCGTCACGCCCACAGCTTTCGGGCGCGATGTCGGCGGCCGCGGACAGGACAACGGGTGGTGCCGCGAGGCTGGCCACCCAGAAGAACCACAACATATTGCCTTCTCCAGGTCGGGGGCAGGCTCTGGGTTTGCGAGCCACGTGCCAGCATGAAAGTGAGTCATTTCAGCCACTTGGCACCGGGGCAAAGTGTCCACTGTGTCCAGGGTGTCCAGATGCTGGACACTTTGCGGCCTCTGACTGCACCCTCCCCGCCATGAGCGCACCCGACCTACAGCGGGCCCTTGAGTTCGCCCACTATGCCCGCCGACACCGGGGCACCACCTTCGTGGCGGCCGTTGCGGAGGGGGTCTCGGTGGCCGAGCTGTTGCTGGACCTGAAGCTCCTGGCCGCCTACGGCCTGCCCGGCGTGGTGGTGGCCCTGCCTACGGCGACCGATCTGGCCCGGCAGGCCCGCCAGGAGGGCTTACCGGTGGCCGTGGTGGAGGCCCACCGCGTGGACGCTCTGCGCGCGGCCCTCGCCATGGGTGAGGTGCCGGTGGTGCCGGCCGACGATCCCCAAGCGGTGGCGGGTGCGCTGGCCGTCGCCCTCCAGGCGCGCCGCCTGCTGCTCATTCAGCCTGAGGACCGGGTGGCCGATCGCGCGGCGCGGGGCCACCTCACGCGATCCGAGGCGGTGGATCGCGGCGCTGGCGGCCGGCCCGATGCGCTCGAGTGGCGGGCGGTGGTGGAGCTGCTCGACCGCGGCATCCCTGGCGTTGTGCTGCTGCCAGGCCGCCCTGGCTGCTTGTTTGAGGAGCTGTTCACCCACGATGGGGCGGGCGTTTTGGTGGGTGATCCAGCGGTGGAGGCGGTGCGGACCGCCACGCTGGCCGACGCTGCCGACATCCACCTGCTGCTCAAGGCCGAGATGGCCGTGGGGGTGGTGCGCCCGGTCAGTGAGCGTCAGATTGCGGCCACGGCCCAGCAGCACCTCGTCTACACCATCGATGGCTTTGTGGTCTGCACGGCCCGCCTGGCGCCCTGGGGGGCCTGGGCGGAGATGAGCCGCTTTGCCACTCTGCCCCGCTACCGCGGCCGGGGGCGGGCGCGGGTGCTGGGTGAGGCGCTGATCGCCCTCGCCCAGCGGACCGGGTGCAGCGACCTCTTTGCCTTGTCCATCGATGACCGGATGTGGCGCTTCTTTGAGTCCCTTGGACTGGCGCCCATCGAACGGGAGCGCCTGCCAGCCGCCTGGCAGGCGGGCTACGACTTCAACCGACCCAGCCGGGCGTTCCACCTCGCCCTGGGGCCGGCCGGCTAGGCCGCCGGCTTCTCCACCACGGGGCGACCGCGCGTCAACGCGTGGTACATGCCGTAGATGCCGATGAGGATGAACGGAATCGACAGGTACTGCCCGATGGTGAGCCCGCTGGGCGCCTGGGACTGGTACTCCTTGAGGAACTCCACCAGGAACCGCCACGTGAAGTAGACGGCCAGGAAGATGGAGCCAAACAACCCCAGGGGTCGCTTGGCCTCACCGAAGTGCCGGTCCACCAGCAGGAGGAGGCCCAACATTGCGAAGCCCATGGCCGCTTCGTAGAGCTGGCTGGGGTGGCGCCAGGGCACTCGGCTGACGTCCATGCACTGGCCGCTGATCATGGTGCAGATGTCCGAGGTGACCTCGCCGCACTTCTGCAGGCACTCGGTCACCAGGCCGTGGTCGTGGCGGGGGAACTTGGCTTTGATGGGCCCATCGGTCACCCGCCCCACGATTTCCGAGTTCATGAAGTTGCCGATGCGGATGATGGCCGAGCCCCAGGCGATGCCGAAGGACACGCGGTCAAACACCTCGCGAAACCGCATCTTTTCCCGGCGCGCGTAGTACCAAAAGGTGAAGAGCAGGGCGAAGGTGGTGCCGTGACTGGAGAGCCCGCCTTCCCAGAACTTCAGGATTTCAATGGGGTTTTTGAGGTAGCGCTC
>Ga0075163_10011600_pt1 | contig 11482 bp, 7 predicted proteins | sample JI1023141ADNA_FD_71478 | JGI IMG/M metagenome (GOLD analysis project Ga0075163, IMG submission 71478) | Wastewater effluent complex algal communities from Wisconsin, to seasonally profile nutrient transformation and Carbon sequestration -... | ecosystem: Engineered > WWTP > Effluent > Algae... | reverse complement strand
GCCGGTGCAGCCTTCTTGGCCGGTGCAGCCTTCTTGGCCGGTGCGGCCTTCTTGGCCGGTGCAGCCTTCTTGGCCGGTGCAGCCTTCTTGGCCGGTGCGGCCTTCTTGGCCGGTGCGGCCTTCTTCGCAGTTGCCATGATTTTCTCCTTTATCAAATTGACAGATCAACGCGGAAAACCACTTCGGGCCCCTTCGGGCCGCACAAAGCGATTCATGGTGTTGGGCCATTGCCCAGCACCATGAACAGGGGAACACAAAGACCGTCCACGCTCTTCGGCGTGATACGGCTTTCGTGCGATTCTTGAAACCATATTCAGATCATCAATCCCACGAGAGCGCACCGCCCGACTGGTATTCCAGCACACGGGTTTCGAAGAAGTTGCGCTCCTTCTTCAGATCAATCATTTCACTCATCCAAGGGAACGGGTTTTCCTCATTGGCGAACAAGGCTTCCAGTCCAATCTGCGTTGCGCGCCGGTTGGCGATGTAGCGCAGGTAACCCTTGAACATCGAGGCATTCATGCCGAGCACGCCACGTGGCATCGTGTCTTCAGCGTATTGGTACTCAAGCTCCACGGCCTTCAAAAAGAGTGCCTTGATCTCGGCCTTGAATGCCGGTGTCCACAATTGCGGGTTCTCCAGCTTGAGCTGATTGATCAGGTCGATGCCGAAGTTGCAGTGCATGGACTCATCCCGCAGGATGTATTGGTACTGCTCGGCGGCTCCCGTCATCTTGTTCTGGCGACCCAGCGCCAGGATCTGCGTGAAGCCGACGTAGAAGAACAGGCCTTCCATCAGGCAGGCAAAGACAATCAGCGACTTGAGCAGGGTCTGGTCGTTCTCCAGTGTGCCGGTCTTGAAGTTGGGGTCCATGATCGCCTCGATGAAAGGGATCAGGAATTCGTCCTTGTTGCGGATCGAGGGGACTTCGTTGTACGCGTTGAAGATCTCGCCCTCATCGAGGCCGAGCGACTCCACGATGTACTGGTAGGCGTGGGTGTGGATCGCTTCCTCGAAGGCCTGGCGCAGCAGAAACTGGCGGCACTCCGGTGCGGTGATGTGGCGGTAGGTGCCCAGCACGATGTTGTTGGCGGCCAGCGAATCGGCAGTGACGAAGAAGCCGAGATTGCGCTTGATGATGCGACGCTCATCTTCGGTCAGACCGTTCGGGTCCTTCCAGAGCGCGATGTCGCGGTTCATGTTCACTTCCTGCGGCATCCAGTGGTTGGCACAGGTTGCGAGGTATTTCTCCCACGCCCATTTGTACTTGAAAGGGACCAGCTGGTTGACATCGGTCTGACCATTGATGATCCGCTTGTCGGCCGCATTGATGCGACGGGACGTGGAGGCCGGTTTGGACGTTGGCTGGAGGCCGGCCGAACGAACAGCCGCACCATCATCAAGAAACCGGGTGGCGCTGGGTGTTGTTGAAACCGAAGGGGGAAGTTCTGGCTGGCGGCCATCAAAATGACCGCTTGTGAGGTGGGGCTGCAAGGCGGGTTGCAACGACGGTGTGACTTCTTCGTCCCAGGACAGCATAGAGGTTTCCAGTTTTCAAATTATCGAAGCAACGATGTGAAACACCAAGGAATCAATCACATCGTTGTTGGCAATGTTGCGTTGTAACGTCGGGTTCACTGACAGGCTTCGCAGCCCGGATCGTCGATCGCACAGAACTTGATGTCGGTAGCAGGTGCTGACGCCATCTGCGCCTGCTCGCTGGCGGCTGCGGCATCGAGTGCGCTCATGGAAGACTGCGCATCACTTTGCGTCGAGACAGCGTTCAATCGTCCCGCCTTGACCGTGGACTTTTCGGCGTGCGTGGCGCCCATCGTGCGCAGGTAGTACGTGGTCTTCAGACCGCTGATCCAGGCAAGCTTGTAGGTGTCATCCAGCTTCTTTCCGGATGCGCCGGCCATGTAAATGTTCAGCGATTGCGCCTGATCGATCCACTTCTGGCGACGAGCGGCCGCCTGCACCAACCATTGGGGCTCTACCTCAAAGGCGGTGGCATACAAAGCCTTCATCTCTTGCGGGACGCGGTCGATCGGGCGCAGCGAGCCATCGAAATGCTTGAGGTCCATGACCATCACGTCATCCCACAGGCCCAGGCGTTTGAGGTCGCGCACCAGGTAGCTGTTGATGATGGTGAACTCACCGGACAGATTCGACTTGACCGACAGGTTGCCGAAGCAAGGCTCGATGGAGGCGTCGACCCCGATGATGTTGGAGATGGTCGCGGTCGGTGCAATGGCCACGCAGTTCGAATTGCGCATGCCATCGGTGGCGATCTTGCGGCGCAGTGCGTCCCAGTCCATGGTGGCGGAGCGGTCCACTTCGACATAGCCGCCACGTTCGCGCGCGAGCAGATCCAGTGTGTCGAGCGGCAAGACGCCCTGATCCCACAGCGATCCTTTGTAGCTCGCGTATTTGCCCCGCTCCCGCGCCAGCTCCGTGGACGCCCAGTAGGCGTAGTAGCAAATGGCTTCCATGGACTGGTCTGCAAAGCTCACGGCCTCGGGTGAAGCGTAGGGGACATGCAACTCATAAAGGCTGTCCTGAAAGCCCATCACGCCCAGGCCCACCGGGCGATGGCGCAAGTTGGAGTCACGGGCCTTCTTGACCGCGTAGTAGTTGATGTCGATCACGTTGTCCAGCATGCGCATGGCCGTTGTGATCGTCGCCTTCAGCTTCGCGTGGTCGATCTGCCCGTCCTTGATGTGGCGCAGCAGGTTGATCGAACCCAGGTTGCAGACAGCTGTTTCGGAATCGCTGGTGTTGAGCGTGATTTCCGTGCACAGGTTCGAGGAGTGAACGACACCCGCATGCTGCTGCGGCGACCGGATGTTGCAGGCGTCCTTGAACGTGATCCAGGGGTGCCCGGTCTCGAACAGCATGGACAGCATCTTGCGCCACAGGTCGGTGGCCGGCAGCTTGCGCGACGGCCGGATCTCGCCGCGCTCCGCCTTTTGCTCGTAGGCCACATAGGCTTTCTCGAAGGCGGTCCCGAACTTGTCATGCAGATCGGGGCAGTCGGACGGCGAGAACAGCGTCCAGTCGCCTTTTTCCATGACGCGGCGCATGAACAGGTCGGGAATCCAGTTGGCCGTGTTCATGTCGTGCGTGCGGCGGCGGTCGTCGCCGGTGTTCTTGCGCAGCTCCAAGAATTCCTCGATATCGAGATGCCAGGTCTCCAGGTAGGTGCAGACGGCGCCCTTGCGCTTGCCGCCTTGGTTCACCGCCACGGCCGTGTCATTCACCACCTTGAGGAACGGAACCACGCCCTGCGATTCGCCGTTCGTGCCCTTGATATGTGAGCCGAGCGCACGAACTCTCGTCCAGTCGTTACCGAGCCCGCCGGCGAATTTCGACAGCAGGGCGTTTTCCTTGATCGATTCGTAGATGCCGTCCAGGTTGTCCGGCACCGTCGTCAGGTAGCACGACGACAGCTGGGAGCGCAGCGTGCCGCTGTTGAACAGCGTCGGTGTGCTGGACATGAAATCGAAAGAGGACAACACCTCGTAGAACTCGATGGCGCGCGCTTCACGGTCGATCTCGTTGAGTGCCAGGCCCATGGCCACACGCATGAAGAAGGCCTGAGGGAGTTCGATCCGGGTCTTGCGCACGTGCAGGAAGTAGCGGTCATAGAGCGTCTGCAGGCCGAGGTAGTCGAACTGCAGGTCGCGCTCGGCCTTGAGTGCGGCGCCCAGCCTCGGCAGGTCGAACTGCAGCAGCCGTTCATCCAGCAACTCATGCTCCACACCCTTGCGGATGAAGTCGGGGAAAAAGTCGGCGTACCGCGCGGCCAGTCCACCCTGAATCACATCGGCGCCGAGCACTTCCTTGGCAATCGTGTGCAGAAGCAGCCGCGCGGTGGCGTAGGTGTAGTCGGGGTCTTTCTCGATCAGGGTGCGGGCCGCCAGGATGGATGCCTTGTAGACCTCGTCCATCGGAACACCGTCGTACAGGTTGCGCATGGTCTCCGCCACGATGGGCTCCGGCTTGACGTCGGCGCCGAGTCCGCTGCAGGCCGATTCGATCAGACGCTGGAGCTGGGTGGTGTCCAGGGCCACGCGCTGTCCACCGTCGGTCACATGCAGGACGGGGGCCGGGGCGCGGGCGGCTTCGGTCTGCGCTTGGCGCGCACGCTCCTGCGTGCGTCGCTCGCGGTACAGCACATAGGCGCGAGCGATTTCGTGGTGGCCGCCGCGCATCAGTCCGAGCTCGACCTGATCCTGGACGTCCTCAATATGAAACGTGCCGCCGCCCGGCCGCGAGCGCATCAGTGCCCGTACGACGGCCTGAGTGAGACTATCAACCACCTCGCGCACGCTGGCCGAAGCCGCTCCCTGCGTTCCATGAACCGCCAGAAAGGCTTTCATCATCGCGATGGCTATCTTGTCCGGAGCAAACGGCACAACGGCGCCATTGCGCCGGATGATCTGGTAATGCGTCAAAGGCGTGACCGACGGCTGGCCGGCAACCTCGGCAAGGGCGTTACCGGATAAGCTCCCGGCGGGAGCAGAAGTCGGGTTCAAGGCGATTTGCATGGCTTCCTCTTTGTTCTGGAAATATCTTGATAGTCGTGCGGCGAGGCTGGTGACCGGGTTTGGCATTGGCTCGGTCAGTGGCGATGCAAGCACTATATATGGTGTCTGAGTGTGTGACAAGACACTACCGGTAGTGTATCGCGTGTTTTCTGCCCTGTGCGTGTGCAGCACCCTGAGCTGACCCGTGAGCGCACTGGTTTGCTGCCTGAACGAGGCCTTTGTCCGGTTCCCTTCCGGGCCAGTCTGCTGGCGGACCTAGGCAGTGGACACGAGCATTGGCGCGCCTTTTGCGGGATTTTTCACGGCAAAGCCGCGTCCCGTCTTGATGTCGATCGAAGAAGCTTTGTCGTTCTCGCCGTGCCGAGGGTCGTCCCGAAGGGCGCGCGCGATCGGTCAGGGCTTGGAGAGGCCGTCGGCAACCGAGGGAAAACACTGACGGGGCCAACCCAGGCTGCTGCACAACTGGGTCCAATCAAACCCGGCCCCGGGGTCGTGCTTGCGCGCCGGCGCAACATGCTCATGCCCGGCGATGTGTGCGATGGGGTAGTTCTGGGCGACCGCCGCACACAGCCCGGCCAGTGTCTCGTATTGGGCGGGCTCGAAACAATCGCCTTCCAGGCCTTCCAGCTCGATGCCGACTGAATAGTCGTTGCAGTTTTCGCGCCCCAGGTGCAGCGACTTGCCCGCGTGCCAAGCCCGATCGTCGCAACTGACGAACTGCCAGAGATCACCTGTGCGCCGGATGTAGAAGTGCGCCGACACCTCCAGCCCCCTCAGCTGTTCAAACCATGGGTGCGCGCCAAAGTCCAACTGATTGGTGAACAGGCGTTGCACTTGATCGCCGCCGTAGACGCCGGGTGGCAGGCTGATGGAGTGAAGGACCAGCAGGTCGACGCTCACGCCTTCGGGTCGCGGACCGAAGTTCGGCGAAGGAAGATGGCGGGCAAAGCGATACCAGCCTTGCCGCCAGAGACCGGGATACGACTCAGGACGGCTCATCGGGATCGATTCCAGGGGAGGGAGCCGCGATAGCCAGCCGGGCCATGCGATAGCGCATCTGGCGCAGGTTCAGGCCGAGTCGCGCCGCTGCGGCCGTCCGGTTGAAACCTGTTTCATTCAGGACCCGTGTGATGACGGTCCGCTCCTGCTCGTCCAGCCAGGTTTGCAAGTCGGCGGGCACCGCATATCCGCTGGGCGATGGCTGGTCTTCGCCTTTGGCTGAAGGCTCATCCGCGCAGGGTGGCATGTCGATTTCATCGAAGTTCAGCTCCCCGTCCGCACTGAGCGCAAGCGCGCGGTGAAGCAGGTTCTCGAGTTCGCGGACGTTGCCCGGCAGCGGGTGCCTTTCGATTGCGCGCAGCGCACGCTCGGACATCGTGGGTGCCGGCTCGCCGGATTCCTGGGCAATCCGAGCCAGCAGGGCCTCGCAAAGGGCCGGCAGATCCGCGCGTCTCTCCCGCAGGGGGGGCACCACGATCTCAATGACGTTGAGGCGGTAATATAGATCCTGGCGAAATGTGCCGGCCTGCACTTCCGCTGCCAGGTCTTTGTGCGTCGCGCTCACGATCCGGACGTCGACCACATCTTCCTGCGTCGAACCCAGTGAACGGATGCGTCGTTCCTGGATCGAACGCAGCAGCTTGGACTGCATGGCCAGCGGCAAATCCCCGATCTCGTCAAGAAACAGCGTGCCGCCCTGGGCGGCGTGGAAATAGCCCAGGCGATCGTGGGTGGCCCCGGTATAGGACCCTTTGCGCGCACCAAAAAACTCGGCTTCGAGCAAGTTCTCTGGAATGGCCCCGCAGTTCACAGCAACAAAAGGGCCGTCCGCACGATGGCTGCAGGCATGGATGGCCAGTGCGATCAGTTCCTTGCCGGTTCCGGATTCGCCTCGCACCAGGACAGGAGCCATGCTGCGCGCAACCCTGACGACACGCCTCTTGACGGCGCTCAGCGCCTCCGATGTGCCCACCAGGCGCTCCAGTGCCGCAGTGCCAGAGGGGCCTTGTGATCCTGTTTCACCCGGGACCCAGGGACCTGCCCGAGGCGCAACCATGTCAGCTCGCGCAGCGGTGACGCGGTCCGAGGTGCGGTCACGGATCGCAGAGGCCACGACGGTGCGGAACTGTTTGAGATCGACAGGCTTGGTGAGGTAGTCGAAAGCGCCATTCTTGAGCGCCTCGACGGCATTCTCGGCCGAGCCGTAGGCCGTGATGACCATGCAGCGCTCCGGTCGGCGCTGCGCCTGGATCTCTTTCAGGAGGTCAAGCCCGGTCCCATCGGGCAGGCGCATGTCTGTGATCACGGCCGCAAAGGGGTTGCGGTCAAGCAAATTCCGGGCTTCGGCCACCGTTGCGGCAGTCTCGACCCGATAGCCTTCGCGCAGCAGCGTAAGCTCATACAGCGTTCGAAGATCAGGCTCATCGTCTATCACGAGGACCAGGGGAGCAAGTGTCGTGGGCGTTGCAGTCATGTTGGTGCGCTCGGCCGTGCGCCTGATGGCGCTGCATGTTCGTGAACGTCGGCAGGCTCGAATCGTACGCAAAACTCGTTGCCCCAGATCGGCTGACCGAGGGGTTTTCTTGCGGTGCGGTCGTAGGTGATGTGCGCCTGGTGGCGCTCGCACAGTTCTCGGCAGATGTAAAGGCCCAGTCCGCTGGAGCGGCTTTGCGACGAAAAGAAAGGCTCGAAAAGATGACGCCGCACCGCCTGCTCGAGTGGCGGACCGTCACTCCAGACCCTCAGTTCCGGATGGCCGGCGCCGCCTACCGCGGTCGAAAGTTCAATCGGCGCTGCGTGTGCCGCATAGCGCCTGGCGTTGTCGAGCAGATTGATCAGCACACGACGCAAGTGGTCGGCATCGAAGCGAGCCCGGATCGGGCCACCGGTCAGACTCAGGTCCAGCCGCATGGCCTGCGGGTTCTGGTGGATCCAATCGGCGGATATCACCTGTGTCGCCTCATCGAGCGTAACCGCCGTGCCACCGTTTCCCGTGTTCAGATGCTCGACCCGGGCAACGTCGAGAATCTCATCAACAATCCGTGTCAGGCGCTCGGTGTTGTGCCGGATCATGCGGGTCAGTTGGTGGCGGGCGGGGCTGTCCAGGTCTTCTTCAAGCAGTGCATTGGCCTGCGCAACTGCCGCCAGCGGATTGCGAATCTCATGGGCCACGGCGGCCGACATTCGACCCATCGCCGCGAGCTTTTCTTCCCTGACCCGAGCCTCCACATCCCTGCGGTCCTGCAGAAACATGACGCAGAGATTGCCGGTTCCCTCGGTCCCGGCTGCGGCCAGCTGCGTGCGCACCTTGAGGTAGACACTGGGCAGACCCGCGAAATCGAGATCGACGTCGGTGGTCGGCATACTGCCCTGCGCAAAGGTCATGTCAGCCAGCTGGGCCAGGGGCTTCCACGCTCCTTCATCGGTCAGCTTCGTCGGCGTACGGCGGGCAGGCCGGTCACCGTCCACCAGATGGCGTGCAGCCGGATTGGCAGCGCGCACCCGGCTCTTGCTATCGACCACCAACACGCCGTCGGTCAGGTTTTCAATGACCAGTTGGTTCACGCGTGTCTGTATCCGTGCTTCGGCCGCGTGTCGCTGTGCCAGGGCTTCCTCGCGGGTCAGGCGCGCGGCCAACTGGTGCGCCAGCAAGGCGACGATGAACAGGCCCGAGCCCGTCAGCGCGGCCTGCAGGAATCGGGGCGTGGTGTCGGCGGGCATGGCCACCGACATCCACCACGCATCGGTCAGCAGAAGCAGGGTGACGGTGGCGGCCGTGCCCATCGCCAGCGGCAGCGTGCCCAGGACGGCCGCCAGCAGGATCGGAAGCGCAAACAAGGGGGTGTAATTGATGTTGCCGCCTTGCAGGAACTGCAGTGCGGAAAAGGCGACGACATCCACGGCGATGGTCGCGAGCCATTGCGGATTGAACGCCTGGCCGGGCGACCTCGCGCTACCCAGCAAGCGAACGGCGAGCGCGGCCACCAGATACAGGAAGCAAAGGTCCAGCACCAGAACGGAGGCACCCAGGCCCAGGAGGTAGGCAGAGCCCTGCATCAGCAGCAGCACCAGCGCCGTCATCACCCGCGCGGTCATGAAGCCATGCCACAGCCTGTTTGCCGCATCAGGGTGGGTTTTCGCGGAGAGATCCGGCATGGGCACGCTCTCGGACCCGAACCAGGACGAGGCAGGATCAGCCGGATCGGGCCGTCTCATTCATCCCTCGGCCTGCCGGCGGTGCGCTGCGCTGCAATATGAACCCTGACGCCCGGCGACCGCTTCGGAGGGTGGCACATGGACACCGCAGACCGCGCAAGCCACCATCGATGCGGCATCGCGACCACTGGCTGGCGGTTCGGGCGGTGGGTTGGTCCGACCTCCGAGGCTTTTCTGTCGGCTGCTGCGCCAGAGCCAGACCCCCGCAAGGACCGCCAGCAGGATGATCAAGGTCTTCACGAATTGCGTCCCAGAATCACTTCCAGGACGAACCGTGAGCCGGCGTAGGCCAGCAGCAACAGGACCGCGCCGGCGTAGACAAAGCGAACCGCGCGCCGACCGCGCCAGCCGAAGCGGGCACGACCGATCAACAGCGTGCCAAAGGTCATCCATGACAGCACTGAAAAGACCGCCTTGTGATCCCATTTCCAGCGTGCACCCGCCGCCCCATACAGGTGTTCGCCAAAAAACCAGCCCGCGAGCAGCGTGGCACTCAGCAGCACAAAGCCGGCGGTCACGAAGCGGAAGGTGAAACGCTCCAGCGTGAGCAAGGGCACGCCGCTCTGGGGGTCGGCGGCCAGGCGGATCTGCTTCTCGGCTCGGGTCATGAGCCCTGCGTGGACCACCGCCGCAGCAAAAAGGCCATAGGACGCGATGCCCAGCGCCCAATGAAGCGGAAGCCAGGGAGATGCCACGGGATTCAGCGGCGCGCCCGGAAACAGCTGCGCCAGCAGTACCGCAGCCGCGCCCAGTCCAGACAGGGCCCAGCGTGCTTTCAACTGAGGGATGACGTGGCTCTCGACCGCATAGACCGTCAGCACCAGCCAGGCGGTGATGGAAAGCGCCGGTGCAAAGCCAAAGCGCGCCGGCGTTCCAGCCAGGCCCAGACCCAGCGTCCCCGCGTGCATCGACCACGCGGCCAGCAGGATCAGTCGGACCGTGTGGTGGCTGAGTCGCGGTGCCGCCACCGCCGTCAGCCCATAGGCCAAGGCGGCACCCAGGGCAAGCAGCAGTCCGGTGGAAGATGCACTGGCTAAAATCATGGGCACAGTTTAGCGTTTTGCACACCGCGGCCGCGCGGTGGTTCTTTGGTCTGCCAACAGGCGGGCCCAACCCGACGGGATACTCCTTCATGGCCTCCGCCCTTACCGACAAACTCTCCCGCCTGGTCAAGCAGATCAGCGGCCAGGCCCGCATCACCGAGTCCAACGTGACCGACATGCTGCGTGAGGTGCGCATGGCCTTGCTGGAGGCCGACGTGGCCCTGCCGGTGGTGCGTGACTTCATTGCGCGCGTCAAGGAAAAGGCGCTGGGTCAGGAAGTGATGGGCTCGCTCAAGCCCGGGCAGGCGCTGGTAGGCATCGTCAACCGCGAACTGGCCGCAACGATGGGCGAGGGGGTCTCGGACATCAACCTGGCCGCCCAGCCCCCCGCGGTCATTCTGATGGCGGGCCTGCAGGGTGCAGGCAAGACCACCACCACGGCCAAGCTGGCCAAGCACCTGATCGAGAAGCGCAAGAAGAAGGTGCTGACCGTCTCGGGCGACGTGTACCGCCCGGCAGCGATTGAGCAGCTCAAGACCGTGACCGCGCAGGCCGGTGCCGAATGGTTCCCGAGCACGCCGGACCAGAAGCCGCTGGACATCGCACGCGCGGCCATCGATTACGCGCGCAAACACTATTTCGACGTGCTGCTGGTTGATACCGCGGGCCGGCTGGCGATCGATGAGGCGCTGATGCAGGAAATCCGCGAACTCCATGCTGAGCTCAAGCCGGTCGAAACCCTGTTCGTCGTGGACGCGATGCAGGGTCAGGACGCGGCGAATACGGCCAAAGCGTTCAAGGAAGCCCTGCCGTTGACCGGCATCATCCTGACCAAGACCGATGGCGACTCGCGCGGGGGCGCTGCGCTCTCGGTGCGCCAGATCACCGGGGCTCCGATCAAGTTTGCCGGCACCAGCGAGAAGATCGACGGGCTGGAGGTGTTCGACGCCGAACGCCATGCCGGACGCATCCTGGGCATGGGCGACATCGTGGCGCTGGTCGAGCAGGTGACGGCCGGGGTGGACATGGCCGCGGCGCAGAAGCTGGCCGAGAAGGTCAAGAGCGGCGCGGGCTTTGACCTGAACGACTTCCTCGCCCAGATCCAGCAGATGAAGCAGATGGGCGGTCTGTCCAGCCTGATGGACAAGCTTCCTACGCAGATGGCGGCCAAGGCCTCCGAGGCCGACCTGAGCCGCGCCGAAAAAGACATCGTGCGCAAGCAGGGCATCATCCACAGCATGACGCCGCTGGAGCGCCGCAAGCCCGAACTGCTCAAGGCCACCCGCAAGCGCCGCATTGCCGCCGGCGCGGGGGTGCAGGTTCAGGAAGTGAACCGCCTGCTCAAGGAATTCGAGCAGATGCAGGACATGATGAAGAAGATGAAGGGCGGCGGCCTCATGAAGATGATGAAGCGCATGGGCGGCATGAAGGGCATGGGTGGCATGCCCAAGATGCCGTTCTGAGAGGTTCGAGAGCCTTTCTTAGAAAAGAATCATGAATATGGGTTCGGCAGGTTCAGCCTTGCCAGAATCTGAATCTCGTAAGCCTCCATGGTCTCGGCATCGGCCCGGTTGGTCTCGTGGTCCCAGCCCTGGGCGTGCAACGTGCCATGCACCAGCAGGTGCGCATAGTGCGCCTGCAGCGTCTTGCCCTGCTCGCGCGCCTCCTGCTCGA
>Ga0075163_10011599_pt1 | contig 11483 bp, 10 predicted proteins | sample JI1023141ADNA_FD_71478 | JGI IMG/M metagenome (GOLD analysis project Ga0075163, IMG submission 71478) | Wastewater effluent complex algal communities from Wisconsin, to seasonally profile nutrient transformation and Carbon sequestration -... | ecosystem: Engineered > WWTP > Effluent > Algae... | reverse complement strand
GCCCCTTGTTCACCCGCCACTCGAATACCGAGTCTTTGATCGTCTGGTCCACACCATCGACGGCGAAATAAATGGCGGACCCTGCAGGCTGGCCATTGGCGGCCGCAAGCTTGATCGCCTCCCGCGCGTCCCTGGCCCCACGGCTTTTGTCGAGAAAGGTCTCGGGATCGGAATTCTCGTGCTGGAAAATCGTGAGAATGGAAAAGCCCGCCTTGATGATGGCGTCCGATTCCGATGGCCTGAGAGACTTGCACGTCGTCTCCTCGTCCACCCAATCATAGTACCGCGCGATGGTCTTGATGCCGATGGCCTTAAACGCCTGCACACCCGTTTTGCCACTCTTGGTGGTGATCGTTGTCACAGGTTGCGACAAATCAACCGCCTGAAACTCCTTATGGGTATTGCAGGACGGCGCGGCTTGCCCTGTAGCGACCAAGGCAAACATGGCGCCCGCAAGGGCTATCACAAATAGCTTCATGAACAGTTCCCCCGGTTCATCCCGGCACCACTATAGGCTGCAACGATGGGAGGCTGTCAAACCGTCAGTCCGAGGTCAGGGCTTACGCTCGCCCTCGTCCCCCGAAAGCGAACCGATGATTTCGCCAAACTCCTTGGGGTCGCGGAAATTCTTGTACACGCTGGCAAAGCGCACATAGGCCACGTCATCGAGGTTCTTCAGCCCCTCCATGACAAGTCCGCCTATCTGCTCGGAGCGGATTTCATTTTCACCGAGGCTTTCCAGCTGGCGCACAATGCCCGAGACCATGCGCTCCACCCGCTCGGCATCGACGGGGCGCTTGCGCAACGCGATCTGCACCGAACGCATCAACTTGTCCCGGTCAAAAGGTGCGCGGCGGCCCGACTTTTTCACCACCATCAACTCGCGCAACTGAATGCGCTCGAATGTAGTGAAGCGGCCTCCGCAATCCGGGCAGGCCCGCCTGCGCCGAATGGCGGAATTGTCTTCCGTGGCGCGGCTGTCCTTCACCTGGGTTTCGGCATTGCCGCAGAATGGACAGCGCATCACGTCTCCTTACGAATAAATCGGGAACCTCTTGGTCAGCGCCAACACCTTACGCTTCACGGCTGATTCCACCTTGCCGTTCTTGTCTTCACCGTTTTTGGCCAAGCCGTCCAGCACCTCGATGATGAGATTGCCGACTTCGCGGAACTCAGCTTCCCCGAAACCCCGGGTCGTACCGGCAGGAGAACCGAGACGGATGCCTGAGGTGATGGTGAACGGTGCCGGGTCAAACGGAATGCCGTTCTTGTTGCAGGTGATGTAGGCACGGCCCAGCGCCTTCTCAGCGTCCTTGCCATTGATGCCCTTCCTGCGCAGGTCCACCAGCATCAGGTGGGTATCAGTGCCGCCCGTGGTGATGTCGCAGCCACCGTCGACCATGGTCTGGGCCAAAACCTTGGCGTTCCGGGCCACGTTCTTCGCATAGGTCTTGAAGGCAGGCTTCAATGCTTCACCAAAGGCCACGGCTTTAGCCGCAATTACATGCTCCAGCGGGCCACCGATGATGCCGGGGAAAATCGCCGAGTTGATTTTCTTGCCCAGGTCTTCGTCCTTGGAGAGGATCATGCCACCACGCGGCCCCCGCAGGGTCTTGTGGGTTGTTGTCGTGACGACGTGGGCATGTTCAACCGGATTGGGATGAACACCACCGGCCACGAGGCCGGCAAAGTGGGCCATATCAACGAACAGATAGGCGCCTACGCTGTCGGCAATCTCCCGGAAGCGCTTGAAGTCGATAATTCGAGGATAGGCAGAGCCACCGGCGATGATCAGCTTCGGCTTCACCTCCAGGGCTTGTTTTGCCACTGCGTCATAGTCGATCTGTTGGTTGTCCTCGCGCACTTTGTAGGAGGCGACCTTGAACCACTTGCCGGACTGGTTCACGGGCGAACCATGGGTGAGATGGCCGCCGCAGGCGAGGTCCAACCCCATGAATGTGTCACCCGGCTGCAAGAGCGCAAAGAACACACCCTGGTTTGCCGTGGCACCTGAATGGGGCTGCACGTTGGCAAAGTTAGCTCCAAACAACTGCTTGGCCCGGTCGATCGCAAGTTGCTCCGACTGGTCCACATATTGGCAACCGCCATAGTAGCGGCGACCCGGGTAGCCTTCCGCGTACTTGTTGGTCATCACGGAGCCTTGCGCTTCCAACACCGCCCTGGAGACGATGTTCTCGGAGGCAATAAGCTCAATCTCGTTCTGCTGGCGCAGCAATTCCGACTGAATAGCCTTGGCCACTTTCGGGTCGGCCTTGGCAAGCTTGTCCTTGAAAAAACCTGGATAGAGTGGTCCCGCCTTCTTCTTGGCAGGCTTCTTGATGGCTTTCTTGGCGGCTTTCTTGGCCATGGCTGGAATCTCCCGACGGTGGTGATGCCGCTCTATAGCCCACCTCCGGATTGGGTCCAGATCGAATTGCGACGAAAAATCAGGCGGCGCGACGCAAGGCCAACACCGTCCACAACTGGTCCAAAGCCTTCACCAGCCGGGCGATTTCCAACTCGCCGTGGAACGGCCCCGGCGTCAGGCGAATACGCTCTGTGCCCTTGGGGACCGTCGGATAATTGATCGGCTGGACATAAATGCCGTGATCGGCGAGCAGCCGGTCAGTCAGCGCCTTGCAGGCCACCGGGTCTCCCACCATCACGGGCACGATATGGCTCGGCGTATCAACGACGGGCAGGCCCCTGCCCTGCAGTTCGCGGGTCAGGAGACGCGCATGCTTCTGCTGCAGTTCGCGCTCCACAGTCGACGATTTGAGATGGCGGATGGAGGCCGTGGCCCCCGCCGCAATGACAGGTGAAATCGAGGTGGTGAAAATGAAGCCCGGCGCGTAGGAACGAATGGCATCGATGATGGTGGCATCAGCCGCGAGATAGCCACCCATCAGGCCGAAGGCCTTGGCCAATGTACCTTCTATAATGTCGATTTGCTGCAACAGGCCATCGCGCTCAGCCACCCCGCCGCCGCGCGCGCCATACATGCCCACGGCATGCACTTCGTCGAGATAGGCGAGCGCGCCGTATTTGCGGGCCAGCGCACAGATGTCGGCCATGGGCGCAATGTCGCCATCCATGGAATAGACCGACTCGAAGGCGATGAGCTTTGGTCGATTCGGTGAAATTGCGGCGAGTTTGGCTTCCAGGTCAGCGAGATCGTTGTGCCGCCAGATGTGGCGCTCCGATCCGCCGTGGCGGATACCTTCGATCATGGATGCATGGTTCTTGGCGTCGGACAAAACAACGCAATCTGGCAACAGCTTGGCCAAGGTGGAAAGTCCCGCAGCGTTCGCCATGTAACCCGAGTTGAACAGAAGCGCCGCCGCCTTGCCGTGCAAGTCGGCCAGCTCACTTTCAAGTTCAACATGATAGCGCGTTGTACCGGCGATGTTGCGAGTGCCGCCGGAACCCGCCCCCACCTCGTCCAGGGCCTCGTGCATGGCCGCCAACACAACCGGGTGCTGTCCCATGCCGAGATAGTCATTGGCGCACCAGACGGTGATTTCGCGCTCGCCGTCCGGTGTGTGGTGCAGCGCCCGGGGAAAGCGCCCACGGATGCGGCTCAGCTCGGCAAACGTCCGGTAGCGGCCCTCGTCGTGCAGCTTGGAAATGGCCTGCCCAAAACAGGCCGCGTAATCAAATGCTCCCATGCACCTCCCTTACGTCAGGTCGAGCGTCTGGTCACTTGATCTTGCTCAAATCGTGTCAGTTGGTCGCAGTGGCTGGTTTCTTTTTTGCCGCTTCCGCGGCCTTGCAGCCATCCGGCAACTTGCCATCCTTGCCGGGCTTGCAGTCCAATTTCTTGGCAGCAGGTTTCTTGGTAGCCTCAGCAGCCTTGCTGTCCTCCGCCTTCTTCTTTCCGGCGTCAGCGGATTCTGTATCCTCAGATTTTTTCTTAGCCGTGGTTGAGGTCTTGGTCTTGTCAGATGCAGCGACCTTCTTGTCATCGACCTTCTTCTTGGCTGAAGCGGTCTTGGACTTCTCATCGTCCTTCACGGTCTTCTTCACGACCTTCTTCTTGCCACCTTTGGCAGCGGCCGCCTGTTCCTTGCGCCATTCCGCCCAGTCAAATAGCCCAGGTTTATCCTTACCGTTCTTGACTTTCGGCTTCGCTTTCGTCTTGGACTTCGTCGTTTCGGCGGACTTGGCCTTCTTCGTCACAGGCTCATTGTTCTTCGTTTTGGCCGGGCTGGAGAGGTCATCAGCCCCCTTATCATCATTAAACGAAGTCGATTTGAAAAAGGCAGGACGCTTAACTGGCTTGCCGTCCTTTCCCTTCTTGCTGAACCCAAAGAAGCCGCCACTGCTGTTTTCGTCCTCTACAGAGGCAACAAGGCGCGGCAGCGGCTTGAGCACATAACGCTGGCCATCCGGGCTGACTTCACCTTTGGGCATGGGCTGCCCGACCACGAAACCAGTGCCATCCAAATCATAGATGTCATTGCGGAAGGCGACAGTGCCACCTGTTGTCGGCCAAGCCGTCAGATAGGCAAACCGCAATTGCGGCGGGGTCAAAAGCGTGACGTCCCGTCGCTCAAGTGTTTCGGCCAACGTGGCAATCTCAGCCTCGCCGATTCCATCCTGCCCATTCAGCACCCAATTGACCAGCAGCGACATGTCCTGCACGCGCACGCATCCAGACGAGTAAAACCGGTTGTTGGAGTTGAACAGATGCTTCTCTGGCGTGTCATGCATGTACACACCAAAGGGGCTGGTAAAGTTGATCTTGGCCGAGGCCATGGCGTTGCCTTCACCCGGTTCCTGACGGAAGTGATAGTCGTCAGGAATAGCCGTCCGCCAGTTCACGCTGTCCGGATCGATTTCGGGGCCACCAAAGCCCTTGAACACCTTGATGTTCATGTCCCGCAGGACATCCGTGCCGCCCTTCATCTTGGGTATGATGTCTTTTTCAACGATTGACACAGGTGCGTTCCAATACGGATTGAACGCCACATTTGCCAGCGGTGCCATGACAACTGGCGACGGTCTCTCAGGGCGCCCCACAATCGCATTGTGCTTGGAGAATACACGGCCGCCAGACACGGTTTCGATTTGCTGTGCCGGGATATTGACCACGATATAGCGGTCCCCCAGATCCTTGGCATAGGTCTCAATGCGCGGAATGTTCGCTTCGATAGCGGCAAGGCGGCGCTGCGCTGGAACATTCATGGCATCTGCCGTGACAGCATCAAAGCGCCCGGTGGCTGCTAGCCCCATGTTCTGCTGGAAGCGCCGGACGCCATCCTCCGTTGCGGATGTATAGATGGAGGCGAATTCACCTTCAGTCGCTTCGGCCCTTACATAGCCCTCCACGAACAATCGCGTATTAAGTGCAATAACTTGCTTGCCGGTGGAGCCCTTCTTGAGGTTGGCGCGGGGCATCTTGGGAAAGCCGCCGTTTGCCACGATCTCACGATAGCGGTCAGCGGCCGCACGCAGTTCCATCGCCCCTGACTCAGAAAGCATGGGAGCAATATTCTTCGCGACAACAACTTCAGTGTCAGTGACCGCTTTGCCAGCATTGGCAGGCAAGCTGTGACCGTCATTTGCATTCGACTTGTGCGCAGCAGGTTGTCCCGGTTGACCCGCCTTCCGCTTCTTCAGACGCTGGATAAAAGCATCGTAGCCGCTGCCTTCAGCATGTGCTGGCGCTTGCACTGCAACGGTGGTCGGCAACAAGGCCACACCAAGAACAAGACTCGCCAAAACGCGGCCCAAAAGCTGCTTTCTTGCCGTTGAATTCGTCATACTTGATGCCTACCCATGCTAAAACGCCACACCGCATTGCCTCGTGCATATCATTGGTGTGAGCCGCCGTCAAAACGCGACGTGGAGACGACTAAAACAGGGCGGATTCGGGGCAAGTGAACAAAACCAGTGGCATTCCCACCGGCCTTCCCTGCCCGCGGAGCATAATTTTTCCCCAGTGCTGCAATTCAGCAACAAAAGCGCCCCGCTGACATGGTCAGCGGGGCTGCAATGACTCGTGAAATAATGCGGAAGGATCAGAGACGATAAAGGATCTGGTCAGTCCAGTAACGCTCAAGGCGCGTCAGGGCCTTGTTGATACGGTCGAACTCGTCGACCGAAAGACCCACAACTTCTTCGATGGCCTGAAGCTGGCGGTTGTAGAGCGCGTCCACACGGCGGCGGATTTCCTGGCCCTTGACGGTCAGGCTGATGCGCACCGAGCGCTTGTCGTTGGCAGAACGCTCGTGGTTAACGTAGCCCGCTTCCACCAGCTTCTTGAGATTGTAGGAGACATTGGAGCCCTGATAGTGACCGCGCGTCTTCAGTTCACCTGCAGTCAATTCAGCATCCGAGATGTTGAACAGGAGCAAGGCCTGAACCGGATTGACTTCCTTTTCGCCAGTACGCTCAAAGTCGTCCTTGATGACGTCAAGCAGGCGGCGATGCAAACGCTCGATGAGCGTCAACGCTTCCATGTAACGATGTTTGATGTTCTGGCGCTTCGCCTCGACGGGCTGCAAAGCCAGGTTCCCCAGCACTTGAGTATTCATTTGACCACCTATTCCCTTGTTTCGTGGGAGCGGCTTCTTTTTGAAATGTCCGCTTCCCTGATATGGTCAAACTACGCGAGCCCGTTTAAGGGCCGCTGAATAGTCTCGGTAAATTTGGTCTTATATTTTCTCTTTTTCGCATTGGTTTTGCTGACAGTTTACAGGGCCTTTTCGATCTTGATGAATCAAAGATGACCGAAATCGGCACCAAATCTCAGCACGAACCGCCAGACGCACGAGCTTCTGCGGCCCTCAACAACTGCCTCACGGCGGCTTTGCCAGAAGTGGCGACGGCCCTCCGATGTTCACGCAACACCCGCGCATACATGGCGTTGACCGCCCGCTGCGAAAGCCGGCGGCAACGCAATTCACGATAATAATTCTCGGCAGTCGCACCATAGCCAGACCCAGCAACGCGCTTGGTAGCAGAAGCAAGCACCACCGGCTTTTCCCGTTTGACGGGAGTCTTCAACGGCTTCACCTTTGCCACGGCCCTAGCCTTGTGGGCGGGTCTTGCTTGTTTTGAACCCACCACCGGCGGATCAGTTGCCTCGGGCTCCGCCGCCAGAACGTCAGACTCTGCGATAGCTTGCACGGCAGGAGCTTCATCGTCATCGGGCGCTGGTTCAACTGCAGCAGGCGCAACAGGAATGGCAGCTTGAGCCGCAACTGCGCTTTCTGGAAGATCCATGTCAGTTACAGCGGTAGCAGATGTTGCGGCCCTTAGAGTGTCTCTGACGACCTCCGCATTCCGCGCGTCGCATGGCGCCGCAGTGCCGCTTGCGCGTCCACGAGCAATAGCGCCTCGGGCGGCCTTGACCGAGACTTTCTCGGCAAGCGATATTTCTGCACGTGCCACCATCCCAGTGAGGATGTCGCGCTCATCCTTGTCCAGCACACTGCAGCGGTTATCAATCATCCACGAATGGGCCAACAATTCGGTGGCCTTTTCTGCCCCGACGGTCGCAGCCAGTGCGACCGACGTGCTGCCCGCCAAAAACAATGCCGCTGCCACAACAACTGATTTCATGCCCAACCCCAAACTGAATCCCACACACAAACTCGCGTCATTGTGCCTTCACATGCTTAAGTTTTGGCGAATTTGGCAGCGCCTGAGCGCATGACGTGGTTAACAAAGAGTTGTGCTTCTGGGCGCTGTCAGCAACAATGTACGCATGGGCCATGTTTCGATCCGCGTCATTTCCATTCTTCTGGTGGCATCCCTTCCGCTGCTGGCACCTGCGGCTGCAGGAGAAGTCATCTTGCCACGATTGAAACCGTCATTGAACGCGACCCCGGCTGCTGCACAGACGGGGTCAGAGACACCAGACAGCGCAACACTCAAACCCATTGCCATTGCGTTCCCGTCCGGCAACGGAGACTGGCCATCCACCCGCGTAGCCAAGGCGCAAGCGGACTGCAAACGGCTTCTGGCCGGTCTTGATATCCAGTTTGAACCCCTCGCGCCCATCGGCAAAGAAGGTGGTTGCGGCACGCCAGGTGCTATCATGATTTCATCCATTGCAGGCGTGGCCATCGAACCCCCGGCAGAAGCCAACTGCGCTTTTGCCGAGGCTTTGCACCATTGGGTCGCCTGGTCAGCCAAACCGGCGGCCATGGAGCATTTGAAAAAGAAGCTCACTGCTGTTCGTAATGCCTCGGCCTATGCCTGCCGCCGCCGCAACAACTCCGCTTCCGGCAAGATGAGTCAACACGCCTTCGTCAACGCGCTGGACATTTCTACACTAGGATTTGAGGATGGCTCTTCCACCACCATCAAGGGTGACTGGAGCGGCCTCAAACAATTGATCAATAACGGCGGCAAGTCGTCTTTCCTTGCCCGCATCCGCCGCGATGCTTGTATCCGCTTTACCACGGTCCTGGGGCCGGGGTCAGACCCCTATCATGGCGACCATTTCCATATCGACCTTGCACGCCGCAAGGGTGGCTACCGGATTTGCCAATAGGCCAAAGCCTACTGGAAATGAGGCGGCACTGCCGATAGAACCACGACATGACAACGATCCCCACCACCTACCCGGCCACCCGTCTTCGTCGCAACCGCAAGAGCCCTTGGGCCCGCGCCCTCGTCTCGGAAAATACACTGCAGGTCAGCGATCTGATCTGGCCGATCTTTGTGATTGAAGGCAAAGGCGAAGAAGTGCCTGTGGCCTCCATGCCGGGTGTGGTGCGCCAGTCCATTGATCTCGCTGTAAAGCGCGCCGAAGAGGCCGCGAATCTTGGTATTCCCATGCTGGCGCTCTTCCCCAACACCGACCCGGCATTGCGCACCGACGATGGCCGGGAGGCCTGCAACCCCGATAACCTGGTTTGCCGCACCGTCCGCGCCATCAAGAAGGCCGTGCCAGATATTGGCATCATGTGCGACGTTGCCCTCGACCCCTACACGGCCCACGGCCATGACGGCCTGATGCGCGACAGCCGCATTCTCAACGATGAATCGGTTGCAGTCCTGGTCCAGCAATCCCTGGTACAGGCAGATGCTGGCTGCGATGTCATCGCCCCGTCTGACATGATGGACGGACGTATTGCGGCCATTCGTGGAGCTTTAGAAAGGGCCGGGCATCAGGACGTGCAAATCATGGCCTACTCCGCCAAGTATGCCTCGGGCTTCTACGGTCCCTTCCGCGACGCCGTTGGCTCCGGGGGCAAACTGAAGGGCGACAAGCGCACCTATCAGATGGACCCCGCCAACAGTGATGAAGCCATTCGCGAAGTCGCCATGGACTTGGCTGAAGGTGCCGACATGGTGATGGTCAAGCCTGGCATGCCCTATCTCGACGTCGTTGCCCGAGTGAAGCGCGAATTCGCCGTGCCCACCTTTGCCTATCAAGTGTCTGGCGAATACGCCATGCTGATGGCCGCCATCAACAATGGCTGGCTTGACCCTGACAAGGTCATCACCGAGTCACTGATGGCGTTCAAGCGCGCCGGAGCAGATGGCATCCTCACCTACTTCGCCATGGACGTGGCGAAGAAGTTGAAGGTCTGAGTCACTTCTGCAAACGCGCCACCAGACTGGACGTGTCCCAACGCTTGCCGCCCATTTTCTGCACTTCCGAGTAGAACTGGTCCACCAGTGCCGTGACCGGCAAGTGAGCTCCGTTGCGCCGCGCTTCTGTGAGGCAAATGTCCAGGTCCTTGCGCATCCAGTCCACGGCAAAACCGAAATCAAACTTGCCTGCGATCATGGTCTTGTGGCGGTTCTCCATCTGCCATGAGCCAGCTGCGCCCTTGGCGATGACGTCAACCACCTGCTCCATGTCGAGACCCGCCTTCATGCCGAAGTGCACGCACTCCGCCAGACCCTGCACAACTCCCGCAATGGCAATCTGATTACACATCTTTGCCAGTTGCCCGCTGCCTGATGGTCCCAACAGCTTGCACATGCGCGCAAAGCTCATGATCAACGGTTCAGCATTTGCGTAGATGTCTGCGTCACCGCCACACATGACAGTCAGCAGGCCATTCTCGGCCCCCGTCTGCCCACCAGATACCGGCGCATCGATAAAACCGATGCCCTTGTCCTTGGCAATTGCCTGAAGCTCGCGCGCCACATCGGCAGAGGCCGTTGTGTGGTCAACGAAGATACTGCCCGCCTTCATCGTTTCAAAGGCACCGCCCTTGCCGATGGTCACCGCCCGCAAGTCATCGTCATTGCCAACGCAGGCGAATACGAAATCTGCTTCTCTGGCAGCCTCGGCGGCCGTGGCCGCTGCGGCACCCTTATGCTGCCCAACCCACTTCTCTGCCTTCGCGACCGTGCGGTTGTAGACCGTGAGATCTACCCCGGTCTTGGCCACAAGATGCCCCGCCATGGGATAACCCATCACGCCCAGTCCCAGCCACGCCGCACGTTTCGTCATCGCCCCGTCTCCACTTGTCTTGAGGTCTGCCTGAGATAGAACAGCCACCTTCCCTTTGCCAGAACTCTTGCAGGTCACAATCGGGCACGACATACTGTATGTAGAGATCCACAATGACCGTCGAGCGCCGCAACTTCCCGCAGTTTTTCATTACTGCGCCCAGCCCCTGCCCCTACCTGCCCAACAGGATGGAGCGGAAAGTGTTCACGCATCTTGTTGGCCCGGATGCCCGCAATCTCAACACACAGCTTTCGCAGGGCGGGTTCCGTCGCAGCCAGAACATCGCCTATCGCCCGGCCTGCGACGCCTGCCAGGCCTGTGAGTCCGTACGTATTCCGATCGAGACGTTTGAGTGGACCCGCAGCTTCCGCCGCATCCTCCAGCGCAATGCCGACCTCCAGGTGTCAGTGATCAAGGCCGAAGCCACCAGCGAGCAATATTCGCTGTTCCGGGCCTACATCGACACCCGACATGCCGAAGGCGGCATGGCCAACATGTCGGTGCTGGATTTTGCCGCCATGGTGGACGACAATCTGGTGGAAAGCCGGCTGGTGGAATACCGTCTGCCAAGGAGCCATCCCCACGCCCCCAACGAATTGGTCGCCGCCGTGCTGGTGGACATACTTGGCGACGGCCTCTCCATGATCTACAGTTTCTACGAGCCCACGTTGGCCCAACGCAGTCTCGGCAGCTTCATCATTCTGGACAACATCCTGCGCGTTGGCCGCATGGGCCTCCCCTACGTGTATCTGGGTTATCTCGTGAAGAATTCCGCCAAGATGCACTACAAGTCCCGTTTCCTGCCCCAACAACGTCTAAGCTCCGCTGGATGGGTGACCGTTGAGCGATAAAGCATGCTTCGGACACTGTTGGCGTCGTGCAGGTGCTTCCAGTTCAAGACTTCAGGGATATACACGCTGAGGTAGAAAAGAACGTACAAAATACCGGCAAAACGCAATATTGCAATGCATTAAAAACTATTTATAGTTGATTTGCTCAAAATTCATAAACCCAGTAGGGCATTTGATGAAATGTGAGCGCTAATCACAAAATGCGT
>Ga0075163_10011598_pt1 | contig 11483 bp, 6 predicted proteins | sample JI1023141ADNA_FD_71478 | JGI IMG/M metagenome (GOLD analysis project Ga0075163, IMG submission 71478) | Wastewater effluent complex algal communities from Wisconsin, to seasonally profile nutrient transformation and Carbon sequestration -... | ecosystem: Engineered > WWTP > Effluent > Algae... | reverse complement strand
TGACGAACGGCGTGCTCGTGACCTGGGGGCTCTGAGGCACGCGAGGACTCCGAGCCCATCGGGGCCTCGGAGCCACTCGTCGCCACCTCGACACCGTCGCGTGCCTCGTGCGCGCGACGGTGTCGTCATTGGCGCGAACGCGTGGGCGGGGTAGGCTCCAGGGATGACCACGAGTCTCCCGAATCCGAGCGGTCCCGTCCTCGTCACCGGCGGTGCCGGTTACATCGGCAGCCACACGACGCGGCTCCTCGTCGAACGCGGCGTCTCGTGCATCGTCCTCGACAATCTGTCGACGGGACACCGGGCCGCGATCACGGGGCCGTTCGAGAACGTGGACCTGGGAGACGCGGCGGCGCTCGACGCGCTGTTCTCGGCCAAGAAGCCGCGATCGGTGATCCACTTCGCGGCCAAGACGTACGTGGGCGAGTCGGTCGAGAAGCCCAGCATCTACTACCGCGAGAACGTCATCCACACTTGGAACCTGCTCGAGGCGATGCGACGCCACGGAACGCGCGAGATCGTGTTCTCGTCCACCTGCGCCACCTACGGCAATCCCGTGACCGTGCCGATGACCGAGGCGCACCCGCAGGCGCCCATCTCGCCGTACGGGCGCACCAAGCTGCACATGGAGCACATGATGCAGGACTACGCGCGCGCCTACGGGTTCCGCATCGCGGCCCTGCGCTACTTCAACGCCGCCGGCGCTCATCCCAAGGGGGACATCGGCGAGGTGCACGAGCCCGAGACGCACTTGATCCCGCTCGTCCTGCAGGTCGCGTTGGGCCAGCGCGCGCACATCTCGATGTTCGGCGACGACTATCCGACGCCCGACGGCACGTGCATCCGCGACTACGTGCACGTGTGTGACCTGGCCGACGCGCACGCGCGCGCCTTGACGAAACTCCAACAAGGTGACGGAGACCTGCGGCTCAACCTGGGCACGGGTCACGGCTACTCCGTGCGCGAAGTGATCGAGTGCGCGCGGCGCGTCACCGGCCACGCGATCCCGGCCGTCGTGGCCCCGCGCCGCGAGGGCGACCCGCCCCAACTCGTCAGCGGCGGCACCGCCGCGCGCGACGTGCTCGGTTGGGTGCCGCAGCGGGCCGCGATCGAGACGATCGTGGCCGACGCCTGGGCCTTCCACCGTGCGCATCCGCGCGGTTACGTGCGCTGACGCACGTCGACGCGAGCTGCGTCGCCGGGGTGCTCGCAGGGATGCTCGCCGGGATGGTCACGCTCGTGCACGCGCTCGCGGGCGACATCTGACGGTCTCGTGCGTCGCGACACGCCGCGAACCGGCGCGATCGTTCAAGCGACGTCACGATTGCACTCACGGCCTCTCTCCGACGTGCATTTTTCGAGGTTCTGCAAAACGAAAGCGTCGCCTTGGCGCTCCTCTTGACGTAGTTGCGGACGATGCGGTTCGAGTGCGAATCGCGAACGGTTCGAGTGAGAGAGAGATCATGAGTTACCACCTGCTGGACGAATACGCTCGCCTGTTGACCACGGACACGAAGGCCTGCGCCCAGCTCTTCGACAGCGACGCCGAGTACCTGACCCGCCTGGGTTCGACCGACCTGCACTTCCGCGGGCGCGAGGACATCGGCCGCTTCCTGCGCCACGTGCCGCGTCAGATCTCGTTCCGCGCGGCCCACTGCATTCCCGACGGCGACGGATATACCGGCTCGTTGCGCGTCTCCTCGGCCGACCTCGGATCGCGGCACATCCACGTCCGCTTCGTCGTCCAGTCGGGGCGGTTCCGCCGCTTCGAGGTCGTGACATCGCCGCCGGTCGGCTGAGCGGCGAATCGGACTCGCGCGCGACGTCGGGGGCCTCGCGCGGGTCGACGTTCGGGCTGGCCTCTGGGGGTCGTCACGACCCCGCGCGGACCGTACAACGCGCGCATGAGTTTCGTGTGGACGGTCTTGGGTGCGGGCTCGATCCTGCCGCGCGACGGATTCGGGTGCGCGGGCTACGCACTCCGGTCCGCGCCCGACGTGGGCCGTGAGGTCAAGGGTGAGGGAGACAGCGACGCTCGAACGCGGCCGAGCACCGAGGACGCGCGCGCCTTCACGCTCTTCGACTGCGGGCCGGGCACGCTGCGCGCCCTGGGGACGGCGGGATTCGACCTGCGCGATCTGCGGCGAGTCGTCCTGACCCACTTCCACCCCGACCATTGCCTCGATCTCCTGGCGTTGGCGTTCGCGCGGCGCAATCCGGGTCTGCGGAGCAGCCTGCGCCATCGATGGGAGATCGTGGGCCCCGTGGGCCTCGCGTCCTGGCTCGAGCGCGCCGCGACGTTGTTCGGTGATCGCGGTTGGACGCGCTTCGAGGACGTGGACGTGACCGAGGTCGATCCGCGTCGCGCGGGGTCGCTGCTGCGCTTCGACGACTCCGGGCACGGCGTCGAGTTGTCGTGGTGCGCGACGCGGCACACGAGCGACAGCCTGGCGTGGCGCGTCGACGCCGTGCACCGGGACGCGAGCGGTGCCCCGGTGCGGGGTGCCTCGATCGCCTACACGGGCGACACCGGAGAGAACGCGGACGTCGCGGCGCTGGCGCGCGACGTCGGCTTGTTCGTGTGCGAGTGTTCGTTCGACGACGCGCACGCGGTCGAACACCATCTCACGCCCGCGTCGGCCGGACGCTTGGCGGCCGCGGCCCGGTGTCGCGCGCTCCTCTTGACGCACTTCTACCCGGGCCTCGATCCCGAGGACGCGCGTCGCGGCGTGGCGCCGGCCTATCTCGGGCGGGTCGAACTCGCGCGGGACGGCAGCGTGCACCGCGTGGACGCTTGAAGGCGGCCCGCCCAAGTGCAAGGGTAGGCCCACTCGACATGGCACCGAAGAAGACTCCGAAGTCCGGCGCGCGCGCGTGGCGCGTCCTCTTGATCGTCGCGGCGAACGCCGTCTGCCTCTTCCTCCTGTGGAGGCTCGTGTTCGCCGCGCACGGCGGTCCGGACACGGAAGCGCGGGCCGCGACCGGCGCTGCTTCGGCCTCGGAGGAACCGACGACGGCTCCCCGGCCCCTGCGACAGCGCGACACGAAGCTCGAGGGCCGCATCCGCGCCGCGATCGCCGAGGGCGAGCGCAAGGCGAACTCGATCTCGAAGGGACGGGTGACGCCCGGCGAATGCACGGTCTCGGTCCACGTGCGCGAGCTCGGTACCGACGGCGAGATCGTGTCCATCGACGCCGATCGCGCTATGCGTCCGGCTTCGAACTTGAAGCTCGTGACGAGCGCCGCGGCGTTGGTCTTGATGGGCCCCGACGGACGATTCGAGACGGTGTTCGAGAGCACCGGACGCGTCTCCGAGGGCGTCTTGACCGGAGATCTGGTGGCGCACGCGGGCGGCGATCCGCTGTACGACCGCGACGCGCAGGGCGACGTGACGCGTCTTCTCGCGCCGCTGGTCGACGGCCTGCGGTTGCAGGGCGTGCGCCGCATCACCGGCGCGCTCGTGCTCGACGAAGGCACGTTCCTCCAACCGGGTCCAGGACCCGCATGGCCCGGCGAGAGCCAACATTGGCAGGAGTTCTGCGCGCTGTCGGGCGGCTTCAACGTGAACGCCGGTTGCTTGACGGCCTTCGTGCGCGCGACGCAACCCGGCCGTCCGGCGGACGTCGACGTGCGACCGCACGGGCACGGATTGGCGCGCCGGGTCGACGTGCAGACCGGGCCCGCGAAGAGCAAGCTCGACGTGCGCGTGGGCGTGCAAGGCGACGCAGTGCGCGTGGGCGGTTCGATCCCGAGCAGCGTACCGTCGTGGGAAGGTCGCTTCGCGGCGCCGGATCCCGTCGTGTTGTTCGGCGGAGCGGTGCTCGACGCGCTGAACCGCGCGGGGATCCAGGTCGACGGCGGCGTCGTGCGCGAGCGTCGCGCCGTGCAAGCCGATTCGCGCGTGTTGGCGCGTCTCGTCACCCCGCTCGTCGACGTGCTCGGGCCCATCAACACGTACTCGAACAACGCCTGCGCCGACCAGCTGTTCCTGACGATGGGCCGTTGGCAGATCGGTCAGGGCACGCGCGAAGGCGGACGCGCGGCGACGGCGCGCGCGTTGGAGATGTTGGGGCTCGACGCGCAGTCGCTCGTGCAAGTCGACGGCTCGGGGCTCTCGCGCGACAACCGCATCAGCGCGCGGCAGATCACGGGACTCGTCGACGCCGTGCTGCGGCGCGACCCGCGCGCGGCGCAGGCGTTCCGCGATTCCCTGGCGGTCGGCGGCGAAACGGGCACGCTCGATCGTCGCTTGGGCGCGCTGGAAGGTCGCGTGCACGCCAAGACGGGCTTCATCGGCGGGACGAGCGCGTTGTCGGGCATCCTCGACGCGCGCGACGGACGCGTGCTCGTCTTCTCGATCCTGGTCGAGTACCCCAACGTCGAAGGCCTGAACACGAACTGCTGGAAGCCCATGCAGGACGACATCTGCGAGGCGCTGGCGGGACTGCATGGCACCGGTTGACCGCCGGCGCGACGCGTTCGCGCCGGAACGACTCGACGAGATCCTCCTCACGGCCGAGTCGGCCGCGCGCGAAGCGGGCGCCGTGTTGCTGGAGCATTTCGGTCACCTCGACCGCGCGCAGATCCGATCGAAGACGGCCGCGCGCGACCTCGTGACCGCGGCGGACGTGGCCGCCGAGCGCGCGCTGGTCACGCGCCTGCGCGCGGCGTTCCCCGATCACGCGATCGAGGCCGAGGAAGAAGTGCACGACGCGGCGGACGATCGCCCGCGTTGGTTCCTCGATCCGCTCGACGGGACGGTGAACTTCGTGCACGGCATCCCCGTGTTCTCGGTGTCGGTCGCGCTGTACTCGGGCACGACGCCGCTCGTGGGCGTCGTGCACGCCCCCAAGCTGGGCGAGACGTTCACCGCGCGAGCCGGCGGCGGCGCGTTCGTGGACGGACGACGCGTGCAGGTGTCGAACGCGACGACGCTGCAGGAATCGGTGCTCGCGACGGGCTTCCCGTACCGACGCAACGAGATCCCGAACAACAACGTGGCCAACTTTGATCGCTTGATCCTCGAGATCCGCGGGATCCGGCGACTCGGTTCGGCCGCGGTCGACCTGGCGTACGTCGCGGCGGGGCGCTTCGACGGCTACTGGGAGCTGCACTTGGCGCCGCACGACTTGGCGGCGGGGGTGTTGCTGGTGCGCGAGGCCGGCGGCGTGGTCACGGACCTCGACGGCGGCGACGACTGGTTGCGCGCGGGCCACGTGGTGGCCGCGGGACCAGGCGTGGTCGACGCGATCCGCGCGCGCGTGCGTCCCTGATTCGCTCGACGTGGTTCGCGTGAGCCGTGGAATCGCTCGACGCGAGACGCGTCAGGTATTCGGTGCGGACGCCGTGCCGCCGCGCACGCGGGCGACGAGTTCGGCGCCGATGCCGCGGAACGACACGAAGTTGAGCGGGAACTCGAGCAGCACGTGCGCGTAGCTCAGCGCGAACAGCCACTTCGCTCCGGTCGCGTAGTCGTGCGCGTACAACGCCACCGACGCGATCCAGATCGCGACGGCCGACACGAGCTTCCACCGGCTCACCTGGTGCCAGCGGATCACGGAGGTCTTCGAGAACCAGTTCAAGTAGTGGTACGTGTACGTGAAGGCGATCAGGCGCATCACCGCGACGCCACCCGACGACACGAACACGTCCGCGGTCGTGGCGAACACCGCGGTCGATCCCGCGGGCGCCGTGCCCAGACCCAGGATCCGCGCCAACTCGCCGTTCAACGACCAAAACGCGTTCGTGTAGCTGGCCGTCACGTACTCGGACGGTCCGATAGGCGATCCGGTGGGGGCCAAGAGGGCCACCGCGCACCCCACGGCGAAGAGCGCCACGTTGGCGTAGCCCCAACCGCTGCGCGACTTCAACGCGCCGTAGAGCATGAACGCGCCCGTGAAGACGCACACGTGCAGGATCGTCGTCAGGTACAGCGACGCCAAGTACCAGCCGTCGCGCCCACCTTGCGACGCTCCGTAGGCGAGCACGACGAGCGTCACGACGATCGCGGCCGCGACGCGCAACATGCGCTGGGGCAGGAGCAGCGCGAACGCCAGGAAGAGCCCCAACGAAGCCCACGCGTACGTGTAACTCTTCAGGAACGGCACGTGGAAGCGGCCGATCAGGAACTCGCCGCCCAGGACCGCCAGGAGCGGCACCGCCGCGATCCACATCCAATCGCGCTTCCCGTGCAGGAAGAACCGGCGCTCGTGCAGCCACGAGATCTCGGTCAAGTAGTGCAGCGGCCCCAGGATCGCGTACGCGATCAGGAAGCACTCGAAGGGCAGCGCGAAGGCGGCGACCAGCGCGGCCAACATCAGACCGACGTTGACCTGGTCCACGGTGCGGGGCGTCATGTCAAGAGCCTAACCGTCCGCGCGCGTGTTCTCCGCGCGTTCTCAGGCCCCGTGCGCGGCACGCGCCCCCGAGCCCGCTCGCCGAGCGGTAGCGGATCGCCCCTCGGCGGGGGACACCGGGGCTTCCGACCCCTTGCGCGCGCGGCTATGCTCACAAGCTCGCCCCCATGCGCCCCGAAGTCGTCGGTACCCCTCGCCAGGGGACCGGTGGCGGGCCGCCCGGGGACTTCCCTCGACGCATGACCGACGGCCAGATCCAGATCCGCAAGGCGCGCCAGAACAACCTGGCCGGCGTCGACGTGGACATCCCGCGCCACCGCCTCGTCGCGGTCACGGGCGTGTCGGGCTCGGGCAAGAGCTCGCTGGCCTTCGACACGTTGTTCCGCGAGGGGCAACGCCGGTTCCTCGAGACCCTGTCGGCCTACGCGCGTCAGTTCCTCGGCAACCTCGAGAAGCCCGACGTCGAGAGCGTCGAAGGGCTCTCGCCCGCGATCGCCGTCGACCAGAAGTCGATCCAGCGCGGCGCGCGCTCGACCGTCGGAACGCTGACCGAGATCGTGGACCACCTGCGCGTCCTGTACGCGCGCGCCGGTCGGCCGCACTGTCCGTCCTGCAAGCTCCCGGTGCGATCGCAGACGCCGGAGGAGATCGTGCAAGCCGTGCTGCGCGAGCACGCCGGTCAGCCGATCTTGTTGATGGCGCCCTTGATCCGCGACCGCAAGGGCTCGCACAAGCAGCTGTTCGACGACCTGCGCAAGAAGGGCTTCGTGCGCGCGCGCGTCGACGGTGCGGTCCTGCGCATCGAGGACGTGCCCGAGCTCGAGCGCTACGTGCGACACACCGTCGAGGTCGTCATCGACCGCATCAAGCCCGAGCTCGACAAGCTCGCGCGCCTGCGGGAAGCGCTCGAGCAGGCTCTCGACGTCGGCAAGGGCGACCTGATCGTGGCGCGCGACGGGGAACCCGACCGCACGTTCTCGACGGCGCGCAACTGCCCGGGCTGCGGCGCGGAGACGCCGCCCCTCGAACCGCGCTTGTTCTCGTTCAACTCGCCGCACGGCGCGTGCCCCGATTGCCAAGGACTCGGCGAGCGCAGCGTCGTCACCGAGCGCGCGATCGTGAAGGACCCGACGCTGTCGATCCGCGCGGGTTGCTTGTCGGTCACGCGCGCCTCGGGCGGCGCGCTGCTGATCCCGCACGTGAGCTTCGACTTCCTCGAGCAGGTGGCCGAGGCGCACGACTTCGACCTCGACACGCCCTGGAAGGAACTCCCGCGCGCGGCGCAGAAGGTGATCCTGTTCGGCAGCGGCGAGGAGCGCTTCGAGGCCGAGAACAAGTGGGCCGGCAAGAAGTTCTCGGGCTCCGTCAAGTGGAAGCGCCGCTTCCAAGGCGTGATGACCGCGATCGAGAAGGCCGTGTCCGAGGGCCGGCACAAGAGCCAGGTCGCGCGCTTCCTGTCGCACCAGCCGTGCGCCACGTGCGAGGGCAGTCGCCTGAAGCCGGCCGCGAACGCGGTGTTGCTCGGCACCCGCACGTTCGCCGACGTGACGCGCACGCCGATCGCCGACCTGCAAGCGAAGCTCGACGCGCTCGATTTGACCGCGCGCGAGCAGCGCATCGCGCGCGATCTCCTGGTCGAGATCCGTCGTCGCGTCGACTTCCTGCTCGAGGTCGGCTTGGGCTACCTGACGTTGGACCGCGGCGCCGATTCGCTCTCGGGGGGCGAGGCGCAGCGCATCCGACTCGCGGCGCAACTCGGCGCCGGTCTGCAAGGCGTGCTGTACGTCCTCGACGAGCCGTCGATCGGCTTGCACGCGCGGGACCACGGCCGGTTGCTGGGCGCGCTGCGTCGTCTGCGCGACACGGGCAACTCCGTCGTGGTCGTCGAGCACGACGAATCGACGCTGCGCGCGGCGGACTGGTTGATCGACGTGGGACCGGGCGCCGGGCGTCACGGCGGTCGCATCGTCGCGCAAGGCACGCCGGCCGACATCGCCAAGAGCGACACGCCGACCGGGCGGCTCCTGCGCGGCGAGATCGCGCTCGAGGCGCCCGCGTCGCGACGCACCGGCAACGGCCACGCGTTGGTGGTCGAGGGCGCGCGCGGCTTCAACTTGAAGGGCATCGACGTGCGCTTCCCGCTGGGCACGTTGACGGTCGTGACCGGCGTGTCGGGGTCGGGCAAGTCGACGCTCGTGAACCGCATCCTCGAACGCGCCGTGCGCCGCCACTTGGGCCTCGAGGCGCCGATGCCCGAGGCGCACACGCGCGTGACCGGTCTGCAGCACGTCGACGACCTCGTCACGATCGACGCGGCGCCGATCGGGCGCACGCCTCGCTCGAACCCGGCGACGTACATCGGCGTGCTCGACGCGATCCGCGACCTGTTCGCTTCGATGCCCGAGAGCAAGATGCGCGGCTACACCAAGTCGCGGTTCTCGTTCAACGTCGCGGGCGGACGCTGCGAGGCCTGCGGCGGCGCGGGCGCGAAGTACGTCGAGTTGCAGTTCCTCGCGCCGGTCACGGTGCCGTGCGAGGAATGCGGCGGTCACCGGTTCCAGACCGAGACGCTCGACGTGCGCTACCGCGAGAAGAGCGTCGCCGACGTGCTCGCGATGACGGCCGAGGACGCGCTCGTCCTGTTCGCCGACCATCCCAAGATCGCGCGTCCCTTGTCGATCATGGTCGAAGTGGGTCTGGGGTACCTGACGCTGGGGCAGCCCTCGACCACGATCTCGGGCGGCGAGGCCCAGCGACTCAAGCTCGTCTCCGAGCTGCAGAAGCGTCCCAAGGGACACACGCTGTACGTGCTCGACGAACCGACGACGGGGCTGCACATGCAGGACGTCGCGCGCCTGGCGCGGGCGCTGCAGAAGCTCGTCGACCTGGGACACACGGTGCTCGTGATCGAGCACAACCTGGACTTGGCCTTGGCGGCCGACCACGTGATCGACCTCGGCCCCGAAGGCGGTTCCGAAGGCGGCGAGTTGGTGGCGCAAGGCACGCCCGAGGAGGTCGAGAAGGTCAAGCGTTCGCACACGGGCGTCGCGTTGAAGGCCTTCCGCGCCGGACGCGCGACCTCCGACACGCACGTGCCGTTGCGCACGGACTCGAAGCCCGTCACGCACCTGACGGTGACCGGCGCGCGGACGCACAACTTGAAGAACGTGGACGTGTCGATGCCGCGCGACGCGCTGGTCGTCGTCACCGGACCGAGCGGATCGGGCAAGAGCTCCCTCGCGCTCGACACGATCTACACGGAAGGGCGCCGCCGTTTCGTGGAATCGCTCTCGACGTACGCGCGCCAATTCCTCGGGACCAAGGACCGACCACCGGTCGAGCGCATCGACGGACTCGGTCCGTCGGTGGCCGTGGAAGCGCGCACGTCGAGCGGCCACCCGCGCTCCACCGTCGCGACCACGACCGAGATCCACGACCACTTGCGCGTGTTGTGGGCGCGCACGGGCACGCGTCGTTGCCCCGAGCACGGCGAGAAGCTCGAGCGCTCGGACGCGTCGCGCATCGCGAAGCGCATGATCGCCGACGCGGCGCAGACGTCGGGCAAGAGCGACGCGACCGGTTGGCTCGTGGCCCCGATCTTCGGCGCGATCCACCCGGTTCCCGAGGACGCCGCGGCCGAGATGACCGAACGCCTGGCCGCTTGGCGCGCCGCGGGGTTCGTCCGCGCGCTGGTCGACGGCGTGGAGACGCGCATCGACGAGACGGCGCCGGAATTGGAGTCCCACTCGACGTTGGACCTCGTCGTCGACCGCCTCAAGTTCGACGCTGCCTCTCGCGCGCGCGTCGCCGAGGCCGTCGAGCAGGCCGAGTCGATCAGTGGCGGCATGTGCGGCATCGTGCTGCGCGGCGAGGGCGGCAAGGCCGGACCGCGCCACCTGTACTCGACGCGCGGCGCGTGCCCGCACTGCGGCTTCCACATCGAAGGCGAACTCGAACCGCGTCACTTCTCGTTCAACACGCACGTGGGAGCGTGCGTCGAATGCGACGGTCTCGGCGAGAAGGTCACGTGCGACGCCGACCTGTTGTTCGAGCACCCGGGCCTCTCGATCGAGGACGGCGCGCTCCACCAGAAGCTCGGCCGCTACCTGGCCAAGGGCAAGGGCTACTACGAGATGCTGCTGCGCACCGTCGCGCGCGCGCACAAGATCGACCTGGGCAAACCCTGGATCGCCCTGACCGACGAGCAACGCGCGTTGATCGCGTACGGCGTGGGCTCGAAGAAGTCGTACAAGGTCGAGATCGAACGCTCGACGCAGAACGCGGAGATCGAGGAGACGTTCGTCGCCGCGTGGCCGGGACTGTGCGGCCACGTCGACGCGTGGCGGGCCAAGACCGAGGATCCCGAGTGGGCCGCGATCCTCGAGACGGTCATGACGCGCCGCACGTGCGCGGCGTGCGCTGGGGAACGACTCAAGCCCGAGGTGCGCGCCGTCACGATCGGCAAGTTGCGGCTTCCCGAGATCCTGCGCCAGCCGGTATCGACCGCGCTGGCGTGGATCACCGAGCACGAGTCGAAGGGGCGCTTCGACGAGGGCGTGTTGCCGGTGATGGCCGAGATCCGCTCGCGGCTCGCGTTGATCGACCGCGTGGGGCTCGGCTACCTGACGCTCGATCGTCACACGTCGACGTTGTCGGGCGGCGAGGCCCGACGCGTGCGGTTGTCGGCCAGCCTGGGTTCGCAGCTCGTGGGCGTGTGCTACGTGCTCGACGAACCGACGGTGGGCCTGCACCCCTCCGACGTCTCGCGCTTGACCGACGCGCTGCTCGACCTGCGCTCGCGCGGGAACACCGTGATCGTGGTCGAACACGATCCGAGCTTGATGGCGCGCGCGGACTGGATCGTCGACATGGGACCGGGCGCCGGCGCGGGCGGGGGGAACGTGGTCGTGTCGGGCACGCCCGACGACGTGCGCGCGCACGGGACGTCGATGACCGGCGCCGCGATGCGCGGCGACATCGTCCTGGCGCGTGCTCCGAGCGACGAGCGTTCGTCGCGCGGTCGCCGCGAGACGGTCAAGCTCGTGGGCGCCCGCACGAACAACTTGAAGAACGTGGACTTCGAGTTCGCGTTCGGCGAGATCACGGGCGTGTGCGGACCGTCGGGCT
>Ga0075163_10011596_pt1 | contig 11484 bp, 12 predicted proteins | sample JI1023141ADNA_FD_71478 | JGI IMG/M metagenome (GOLD analysis project Ga0075163, IMG submission 71478) | Wastewater effluent complex algal communities from Wisconsin, to seasonally profile nutrient transformation and Carbon sequestration -... | ecosystem: Engineered > WWTP > Effluent > Algae... | reverse complement strand
CATCCGCTGGCCGGCGTGCTGTCGGCCTACGGCATGGGGCTGGCCGACCAGATCGCGATGCGCGAGGCCAGCGTGGAGCAGCCGCTGGACGACGCCGGCCTGGCCGCCGCGCGCGCGCGCCTCGCGCAGCTCGGCGACGACGCCGCCGCCGAACTGACCGGCCAGGGCGTGGCCGCCGGTGCGGTGCAGCGCCGCGAGCGCGTTCACGTGCGCTACCAGGGCACCGACACGGCGCTCGTGGTCGACGCCGCGCCGGTGGCGCAGGTGCGCGACGCATTCGAGCGCGCCTACCGGCAGCGCTTCGCCTTCCTGATGCCCGGGCGCAGCCTGGTGATCGAGGCGGTGTCGGTGGAAGCCGTGGCCGAGGGCGAGCGCCACGACGCGCCGGTCGAGGCTGCGGCGCCCGCCCCCGCGTGGCGCCCCGAGCCCGACGCCCGAGTGCGCATGCACGCCGGACAGTGGCTCGACGCCGGCCTGTACGTGCGCGAGTCGCTGCGCGCCGGCGCCACCATCGACGGCCCGGCCATCATTGCCGAGAAGAACGCCACCACCGTGGTGGAACCCGGCTGGCGCGCCGTGCTCACCGCCGCCGGCCCGATCGAGCTGTCGCGCGTGGCGCCTCGGGCCAGCCAGCACGCCATCGGCACCGACGCCGACCCGGTGATGCTGGAGGTGTTCAACAACCTGTTCATGAACATCGCCGAGCAGATGGGCCTGCGCCTGCAGAACACGGCCTACTCGGTGAACATCAAGGAGCGGCTGGACTTCTCCTGCGCGCTGTTCGACGCCCAGGGCCAGCTCATCGCCAACGCGCCGCACATGCCGGTGCACCTGGGCAGCATGAGCGAAAGCATCCGCACCGTGATCGAGCGCAACCCCGTGATGCAGCCGGGCGACGTGTACGTGCTCAACGACCCGTACCACGGCGGCACGCATCTGCCGGACGTCACTGTCGTCACCCCCGTGTACCTGGATCAGGCCGACGCGCGCCCGAGCTTCTACGTCGCCAGCCGCGGCCACCATGCCGACATCGGCGGCAGCACGCCGGGGTCGATGCCGCCGTTCTCGAAGACCATCGACGAGGAAGGCGTGCTGTTCGACAACTTCCTGCTGGTGCGCGACGGCCGGCTGCAGGAGCCCGAGCTGCGGGCGCAGCTGGCGTCCGGGCGCTTCCCGGCCCGCAACCCCGACCAGACCATCGCCGACCTGCGGGCGCAGATCGCCGCCAACGAGAAGGGCGTGCAGGAGCTGCAGTCGATGGTGGCGCAGTTCGGCCGCGACACCGTGGCCGCCTACATGCGCCACGTGCAGGACAACGCCGAGGAAAGCGTGCGCCGCATCATCACCGCGCTGAAGGACGGCCGCTTCGAGCTCGCGCTCGACAACGGCGCGCGCATCGTGGTGCAGGTCACCGTCGACGCGGCCGCGCGCAGCGCCACCATCGACTTCACCGGCACCAGCGCGCAATTGCCCAACAACTTCAACGCGCCCAAGGCGGTGACGATGGCGGCGGTGCTGTACGTGTTCCGCACGCTGGTGGACGACGACATCCCGCTCAATGCCGGCTGCCTGAAGCCGCTGCAGGTGATCGTGCCGGAAGGCTGCATGCTCAACCCGCGCCCGCCGGCCGCGGTGGTCGCCGGCAACGTGGAGACGTCGATGTGCGTCACCAATGCGCTGTACGGCGCGCTGGGCGTGATGGCCGCCAGCCAGTGCACGATGAACAACTTCACCTTCGGCAACGACGCTCATCAGTACTACGAGACCATCTCGGGCGGCTCCGGCGCCGCAGAGGGCTTCGCCGGCACCAGCGTCGTGCAGACGCACATGACCAATTCGCGCCTGACCGACCCGGAGGTGCTGGAGTTCCGCTTCCCCGTGCGGCTGGACAGCTACGAGCTGCGCCGCGACTCGGGCGGCGCGGGCCGCTGGCGCGGCGGCGACGGCGGCGTGCGCCGCGTGCGCTTCCTGGAGCCGATGACGGCGTCGATCCTGTCCAACGGCCGCCACGTGCCGGCCTTCGGCGCCGCCGGGGGCCTGCCCGGCGCGCTGGGCGCCAATCGCATCGAGCGCGCCGACGGCCGCGTCGAGGTGCTCGACCACATCGGCCAGGCCGAGATGGCGCCGGGCGACGTGTTCGTGATCGAGACGCCGGGCGGCGGTGGCTGGGGGATCGACGCCGGCGGACCGGCGGAGCCGGATCCGCGGCGTCCGCTGGGAAGCGCCGCTTCGCGTGCGCGGTGACCCATGACGGCGCCCTGCATCCTGGTCACGGGCTTCGAGCCGTTCGGCGGCGAGGTGGAGAACCCGTCGGCGCAGGTGGCGCTGGCGCTGGACGGGCGGCGGATCGGCCCAGCGGTGGTCGTGGGCGCGGTGCTGCCTTGCGTGTTCGGCGCCGCCAACGACGCGATGGCGGCCCTGCTGGCGGCGCATCGGCCGCGCCTGGTGCTGGCGCTCGGCCAGGCCGCCGGGCGCAGCGCGCTGTCGCTGGAGCGGGTGGCGCTCAACGTCGACGACGCGCGCATCCCCGACAACGCCGGCGCGCAACCGGTGGACCTGCCGGTGGTGCCCGGCGCCGCCGCGGCCCGCTTCACCACCCTGCCCGTCAAGGCCATGGTGGTGGCGCTGCGCGACGCGGGCTGTCCGGTGGAACTGTCCAACAGCGCCGGCACCTTCGTCTGCAATCACGTCTTCTACGGCCTGCAGCACGCCCTGCGGCGCCGGCCTTCGGCACGCAGCGGCTTCATGCATCTGCCGCTGCTGCCGTCCCAGGCGCGGCGAGGCGAGCCCAGCCTGCCGCTGGCGACGATGGTGGAAGGCGTGGCGCTGGCGCTCGACGTGGCCTGGAACACGCCGGTGGACCGCGCCGTGACCGAAGGCCGGCTGGACTGAGCCGGGTGCCGGCTAGTCGCCGAGATCGGCGCTGCCGTCGCGGTAGCCGCGCCAGCGCGGCATGGCCTGCTGCATGAGCGCCACCTGGCGCTCGAAGCGGGGACAGGCCTTGCAGATCAGCATGTGAATGCGCACGAGGACACGCTCGCCCAGGCCGAGTTCACGGTCCTGGCGGGCCAGCACCAGGGCAGTCACTTCGCGGCAGTTGCGGTGGAGGAGCCTCATGGCGTCGGCGCGGCGTCGGCACGGCGGCCGAACCAGTTGTCCTGCAGACAGCCCTGCAGGCGGAGGCGGGCACGATGCAGCAGCACCCAGGCGTTGGTCGTGGTGATGCTCAATTCCTTGCAGATCTCGGCAGTGTCCAGTTCCAGCCACTCGCGCATCATGAAGATGCGGCCCTGGACCCCGGGCAATTTGTCCACGCAGGCTTCGAGCACCTCGAAGAACTCGCGCTGCCCCAGGGCGGCTTCCGGGTCGCCCCACTCGGCCGGCGCCTCGCGCCAGTGGCCGGTTTCGTTGAACAGCAGCGCGTCGATGTCCTCGTTGTCGTCGTCGGTGGTGGCCGACACCTCGCGCGAATGGCGGCGGATCTGGTCCACCAGCTTGTGCTTCAGGATCCCCACCAGCCAGGTCTTGAGCTGGGACTGGCCGGCAAAGGCCTGGGGGCGGGCCAGCGCGGCCAGGATCGTCTCCGACACCGCGTCCTCGGCCCAGGCATCGTTGCGAAGCTGGGCATGGGCAAAGCGGATGAGCTGCGGCCGCAGCGCCTGGACAGCATGGGCGAAGTCGGTCATGGGTGGAAACACCTGGAAGCGCGCGGCAGTGTAAGTTAGCCGAGCCTGCCCCGACCCAAGGGGGCTGCGGCATCGAAGCGCCTCCGGTAACTCCGGGGCCGGGCCGAAGCGTCGTCCGCAACCTCACTGATGGAGTTCTGTTCATGAATCACCGAATCGTCGTCTCTTCCGCCATCGCTTCCGTCATGGCACTTGGCCTGGTGGGTCAGGTCGCCGCCCAGGACAAGGGCAAGGAAAAGTGCTACGGCATCGCCAAGGCCGGTCAGAACGACTGCGCCAACCTGTCGGGCACGCATTCGTGCGCCGGCCAGAACAAGGTCGACAACGACCCGGGCGAGTGGAAGTACGTGGCCAAGGGCACCTGCAAGGACATGAAGGGCATGACCGCTGAAGACGCCAAGAAAAAGAAGATGTGAGTCCCCCCCGTTGCGGCTTCGCCGCTCCCCCCCAGGGGGGCCACGCCTGCGGACCGGCGTCGCCGGATCCGCGGCGTGTGCGGGACGGGCGCCGGCTTCGCGGCGCCTGGCTTTGCGGGCTGCCTGCCTGAGCTCTGGCTTCCTGAGAGTCGACTTGGACATGATCACTGGCATCGGATGGCGACATGCGCACGAGCGCGACCTGCTGCAGGGGCGGCCGGCGCTGCCGTTCGTCGAGGTTCACTCTGAGAACTTCTTCGGTGACGGCGGCGCGGCGCTGGCCTTGCTGCAAGAGGCGCGGTCGGTCTACGACGTGAGCCTGCATGGCGTGGGCCTGGGTCTGGGCTCGGCGGTGGGGCTGGATGACTGGCATCAGGACCGACTGGCCGCGCTCGTGCGGCGCGTTGACCCGGTGCGCGTGTCGGACCACGCCTCGTTTGCCCGTGCACCACGCCGCGCCGGGCAGGCGCCGGTCCATGCGAGCGACCTGCTGCCGGTGGCGTTCACGCCGGCCAGCCTGGACATCCTTGCCGCCAACGTGCAGCGCGTGCAGGACCGCCTCGCGCGCCCCATCGGCGTGGAGAACCTGTCGGCCTATCTCGGCTGGGCCGACGACTCGATGCCCGAGGGCGAGTTCTTCGACGCATTGGCGCGCCGCACCGGCTGCTGGCTGCTGCTCGACGTGAACAACCTGGTGGTCAATGCGCTCAATGCCGGCGCGGCCGACCCGGTGCGTGCGGCCTGCGACTTCATCGACGCGCTGACGCCGGCCGCGGTGGGCGAAATCCACCTGGCGGGATTCAGCCGCGGCGGCGACGGCATGGTGGTGGACGACCACGGCAGCCGCATCCATCCTCCCGTGTGGCAGGCCTACGCCCACGCCGTGACGCGCCTCGGGCCGGTGCCGACGCTGGTGGAATGGGACACGGCGCTGCCCGCGTTCGACGTCCTGCTGGGCGAGGCGCGCGAGGCCGACCGCGTGGCGCATGCCACGCTGCGCGACCGCGCAGCGCACGCGACGCATCACGCCCGAGAGGCCGCCTGATGAACCCCACAGACACCGCCCACCGCCGCGAGGCGCTGCGCCAGCAGCTGCTGCTGCGCGTGCTCTGGCGCGACGCCGACAGCGGCGTGCTCCAGGGCCACGCGCGCCCGGTCGGCGCCCATGCGCTCAGGACCGGCGTGACCGCCTACCGCGGCAACGCCGGCGCCGTGGCGGCGCGGGCGCTGGCAGGCACCTTTCCCACACTGGCCGAACTGGTGGGCGACGACACCGCCGACGCGCTGGCGCGCGACTTCTGGCGCCAGCAGCCGCCGGCACGTGGCGACCTCGCGCAGTGGGGCGATGCCTTGCCTGGATTCATCGCCGCCAGCGCCCAGCTCGCCGACGAGCCCTTCCTGGCCGACGTGGCCCGGCTCGAATGGCAGGTGCACCGGGCCTCGCGCGCCGCCGACGCGCCGGACGCGGTGCCGGACCTGCGGGCCCTGGCCGACGCCGATCCGTCGAAGCTGATGCTGACCCTTGCACCGGGTACCGCGCTGGTATCCAGCCCCTGGCCGGTGGCCGCGATCTGGCTGGCCCACCGGCGACCGGCCCACGACGAGGCGCGCTTCGCCGACGTGCGCGACGCCTTCGCCGGCGACCGCGCCGAAACGGCGCTCGTCTGGCGCGACGGGCCGCGCGTGCGCGTGGCGGCCGTGGCCGCACCGGACGCCGCCTTCGTGCGGGCACTGCTCGACCCCCTGCCGCTGTCAGACGCGCTCGACGCGGCCGGCAGCGGCTTCGCATTCGACCGCTGGCTGGCCGACGCGTTCGCGTCGCGCCTGTTGACCGGCATGAACCTGCAGGAGTGAAACCGACATGATCTCGATGCTGACCCGACTGACCGCTGCCGCCCGGCACGCCATCGACGCGATCGAGCAGGCGCAGCCGCTCGCCCTGCTGGCCGCGCGCCTGTACGTGGCGCAGGTGTTCTTCGCCTCGGGCCTGACCAAGCTGCGCGACTGGGACACCACGCTGGCGCTGTTCGAGGACGAGTACCACGTTCCGCTGCTGCCCACCGAACTGGCCGCGGTGATGGGCACCGGCGGCGAGCTGGTGCTGCCCGTGCTGCTGGCCCTCGGCCTGGCCGGGCGTTTCGCGGCCGCCGGCCTGTTCGTCGTCAACGCCGTCGCCGTGGTGAGCCTGGCCGACATCGCGCCGGCCGCGCTGCAGCAGCATGTGTTCTGGGGCAGCCTGCTGCTGGGCCTGGTGCTGTGGGGCGCCGGTCGCTGGTCGCTGGACCGGCTCGTCACGGCGCGCCTGACAACCGCCCAACCCGCCACTCTGGCTGGCTACACTCGCGCCGCCTGAGCCCGCCCCGGAGTTGACATGTCCCTGATCCGACGCCGACAGCTGCTGGCCGCTGCCACCACCCTGCCCCTGCTGCCGCGCGTGGCGCCGGCGCAGACGGCGGACTGGTCCCGCATCGAGGCCGCGGCTCGCGGCAAGACGGTCTACTTCAACGCCTGGGCCGGCAGCCAGCGCATCAACGCCTATCTGCAATGGGTCGCGTCCGAGGTGCTGCAGCGCCACGGCATCAAGCTCGAGCACGTGAAGGTCTCCGACACGGCCGAGGTGGTGCGCCGCGTGCGCGCGGAAAAAGCCGCGGGCCGCACCGCCGACGGCTCGGCCGACCTGGTGTGGATCAACGGCGAGAACTTCCTCGCGATGAAGCGCGAGGGCCTGCTGTTCGGCCCGTGGAGCGAAACGCTGCCGGCCTACGCCAAGGTGGACGTGACCGGCAAGCCGACCACGCGCGTGGACTTCTCGGAACCCGTGGACGGCATGGAGGCGCCCTGGGGCATGGCCCAGCTCACGTTCTACGCCGACCGCAGCCGCGTGCCGCAGCCGCCGGCAAGCTGGGCCGAGCTGCTCGACTGGGCGCGCCGCAATCCGGGCCGGTTCACCTATCCCAAGCTGCCGGCTTTCCACGGCACCACGTTCCTGAAGCAGGTGCTGCTGGAGACCACCGCCGACCGCAAGCCGCTGTATGCGCCCTGGCGTGCCGACGCCTTCGCCGCGGCCACCGCGCCGTTGTGGACCGCGCTCGACGCGCTGCATCCGCACCTGTGGAAGCAGGGTCGCCAGTTCCCCGCGAGCAACACCGTGATGCGCCAGATGCTGGCCGACGGCGAACTGTCGATCTCGCTGACCTTCAACCCCAACGAGGCGGCCAACGAGATCGCGGCCAAGAGCCTGCCGGCCAGCGTGTTCAGCTACCAGCATCGCGCCGGCACGGTCGGCAACACGCACTTCCTGGCGATTCCGTTCAATGCCCGCGCCCGCGACGCCGCGCAGGTGGTGGCCGACTTCCTGCTGTCGCCGGTGGCGCAGGCGCGCAAGGCCGACATCAAGGTCTGGGGCGACCCGACCGTGCTGGCCACCGACAGGCTCGGCCCGGCCGAGCGGGCGCTGTTCGAAGGGGGCGCCGCGCCGGGCCAGGTGGCGCAACCCGCGCCGGCGATCCCGGAGCCGCACGGCTCGTGGGTGGACCCGATCGAGCGCGAATGGGCGCGCCGCTACGGCACGTCATGACGGCCCGCGGACGGCGGGCGGCCTGACGTGCCGCGCAAGCCCGCGCGGCATCCCGTGTGGCCGGTGCTTGCGCCGGTGCTGCTGTTCGCGCTGCCGCTGCTGCTCGCGCTGCCGCTGGCCATAGGCCAGGGCGTCGAGCCTGCCGCCTGGCGCGCGCTGGCGTCCGACCCGCAGGGGCCGCGCGCGCTGGCACTGTCGGTGGGCACCGCGCTGGCATCCACGCTGGCCGCGCTGGTCCTGTCGCTGTGGCTCGTGACCCATCTTCACGGCACGCCGGCCTGGGAGCGCCTGGCGCGCGCGCTCGGCCCGATGCTGTCGCTGCCGCACGCGGCGTTTGCGATAGGCCTGGCGCTGCTGGTGATGCCCGCGGGCGTGCTGGCCCGCCTGCTGGCGCCGCTGCTTCAATGGGACGCGCCGCCCGACTGGCCCACCGTCAACGACCCCTGGGGCGTCGGCCTGGTGCTGGTGCTGGTGGCCAAGGAGACGCCGTTCCTGCTGTGGAGCATCGTGGCGCTGCTGGCGCGGCCCGAACTCGTGCTGCAGCTTCGCGGCTGGCTGGCCGCCGGGCGCACGCTCGGCTATCGCGACCGCGCGATTTGGTGGCGCGTGCTGTGGCCACAGCTCCTGCCGCGCCTGACCTGGCCGCTGCTGGCGGTGCTGGCCTACGGCCTCACCGTGGTCGACCTGGCGCTGATCGTGGGCCCGGCGTCGCCGCCGACGCTGGCGGTGCTGGCATGGCAGGCCCTGCTCGACGCCGACCCCGCGCGCAACGCCGAAGGCGCCGCGTGGGCGCTGCTGCTGGCCGCCGTGCTGGCGGCGCTGGTGGCCCTGGGTTGGGCGCTGGCCCACGCCCTGGCCGGCGCATGGCGCGCCGGGGCGGTGGACGGCCGGCGCCGGCCGGTTCCGGCGTCGCGCCAAAGCACAACCGCGCCGCGCATGGCCCCGGCCGTGCTGGGCATGCTGTTGGCGCTGTATGGCGCCGTGGCGCTGCTGATCGCGCTGTCTTCGTTCACCGGCGTGTGGACCTTTCCCTCGCTGTGGCCGCAGTCCTGGACCGCGGGCGCCTGGGTGCAGGTGGCCGACAGCGCCGGCACGGTCGGGCTCACCGCCGCGCTGGGCGTGTTCGCCGCGCTGGCCGCGCTGGCGCTGGTGCTGGCCTGGCTGGAAGCCGCCCCGCCGGCCTGGGACGACCGCGCGATGCCGGTGGTGCTGGCGCCGCTGGTGGTGCCTTCGCTGCTGACGATGGTCGGGCTGTATTCGCTGGCGCTGCCGCTGCGGCTGGACGGCACGCTGGCCGGCCTGGCCTGGGTGCACACGCTCGTGGCGCTGCCCTACGTGTTCGTGGCGCTGGCGCCGGCCTGGCGCGCGTTCGACCCGCGCTACGAGACCACCGCGCTCGCGCTCGGCCGCTCGCGCGCCGCGTTCTGGTGGCACGCCAAGCTGCCGATGCTGGCCGCGCCGGTGGCCGCCGCGCTGGCGGTGGGCTTTGCGGTGAGCGTGGCGCAGTACCTGCCCACGCAGTTCCTCGGCGCGGGCCGCCATGGCACCGTCACCACCGAGGCCGTCACGCTGGCCGCCGGCGGCCAGCGCCACACCGCCGCCGCGTTCGCCGCACTGCAGGCGCTGCTGCCGGCCATCGGCTTCGGCCTGGCCGCCGCCGTGGGCCTGGCGCAGCGCCGCAGAATCGGGGCCATGCCCGCACCGCACGCCGATGGCCCTCGAACTGCTTGACGTCAACGTGGGCGTGGCCGGGCGCGCGCTGGTACGCGGCCTGAGCGCGCGCGTGGAGCCTGGCGCCGTGCTGGCGCTGATGGGGCCGAGCGGCTCGGGCAAGTCCAGCCTGCTGGCCTGGATCGCCGGCACTCTGGAGCCACCGTTCACCGCGAACGGCACGCTGCGCCTGGACGGCCGCGACATCAGCCACGAGCCGGTGCAGCGGCGCCGCATCGGCCTGCTGTTCCAGGACGACCTGCTGTTTCCGCACATGACCGTGCGCGAGAACCTGCTGTTCGCGCTGCCCGCCGGCCCGCGCCCGGCGCGCGAGGCCGCGGTGACGGCGGCGCTGGCCGAGGCAGGCCTGCCAGGCCACGAGCAGCGCCTGCCGTCCAGCCTGTCGGGCGGCCAGCGCGCCCGCGTGTCGCTGCTGCGCTGCCTGCTGGCTCAGCCCCTCGCGCTGCTGCTCGACGAACCCTTCTCGCGCCTGGACGCCACGCTGCGCGCGCAGATCCGCGAGTTCACCTTCGCCACGCTGCGCAGACGCGGCGTGCCCACCGTGCTGGTCACGCACGACCCCGCCGACGTGCCGACCGGCGCGGCCTGCGTGCAGCTCGACGCGCCGGCCGACCCGCTGCCGCCCGCGCACGCCCGCCATGCTTGACCGATTCGCCAATGCCGCGCTGCAACCCGCGTTGCAGGCGGGCGCGCGCGCGCTGTCGCGCTCGGGCGTGAGCGCCGACACGGTGACGCTGGTGGGTTTTGGCATCGGCGTGGCCGGGGCCGCGGCCATCGCGATGCAGTCCTACGCATGGGGCCTGGCGCTGCTGCTGGCCAGCCGCCTGGCCGACGGCCTGGACGGCCCGCTGGCGCGCCTGCACGGCGCCACCGACCGCGGCGCGTTCCTCGACATCACGCTGGACTTCCTGTTCTACGCCAGCGTGCCGCTGGCGTTTGCCATTGCCGACCCCGCCGCCAACGCCCTGCCAGCGGCCGTGCTGCTGGCGGCGTTCATCGGCACCGGCTCCAGCTTTCTTGCGTTCGCGGTGTTCGCCGAGCGGCGCGGCCTGCCCGCCAGCGCATCGCAGCCGGGCAAAGGGCTGTACTACCTGGGGGGCCTCACCGAGGCCACCGAGACGCTCGCCTGCTTCGTGCTGATGTGCCTGTGGCCCGCACAGTTCGCGTGGTGGGCCTGCGGCTTTGCGTTTCTGTGCGCGCTGACCATCGCCACCCGCGTGGCCGCTGGCGCGTCGGCCCTGAAGGAGCCTCGATCATGACCCGCCGCCGCATCCTCCTGGGCCTGGCGCTGGCCTGTGCCCTGCCCGCCCGCCCGGCCTTCGCCCAGGCGTTCGATCCGTCGTATGCCGCCTGGGACGCGCTGCTGAAGAAGCACGTGCGCTGGCTGCCCGACGGCAAGCAAAGCCGCGTCGACTATGCCGGCCTTGCTCGCGACCGCCCTGCATTGCAGGCCGTGCTGGCCGGCCTGTCCGCCGTGCCGCGCGCCGAGTTCGACCGCTGGAGCGCCCCCGAGCGCATGGCGTTCCTGGTCAACGCCTACAACGCGTTCACGGTGGAGCTGATCCTCACCCGGTACCCGGACCTGAAGTCGATCAAGGACATCGGCTCGCTGCTGCGCAGCCCGTGGAAGCAGGAGTTCTTCACCCTGCTCGGCGCGCGACGCCACCTGGACTGGATCGAGCACGAGCAGTTGCGCCCGCTGTATGCGGAGCCGCGCGTGCACGCGGCCGTGAACTGCGCGTCGATCGGCTGTCCGGCGCTGCGCCCGGAGGCCTTCGTGGCCGCGAGGCTGGAAGCCCAGCTCGAAGACGGCATGGCGCGCTTCCTGGGCGACCGCACGCGCAACCGCGTGCGCAACGGCAAGGTCGAGGCCAGCGCGATCTTCAAGTGGTTCCGCGAGGACTTCGAGCGCGGGCACCAGGGGTTTTCGCGCGTGGAGGACGTGTTCGCCAGGTACGCGGCGCAGATGACCGATGTGCCGGCCGAGCAGGCCGCGTTGCGGGCGCGCAGCCTGCCGGTGGACCACCTGGACTACGACTGGTCGCTCAACGCGACCGCGACGGCGGCGCGCTGA
>Ga0075163_10011595_pt1 | contig 11484 bp, 9 predicted proteins | sample JI1023141ADNA_FD_71478 | JGI IMG/M metagenome (GOLD analysis project Ga0075163, IMG submission 71478) | Wastewater effluent complex algal communities from Wisconsin, to seasonally profile nutrient transformation and Carbon sequestration -... | ecosystem: Engineered > WWTP > Effluent > Algae... | reverse complement strand
TCAAAAAGCTGCGCTCGCTGCTGCGCTATGTCGGCAGCTGCGACGGCAACATGGAAGAAGGCTCGATGCGCGCCGACGTCAACGTGTCGGTACGCCGGCCGGGCGAAGGCTTTGGCACGCGCGCCGAAATCAAGAACGTCAACTCGGTGCGCTTCGTCATGGCGGCGATCGAATATGAAGCGCGGCGCCAGGTCGACATCATCGAATCGGGTGGCGAAGTCGTCCAGGAAACCCGGCTGTTCGACCCCGACAAGGGCGAGACGCGGTCGATGCGCTCCAAAGAGGACGCGCACGACTATCGCTACTTCCCCGACCCCGACCTGCTGCCCGTCGAACTCAGCGAAGATTTCATCGCCGAGTGCCTCGAAAGCCTGCCCGAACTGCCCGACGCCAAGCGCGCGCGCTTCGTCGGCGAACTGGGCCTCAGCGATTATAACGCCGACGTGCTGACTGCCGAAAAGGAACCGGCGAACTACTTCGAGGCGCTGGTTGCCGCCACCGGCAAGCCTGCCGCCGAGATCGGCCGCGCCGCGTCGAACTTCGTGACGTCGGACCTGTTCGGCGCGTTGAAGAAGCTCGGCCGCGACATTGGCGATTCACCGGTGTCGGCCGCCGCCGCCGCCGAACTGCTGGTGCTCACCGCCGACGGCACGCTGTCGGGGCCGCTCGCCAAGCAGGTCTTTGAAATCATGATTGAGACCGGCGACCCGGCCGGCAAGATCGTCGAGGAACGCGGCCTCAAGCAGGTCACCGACACCGGCGCCATCGAAACCGCCATCGCCGAAATCCTCGCGGCCAACCCCGACAAGGTCGCCGATTTCAAGGGCGGCAAGGACAAGCTCTTCGGCTTCTTCGTCGGCCAGACGATGCGCGCGATGGGCGGCAAGGCCAATCCGGCGGTAGTCAACGAACTGTTGCTGAAGGCGCTCGGCTGACCGGCTGATTCGACCAGCGCCAGCGCGCCACCGGCTGCGGCGCGACCCGTGCCTTGGCGAAAGCGTCCGCGCTGGCAATGCATTTCCAATATTGATGTAGTACTCAATTCCCACAATTGTTTCTTGGGGGGTTGGGCTCGACCCGACAGGCAATCGGCAACGCAGCAGGTTCTGCGCTGAAGTGCGCGACCGGTTCACACGGTCGCAACGCCAGGCGGGATCATCAATCAACCGGGCCCGCCCAAAGGCACCCAGACAAAGGGATCGTGTCGCCAGCCTGTTACTGCCGCCGCAACTGCGGTGCGCGCAATCAGGCCGCCTGCACAACATCATTCGAGCCATTGCCCCATCAAACAAACCATAACGTCGCCGCGCCGGCGTCGAAGCGCGTCCCCGGTGCAGTGTCGCGCGGCATCGCCGTGGCGCGCGTCATCTGCATTTTCTGCGTGATGCTCGTCCACACCTGACCGTCGAACCATGCCATCGACCTGACCGGCATCGTCAGCCCGGCCTTCCAGCTTGTACTCACGCTGGCGGTCGATGTGCTCGGGCGCTCGTCGGTGCCGCTGCTCAGCATCGTTTCGGGTTACCTGCTGGCGGGCAGCGTCAAAACACATGCTGGTCAGCCGAACTGGGGGCGCCTGATCGGCCACCGCGTCCGCACGCTGCTGGTGCCGCTGCTGCTGTGGAATGCCGCCATGGTGACGCTGCTCATCGCCGGACGCAGTCTCGATCCGACGCCTTGGCAGATACCCCGCGATGCCGAGACCTGGGCGAACGCACTGCTGGCGTTGCTGCAGCCTTCGACCAACGTGCCGGTGGCGTTCCTGCGCGACCTGTTTGTTTGCATCGTCTTCTCGCCGCTGCTGCTGGCGCTGGTGCGGCGCGGCCGGCTGCTGACGCTGTTGCTGCTCGCCGGGCTGGCGGCAAATGTCGCGCTCGACCTGACTGGCGTGCTGCTGATCCGGCCGATGATCCTGTTGTTTTTCGGTTGCGGCCTTGCGCTGCGCGTTCATGGCATCGACGTCGGCCATGCCATCGTCCGGCCCTGGGCGATCGCCGTGGCGGTGGCGCTGACGGTTGCGACGGTCTGGGGCGAAGCGGCGCTGGCGGCGCTGGGCCCGGTTGCGGCGGTCGACGCGGCGACCATGATCATCCGGCGCTTCGCCGTGGCGTATCTGTTCTGGTGCGCGGCGCTGGCGCTGGCTGACACGCGGTTCGGCCCACGGCTGCGCGAAATCGAGCCGTTCATTTTCCTGGTGTTCTGCAGCCATGCGATCATCTTCGCGCTGCTCAGCCCGATTGGCCGGGCGCTGGTCGGTGGTATCGGCAACCCGCTCTATCCGCTGTATTTCTTCGCGCAGCCGGTGCTGGCGCTGGGCATCGGAATCGTCGGCGCGACGGTGCTGGCGCGCACCGTGCCAATGCTGGCGGCATGGCTCAATGCCGGGCGGCTACCGCCGCGCCAACTGCCGTGGCAACAGGCCCTCGTGGCACATCCCCCGCACCACGACCGCGACGACCGCCGCGCCGCATAGCCGGCGCGACAGCTTGCCGCTTGCTTTGCGCCGGCGGTGCGGTAACTTTCGCCGTCAGCGCAAAGCGCGACAACGGGGGGACCATCGCAGTCAATGACCGCACAACCGGGCTGGCACATCGATTTCGACACGACGACGGCGCGGCCGGCGCCTTACCGCGGGCTGGCGTTCGAAATGTTCCGCTGGGTCTGCCTCGCCTATCTCAAGCTGACCGGCTGGAAATGCTACGGCGACTGGCCGAACTACCCCAAGGCGGTAATGCTGGCAGCGCCGCACACGTCGAACTGGGACGCCGTCAACATGCTCGCGGTGGCGTTTTACTACCGCGTGCGGCTGCGCTGGATGGCCAAGCAAAGCCTGGTGCGTTGGCCGTTCGGCCCGCTGTTGCGCTGGGCCGGGTGCATCCCCATCGACCGCAGCAAGCACAACGACATGGTCAGCACGATGGTCGCAGCGTTCGCGGCAACTGACGCGATGATCCTGGCAATTGCGCCCGAAGGCACGCGCAGCCTCAACGCCGAATGGAAATCCGGCTTCTACCAGATCGCCCGGTTGGCCAAAGTGCCGATCGTGCTGACCGTCCCCGATTACCCGACGCGCACCTGCGTCGTCAGCGGCGCGCTGTTCCCGAGCGGCGACTATGCGCGCGACCTCGCCACGATGCAGCACCATTACCGCAACGCGCGCGGCAAGCATGTCGGACAATTCAGCGTTGGCGGGCAGACGGATCGCCCGGCATCACATTGACAAAATACGCCAAATCGGTTATAAGGACTGCAGCATCGTGAATGATGCCAGACGACACCGAAGCTACATTTTTCACGCAGACTGTAAACTTCGCAAAAGTCGAATCTTCGTTCAGACTGTAAACTTCGTGAACCCCGAATCTTCGTTCAGATTGTAAACTTCGCCGGGCGCGCGCAGGTGCAGCGCTGCCGCGCCGCTCCGCCTACATCCGTCGATCCAACAGCGCTGCCGTCGACTCCACCCGCAACGTCGCCGGCCCACTGGCGCTGACAAACACCGTCAGCCAACCGTCGTCGATGGTGAGGTCGGCGGCGTCCAGACTGTCAAGCGCGAGGTTGGTGCTGGTGCCGGCAGGCAGTGCGGCGGTCAGCGGCGCGATGCGGGCATTGGCGGCGGCGATGACGCCGGCGCGGCCGCCGGGCATGTCGAACACCGCGCGGCGGCGCAGTTGCTGAAGCACGACGGGTTGCAGCAACCAGCTTGCCGAGCGCGTCAGCATGCTCTGCGTCGCCACCGTGTAGCGCAGGTTGGTGAACGACAGCCGGGCGTTCGCCATGTCGAGCACCGGCGTGCCTTGCAGATAAAGTCGCCCGCTGACACCACCGAGCCAGCGGCCGGTCGCGGCATCGACATCGGCGGCGATGATGACCGCGCCGCCGCCGCCATTGAGCACAATGTTGCGGATGCTGACGGTGCGGTCGCCGAGCTTGAAGTCGGGGTCGCCGGCGACTGCGGCAAGGTCGGCGAGCTTGACCGCGACCGGCACCGCGACGCGGAAACGGCCGGGCGCGGCGACGGCTTCCCCCAGCGCCGGCAGCGGCACCGGCGTGACGGCGGGCGCGCTGCCGCCGAGCTGAACATCGGCGTTGACCCCGGCGACCAGCGACACGCTGACGAACTGCGCGTCGGCGGCGGGCGTCGAAATCGCGATACTATGCGGTTGCAGCGTGAGCCACGCCGGCGGCGCACCGCTGAGCTGGTGACTGCCGTTCAGTTGCGCCCAACCGGCGGCGGCGGCGCTGCGCAGGCGCTGGTCGCGGCGCAACTGCGAATCGAGCGCGGCGATGGCAGTGCGCAGGCTGGTGGCGATCACGGTTTCGGCCTGTTCGCGGAAACTGACGCGCAGCGGCAGCGCGAACAGCTGCGCCTCGGCCTTGTCGAACGCGACGGCGATTTCAAGGTTGGGCTCGACTGTCCAGTCGGGGCGCAGGCGCGGCGCGACGGTGCCGCTGATCGTGCCGCTGAAGCCTACCGTCTGCTCGAACGGCTGGCCGAGCACCGCCTGCATCCTGCCGAGCAGCCCGCGGCCTTCGCTGCCGGCGTTGATGCGGCCGGTCAGCGTCGCGCTGCTGTCGATGATCGGCGCGCTGAACGCCAGCTTGCCGTCAGGCGTCGGGGTCAGCGTGACGGGGCCGCGGTTGAGCTGCCATTTGGCGTGGGCGTCACCCAGCAACCCCGTCGGGTCGGCCATTTCGCCGGCAAAACTGCGCGGCACCTGCGCTTCGATGAGCGCCTGCAGCGCCGGCAGCGCCAAGGCAATCTGCAGGTTGATTTCGGATGTGGTGTCGCGGTGCGCAGGTGCGGTGCCGGCGGGCGGCCGCACGGCGATGTCGGGCAGGCGCTCGGTGGTGGCGCGGTTGACGCCCCAGGCAATACCGCCCAGCCCCAGTGCGATTACCGCTACCCAGGCCAGCCACCGCATCATCACACTCCCCCTAAACCGCCCAGTCCTTGCGGGCATAGCCTTGCGCATAGAGTAGCACAGTCAGGTCGCCGTGGTGCACCGCAGCTTGCGCGGCGGCCGCGGTGCGCGGCTTGGCATGATAGGCGATGCCCAGCCCCGCCGCCTCGATCATCGGAATGTCATTGGCGCCGTCGCCAACCGCGAGCGTCGCCGGCAGCGCCACGCCGGCGCCGCGCAGCTCGGCGAGCTTGGTGGCTGAATCGACCACCGGCCGCGCGACGGTCCCCATCAGCTTGCCGTCAGCGATTTCGAGGACGTTGGCGACGACGCGCGCAAAACCGATCTCGGCACCCACCGGCTCAGCAAAGGCCGTGAAGCCGCCCGACACAAGGATGGTCGCCGCCCCTGCCCCGCGCATCGTCTGCACCAGTGTTCGCGCGCCAGGCATCAGCCGGACGCGTTCGGCGCGGCACTGGTCGATGACTGCGGCATCGAGATCCTTGAGCAAGGCCACACGCGCATCGAGCGCGCCGACGAAATCGAGATCGCCGCGCATTGCGGCTTCAGTAATCGCCGCGATCTGCGGCTTGATGCCGGCATAGTCGGCGAGTTCGTCGATGCATTCGATGGTGATCATCGTCGAGTCCATGTCGGCGATGAGCAGCATCTTGCGGCGCGGCGCGAAGGTGCTCTGGACGATGACGTCGACCGCCGGCAGCGCCGCCTCCAGCACGTCGCGCGCCACCACCAGCTCGAGCCCGGTCAGCGGCAGGTCGGCGGCCAGCCCGTCATCGATCCACGTCCAGTGCTGCGGCGTCGCGCCGGCGGCGGCCAGGGCGTCGCTCGCCACGCGCAGATCGCCCGGCGACAGCGCGGGGCCAACCAGTGTAGCAAACAGCATGAGCGAATCCTCTAGGGCAAGGCTGGTGGTTATCGCGGGGCCGACGGCTTCGGGCAAGTCGGCGCATGCGCTGGCGCTGGCGAAAGCCGAGAACGGCGTCATCATCAACGCCGACGCCAGCCAGGTCTATGTCGATTTGCGCGTGCTGAGCGCGCGGCCTTCGCCCGACGAGGAAGCCCAGGCCCCGCACCGGCTCTACGGCGTCATCGACGGTGCGCAGGCGTGTTCGGCAGCCGCCTGGGCCGAGCTGGCAAAGGCCGAGGTCGCGGCGGCACATGCGGCGGGGCAGTTGCCAATCATCACTGGCGGCACCGGACTGTATATCCGCACGCTGCTCGACGGCATCGCGCCGGTCCCCGAAATCGACCCCGCAGTGCGCGGCGAAGTGCGCGCGCTGGGCGCTGAAGCGGCATGGGCGGCGCTGCAACGCGAAGATCCGGCAATGGCCAAACGCCTCAATCGCGCCGACCGGCAGCGCGTGGCGCGCGCGCTCGAAGTCATGCGCGCGACGCGACGCTCGCTGGCGGACTGGCAGCAGCAACTGGAGGGCGGCATCGGCGGCGATGTCGACCTCGACACCCGCGTCGTCACGCTACCGCGCGACCAACTCTACAAGCGCTGCGACGCGCGGCTGGTGGCGATGGTGGGCGAAGGCGCACTCGACGAAGTCGGGGCCCTGCTCGCCCGCAACCTCGCGCCTGACCTGCCGGTGATGAAGGCGCTCGGCGTGCGGGCATTCGCCGCGCAACTGGCAGGCCGCAGCGACGCCGCCACCGCGCTCGCCGACGCGCAACGCGAAACCCGCAACTTCGCCAAGCGCCAGACGACGTGGTTCGCCAACCAGACGCCGGGCTGGACGCGCGTCAACTGAAAGCAGCGCCGCGAATGCGGCAAAATGCCCACACGCTGAAATCGCCGTGCCATTGTCGGCGTTTCGCGATTGTGCAATGTTTAACCACGTTCAAAACAGGGGAGAACTATCATGAAATCACGTTCGATTGCCGTCGCACTTGCGGCCGCTCTACTTGCCAGTGCCGTTCCCGCCACTGCGCTGACGCCAAGCGCCTTTTACATCTTCGGCGACAGCTTCACCGACGCCGGCAACATTGCTGCCGCGACCGGCAACACCGTTCCCGACCCGGCGCTGGGCTATTGGCAGGGCCGCTTTGCCGATGGTCGCAACTGGGCCGATTACCTCAGCAACGCCGCTCTCGGCCATGTCACCACGGCATCGCTCAATGGCGGCACCAATTTCTCGTTCGGCGGCGCCCGTGCCGCGCAGGATGACCAGATTGCACCGGGTGTCGCGATCCCCGGTCTGGCGACGCAGTTCGGCATGTACGCAGCCGCATCGGGCGGCGCGGTCGATCCGAACGGGCTCTACGTCCTCAATTTCGGCAACAATGACGTGGGCGCCATCCTGTCCGGCGACACCGAAGGGCTGACCATCGCGCAATATCAGGCGGCCTATGTCGGCAACATGGTCGGCGCGGTGCAGCAGCTCAGCCTTGCCGGGGCGCAGAATATCCTCGTCGCCGGCGTTCCCAACCCGACCCAGCTCGAAGGCCAGATCCTGCAGGGCATGCTGCTCAGCTCGCTGTCGGCGGTGACGCCGACGCTGTCGGCCAACGTCCATGTCTATGACTATTTCAGCTTCTTCACGCGGCTGGCAACGGACCCGACGCAGTTCGGCCTGCCCGCCGACATCAACCTCATCACGCCTTGCCTCGCCGGCGAAATCCCCGGCCCGGGCATCGACTGCGCCGGCTATCTGAGCTTCGACGGCACACACGTCACCAGCGCCGTCCAGCGCGCCATCGCGCAGGATATCGCGCATCAGGTCGGCTTGCCCGCTGTCCCCGAACCGGCGAGCTGGGCGATGATGATTACGGGCTTTGGCCTTGTCGGCAGCGCGCTGCGTCGCCGCCGCGTGGTGGCCCATATCGCCTGATCCTCACACCGCTTGAATCGCCTACGGGCCGCGCGGCAGTCGCTGCGCGGCCCGTTTGCTGTGTGGCCTATCTCGCTGAAATCACAGTTAACTTCCGCACATGTGTAATGCTGCCATTACACATTCACGACCGGTTAACCACCGAAAGTGTTGTAGCAGCGCCATTGCCATAACTGGCACGACCCTTGCTTTGAAACGACTGAACCCGGTGTCGTTACTAGCCTTGCCGGGGTCGCTTAGCTTCTCTGTCTGCAAGGATGTAAAAATGCGTACCCATACTGCAATCGCTTTCGCACTCGTCGCCGCCGCTGCTGCCGCTGCGCCCGCCGTTGCTGTCACGAACGTCATCGTCAACGGCAGCTTCGAAGCCGGCCTGTCGGGCTGGACGCCCGTCAATGACGCGCTCGCCAGGCCGATCGCCGTGCTCGATTACAACTGCAACTGCGCCTATCCGAACGGCGCCTATGGCGAAGCCGTGATGATCGACACCTCGCTGTCGCTCAGCCCTGACACCGTCGGCGGCAAAGCCGCGTATTTCGTCGATGACCATGCCGTCAACCAGGGGCTGACGCAGTCGAACTGGTATGCCGCTGGCGTCTATCAGGTCGGCTTCAGCGCCTATCTGCCGCTTAACGGCTTCCGCAACCGCTATGACGCGACCTTTGCCGGGCAGATTGCCGGCACGACCATCGCGTCGTTCACCGCGTCGCAAGGCGTGGCGCAGAACTGGGTCAATTACAGCGGCAACGTCACCATCGCCAACGCCGGCTTCTACAACACCGGCTTCGTCTACAATTCGTTCGGCGGCCCGGCAAAGGATGTCGTCATCGACCGCGTCTATGCCGTGCAGACCGGTACCGTCCCCGAACCCGCCAGCTGGGCGATGCTGATTGCCGGCTTCGGGCTGGTCGGCGCGATGCTGCGCCGCCGCCGCGGCACCGTCGTCGCCGCCTGATCGGACCAAAAGCGCCGTTCGTGTCGCGCCAGCACACGGACGGCGCTATTTATTGCTGATAGCCGGCACTTCATAGCAATAAAATTACTTCAACCGAGGTTGACACGGCAACTTTGCGTCCGTATTGCGACGCTTCGCTGTTAGAAACACAACCCCGGAGCCGGCCATGGCCAGCCTTTCGTCCTCTGCCCCGCGCGACCTCACCGGCGCCGAGATCATCGTCCAGGCACTCACCGACCTCGGTGTCGAGGTGATCTTCGGTTATCCCGGCGGCGCGGTGCTGCCAATTTACGACGCGCTGTTCCACCAGACGCGCATCCGCCACATCCTCGTCCGCCACGAACAGGCGGCTATCCACGCCGCCGAAGGCTATGCGCGCAGCACTGGCAAGCCCGGCGTGGCGCTGGTCACCAGCGGCCCCGGCGCGACCAATGCGGTGACCGGCATCACCGATGCGATGTGCGACTCCATCCCGATCGTCGTGCTGACCGGCCAGGTGCCGACGCATCTGATCGGCACCGATGCGTTCCAGGAATGCGACACCGTCGGCATAACGCGCCATTGTTCAAAGCATAACTACCTCGTCAAGGACGTGACGCGGCTCGGTGACATCATCCATGAGGCATTCCACATTGCGACCGCCGGCCGCCCCGGGCCCGTCGTCGTCGACTTGCCCAAGGACATTCAGGTGGCGCGTGCGCGCTACGTCCGCCCCGGCAAGATCGAGCACAAGACCTACAAGCCGCAGATCAAGGGCGACCTGAAGGCAATCGAAGCCGCGTGCGAGATGATCGCCGCCGCCGAGCGCCCGATCCTCTACACCGGCGGCGGCATCATCAATTCCGGCCCCGGCGCGGCGCAGATGCTGCGCGAGCTGGCGAAGCTGACCGGGGCGCCGGTGACGTCGACGCTGATGGGCCTCGGCACCATCCCGCAGGATGACAAGCAGTTCCTCGGCATGCTGGGGATGCACGGGTCGTACGAAGCCAATATGGCGATGAACCAGTGCGACCTGATGGTCTGCCTCGGCGCGCGCTTCGATGACCGCGTCACCGGGCGCCTCGATGCATTTTCGCCGAATTCGAAGAAGATCCACGTCGATATTGACCGTTCGTCGATCAACAAGGTGGTGCGCGTCGACCTCGGCATCGTCGGCGATGTCGGCCATGTGCTCGAAGACATGCTCAAGGTCTGGAAGTCGCGCCGGCTGCGCACCCCCGACCTGGCGCAATGGTGGGCGAAAATCGCCGGCTGGCGCGCCCGCGACAGCTTCGGCTTCACGCAAGCCGGCAGCGAGATCATGCCGCAGCAGGCGATCAAGCGGCTGTATGAGATGACACGCAAATCGGCGCCGATCATCACCACCGAAGTCGGCCAGCACCAGATGTGGGCGGCGCAGCATTTCGGCTTCGATGCGCCGAACAAATGGCTGACCAGCGGTGGCCTCGGCACGATGGGCTACGGCCTTCCCGCCGCGATCGGCGCGCAGCTCGGCAACCCCAATGCGCTGGTTATCGACATCGCCGGCGAAGCATCGATCCAGATGAACATCCAGGAACTCGGCACCGCGACGCAGTACCGGCTGCCGGTCAAGATCTTCGTCGTCAACAACGAGTATATGGGGATGGTGCGCCAGTGGCAGGAGCTCAACCACGGCTCGCGCTATGCGGAAAGCTATTCGGATTCGCTGCCTGACTTCGTCAAGCTGGCTGAGGCCTATGGCTGGACCGGCATCCGCATCGAAGACGCCGCCGACCTCGACGCCGGCATCGCCGCGATGATCGCGACGCCCGGCCCGGTGCTCGTCGATTGCCGCGTGGCGAAGCTGGCGAACTGCTTCCCGATGATCGCTTCGGGCGCAGCGCACACCGACATGATGCTCGGGCCGGACGACAAGACAAGTGCAAAGGACGAAGATGCTCAGGCGTTGGTCTAATCTTCCCTCACCCCTTGCGGGAGAGGGCGACTCGCGGCACGCGAGCGGGGTGAGGGGTATGCTGCGGCGGGCGTGGGGAACCCCTCACCCCGGCGCGCTGACGCGCGTCTCGCCCTCTCCCGCAAGGGGAGAGGGGAAGTGAAGATTCCTCCCTCCGAACGTCATACGCTGTCGATCCTCGTCGATAACGAAGCCGGGGTGCTGGCGCGCATCGTCGGGCTGTTTTCGGCGCGCGGCTACAACATCGACAGCCTGACGGTCGCCGATGTGTCGGGCGACCATGCCGTCAGCCGCATCACGGTGGTGACCAGCGGGCCGCCGGCGGTCATCGAACAGATCATGGCGCAGCTCGACCGGCTGGTGCCGGTGCACCGCGTGCTCGATTTGACGGCACTCGGGCCGCACGTCGAACGCGAAATGGCGCTGGTCAAGGTGGCGGGCGTCGGCGACAAGCGCGTCGAGGCACTGCGGCTCGCCGACATTTTTCGCGCGCGGCCTGTCGACACAACGACACAAAGCTTTGTCTTCGAAATCAGCGGCTCGACTGAGAAGGTCAACCAGTTCGTCGAGCTGATGCGCGAAGTCGGACTCGTCGAAGTTGCCCGCACCGGTGTTGTTGCAATTGCCCGCGGCAAGGAAGCCGTCTAACCCCCACCCCGTCATCCCGACGAAAGCCGGGACCCGGTCGGTGACGCAGGCACCCGCTTGAACGACTGGGTCCCGGCTTTCGCCGGGGTGGCGAAACGCAAAGAGAGAGATGAAAATGCGCGTTTATTATGATGCCGATGCCGACATCGGCCTGATCAAGACCAAGAAGATCGCCATCATCGGCTATGG
>Ga0075163_10011594_pt1 | contig 11484 bp, 12 predicted proteins | sample JI1023141ADNA_FD_71478 | JGI IMG/M metagenome (GOLD analysis project Ga0075163, IMG submission 71478) | Wastewater effluent complex algal communities from Wisconsin, to seasonally profile nutrient transformation and Carbon sequestration -... | ecosystem: Engineered > WWTP > Effluent > Algae... | reverse complement strand
GATCTTGCGGCGCCGCACCACGAAGCCTATCGCCGCGATGCCGACCAACCACATCGCATAGGCCTCCGGCTCGGGGATCGGCGAGGTCTGGATCCAGCTCTGAAGCCCGTCGGAGGTATCGAAGCGAATGTCTTGCGCAGGCAACGCAACCTGCCAGGGCTGCGTCTCGGCCGACAAGGCTTCAAAGCTGTCTCCAGCCTCCCTGACGGCCTGGGCCGATGCGGCCTGGGCGATCAAGGTGAGCGCCGCCACCGACACCGCCTTGACCAGGTGGCGAGCGATGCCCGTGCTGCGGGCCGTTGAGAGGGAAACAGGGGTGAGATGGGTGTGCATGGTGGCCTTTCGTTGGATACCTCGTTTTTAGCGTCTGCGCACGGCGGGGTCGGTGCGCCAGCGCACGCAATGCAGGCCGATGCAAGGGCGCAACAGTCGAACAGATGTCACAGCCAGTAAGCCCAGAGCCCGCCAAACCATTCCTTCAGCCGCGGGGCCAGCCCTCGTTGGCTCCACGCATTCGGTTCCACCTCGTCAGAGGCCGCCAGATCGCGGTCGAACATGGCCTGAACCTGGGCACCGAATTCGCCTCCCAGCACCACTGCATCGAGCTCGTGGTTGTGCAGGACGCTGCGCCAGTCGAGGTTGGTCGACCCCACGGTGGCCCAGACGCCGTCGACCAAAGCGGTCTTGGCATGCAGGATCACGCCGCGCCGCTCGAAGATGCGCACCCCGGCTCCCAGCAGGCGCTCGTAGTGGCCTTGGCCGGCGTGCAACACCAGCCACGAGTCCGTCTGCCCCGGCAGGATCAGGCGCACCGCCACGCCCCGCCGGGCGGCCGCCTCCAGGGCGTCCAGCAGGCGGGGCTCGGGTGCGAAATAGGCGTTGGTGATCTGGATGCTGGTCTCGGCGTTGTCGATGGCCGACAGCAAGGTGGCGTGGATCAGGCTGTAAGGCTCCTCCGGCGAGCTGCCGATGGCCCGAACCACCAGCCGGCCGGCGGGCTCGGGGGGCGGGAACCAGGCCCGTTCGGCAAGCGCCGGCCCCTGCTGCGAGGCCCAGGCGGCGAGGAACAGCTTCTGCAGTTCCCCGACCACGGGGCCACGCAGGCGCAGGTCGGTGTCGCGCCATGTCGGCCCGTTGGCGGCGTCGCGGCGGGTGCCGGTCTTGAAGGAGCCGCTCGAGTACACGCTGCTGATGTTGATGCCGCCCAGGAAAGCGATCCGGCCGTCGACCACCAACAGCTTGCGGTGGTCACGCTGGTTCAGCTCCCATTCCTTGCGCGTGGCCAGGGGGTTGAGCGGGTTGAATTCGAGAACCTGCACACCATGGGCCGCGAGGTTCTCGAAGAAGGCGGCCGGTGTGTTGAAGGTGCCGGCGCTGTCGCGCAGCACAGCGACCTGCACGCCCTCGCGTTGCTTGTCGATCAGGGCCCGGGCAAAGCGCTGGCCGACCTCGTCGTCGTCCAGGATGTAGGTCTCCAGGTGGATGTGGTCGCGCGCCGACTGGATGGCCTCGAACATCGCCCGGTAGGTGGCCGGGCCGTCTTGCAGCAGCAGCACCTCGTTGCCGGTGGTCAGCGGGCTACCGACCAGCGCCTCCTCGATCGCCAGGTGCCGATCCAGGGCGTTGGCGTCCGGGCGCCGCCCGCGCAGGCTGGCCACCACGGCCTGGCTCTGGGCCAAGCTCAAGGGGCCGCGCGCGCCTTCGATTCGGACGGCCTGCCCAAACGGGCGGGCCAGGTCGGGTACCAGGCTCGGGATGCCGGCGCAACTGGCCATCAACGCGCAGGCGGCCAGGCAGAAGCCCAGCGCCTTGGTCAGCGCCCAGCCCGCAGCCCGGCGCGCCGGCACGCTCAGATCCGTCCGAGGACCAGCAGAACGATGACGATCAGCAGCAGAAGCCCGACGCCACCGCTCGGGCCGTAGCCCCAGGACGAACTGTGTGGCCAGGTCGGCATCGCGCCGACCAGCATCAGGACGAGAACGATCAGCAGGATCATGCCCAGGCTCATGGTGTGCTCCTTTGGTTGGCGGTGCGGGTCAATTGCTTGCGGCCGAGGCCGCAGGCGGCACGACGATCACCGTGGTGCCTTCACCTGGTTGGCCGGTGGATCCCGTGGCGCCAGTGGCACCTGTGGGGCCGGGAACGGCCACTGGCACGACGACCGGGGCGTTTCGTTCGCAGGCCGCGAGGCCGGCCGTGCCGAGCATGGCAAGCAGGAGAAGGGTGGTTTTCATGGGGGTCCTTCGTGGCGGTAGAGGGTGGGGTTGATCACTGCGGCGTGGGGTGGTTGCCCTGCTTGTCGTACTTGTTGGGAACGCCATCGCCGTCGCGGTCCTTGTCCATGCGGTTCGGGATGCCGTCGCGGTCGCGGTCATTGCGGCCCCAGCCGCCGCGGTCGAAATGCCATTTGCCGTCACGCTGCACCCAGCGCGGCTCCCAGTAGGCGTAGCCGGCCCGGGCGGGCATCCAGCTGCCGTTCATCCAGACATGCTTGCCACCGTTCCAGTTCCAGTAGCCTGGGGCCCAGACGAAGCCTGCGCGAGGTGCCGGCGCGGCCACCACCAGCGGCGCGGGCGGTGCGAGGTCGATCGACACGCCCCAGCGTACGGCGGCCTGGGCGGGCAGGGTGGTCGACGCGGCGGTGATCGCGGCACTCAAGATCAAGGTTCTGAACATGGCGGGCTCCTGTGGTGGCATGGTTTCAACTGCCATGCTGGGCCCGTTCTGGCTGCGCGTCGGTGCGCTGGCGAACACGCCGCCGCGTCAGCAGGTGGCGATGTAAAGGTCGGCCTGGGCGGCCAGCACGACCTCCGGGAAGGAGATTTCCAGAAGATCGACCGGGCGTCGGCCCTGCAACCAGGCATTCGGTTCCACGAACCAGACGACGAGTTCCCAGCCGTCGAACGCCTTGCCCAGGTCCGCCAGCACCCAGCGAACTTCGGGCCGCACCGTCAGCTTGTGCAGATCGAACTGGAACATCGGCAGCCAGAAGGTGTTGTTCCAGGAGAAACTGAACAACTCGCCGGCCACGATGGCACGGTTCAGGCTCAGGAAGTCCCCCTGGCCCTTCTGGTTGGCCCACGCAGCGATCTCGTCGCCCCGGGCGATGCCGCCCGTCGAGCGGTAGGCAGCCCGCAGCGCGACGAAGGCACCGTCGCTCAGGGGCTGCGCGAAGCTGTCGTGACCCGCAGCAGGAATCTGCCCGAATCGCGGGCTGCGTTCAGCGACGCTGGCACTGTGCATGGTCATGGTCATGTCGGTTCTCCTGGGCACAGCATCGCAGGCCGCCTGCATGGGGTCGGTGCGTTTCCGCACTCAGCGGGCCGTTGGCGCACCAGGCGTGCTCTGTCTGCCAGCGAACAGACACGCCGGGCCTTCACGGCGAGCATGTGGTCCCCCATTCGGCACCGGAGACCACCATCGCCACCTACCGCATTGCCACCTTGGTCGGCAGCCTGCGCGCCGATTCGCTGAACCGGCGCCTGGCCCATGCCATCGGGCGAATCGCGCCGGCCGACCTGGCCTTCGAACTGTTGGAGATCGGCGACCTCCCGCTCTACAACCAGGACGACGATGGCAACCAGGCGGCGCCAGTCCAGCGCCTGAAGGCGCGGCTGGCCGCGTCCCAGGGGGTGCTGTTCGTGACGCCCGAATACAACCGATCGATGCCCGGCGTGCTGAAGAACGCCATCGACCATGCGTCCCGGCCCTATGGGCAGAGCGCCTGGGCGGGCAAGCCGGCGGCCGTCGTCGGCGTGTCGCCCGGCGCCATCGGCACGGCGCTCGCGCAGCAACATCTGCGCAGCGTGCTGGCCTATCTCGACATGCCCACCCTGGGCCAGCCAGAAACCTTCATCCAGGCCAAGGACGAGTTGTTCGATGTCGACGGCCACTTTGGCGCTGCCTCCGCCAAGTTCATGCAGGCCTGGATGGATGCTTACACGGCCTGGGTCAAGCAACATGCTGCCTGACGCGAATCTGGCGTGGAGTCCCGCCTGATGGGTGTGGCACGGATGTCGCACCACCCGACGCGGCGTGTGCCGGCCAGCTCGCTGCGGCGGCATGCCGAACACCACCGCACCGACCGCATCGGCTGGCTGCGCGCTGCGGTGCTGGGTGCCAACGACGGCATCGTCTCGACCGCCAGCCTCTTGGTGGGCGTGGCGGCCGCCAGCGCGAACTCAAGCACCCTGCTGGTCACCGGTGTGGCCGGCCTGGTGGCCGGGGCCATGTCGATGGCAGCTGGCGAGTATGTGTCGGTCCACTCGCAAGCCGATACCGAGGCGGCCGACCTGGCGCGTGAGCGCGCCGAGCTCGACGCCGACCCGGCCTCCGAGACCCGCGAACTGACGGCCATTTACGTGGCACGCGGGCTCGACGCGGATCTGGCCGGCCAGGTGGCGGTGCAGTTGATGCACCACGACGCGCTGGGCGCCCACGCGCGCGATGAACTCGGCATCATCCCGACCTTGAGCGCGCGGCCGCTGCAGGCAGCCATGGCCTCGGCCGGGACCTTCGCCGCCGGCGCTGTGCTGCCGTTGGCGGTGGCGGCGCTGGCACCCGCGCAGGGTTTGGCGGGCTCGATCGCAGCGGCCTCGCTGGCCTGCCTCTTGGCCCTCGGCGCGCTGGCGGCCCGCGTGGGCGGTGCGCCGGCTTGGCGTGGCGCAGCGCGGGTGGGCTTCTGGGGAGCCCTGGCGATGGCCATCACCTGGGCCGTCGGCAGCCTGGTGGGCGCCGCGATCTGAATCGGAGGCTGTGCCCAGGCCCCGCGGCCTGACGCTCAGGGCATCTGCTCAGAGTAGTTCAGCCTGTCTGTGGCGTAGCAACTGCAGGCAGCCGCCTCCAGCCCGGGCCGGTCCAGCACGGTCAATTCGCCCCGGTGGTAGGCAATCAGCCCGCCACGCTGCAGGTCACCGGCTGCCACCGTGATGCCGACCCGCCTCACGCCCAGCATGTAGGCGAGGAACTCGTGGGTCACGTGGAAGGTGTCGGCATGCGCGCGATCCTGGCTCATCAGCAGCCACCGCGCCAACCTCTGGCCAATCAGGTGGAAGCGCAGGCAGGCCGCGCTCGAGGTGAGTTGGGCCATCAGCACATAGACGTATCGGTTCAGCGCATGCCGCAGGGCTGCGCTGTGGGCCAGTTCGCGCTTGAATGGCCCCGCCGCGATGCGCCAGGCACTGCCAGGGCCCTGTACCAGCGCACGCAGTGGCATCTTCGGCACCCCCAGCACCAAGGGGGCCCCCAGCATGCCTTCGCGGCCCACCATGCCGACCTCCAGGCCGGGGTGGCCATCGATCTTCGTCACCAGCGAGATGAAGCCGTCGACGGGAAAATAGGCATGCCGAAGCGGCTGGCCCCGCTCGCAAAGCACCTCGGCGAGCACCAGATCGACCGGGTTGCACTGGGCCAGCAGACGTTCGCGGTCCTTGCGGGGCAGAGATTGGATCAACTGGTTGTCGGCGGTGGGCACGGGCGCCTTGTGGCAGGGTGGGGGCCCGAGTCTGCGCAGGTCCTGCGCCGCATCACTGTCTGCCACCGCACTTAAGGGTGGGTAACGCGTGCCGTGCGGGTGTCACATGGCCCGGCGGGCCGGCAGCAGGCGGTCGTATTCCGCCTTCACCACTGCATAACACTCGCAGGTGCGCTCCTCGAGCCCCGGCCTGTCCAGCACGGTGATGTGGCCGCGTGCATAGCGGATCAGGCCGTTCTTCTGCAGCTTCAGCGCGGCCTCGGTCACGCCCTCGCGGCGCACACCCAGCATGTTGGCGATCAGTTCCTGCGTCATCACCAGGTCGTTGCCTTGCAGGCGGTCCAGGCTCAGAAGCAACCAGCGGCAGAGCTGCTGGTCCAGCGTATGGTGGCGGTTGCACACGGCCGTCTGGGCCATCTGGGTGATCAGTGCCTGGGTGTAGCGCAGCAGCAGGTGCATCACCGGTCCGGCGCGATCGAACTCCGCTTTCATCGCGGCCGCGTTCAAGCGGAAGCCCCTGCCGGCACTTTGCACCACCGCGCGGCTGGGCGTGGATCCGCCGCCCATGAACAGGGCCACGCCGACCAGACCTTCGTTGCCGACCACGGCGATCTCCGCCGAGGCGCCGTCTTCCATCACGTACAGCAGCGAGACGATGGCGGTGGTGGGGAAGTAGACGTGGGCCAGCGTGCGCCCCGACTCATAGATGACCTGGCCGAGCTCGAGCTTCACCTCCTCGAGCTGGGGGTGCCAGCGCGCCCATTCAGCCTCCGGGAGGGCGGAGAGCAAGTGGTTCTGAAGGGGGTCGGTGGGCAGGGGCATCGATCAGCGGCGTTGATGCCGGGAGGTGCGCAAAAGCGCGGTAGAGGCGGTGGTGAGGCTAGGAGCTCACTGTAGGTGATTCAGCGTACTCCTTATGTGCGTTGTCGAACAGAGACGACGGGTCGTTTCCGATAGGTTCAGCCTGAAGCCGGCTCGCCGTATCAGCCCCGGTGCGGGCGCCGCTTGCCGCAAGGAGATGCATGGGCCTGCTTTCGATGGAACACGGCAAGTGGGCCTACCGCGCAGATTTCGCGCTGTACGGCGCTGCGGTGCTCGTGCTCGGAGCCTTCCTCGGCTTCGGGTTCCCGCAGGAGAGCGGCAGCGCGATCGTCGGTTACACGCTGGCGGGGGCCGGCCTGTGGAGTGCGCTCGAATACCTTCTGCACCGGTTCGTGTTGCACGGACTGCCGCCCTTCCGCGCCTGGCATGCCGAACACCACGCGCGGCCGACTGCGCTGATCTGCGCCCCCACCCTGCTCAGCGGCACGCTGATCGCCAGCTTGGTGTTCCTGCCCGCCTGGGCGGCAGGGGGCCTGTGGCGGGCCTGTGCGGTCACCCTGGGCGTGCTGGCGGGCTACCTGGCTTACGCAATGACCCACCACGCCATGCACCACGGACGCACCCTCGCGCCCTGGGTGCGCCAGCGCCGGCGCTGGCATGCGCGGCACCACCACGCAGCGGTGCCCGCTTGCTACGGCGTGACCAGCGCGTTCTGGGACCACGTTTTCGGCACCGCAGTCGTCACACGACAGCGTTGACCGCCCGGCGTCCCACGCCCGACGGTCTGCCACCGCACAGACCCGGGCGCCACATCGGCCTACAACCCGTCTGGAGCGGCGAGCCCGCGTCATGCAAACAAGGACATCACATGAACACCACCACCACACGCCGCACCCTGCGCCTTCTCGGCCTGGCCGGGCTCAGCGCCATGGCCCTCACGCCCGCGTCTGCCCAGGACAGCTACCCCTATGTCGGCCTGTCGCTGGGCCGCACCACCGCCCGCATCGACGAGGGCCGCATCACCAGCAGCCTGATCGGGCCGGGCCTGGGCATCTCGTCGCTGCAGCGTGACGATACCGGTCTGGGCTATAAGCTGTTCGGCGGGTACCAGATGAACCGCAACTTCGCGTTGGAGGCCGGTTACTTCAACCTCGGCAAGACCAGCTTCCAGGCCAGCACGCTGCCGCTCGGCACGCTTGATGGGGAACTGAAGTTCGAAGGCATCAACCTGGATCTGGTCGGCACGGTGGGCTTCACCGAGCGCCTGTCCGGCATTGGCCGGGTCGGCGCCCAATACGCCCGGACGCGCGACAGTTTCAGCGGCACCGGCGCCGTGCTGGTGACCAACCCGAATCCCGGCAAGAACGAGACCAACCTGAAGTACGGCCTGGGCCTGCAATACGCCTTCAGCCCCTCTTTCATGGTCCGCGCCGAGGCCGAGAACTACCGCGTTAACGACGCGGTGGGGCGACACGGCGACGTGGCGATGTACTCGGTCGGCCTGGTGTTCCCGTTCGGCCGTGCCCCCGAGCCGCGCGCCATGGCACCGGCACCCTATGTGGCGATGGCCCCGGCCCCGACGCCGCCCCCGCCCCCGGCGGTGATGCCCGCACCGCCCCCACCGCCGGTGGTGGTCGCACCGCCCGTCCGCCGGCGCGTGAGTTTCGAGGCCGAATCGCTGTTCGGCTTCGACAAGAGTGCCCTGCAACCGGCCGGCAAGGCCGCGCTCGATGGCTTCGCACGCGAACTGCAGGGCACGCAGTTCGACGTCGTCAGCGTCGAGGGCCACACCGACCGCCTGGGATCCACCGCCTACAACCAGGACCTGTCGCAGCAGCGTGCCGAGGCGGTCAAGGCCTACCTGGTCAGCGATGGCAAGGTCGATGCCGCCAAGGTCTCTGCAGTCGGCTTGGGTGAGGGCTCGCCGATGACTCAATTGGACGCCTGCAAGGGCAACACGCCCAGCGCCAAGCTGATCGCCTGCCTGCAGCCGGATCGGCGCGTCGAGATCGAAGTCGTCGGCACCCGCTGACCGTTGAAATCCGCTGTCATGTTCGTTTGGGGAGCGCCTGATGATGACCAAGCCTGCGACGGGGCCCTCGTGGAACACGTCTTCCTTCGGTGATGCCACCGACACATCACCGCTCGAGTTGAACGAACTGGGCGATCACCTCAACCACTGCCGCGGCCTGCACGGCCGCCTGTTCGCCTTGCAATGTGGCGCAGAGGCGGCGAAGGGCTTCGTGGCGGCGCGCCTGATCACCACCACGTTCGTGGTGGTGACGCTGGCGGGCGCCGTTCTGTGGTGGGTGTGAAGCTGGGCTGGCGGGGCCTCCTGCCCGAGGCACCGTCGGCCCTGCTGGAGATTCTCGATGACGACCAGGGCGCCTTGGAGCCGCCGATCCGCTCCGAGATCTTCGGCCCGCAGCGTTTCGCCGAGCACGGCCGCAGCCTGGCTGCGACGCACGCCGCCGCGCGGGCGCCGTGGCGGGCCGGAACCTTCTTCCCGCGGCTGCGCAGCAACATCCGCACGCTGCGGGTGGCGCACCACTACATCGGTACCCATGCGGCCACCGGCTACGACGTGAGCCCGGCAGCCGAGTGGCTGCTCGACAACTTCCACCTCATCGAGGCGCAACTCAAGGAGATCCACGAGGGCCTGCCGCGCAGCTACTTCCGCACGCTGCCGGTGCTGCAGGGCGAGCCGCTGGCGGGCCTGCCGCGCGTCTATGGCGTGGCCTGGGCCTTCGTGGCGCACACCGACGGCGCTTTCGAAGAGGACCTGCTGGTGCAGTTCCTTTGCGCTTACGTGTCGGTGCGCGAACTCAACCTCAGCGAGATGTGGGCCCTGCCCACCACGCTGCGGGTGGTGTTGATCGAGAACCTGCGCCGCCTGGCCGAGAGGGTGGCGGTGCACAAGGCGGCCCGCGAGGTGGCCAACCTGTGCTGTGACCGGTTGCACGCCTGGAGCCTGCCGATGCTCGACGAGGTGCTGTTCCGGCTTCGGCGGCGAGGCGCAGGCGCCGAGTTCCTGGCCCAGGTGGCGCAGCGCCTGCAGGACGGCGTCACCGAGCCCGAGCCCGCCCTGGCTGCCTGGTTGGCCACAGCGCTGCCGGACCCGGCGGCTGCCCGCACTCAGCACAGCGCCAACCAGACGGCCGACAACCTCAGCGTCAGCAATGCCGTGACTTCGCTGCGCGCCATCGGCGACGCCGATTGGCCCGACATCGTCGCCCGCACCAGCACGCTGATGCGTCTGATGCTCACCGCGCCGGTGTTCGAGGCCGAGCAGGCTGGCACAAGAGACCAGACCCTGCACGGCATCGAGCGCCTGGCCTTGCGCAGCGGCCGCAGCGAGCGCGAGGTCGGGCAGGCCCTGCTGGACCTGATGCATGCCTCCGGAGAAACCGGCAGCTCGCACGCCGTGGCCAGCCACTGGTTGCAGGGCGCGGGCAGGCCGGCGTTGGCGCATGCGCTCGGGCTCGACGACCGGGCGGCCTGGGTGGCAGCGGGCTGGGCCCGGCGCCTGGCCTGGCCCGCCTATGCCGGCGCGGTGTGGCTGGGCAGTGTGGGCGGCGTGGCCTGGCTGATGCGCTCGCATGCCGCCGGGCTGGCCGGCGGCGGTGATGCCGCCATGCTGCTCGCGGTGGGGGCGCTGTTGATGCTGTTCCCGCTGTCGGAGACCGTGGTCGCGGTGATCAACCGGCTGATCAGCGAGTCGGCGCGGCCGTTGCATCGGCCGCGCCTCGCGCTGGCCGGAGGCATCCCGCCCGAACACCGGGTGTTGGTGGTCGTCCCGGCCCTGCTCACCGATGCCGCGGCGATCGCGATGCTCGCGCGCCGACTGCTGCTCCACCACCTCGCCAACCCGGAACCACATGCTCAGTTCGCGCTGCTCAGCGACGGCATCGATGCCGACACCGAGGTGTTGCCAGGCGATGCCGACCTGCTGGCAAGCACCGTCGAGCAGATCCGGCTGCTGAACGCCAGCCACCCGCCGACGGACGGCTCGCCGCCGCGCTTCATCCTGCTGCACCGCGAGCGCAGTTTCAGCGAGAGCGAACAGTGCTGGATCGGGTGGGAGCGAAAGCGCGGCAAGCTCGAGTTGCTGGTGGCCGCGCTGGCCAGTGGCGATGCGTCGGCCTTCCTGGATCTCGGCGAAGCGTCGCGCATCGTGCCCGGCACGCCCTACATCGTCACCCTCGACAGCGACACACAGCTTCCGCCCGGCCGGCTGAGGGATTTGGTGGGCGTGGCCGCGCACCCGCACAACCAGCCGCGCCTGAGCGCAGACGGCCGCCGTGTGGTGGGAGGCTACGGCATCCTGCAGCCACGCATCGTCACGCCACTGCCTGCGCGTGGCGAGGTCACCGGCTTCCACTGGCTCTTCTCGGGCCAATGCGGTATCGACCCCTACAGCGCGGCCACCTCGGAGATCTACCAGGACGTCTTCGGCGAGGGCAGCTTCACCGGCAAGGGCCTGCTGAACGTGCGTGCGGTGAACGCGGTGCTCGGTGGCCGCCTGCCCGAGGGCCGGGTGCTGAGCCACGATCTGCTGGAGGGCTCGCTCGCGCGCTGCGCGGCGGTGACCGACATCACGGTGATCGAGGAGGCGCCCGTCCATGCCGACGTGGCGGCCTCGCGGGTGCACCGCTGGACACGCGGCGACTGGCAGTTGCTGCCGTTCCTGTTCCAACTGCGGCGCTTTCCGATGAAGGGTGTCAACCGCTGGAAGTTGGCCGACAACCTGCGCCGATCGCTGGTTGCGCCGATGTCGCTCGGGCTGCTGCTGCTGGCGCTCGGCGGCGCGGTGGTATCACCGGCGACCGCACTGTGGCTGGTGCTGGCGGCTTACACCGCCGGGCCGCTGATGGGCGCCCTGGCGGGCTTCTGGCCGCACCGCACCGATGTGGCGAAGCGGCACTTCTTCGCCCACGCTGCCACCGACCTCACGCGCGCCTTGTGCGGCGGTGCCTGGCACTTGGCCCTGCTGCTGCAACAAGCCCTGGCGGCGCTGGACGCCATCGCCCGCGCGCTCTGGCGGCTGGCCATCAGCCGCCGCCACCTGCTGCAGTGGACCACCGCCTCGGCCGCACAGGCCGCGATGCGGCCCGGCCTGGGGGCTTCGCTGCGCCGGCATGCGATGGTGCCTCTTGTGGCGTTGGGGCTGCTGAATGTGCTGCTGCTGG
>Ga0075163_10011593_pt1 | contig 11486 bp, 13 predicted proteins | sample JI1023141ADNA_FD_71478 | JGI IMG/M metagenome (GOLD analysis project Ga0075163, IMG submission 71478) | Wastewater effluent complex algal communities from Wisconsin, to seasonally profile nutrient transformation and Carbon sequestration -... | ecosystem: Engineered > WWTP > Effluent > Algae... | reverse complement strand
TTTATTGATTTGATGCGATAGAGCTTTTTGCCCACGAGCAGCGAATTGTTCTCTTGCAGCGTCATGCTGAACGCAGGGTCGTCGCAGACAAAATAGCCCTGCGTCGCATCGACTTCGAGCGAGCAATTTCAGGCACTTTTTTTTGATTATTGTTGCCGCGCTGATGCGATCGGAATGCAAATCGTCTGAAATGCGCACGACCTTCGGCATCGACCGCCTGCTGGATGACCCGGGCAAATACCTCAACGGCAAACGTTTCGCACTGCTCGTGAACCAGAGTTCGGTCGCAGCAGACGGCCGTTATCTCTTTGAAGCGCTGCTCGCAAAGGGCTTTAAACCCGAAAAGATATTTGCCCCCGAACACGGTATGTTCGGTACCGAACAAGACCAGATTACCGTTGCGCACGAAACCGACGGCTTCACGGGCCTCAAAGCCGTCAGCCTCTATGGCCAAACCAAAGAAGAGCTAAAACCCCGCGCGAGCGACCTCGAGGGCCTCGACGCACTCGTCGTCGACATACAAGATATCGGCTGCCGATATTATACCTATGCTTACACGATGGCGTTCTGCATCGAAGCCTGCGCTGCCCGCGGCATCGAAGTTATCGTCTGCGACCGGCCGAACCCGCTCGGCGGCGTGGTCGTCGAAGGTGGCATCGTGCACAAAGGCTGCGAGTCATTCGTCGGCGCTTACCCACTTGCGGTACGCCATGGGCTCACGATCGGAGAGATCGCAATGCTGCTCAACACTACAGAAAAATGGAATGCGAAGGTGGATGTCATACGTCTTGAAGGTTGGCACCGTAGTTGGCTGTATCCACAGACCGCAGGTCTGTGGATACAGCCTTCCCCAAACATGCCAACCATCGATACGGTGGTTGTCTACCCCGGCACGTGCCTGTTTGAAGCGACCAATGTTTCAGAAGGCCGGGGAACAACCCGCCCGTTCGAGATTGTCGGCGCCCTGTTTATCGATCCTAAAAAATATGCTGAAAGGCTCAACGCACTGCACCTGCCGGGTGTGTACTTTCGCCCGCTTTACTTCAAGCCGACGTTTCATAAGTTCAAAGACGAGGCCTGCGGTGGCGTGTTTGTGCAAGTGACTGACGCCGAAACCTTTGAGTCGTTCTATACTGGCCTTGCGATGGTGAAGGCGGTGCGCGATCTTTGGCCAAATGCTTTCGACTGGCGGCGCGAGCCCTATGAATATGTCGCCGATGTGCTCGCGATTGATCTGCTCAGTGGGTCAGAAAAGTTTAGACTGAACGTCGAAAACGGTGGGTCACTCGAAGACTATCGCAACGCGTACATTGCCGAAGAAAGAACCTTTCGCCGCATGGCTGCAGATTTTTATTTATACTGAAGTTGATGCGGTCGCAGTAGTCGCTTATCACCCTGTGCCACGAATTTGAGGTGCCCAAATGAAAGCAGCCTACCGCGAACACTATGGCGACGCACTCACCGTGCGCGAAGTCGCTGAGCCTGTCGCCCGCCCTAATGAAATTCTAATTAAGGTTCACGCCACAACCGTGAACCGCACCGACTGCGCGGTCATGACGGGCAAACCCTTCATCATGCGGTTCTTCACCGGGCTCATGAAACCCACGTCGCCAATACCGGGCACCGACTTTGCCGGCGAAGTTGTCGCGGTGGGCGACAAAGTTTCCCTCTTTAAGAAGGGCCAGCGCGTGTTTGGTTTTAACGACCAGGGCCTTGCCTCTCAGGCCGAATATGTCGCAGTAAGCGAGACGCAGGCAATCGCCGAGATTCCGCAGAACGTGAGCTATCCTCAAGCGGCGGCAAGCCTCGAAGCTGCGCACTATGCGTTTAACTTTTTGAACAAGATGAAGCTCACCGCCGGCCAGCAGGTTTTGGTCAATGGCGCGACCGGCGGCATCGGTTCGGCTATGGTGCAATTCTTGCGGCACGCAGGCGTGCGCGTGACGGCGACAGCAAACACAAAGAACCTCACACTCGTGCAGAAGCTTGGCGCAGAAAAGATCATCAATTTTGAAAATGAGGATTTCACCCGAATCGAAGACCGGTTCGACTGCGTGTTCGACGCCGTGGGTAAAAGCACATTCGGCAAATGCCGGCACCTACTGAAACCGAAGGGAGTCTATATCTCATCAGAGCTCGGGCCCTGGTTGCAGAACCCTTTGCTCGCGCTGATCACTCCGCTTCTGCCCGGCAAGACCGTCAAGTTTCCGTTGCCAATCGATATCAAGCGGAGCATGAAGTATATTTCAGAACTGCTCGTCTTGGGTGCGTTCAAACCGGTGATCGATCGCACTTACCCTCTTGAACAGATTGGCGAGGCGTATGTTTATGTTGCTTCGGGTGTGAAGACGGGTAATGTGGTGGTTGAAATGTAGCAGATTCGCTTTTCTTAGGGCGTGACTTCACCAAGAGTGTTGTTTTGTTCTTTGAAAACTCACTTTACACGTGCAATCTTCGGGTTTCGGTAGGCTTCGGTGGGCCTAGAATCTATTGATCGAGTAGAAGCGGAGGGACAGAATGAACCGTAGCATCATGTGTATCATGGTAATGTGCGTAATGGCAGGCCCTTCCCTGTCGGCCGCTGCTGAATTTGCACCGAAGCAGATCGTCTATTCAACGGTCAATGCCCTGAGAATTCGGACAACGCCTTCTCTCGAAGGCAAGGCCATCGGATCTCTCATCAAAGGCGATAGCCTGCGCGTTATCAGGGTCACCGGAAATGCCATCACTATAGACAAGACAACAGGACGCTGGGTAGAATTTGATTTCGAGGGCAAGAAGGGCTATGCGTTTGCGGGTTTTCTTTCGGCTGACATGCCCCTCGTCGCGCATACTGAATCGGAGTGGAAAAAGATCACCGCAAAGAATGCGAAACATAAAGCGCAGATGATAAAAGAAATGGAAGATTGGGAGAAAGCGAATCCCAACGAGCAGAACTGTACGCCCGCAAGTTGTCAGGGAGAACTGGCATTTGCATTCGGATATCCGAAAGAATACCAAAAGGGCTGCACTGCGCGCAAGCTTGCGGCGATCAAAGAGCTGAGTGCCGATAAGGGAATTTCTTCACGCGAGGCGGTCTCTGAATACGGAGACGGTTATTGTTCCGGATGGGTCGAACGCGAAATTGTCGAGATGAATTGTAACCTCAGCGGCGATACGATGCCGGCTTTTCCTCTGCAATAAGCACCGTGTGAAAAAGCGAGTTCTTGTAAGAATATGCTTCACACTTGTTCTGATCGACGGTCTTCTCGCACGGCAGATTGACATTCCAGCGGGGCGTTTTCGCATGGGACGCAACGGTGCGGTTTTGCAGAACCAGGGACCTGCTTTTTGGGTAAATCTCAAGGCGTTTCGTATCGACGAAACACTGGTAACGTATGCGGAGTTTCGCCGGTTTGTCGCTGAAACGAAGTACGTAACAAGCGCCGAAAGAATCGGTTATGTGCTGGCGGCATTTGAAGGTATGGGAGAATACGAGTGGAAAAAGCTCAAGGGCGCAAGCTGGCGTGCACCTTTTGGCAAAGAGAGGGAGGCCGCGTGGCCTATGCATGATGATTTTCCTGTGACGGCAATCAGCTGGCAAGACGCCGACCACTATTGCCGCCACTACAGAAGACGCCTGCCAACCGAAGCTGAATGGGAATACGCGATGCGCGCGGGTTCACAGGGTACACGGTTTCCCTGGGGTGACTCGACACGCGACGAAAATGGATCTCATCGTCTGAACTATTGGCAAGGACGCGACCACAAACACAACGACAACGAAGATGGTTACATGTACCTCTCGCCGGTAAAGGCTTTTGCACCTAACGCCTGGGGCATCTATGATCCTGTTGGCAATGTGTGGCAATACACCGCCGATTGGTATGGGCTGTTCGATGAAAAAGAAAAAACTAATCCTAAAGGGCCGAAAACAGGTACCCGAAAGGTGGCGCGCGGTGGATCATGGTGGTGCTCTTTTCATGCGTGCAATGCTTTCGGGTTACACTACCGGGGTAAGTCGTTACCCGACGCGCCGTTCTCGAATAATGGCTTTCGCTGTGTTTCGCCATAAGGCCAAAGAAACGATCTCAAACTGGAAAACTTATTTAACCCTGCCCTGAATCCGTGCCGCACGCACGGGCCCAAAGACCAGCCGCTCCCCTTGACACCATGATTTCTCTGCCGTTTTGTTGAAGCCATGGAAGTAAGAGACAGTAATGGAAATGCCCTTGCCGATGGCGATTCAGTGACCTTAACCAAAGACCTGAAAGTTAAAGGTATGTCGGTCACGCTCAAGCGCGGCACGTTGGTCAAGAAAATTCGACTGACCGATGACCCCGCCGAGGTCGACTGCAAAGTCGGTGGCAGCGATATTGTGCTCAGAACGGAATTTCTAAAAAAGGCCTGAAGTAGAAATAGATCGCGGGCGACGAAGTTTTTGCCCTTGCTGATCGCGCGCGATTACCCATTGTACAAAACGGATTGCCGCTGCCGCACGGCCCACGCATTTGAGCCAGGCAATGCTTCTTGATTGTCGGTGCACAATGAAGAATAGCAGCAGACTGCAATTCTGGTTCTTTTCGCTGAGCCTCGTGTCGCTGCGCTGCGCCGACGTGGCGGTGACCTACGTCGTGACCCCCGACTTGCGCTGGGAGATAAATCCCCTCGTTTCTGTCGCCGGCCTCGGCTGGCTCGCGCTAATGGTAGCGAATGTACTTGGTGTAGCGCTTGTTGTCACGCTACTCTATTATTCAAGTACGAGGCCGCAATCGCAACATTCACTCTCACCGGGATATTCTCTCAGGGAATTCATTTCTCACTACCTCTATGGCGATCCGCATTCTTTTCGCAAGATCTACTACGTCGTGCCCCACAACAGAATCGCGATTGTGCACTATGCGGCCTACGTTTTTGTTCGCGTGCTTACCGTCTGGAGTCTCGTCGTGGTCGTGCACAACATATTCATCTGGCGGTCTGATTCGTTTCGCACCGTCATGGCCAATGCAAGCTTGTGGCTGGTCGTGTATGGTCTGTTAGTGCTTCTGGTTCCCGTCTATTCGCTGCGCTTTTTCAGCTCTCTCTACCGCGCGTACCGCGCGGGAGCATAACTTCTTTCGCACAGCAGAGCATTATGATTCGCCATTTGCCGTAATTTGCTGGCATAGGTAAATACCAGATAGTTGAGTATCGATGACGCGCGGCAGACTGGCGCGAACATGATGCCGGCTATGAAAGCGTACAAGGCAAGAGAGTTCTGGCGCTTTTCGAAAAGCAGCAGAAATATATAAGCTTTTGCTGCGGTTTTTTATCGTCTGGCGCAGATTCGATCGCGGCGTCGAGTGTGCGCGCTGCAGCCCCTGCGAACAAATACGAAGAACTTGCCACTTTATGGCCAAATATCTTGATTTGCTGGTATGAGAGGCGAAATGGTTAGCTTTCACAAAAAAGTTGCCGGATAACCCACGAGGCTATATTATCTACCTATCGATAGATAGATTGAGAAGAAAATCCGACTGATTAGTTAATAACGCCAAGGAGTTTATTATGACCGTAACCGTACCCAGAGCACCCCGCCCCGCGACCGAAGACCAGCGCCTCGCTGCGCTGCGACGCTACGAGATACTCGACAGCAAGAAAGAGCAGCTTTTTGACGATCTCACAAAACTTGCCGCTGAAATCTGCGATATGCCGGTGAGCCTCATTACCCTGGTCGACAAAGACCGTGTTTGGGTCAAATCGACCGTCGGGGTAGACGTCAACGAAATGCCGCGAGACGGCGTGGGTTGTTCGTACGCGATACTCGACGACAAGGGCCTCGTCGTGCCCGACATGACGGCCGACGCGCGATTTCCGCAACACAATGAGGGCGCTGAGGCCGGCCTGCAATTCTATGCAGGTACGCCGCTCAGAACCCACGACGGCCATAATCTCGGTACCCTCTGCGTGCTCGACAGCAAGCCCCGCGAGATGAATGAGACACAGCTCGAAAAACTGCGCATGCTGGCCCGACAGGCAATGGCGCAGATTGAGCTGCGCCATAACCTCGATCAGCTCGCGACAACCACGCGCAAGGCGATGTCGCTTGAAACACTCATTCGCCAATATACCTCGCGCAGCGTCTGGCAGCGCGCCGATGTCACTGTCACGAACGGCGGTCTTGAGCTACTCGACGAAGAGGTGCACGCGACCTACCTCTTTCTCGATGTCGTCGGTTTTACAAGTCTCGCAGAAAAGCTGGGGCCGTCGGGCACTGTGTCGCTGCTCAATGAATATTTCAAGCTGATCGTTGATATCATCTTTGAACACCACGGAGACGTCGACAAGTTTGTCGGCGATCAGCTGTTTTGTATTTTTGGCCGTAGCGAAGACGCGCTGGCAGCGGCGCTCAAGATACACCGCAAGCTCGACCTGCTGAATGTGCAGCGCGCAACAGACGGCGAGATCAAGTTAGATTTTACCATTGGCATCAACACCGGTAAGGCGATCAGGGCAAATGTCGGCGGCACTGACCGGCGTGATAATACGCTCATCGGCAACGCCGTGAATGTAGCGGCGCGACTGCAAAAGGCATGCCGTCCGGGTGGCATTCTGGTCAGCCATGCCGTCTACCAATCGGCAACGGGTATCGCAAACAGCGTACAAACCGTGCGCCTGAAACTCAAAAATGTGGCCGACAGCGTCGTCGCTCATTACATAGAGGCGCCGACTGCAACAGCCGCGTATGGGTAGAAAAGAAGAGATCATTGACCTTGCCAATGCCCTGCTGCAAAAACAGGGTGTCGGCAGCCTTAGTTTTCGCGATATTGCGGCCGGGCTCGGTATTAAGTCTTCGAGTGTTCACTACCACTTTCCGCAAAAAGACGATCTGATTGAGGCCATCGCCGCCAACTATGCTGAGACGATGTCGCAGAAACTGGCCGAGAGCACGCGCAACCTGCCCCCCGGCAAAGAGCGCCTCAGAAAAATGATCAGCCTGATCAGGCAGCAACTCAGCGACCGCATCTGCACAGCGGGTATTTTGGCTGCCGAGTCTGCATCGGTTTCAAAAACCACAATAACGACAATTACCCAATTCTTTCTCGGCATGCGCGAGTGGATAGCCGAACAACTGCTCGCGATCGGTAAGACGAAAGCCGAGGCAGACATTCTGGCCTCGGTGATTTTGGCGGCCATCGAGGGCGGGCTTGTTGTCGACAGCATCGGCACCTCGGTCAGGCTACTCGATGGGGTTGAGGGCTTTATCGAGGGGCTTTAGTGGTAACCTCGCGGTTTCGCTTCTGCAAGAAACCAGACTACCGGCTGCGATTGACTTCTGTCTATTTTTCGAGAAGACCGCCAAAAACCCAGACAGTCTCTTCGCAGTCACTCGAAGTCATGTAGTTGTTTTCAACACCGAGCGGATGCACCGCAAGCCAGTAGTCGGTAGCGTTGCCGATAGTTTCTTGTTTTTCGCTTCGGCCTATAACCTCTACGATGTATTTGGGTGGCAGAGTCTTTGCTGGTTTGCGGTCGCCTTTTTCATGCATGAGCTCGCAGGTGACCGCTTCAAAATTTTTACCCGGCCCGCGGCGCATGACCGTCGATGTTTTCGTGACCGTTCGGTAATGATCAACTTCTTTAAAGGCGCCGCCTTGATTTGCAGTTGCCTCAACGGCCGCGGGCGCCTGCTCTTTCTTGCCGCAGAATGCAGTTGCCAGTGCAAGCAGCACAAGCAGGGAAGTTTTACGTATCATGGCTGCGAAATTCGTTTGTAACGGGAGAGGGTCAAGCGTTTTGCCTTGTGCTTCGCCAGAGCTGCGGCCGGTCGAGGCCCGCAGGTAATATGTTCTGCGTGTTGCGTCACTATCTGATGTTGGCCGCTTTTTTTCTGCGCGGCCGCTATTTTCGCCTCGCACGTGAGCGTCGCGATCTGCTGTCTTCTCATTGGCGCATCGTACTCGAAGAGAAGCAGGCAATTCACGCCACAGAATTTGCCAGCGGAAAAATCGCGAATATGCAACGCGCAATCGGCAGATTCAATGGCCTTGTCATGCCACCGGGCAGCTGGTTTTCGTGGTGGCATTTTGTACCCCGCCCGGCAGCGCATAACGGATTTGTTCTCGGCCGCACTCTCGTCAGTGGCCGGCTGGCTGCCGGCTACGGTGGTGGGTTATGCCAGCTTTCGGGCATCATGTATCTTGCCGCGCTGAAACTGGGCATGACGGTTCATGAGCGCCATGCGCATTCGCGGGATATTTACCGCGAAGACGAGCGTTATACACCTTTGGGTGCTGACGCAGCGATTGTGTTTGGCCACAAGAATCTCGTCTTTCGCAACACCACCAGCCATGTATTTGTGTGGATTTTTGAAGTAGAGCAAGCTGCACTGCTGCTGCGTGTCTATGCGAAAGAAACGGTGAATCGCGCGCATATTGAATTCAGAAGAGAAGACAAGGCTGGCGAAAATCTGACGGCCGTTACCACACTAAGGCATTCGGACGAAACGACCGAAACAGTCAGCCGCTCAGTCTATCTGCAAAACATCGAAAATGAAAACTTTTGACCGCATCGCCACAGCCGCGCTGATTTCTCTTGTTATCTTTCTGACAACCAGGTGGGCGCTCAGCACTTCGCCTTACGCAATTGGCATCGACGGTTATTATTACGCCGCACAGACACGATCGTATCTTGAAAAAGGCAGATTCTTCGCAAGCGATGCTTCATGGGTACTTTTTGCCATGGCGTGGTTCTCGCGCCTCGGGCCAGACATTGTTGTGATGAACAAAGTGTTTGTGGCTCTTTGTTCGGTCGCATTTTTCTGGAGCGCCAGCGTGCTCATGCGTCTGTTCGCTGTAAGGCCCATCGCCGATTGCCTCGCCGCGGCACTGCTCGCCAGTTCATACCTGCAATTCTGCCGCACGAATTTCATCAAGAATTTCGTGGGATTAATTTTTCTTACTCTGCTCTTGCGCCAGATTCTGCAGCCACTGCAAAGCAGCAGTAACATTATTCTGAATAAACGATGGTTCTTACTCACCGCAAGTGTCTTTCTGGGTAGCGTGGTGAGCCACACGCAGACGGCTTTTGTTGCTATCTTTATCTTGCTGGTGTTCTCATATTTTATTGTGCGCGGGCACGTGACGACCGAACGTCAGCGAATATTGTCGATTTTCACCGCGACAGTTCTTTCGCTGGTGCTGCTGCTATTGATCTACAAGAACCGGGCACGCTTGAATGCCGTCACCTGGGGTAATCTTTTTGTCTTCGACGCTGTCTTTCCGCTGCAGATTCTCAAACTGAACGGCAACAGCCACCCCCTGGGCGTTGAGGCCATGGCGCTTATGGCGCTGAACATGCTTTTTCTCACACGATATGTATGGCGTGCGTTGTGGCTCAAAACCGCCCCGGCTACAGATACACTGGTTGTTCTGCTGATCGTTGTAACAGCAAACCCGTTTTATGCCGCTGCCGAAGCGCAATGGGGTTTTCGCCTGCACCTGATTTCGATTCTGCCGACAGCCCTTGCGATTGTTCTGCTACTACAACACTGCATACCGAATCTACATCACCGTTGGGCGTTTTTCTCTGTTTATGCACTTTCAGCGGGTTTCATCACTACGTCTTATTTTCAGCTATTGCACAACATGCAGATCAACCGTATCGACTACGCTGAGGTACAGGCAGCGGTGCATCGACTCTCGCTGCCCGACCGCCACCTGTTGATTGCGCACCAGGGGTTTGACTATTTCTATTGTTACCACCGCAAGGGTGATGCTTTCCATTTTCTCGCCGAAGACAAGCACCTCGGGCGAGAAGTGTTTCGGGTGCTGTACGGATTTCCCTCTGTGACTCTTCGGGGTATAGAATTTAGCAATGCCCCGATCGCCTTGACGAAAAACTATACCCTGATCAAAGAGAATGATTTCATGAAAGTGAAAGCAAAGCTCTCACCCCTCGAAACAAAACTGCTATTGACGTTTCGAAATCCCACCGGCGAACGTGATCTGTTTCTGCGGCAACGTGACCGTGAACGTTCACAATAGCTTCGGCTGATTTGTCAGCACCCTTATCGGCCCTTCAGTAAAGATTATTCTTGTAATCCCAGTCGAGTCCGGTTTGCAAAACGCCTGGCATCGAGACAGCAGCCTTTGCGAGCGTCGCCTCTAATCCGTTAACTTTGCTGAGCTTCATATGGGCTTTCCAGATTTCTGTTGGGTTCAGTTGCAGAGCAGGCTCTTTGGGGGGCCAGAGCTTCGCCTTGTCTAAGGCCTGGCTAAGTTCGAGTGAAACGCGTTCGGGGTGAACCTTGATAACGAGCAAAGGGTCTTTCTCTGCAACAATGAAGCGGTCTTTTAGCTGATGCTCAGAATACATCACCGCCTCACCTTTGATGCGCAGAATCTGCGAACTGCCTGCGAGCAAGGCCAGAATTTCAATCTGCGGCTGGGTGAGAATATTTCTGAAGCCATCGACCCGGCGATTTCCCGGTCGGTCTGAGTACCAGTACTCGCCGTCGTGCTGCTGCAACAGCATACCGGCCGGGTCGCCCTTTGGGCTCATGTCTGCTCTTCTCGCATGGTCACTGGTGGCTACCACCATGAAGCGGGCTTGCTCGCAAAACCCGCTTTCAGTTTTCACATCTGAACCTGGCCCGTATTCTTGCCACAACTTTGAGCGCATGAAGGCTTTGGCACAGTGCAGATAACATTCGGCAACCTCGACGGTGATTTCGCGGTCTGAAATTTCTTTAACAGTGCCGTTAACGCGCAGACTTTCTCTTAATGAAGGGATCACAAATAGAGAACCCCAACCGTCACCTTGGCTAATGGAATCTGGCCGATCGACAGACTCCTTTTGGATAATTAGGGCATGTGCGCCAGCTTTCACAAAGCCGGGTTCACCGCCAGCAATCGTCGCATGAACAAGGTTCTGTTCTCCACTGGCCAATGAAATAAAAAGGCAAGGCGAGATCGATATCCAGCGTAGGGCCTCTTCGTCTAGAAAGTCGATAACTTTCAAATCTCTGGGGCCAGGGGTTTTGCCGACGCACGCTTCTAAAGCGCTGACCGATTGGATGATTTTTTCGTGCCTCATGCTCAAGGTGCTTTCTGGTTTGCGTCGTTAAATCAGTACTTTTTATTTCTGCCCATTCGGGCGCGTGCTACTTTATCTTCTCGAGCTTACCCGAAGCGCAATATTCCATGGCTTTTGCTTTCTTGGTTTTTTTGCCTATCATGAATATGCTGTCTGAATAGCGGCAAAGCCAGCCAAACTTCTTGCGGGAAAAGGTGCCAAATTTCCCTTCACCATCAGCTTCACATTCGTCTTTATCACCGGGATATGCCATCGCATACATATCGCGCTTTTTGTCGTAACAATAATACTCCGGTTCTTCAGCCGCAAAAAGGGGCACCAGAACCACGCATAAGAGTAACACTATTCTAATCACAACGACGCCATGCACCGTAAGCTCTCACCATGTAAACTGGCTTTTTTCACTGCGGCAGCTCGATGCCGTACATCCG
>Ga0075163_10011592_pt1 | contig 11486 bp, 11 predicted proteins | sample JI1023141ADNA_FD_71478 | JGI IMG/M metagenome (GOLD analysis project Ga0075163, IMG submission 71478) | Wastewater effluent complex algal communities from Wisconsin, to seasonally profile nutrient transformation and Carbon sequestration -... | ecosystem: Engineered > WWTP > Effluent > Algae... | reverse complement strand
CGATGCGCCTCATCGCAACCACGGTAGCACGAAGGACGGAGAGGTTCGGTGTACCATCGAGGTTCGGATGGCGAAGCTTCCCCCAGAGAGGGTGCAGGCGATCGTGGAGCCGCACTGGCGACGGCTCTACAACTTCGTGTTCCGTCTCACGCTCGATCGCGATCGCGCCGAGCGGTACCTGACCGACGTCTACACGGCCGCGCTCGACAAGGTCGACACGATCCCCACCGATTCCGCGGAGATCGAGATCTGGTTGCTCGGGCTCGCCAACGCGATGCTCGAGCAACGGCTGCCGCGCCAGCCCGAGGTCAACTTCGACATCCTCGACGAGACGCTGCGCAGCGAGGCCACGCGCACCGATGTCGTGCGCTCGCTCAGCGATCCGGACCGCGACTTCCTGCTGTGGGAGCTCAAGCAGGGATGCATGACGGCGGTGATCAACTGCCTGCCGCCCGGCGAGCGCGCCGCGTTCACCGTCTGCCACGTGCTCAAGCTGCCCGATGCCTCGGCGGCCAAGAGCCTCGCCATCACCGAGAGCGCGTACAAGGTTCGGCTGTCGCGCGCGCGCAAGAAGATCGGCGACTACCTCGCCCCGCGCTGCGAGCACATCAACCCGATGAACCCGTGCCACTGTCCGGCGCGCGTCGGCACCGCGCTCCACAAAGGCTTCATCAAGTCACCGGGCCGGCCGGCGGGCGAGGTCTCGCTGCGCAAGCCGGAGATCCCGTACGGTCGCTACGGCACGGGCGTCGGCAACGACGATGCGCCGATGCGCGACATCTCGTCGATCTACGGTGGGCTGCCCGATCCGGATCCGCCGGCGGAGCTCGGCGCGAAGCTCGTCGAGCTGATGTCGCGCTAGCGAGCGCTTCCGCCGAGCTGAAGGCGCGACACGAGCGAACGTCGCGGCAGCTCAGTCGTCGAAGTTGAAGCTCGCGGGATCCTTGTCCATGATCCGCTCCATCGCGGACTCCTCGAGGAGATCGATCATCCGCTGACCGCCGTACTTCTTGACCAGCTTGTCATCGTACTCGTCGGCGATCAGCGCGACGTCGCGCAGCGTGGCCGTCAGCTCCTCGGGATCGAGCGTGGTGCCGCCGAGGATCGTGTGGGTGAACAGGATGGTGCGCTCGAGCGAGTCCCACGCGAACGCGCCGAACCGGAGGTGGCCGTTGAGCTCGAGCAGCTGCTTCGCGAGCGGGCCGTCGACATCGACACCCTTCACGAGCTGCGAGGCGCATCGCACCATCGCGCGGTTGTCGCCCCACGGGACGACGCTGATCATCACGTAGGCCGAGCCCTGCTTGATGACGTACAGCGTGTCATCGACCTTGCGATACGCCGGGCTGTCCTGGAGCGTGCGCTCGATCAGGAGCGCGGTGGCCACCTCTGCGGGATTCATGGATGCGTTCGTAACACGGTTGCCACCTGCTGTGATCGGTTGGACACGATCACGGAACGCTGCCACCTCGTGCCATACTCCTCGTCGATGAGGGCCGTATTCATCGCGCTCGCGATCATGCTCGGGGTCTCGACGGCATACGCCGAAGAGATCAAGGAGATCATCGTCGAGGAGAACACCAAGACTGACGACGAGACGGTCGCGTTGATCGCGAGGATCGAGGTCGGGGACGACTGGAACCTCGACATGATCGAGACCATCAAGCTGCGCCTCCTCGGCAGCGGGCTGTTCAAGGACGCGACGGTGTTCAGCGAGCCGCACAAGGGCGGCGATGGCGTCAAGGTCACGATCATCGTCAAGGACAAGCACTCGTGGGTGATCGCACCCGCGTTCTACACCCAGCCCACCAACATCGGCGGCGGCGTCGGCTTCGGCGAGAACAACCTGTTCGGCAAGAACCAGAAGCTGCTGCTCTACGCGCAGATCGCCACCGGTGACTCGTTCTTCATCGGCGCCTGGGTGATCCCCAACCTCGGCGGCACGCGCTGGTATGCGCAGGTCGATACGTTCCTCAAGAGCTCGCGGCAGTTCGAGTACGCCGTCCCGGTCAAGTACCTGCAGACCGACGCAGACGTCGGTGCGAACCAGGCCGTGCGCGAGTCTCGCCTCAACTATCTCAACGGCGGCCTGCGCCTCGGCATCGAGCTGTTCCGCGGCTTCAAGATCGACGCGCGCCTCCGCGGTGCGCGCGTCACCTATGGCAAGTCGAAGCTCGTCGAGGGCGCGACCATCGATCAGGTCACCGGCGATCCCACCTCGGATCCGGCCGCGGTCCCCGATCCGGGCAAGGAAGGCAACGACGTCTCGACCGAGTTCACGATGTCACTCGATCGCCGCGCCTCGTACAACGGCGTCGCCACGGGCTACAAGGTCGCCGCGTCGTTCGAGAACTCGCAGGAGGGCCTCGGCTCGGACTTCCGCTACTTCATCACCGGCCTCGGCATCTTCCGCGGCGAGCGCCTGTTCAAGGAGCACAACCTCCAGTTCAAGAGCCACCTCGGCTACGGCTTCCACCTCCCGTTCCAGCAGGAGTGGCTGTCCGGTGGCTCCTCGCAGCGCGGCTGGCTCAACGGTCAGTTCCGCGGCGACTTCCGCGCCCAGGCGAACCTCGAGTACTCGGTGCCGGTGTTCACCATCAAGGGCTTCGGCGTGCGCGCGCTCGCGTTCTTCGACTCGTCGTACACGACGTTCCTCAACACCGAGAGCCCGGACCGCAACTACCTGCCGAACTCGGAGCGCAATCGCCTGCAGGATCCGATGGCCGAGCAGTCGAAGACCCAGCGCTACCTCGCACCCTTCAAGAACTCGGTCGGCGTCGGCACGCGGTTCTACTTGAAGCAGATCGTGCTGCCACTCCTCGGTGTCGATGTCGGGTATGGTCTCGAATCCGGTGACATCCAAGTGTATCTCGCGATTGGCCTTACTGATTAGTGCGGCGAGCGCGTGCTCGGGCCGACCGGTACCGCCGGCCGCGACGAGCACGCCCGAGCTGATCCTGTGGAACGCCGACATCCACACGATGGATGGCGCGCGGCCGCGTGCGCAGGCGATCGCGATCGACGACGGCGTGATCGTTGCCGTCGGCAGTGATGCCGAGATCAAGCGGCTCGCGCGAGCCTCGACCCGCGTGATCGATCTCGCGGGCAAGACGCTGACGCCGGGGCTGATCGACGCGCACTGCCACCTCTACGGGCTCGGCGCCGACCTCGACAACATCTCGGTGCGCGCGCTGCCCTCCGAGGACGCCGCGGTCACCAAGCTCGCCACCACCTCGAAGGCGGCCAAGGGCGAGTGGGTGCTCGGGCGCGGCTGGGACCAGAATCGTTGGCCCGGGCAGAAGTGGCCGACCAAGGCGTCGCTCGACGTCGCGTTCGGCGACACGCCGGTGCTCGTCCGCCGGATCGACGGTCACGCGAGCTGGGTCAACAGCAAGGCGCTCGCGCTCGCCAACATCACCAAGGCCACCCCGGATCCGACGGGCGGCAAGATCCTGCGCGACGCGCAGGGCGAGCCGACAGGCGTGTTGATCGACAACGCGGGCGAGCTGGTCGACGTCGTGATCCCGCCCGCGACCGCGGAGGTCCGCGAGCGCCGGATCCGCGCGGCGGCGAAGCTCGCCATCGAGGCCGGCATCACCGGTGTCCACGACATGGGCATCGAGGACGCGACGGCCGACGTCTATCGCACGCTCGCCACCTCCAACCAGCTGCCGCTGCGCGTCTACGCGTATCTCACCGGCGAGCCCGGCAACCTCGATCGCGTGCGCGTGGCGCCGGCACCGGCGACGGGGTGGTTCGCGATGCGCGGCGTGAAGTTCTTCGCCGATGGCGCCCTCGGTTCGCGCGGTGCGCGGCTGTACCAGCCGTACGACGACGATCCGAAAAACAAGGGGCTGTGGGTCACCGAGCCCGGCGCGCTGAAGGCCGCCGTCGATGCCGCCGTCTCGGGTGGCTGGCAGGTCGCGATCCATGCGATCGGCGATGCCGGCATCGGCAGCGTGCTCGATGCGTATCTCGCGGCGGGTGCGAAGCACGGCGGCGATCGCCGGCTGCGCGTCGAGCATCTCCAGGTGGTCGCGCCCGAGGACTGGAAGCGACTGGTCGACAGCAAGGCGATCGCCTCGATGCAGCCGACGCACGCGACCTCGGACATGCCGTGGGCCGAGCAGCGCGTCGGCGAGCGGATCGCGGGCGCGTACGCGTGGCGCACCGTGCTCGACAAGGGCGTGCCGCTCGCGGCGGGAAGCGACTTTCCCGTCGAGGAAGTCGCGCCGCTCCTCGGCATCTACGCCGCGGTCACCCGGCAGGACGCCACCGGCAAGCCGCCGGGTGGCTGGTATCCCGATCAGAAGCTGACGCTCGACGAGGCGATCGCCGCGTTCACCAGCGGTGCCGCGTACGCCGAGTTCGCCGAGGGCACGCGCGGGATGATCGCGGTGGGGAAGGCCGCGGACGTCACCGTGTTCGATCGCGCGCTCGCCGCCGATCGGACGATCCTCGACACCCACGTCCAGCTGACGATCGTCGGCGGCAAGATCGTCTACGAGCGCGGAGTCCCTGCGCCGTGAGGTTCTGCCCGTTCTGCTCGGCCGAGAACCAGGACGACCACGCCGCGTGTGCCGCGTGCGGTCGCCGGATGCCCCCGTTGCCGCCGCGCCGTGCGCGCAACGCGCCGCCGACGGGCGTGCAGTTGGCCCCGCGCGCCACCGGCCTGCCGCAGCGCAAGTCGGGCACCACCGTTCCCCCGCCGCTCCCCGCGGCCGTGCAGACGAGCTCGACGCCGGAGCGCACCGACGAGGTGACCATCGCCCCGGCACAGCCCGAGACCCGCGAGGATCCGACCGCGGCCGACCGGCGCTCGCTGCTCGCCGCGATCTCGCCGGGGCCGGCCGCGCAGCGTCGCGAGGCGCCACCCCCGGAGCCGCGCGAGGGCGCGCAGGCGCGGCGCGCTCGCGATGTCTCGCAGCAACCGATCCCCGGCGTGACGGCGCGGTCCGATGCTGCCACCGATACGGCCGTGCGCGCCACCGGCCCGGCGCCGCGGCCACCCACCACACCGCCGCCGCTTCCGGGCAGTGGTCCGCATCGCTCGCAACCGTCGTCGCAACCACCGCCGCTCGCGCGTGCGGCGGGCAGCGAACCCGGTGCGCGCAAGCCGTTGACCCTGCCACCGCCGGGGCCGCACGCGCCGATGCGTCCGCTGACGCCCCCGCCCGCGGATGTCTCGGCGGTCACGCCGATCGCCCCGGCGTATCCGACCGTGCCGTCGTCCGCGGAAGGCGGCGATGCCGTCGAGGTGGCCGCGCGCTCGCTCCGCGACGGGGTCACGCCACCGCCGACGCGGATCCAGGTGGGCGGCGATCGTCCGTTCACGCCGGCGAAGGTGTTGCCGGTGCCCGAGGTCCCCGAGCCCGGGCTCGTCAACGCGGCGAAGTACGCGGTGAAGTTCACCCGCGCGAAGTGGCAGCGCCGCGGTGCGATCAAGACGCTCGGCGCCGAGATCAAGCAGGACACCGAAGCGCTCGACCAGGTGCTCGGCGCCCTCGGGCGCGAGGCGCGGAACTCGAAGATCTCCGGGCGCGTGTTCTCCGCCGAGAACGCCGCGATCGATGCCGCCGAGCAACGGATGGGTGCGCTCGGCAAGGAGCACGGCGACGTCGACGCGCGCAAGGCCGACGAGAACAGCAAGTTCGCCGACATCGAGACCGAGCGCAACGCGAAGCTCGGCGAGGCGCAGCACGCCGCGGATGAAGCGCACAAGGAGATGCAACAGCTCGAGGCGCAGCGCCGCGGCCTCCGCGACAGGCGGAAGGACTTCGAGCGGCGGCAGAAGAACTACCTGAAGAACGCCGAGGAGAACGATCGCTCCGCCGGCAACACCACGATCGCCGAGGTCCGCGCCGATCTGCGGCGCAGCGCCGAGGGCTATCGCAAGGAGGCCGCCGCCATCGAGCCGGAGCGCCAGGACGTCGATCGCAAGCTCGCCGCGCTCGAGCGGCCGATCGGGGAAGCGGTCGCGCGCCTCGATGCCGCCCGCGCCGAGCTCGACGCCGCGAAGCGCAGCCTGACCGATGCCCGCGAAGGCCACACCCATCGCCTCGCCGAGCTCGATGCCGAGCAGAAGCGCAAGTCGCGCGAGATCGGGCTCGCCGAAGCCGAGGTCCAGCGCCGGCTGGTCACGCTCGGCACGCTCGTCAATCTCAACCGAAACGACAGCGCGGCGTTCACCGAGCTCTTCCAGCGCATCGATCGGATCCGCGGCGCGATCACGGCGCGCACGACGGAGATCGAGAAGCTGACCGCCGAGCGCGATGCCTACGATCGCGGCGTGATGGTGCGCGGGTTCTCGACGATCGGCGGCGCGATCATCCTGTTCATCGCGCTGATCGTGATCCTGCGCGCGGCGCTCTAGCAGCGCGACTGTCGAGCACGCGCTCGACGGCTCAGCTGATCGACACGTTGTTCGTGATCTTGGTCAGGCCATCGGCGCCGACCGATCCGTTCGAGCCGCCAGGACCACCACCGCCGGGGCTCGCGCCGCTCGGTGCCCCGCCTTGCGCGGCCAGGGCGGCCTCGTTCTGCTGTGTCAGCGCTTCGGCCTTCTTGGCCTTGGATTGACCGATCGCGCCGGTGATCTGACCGGCGAGGCCTGCGCCTGCACCGATCAGCCCGAGCAGCGGCAGGAAGCCGCCGCTGACGCGAGCGAGATCGTCGAGAGAGATCGTTTTGAGAGGCTTCATGTGGTGATGAATCCGGGCTGACGAACGGGCTCGCTGGGCGGCGAGCTAGGAGATCGAGACGTTGTTGCTGATGCGGGTCAGCGGATCGCCGCTGCCGACCCCACCACCACCGCCGCTCGGACCGGGCGCGCTCATCGCCGCCGCGGGGCCTCCGCCGCCACCGGGCGCACCGCCACCGCCACCTCCGCCGCCGGCCCCGGCGTTGATCGCGTTGGCCTGCGCCTTCGCCACCTTCAGCTGGCCGATGCCGCCGAGCAGGCCGCCGATGCCTCCCATGAGGCCGCCGACGCCGCTGGCCGCTTGGCCGATGCCGCCGAGGATGGCGCCGCCGGCACCGCCTAGAGCTCGATCGAGGTCGTGATGAGACAGTGTTTTGATGGGCACGATGACCGTTCGAGCAGGTCTCGTGCCGCGGCGATCACCGCGAAAGCTCGTCGCGGACACCGTCGCCCGCGTCACCCTGGATAGACAACCTGCACACCGCCGCAACCATCAGTCGCTGCATGGTGTTAGCTTGGATCTGGTCGTGGCAAAGGTCCTGGTCTCCAACAACGGGGAGTTGTTGCGGCATTTCACCGCTACACCATTCAAGCGGTTAGGCCTCGAGCTCGTCGTGGTCCGGGCCGGCGATGACCCGCGCATCCTGTTCGATCGCGAGGAGCCCGCGTTGGTGGTGCTCGAGGTCGAAGACTTCGAGGTGGCAAAAGCGATCAAGGCCAAGAGTCCGTCGACCCGCGTCATCCTGGTCGGCGGCAAGCTGCTATCGGGCGACCAGATGCGCGACATCGCGGCGTCGGGGTGTGACGAGCTGCTGATCGCCCCGATGACCGCCGACGAGCTCTACGACGTCGTCGCGATCCAGCTCGGCGAACCGCGCCAGGGCGCCGAGGACTTCTCGGTCACCGTCGAGGAGGGTGGCAAGAAGCTCGACGCGACGGTGTCGAACCTGTCCGTCGACGGCGTGCGCCTGATGCTCGCGCAGCCGGTCACCGAAGGCCGCGTGCTGCAGCTCGCGATCACGTCGGCCGGCACCTCGCTGACGATCACCGGCAAGGTGGTGTGGGCGCAGCCGCGCGAGGGCAAGACGGTCGCCGGCGTCGCGTTCGAGAAGCTCAGCCCCGAGGCGCGCACCGTGCTCGCGAAGCTGACGCAGTGGCAGGTGGTCAAGGACGGCGAGCGGACGCGCGTCGTGCTGCGCGGCGATTTCACCGAGGCCACGCGGTTCGACGAGCTGTTGCCCGCGATGGTCGGCCGCGTCGTGTTCGATACCGCGCAGGTGACGTACATGAACTCGCTCGGCGTGCGCGCCTGGTGCGAGTTCCTCCGGCAGGCGCGGATCCAGGGCTACGAGTTCCACGCCTGCTCGGTGCCGTTCATCCTCCAGGCCTCGATGGTGCGCGACGTGATCGGCCGCGGCACGGTGACCTCGTTCTTCGCGCCGTTCCACTGCATCGGGTGCGATCACCAGGAGGAGCGGCTGCTGCAATCCGCGGCGATCCTCGCGTCGAACCTCGAGCCGCCGGTGTTCAAGTGTCCGAGCTGCGGCGGCGCGCTGGAGTTCGACGATCTCCCGGAGCGCTACTTCGCGTTCCTCGAGGACGAGGCCGACTAGCGATGCGCAGGTTATTCCTCCGCTCGTTCGCGACGGCGCTGGTGTTCTTCACGCTGCTGTTCGGCCTCGAGTTCTTCCTCGAGTGGCGGCGCGCGGGGTTCCCGGGCTGGTCCGGGGCGAGCTACGCCGGCGTCAACCAGAACGCGAAGCTCGTCGACGTGCTGTCGCCGATGGCGCGCGCCTACAACAACATCCTCGCGATGCTGCTCGGCATGATCGCGCTCGCGATCCCGCTGACGGCGAACATGCACACGCCGAAGCTGATCGAGATGTTCCTCAGCGACCGGATCAACCGGATCGTGCTGACGTTCATCACCGTCGGCGCCGCGCACGTGCTGTGGGTCGACTACATGATCGGCCCGGAGTTCGCGCCCACCTACGCGATCACGATCGCGGTGGTGTTCGCGCTCGTCGGCTGGGCGCTGCTGCTGCCGTACTTCTTTTACGTCATCCGCTTCATCGACCCGTCGCGCTTGCTGGTCCGCCTGCAGAGCACGTCGACGATGATCGCGCACCAGGTCGCCGAGCGCCGCCGCGATCCCGCCAGCGCCCAGCAGGAGGCCCTGCGCCGGATCGGCCAGCTCGGCACGATCATCATCAAGGCGCTCGACCGCACCGATCGCGACGTCGCCGCCGAGGGTGCGTGGGCGCTCAAGTGCATGCTCGACGACTACGACAAGCACAAGCGGCGGATGCCCAAGGAGTGGTTCATCGTCGATCGCGCGGACTTCGTCGGGCTCTCCGACGAGGCGCTCGAGATGATGTCCGAGGACAAGACCTGGTACGAGTACAAGACGTTGCTCCAGCTGGAGCTCGGCTTCATGCGCGCGCTGTCCTCGGCGCCCGACACCGTCTCGGTGTTCTCCGACGCGCTGCGCGTGATCGCGAGCCGCGCCCACGAGAACCACGACACCGAGGCGCTCCGCCTCAGCATCCGGTTCTTCAACAACTTCCTGCGCGAGGCGATCAAGAAGGGCAACCTCCGCGCGGTCTACGACGTGTTCCACCAGTATCGAAAGCTCGCGCGCACGCTCGTCGATCGCCCCGAGCTACTGCGCGAGATCGCGCGCCACTTCGTCTACTACGCCGGGATGGCGCGGATGGCGAAGATGGTGTTCGCGCCGCACCTCGCGCTGTTCGACCTCGGGTTCATCGTCCGCCGCGCGTACGAGCGTGCCTCGCCGGCGGCGCCCGAGCTGCTCCATCAGGCGCTGTCGCTACCGCACCGCACGAAGGACGACGTCCACTCGATGGCGGTCAAGGCCAAGCTGATCCTCGGTGGCTTCTTCATCGAGAACAAGCTGACCGCCGAGGCCGATCTCGTGCGCAAGAACCTGCAGGACATCGAGACCAACGAGATCGATCGCGCCGAGAAGGATCTGCTCAACGCCGAGCGGTCGTTCTTCGAGGTCACCGATCGCCAGGTCAACCTCGAGTACGTGCCGCCGGAGCGACGGGAACCGCTGCGCCAGTTCTGCGACACGCTGCAAGAGAAGCACGCCTGACTCCGTAGGACCCGGTCGCGTCGAAGGAGACTGAGGAGAGGATATCGAGGAGCTCCGCACTCCCTCACCTCACCTCGTGATTGCCTATCGGATCAGGGCTTCGGAACGATCTCCGCCGAGCCCTTGGTCTCGCCGCCGCGCTTGTCCATCTTGAGCGAGCCGGTCTGCGACGACCACAGGATGTAACCGATCACCGCGAGCCCGAGCACCGCGATCACGAGCAGCGCGGAGAACGGCACGCGGTCGCCGAACGTCTTGCGCGCGAAGAACCGCCCCGCCGAGCGCGTGTGGATCTCGTTCTCGACCTTGTCGTTGAAGTCTTCGGCCGGAGCGACGCGCGCCTTGAGCACCGCGGAGATCTCGTCGGGCTTCCGCATCTCTTTGATCTCGCCGAGGATCCGCTGGTAGTCCTCGTCGGTCCCGAGCCTGGCCTCGACCTCGGTCTTCTTCGCAGCAGGTAGCGTGCCGTCGAGATAGTCCGACAGCGTCGCGATCACCACGTCCTCTTCTTCCTGCGTCATGACAGTCCGTGTTTCTGCAGCTTCTTGCGTAGCGCGAGCCGCGCGCGGTGGAGACGCGACTTGACCGTCCCGTCGGGGAGCCCGGTGATCTCGCAGATCTCCTCGATCGGGAGATCCTCGACATCGCGCAGCACGACGACGATGCGGTGCTCCTCGTCGAGGCTGTTGATCGCCTCGCGGAGCAGCTCCTCCATCTGGAGCCCCTCGAGCGCGCGGTCCGCGGCGACCCGTGCTGGTGCCCCGATCGACACCCCGTTCGCACCCGCCGAGTTCTCGTCGAGCTCGTCGCGATCCCGGTCGTGCCGGCGCGCGAGGTACTTGATCCGGTTCTTGCAGTGGTTGACCGAGACCCGGTAGAGCCAGGTCGAGAACTTCGACTCCTCGCGGAACGAATCGATCGTCTTGAACACCGCGATGAAGACCTCCTGCGCGACGTCCTCGGCGTCGCTCTTGGAGCCCATCATCCGGTAGCAGATGTTGTAGACGCGGTCGCGATGCAGCGTCACGAGCTCGCGGAACGCCCGCTCGTCTCGCTCGCGCAACCGGCGCAGCAGCGAACGCTCGAGCTCATTCATGCGGGTCGAGCATACTCGTTGCGTTTACGGACACCTGCGGACGCGAGCCAGTTTCGACGTTTTTCCCCCATTAGATCCGCAAGCTTGTGGCCTCTCTGTACTTGTCGATGGCGATCGCTACGGAGTGGGAGTAACAATTGGACCTGCCACAGCTCGTCGGGTTCAGGTTCTGCCTCCGGTGCTCAGTGGGAAACATCAGAAATCCATTCTGAAACCCGCTTGAGAGCACTGCATGGCCCCCTCTGGGGCGGGTTGAATCCTCGTTTTTGGGCCAGATCGAGCAAGCGATGAACACTCGTCTGTACGTTGGAAACCTTTCGTTCAACACCAATGCTGAAGGCGTCCGCGCCGCGTTCCAGGAGTTCGGAACCGTCAGCGATGTCCACCTGGTCTCTGATCGCGAAACGGGCCGCTCGCGCGGCTTCGCGTTCGTGACCATGGGCACCCCCGAGGAAGCCACCAAGGCGATCGAGGGTATGGACGGTCGCACCCTCGACGGTCGCCCGCTCCGCGTCAATGAGGCCGAGCAGCGCCAGAACCGCGGCGGCGGCGGTGGTGGTGGCGGCGGCTTC
>Ga0075163_10011591_pt1 | contig 11486 bp, 9 predicted proteins | sample JI1023141ADNA_FD_71478 | JGI IMG/M metagenome (GOLD analysis project Ga0075163, IMG submission 71478) | Wastewater effluent complex algal communities from Wisconsin, to seasonally profile nutrient transformation and Carbon sequestration -... | ecosystem: Engineered > WWTP > Effluent > Algae... | reverse complement strand
CTGTCAACCAACGGGAACCAACTGCTTTGAACTTGTATCATCAGCTTATCGCCTTTTTTAAACGTATGGGCCACATCATTCAGGTTAAATTTTACCTGGGTAACGACGCCTGGTATAAAGGCTTCAGGTTTTTCCAGGCTGTTCCTGAATTTGCCTCTCATCACTTCAGCTCTTACCAGTCGCTGGTATCCTGCCATCTGGAATCCTCGGGGTGCATTTTTAAAATTAGGCTCATTCTGTGGTAATACATCGATCAGTTTTACAATAAAATCGGCATCGGTACCGGTGATGCTTACCTGCAGATCGGCAGTGATCTCCCCGGTCAGCGTAAGATCTTCAGTAAGTTCTTCTGTTTCATAGGTCAATACATCGGGGCGCATCGAAGCAAAGCGCTGGTCTTCGGCCATATAATCGTTATTCCGGAAACCATAGAATCCACTGGTATAGGGAACTGGTTTATTCGGATCACTTATATATTCATCAAAGCCAGATGTTTCATTATTCGTTGTGATCTTTTGTTGAGCGTTTAGATAAAAATCTGTTTGTACAACATTGGCTGGCGGCCAGCTGGGATACGAGGTCCATTTGTTGGAACCTGTTTCAAAAACGGTTGCTTCTGATGCAGTGAAACTGCCTTTATCTTTTAAATAATAATTAAAGAAGGTTGCTTCAAGGCTGTCCTGGAAATATTTACTCGTGTTGGATCCAAAATCATGCGTGGCAAATTGTTTCCACTCTTTACTTTCCCATGCACCATGCGTCCAGGGCCCCATCACTAAAAAGTTTTTGTTCTTTGCCGAACCTTTTTCAATGGTTAGATACGTCTTCAAAGCGCCAAATAGATCCTCTGCATCAAACCAGCCACCTACAACCAAAGTGGGTACAGTAATATTTTTTAAGTGATTCCTGATATTCCTTGATTTCCAATATTCATCATAGGTGTCATGCTGCAGGTACTCGTTCCAGATAGTAGATTTGTTATTGAAATATTTTTCTGACTGCGTATTTTTAACCGGACCGAGCCGCAGGAAAAAATCATACATATCTTTTGTATTAAATGAAAATACCTGTGAACCGTAATCTTTAACCGGGCCCTTCCTTTCTTTCCCATAATAGTTCATGAAATTAAAATTGTCCATGAGAAAAAAGGCTCCGTTATGATTCACATCGTCGCCGGCAAATTCGTCGGTAATCGGCGCTTGCGGACTAACAGCCCTGATCGCCGGATGTGCACCAGGCAATGAAGCAGTAGCATAAAATCCCGGGTATGAAATTCCATAAAGTCCAACCCGGCCATTGTTATTTTTTATGTTTTTCAGCAACCATTCAACCGTATCATAGGTATCACTGCTTTCATCAACATCCGATTTCGATTTTTTAACTGGAATGTATGGCGTTACTTCCAGGTTTATACCTTCGCTCATATAACGGCCTCGAACATCCTGGTAAACGAAAATGTATTTTTCTTTCATCAGGGTTGGGTTAGGTCCGATTCGTTTCGAATAATTTGTGTCGCCGTACGGAGCCGATGAATAGGGCGTTCTTTCCATGAGGAATGGATACGTCACCGAATTGTCTTTAGGCATGTAAATGATCGTGTATAATTTCTTTCCATCCCTCATCTGGATGACCGTATCCATTTTTATAAAATTTTCTTTTACAAAATTGTTGTCGTTTTGCGCTATAGAAGAAAGGCTACAGAATATTAGCAGGCCCGAAATTAAAAGTTTCATATCATTAAGGCATTACTGGTAAAAGGAAAGAAGTTTGATTTGATTCGGTATGATGAATACGCACATCGCTTTTTATAAAATCTGCATCATTGGCCTCGTAGATATTCATGAACTGTTGTGGATTTCTATCAGTTAATGGAAACCAGCTGCTTTGCACCTGTATCATGAGGCGATGTCCTTTTTTGAAGGTATGGGCTACATCCGGCAATTCAAATTTTACGTGATAGGGTTTTCCCGGAACAAAAGCTTCGGGATTTTCAAAACTATTTCTGAATTTTCCTCTCATGATCTCGGCTCTTACCAGCATCTGGTATCCACCCATCGGGTAGTCCTTGCCGTTACCAACAATGCTGTTTTCATAACTGAATGTATCCGGAAATACATCGATCAGTTTCACTACAAAATCGGCATCAGTTGTGGAAATGGAAGTTACCAGGTCTGCGATAACGGGGCCTGCAAGGGTAAGGTCTTTGCTTAGTTCATCCATTTCAAAACTAAGTACATCGGTTCTGGATGAGGCAAAGCGCTGATCATCGGTCATGTATTCCCGGGTGCGTTCTGTTTGCACTCCTTCGGTATAAGGAACCGGGTGAGCAGGATCGCTGGTATATTCATAAAATGTATTTCCTGCATTCGGGTTGGCACTTTTTTTCGATCCCATTTCATCTGCAAACTGAAGGCGGTTTTTATCTGCCAAAACTATTTTTTTGTTTTGAACTGCGGCAGGTGGCCAGGATGTGAATGTTTTCCATTTATTTTCACCGGTGAAAAATATATTGGCTTCAGCCAATGCATCTACATTGCCTTTGTTCTTCAGGTAATAATTGAAGAAAGGGATTTCGATCTGTTGCTGATAATAGGCCGATGTATTTGAACCAAACCGTACATTTCCAAGGTAAGAACCTTCGCGGCTCCATTGCCCGTGGTACCAGGGCCCCATCACAATTTTACTGTTTGTTTGCGGGCTTTGACTTTCACAGGCTTTATAACTGTTCCAGGCTCCCCAGCAATCTTCAGCATCAAAGAGTCCGCCAACCCATAACATGGCCGGCTTCACATTGTAAATCCCGCTTCTTGCATTTCGGGATTTCCACCAGGCATCATAGTTGGGATGTTTCATCATTTCATGCCAGAAAGCAATGCTGTCGCCGATCATGGCTGATAAATTTTTAAGCGCACCTGCTTTTAGAAAAAATGCATAGTTATCTTTAATAACGGGCGTATATCCTTCACCGTAGTCTTTTGTGGGTGCCGGGTGTGGTTTGCCAAAAGATGAATAAAAGAAAAATCCATCCATGGCAAAGAAAACGCCCTTGTGGTGGAAATCATCTCCAATGAACCAATCGGTAACGGGTGCCTGCGGACTTACCGCCTTAATAGCCGGATGCCCGCTGAGTGCTGCCTCTGTAGCATAAAAACCAGGGTAAGAGGTTCCTAACACACCAACCTGGCCATTGTTGTTCTCAATGTTTTTCAACATCCAGTCTACTGTATCCCAGGTGTCACTTGCCTCATCAATGTCGTTACTGGTTTTTTTCTCTTTAATAAAAGGTCGTACATCTTCAAATTTACCTTCACTCATATAACGGCCACGTACATCCTGTATCACCATAACATAACGCTCTTTGATATATGCAAACCTGAAGTTATTCCAATAACCGGCATATGTATCTTCCCCATAAGGGTAACATGAATAGGGTGTACGCATCATTAAAAAAGGATGCGTTTCTGACTGGTCTTTGGGAATGTAAAAGGTTGTGAACAGCTTAATGCCATCCCGCATCGGGATATATTTCTCCACTTTGGTATAGTTGTTCCTGAACCATGTACTGTCGGCATTTTGTGCCCATGAAAAAACACTGCTGCTGATGCATACCAGAAAAATCACAATCCTTTGCATATTATACATATTTTAGTATGCTAATGTAACGAAACTAAGTCACTATTATCATGAATAAACAGGAAGAGATCATCAGCGGTTTTTATGAAGCATTTCAAAAAAGAGATCATCGTGCGATGAATGCATTCTATCACACAGACATCGTTTTTTTTGATCCTGTATTCGGTTTACTGGAGGGAGAAAAAGTCAGGAAGATGTGGGAGATGCTGTGTACGAATGCCAAAGATTTTCGGCTTGAGTTTGGAAACATTACTGCATTGGATGATGAATATTATACCTGCGACTGGATGGCATCCTATACTTTTTCCAAAACCGGCAGAAGGGTGATCAATAAAGTAAAAGGGCATATGCGGCTTGCTGATGGTAAGATAGTTGAACACAGCGATGGATTCAGCGTACATAAATGGAGTATGCAGGCATTGGGATTCAGTGGCTGGCTGCTTGGATGGAATTCTTTTTTTCAGAACCGGATCAAAAGATCGGCGAGGATGAGTTTGGAGAAGTTTATGGGGGGGAGGGGATACTAGATGCTGGATACTGGATACTGGATACTGGATGCTGGATAGAGGATGCAAGATACAAGATACAGGATGAGGGATACAGGATACGAGATATGAAATAAATACATGTAAAACAGTTTACGTTCTTTGCTTACTTTGTTGCTTTGCGTGAAATACATATTGTATATATAAAAATGCATTTGTATTTTGCTTTAATTCTTAAACCAAAATCAACTGTATGGATACTTCTTTCTTAAACGAACTTAATTGGATTGCAGTTACAGGAGGAGCGCTGGGTTATTTCCTGCTTGGGGCGATCTGGTATTCTTTATTGTTTTCTAAACAATGGATCGCTTATACCAAAGTGGATATAAATGATCCCAATGCAAAGAAAGGTGCCGGGGCGATCATGTTCGCTTCTTTTATCCTGATGTTTGTAAGTGCACTGGGCATTGCTATTTTGCGTGACCGCATCAACCTGGAAGGATGGATGAGCGGAGTAAAATTAGGTGCTTTAACCGGGCTTTTTTTCGGGGCAACATCTATCAGTATTTCTTACCTGTATGAAAAGAGGCCATTCGGACTTTACTTGATCAACGGAGGATATACCTTATTGGGTAATATCATTGCTGCTGTTATCATTTGCAGTTGGGTGTGATTAACGTGATTTGAAATAAAAAAAGGTTCCTGTTTTTTAAACACAGGAACCTTTTCTTTTTAGGGATATATTCTTTAATCTACTTTCGTGATCTTGATAATATTTGTTGGTAAATGAAGTTCAACAGGTGTACTGCCGGTATTGATCACCACATCGTCTTTTTTTACAAATCCCCTTTCTTTCAGGATGTTGATCTGGTCGAATATAATATCATCCAGGCTTACTTCTTCTGCATAATAAAAGGCTCTCACGCCCCAACTCAGGCTTAATTGGCTGATCAATGTTCTTTCCTTGCTGAAAATATACAAAGGACATTTCGGACGATAACTGCTAAGCATAAACGCTGTATAACCACTTTGCGTCATCCCGATCAACGCTTCGGCCTGTGAATCGTTTGCCAGTTTACAGGCACTGTAACAGATGGCATCGCTTAAGAAGGATGGAGAGTGTGGTTGTGGTGCCAGGATATCATCCCTGTTATAATCGTATACAGATTTCTCTGCCTGCAGGATGATCTTGCTCATGGTTTCTACCACCAGGGTAGGGTAGCTGCCCATGGCTGTTTCGCCACTCAGCATTACTGCATCAGCACCTTCCAGCACAGCATTGGCCACATCGCTTACTTCACTTCTGTTTGGTTTGGTTCGGTCGATCATGCTTTCCATCATCTGCGTAGCCACGATCACCGGTTTAGCCCGGTGCATGCATTTGCGTATGATGTCTTTCTGAATGATGGGTACTTGTTCAATAGGAATTTCAACACCGAGGTCGCCACGGGCTACCATTACGGCATCGCTTTCTATGATGATGTCACGAAGATTTTTTAATGCTTCGGGCATTTCTATTTTGGCGATCACTTTTATCTTGCTGTTCTTTTCCTTGATCCTCTTTTTAAGATCGATGATATCAATGGCCTTGCGTACAAAGGAAAGGGCTACCCAGTCTATCTTCTGCTCAATGATGAACTCAAGATCGGCAAGGTCTTTTTCCGTTAAGGAAGGCATCGTAAGTTCACTGTCGGGGAGGTTCACCCCTTTTTTAGGCAGTAAAATGCCACCCAGGGTAACGCTTACGCGTACCTCTTTTTCACTGAGTATCTTTTCAACTTTGAGTTCCATCTTTCCGTCATCCAGGAAAATGCGCTCACCTACCTGCACATCGGTACTGAGGTTTGGATAGGAAACATAGATCTTCGATTTAGTGCCCACCATTTTTTCAGTAGTGAATACGAATTCGTCGCCGGGCCTCAGTTCTATGCTGCCATTCTCCAGGTCACCAACCCTGAGTTTCGGACCCTGGAGATCGCCAAGGATCGCAATGTTGTACGGTTCTTTTTTAATGATCTTACGGATATTTTCAATGACGCTTTTTTTGTCTTCGTGAGACCCATGTGAAAAATTAAGCCTGAAAACATTCACACCGGCTTTTACCAACGACAATAATCCATCGTAGGTGTCGCATGCCGGCCCAACAGTTGCCACGATCTTGGTACGTTTCTGCGAGTGGGCAATACCTGCTTCCTTGTCCATATCCTGGTGCAGGTACTTTTCTATATATTTACTCATTACTGTGTTTGTTTTTTGTGGAAGTTTGAAGATTCAAGATACAAGATGCACGATTAGGTTGCCAGTATCTTCACGATCTTCATCCATTCTTCGCTGATCCTTTGTTTCTTTTTCACCGCTTCATTCAACGGGGTATAGTTCATTTTATTATTTACGATCCCTACAAATACATTGTGTTTTCCTTCCATCAAACATTCTACAGCATGATATCCCATACGGCTGGCGATGAGCCTGTCCATACAGGTTGGTGATCCGCCCCGTTGAATATGTCCGAGGATACAAACGCGTACTTCCAGTGTAGGGAGTTTATTCTTGATGAATTTCGACAGTTCATTTGCGCCGCCAAACTCTTCTCCTTCGGCAACAATGATGAGGTTCACCAGTTTTTTGCGGCGTTCTTTTTCCTGCAGCGATTCAATGATGTCGTTGATGATGGTTTTCCTTTCTGGTATCAATATATTCTCAGCACCGGTTGCAATACCGCTGTGAAGGGCTATATAACCTGCATCACGACCCATTACTTCAATGATGAACATCCGGTCATGTGCATCCGCCGTGTCCCTGATCTTATCAATGGCTTCAACTGCTGTATTTACGGCCGTATCAAACCCGATCGTGAAATCAGTTCCGGCAATGTCTTTATCAATGGTACCCGGTAAGCCAATACAAGGAATGTCGAATTCGTTGCTGAATGTTTGAGCGCCCCTGAAACTTCCATCGCCACCAATGATAACCAATCCTTCTATGCCTCTTTTCTTGAGGTTGTCATAAGCTTTTTTTCTTCCTTCATGGGTAAAAAATTCACTGCAACGGGCTGTCTTCAGTATTGTTCCACCACGTTGAATGATGTTTGCCACGCTGCGGCTTTCCATTTCAAAAATATCATCTTCAACCATGCCACTATATCCACGCATGATGCCATAAACTTTCATGCCATGATAAATGCCTGTTCGCACAACAGCCCTGATACAGGCATTCATTCCGGGGCTGTCACCACCACTGCAAAGAACCCCGATTTTTGTTATTTTTTTTTGCATATCCTTTCTATCTGGTTTATTCAAAAGCTGGTTTTATAGATTTAATGTGTTAAAAATACACATTAATTTTCAAAATTATTCATATTACAATATTATATAAATATAAACGACTTACTGTACTGCCACTTACATTCTCTCAGGTACTTCTATTCCAATCAATTGCATACCACTCCTGAGCACATTAGCGGTCATGTGCGACAGTTGCAGCCTGAGTTGTTTTTTTTCTGCTGATTCGGCATTGGAAATAGAATGTTCAGTAAAAAACGAACTATATGTTTTGGCTATATGATAAATGTATATTGCCAGGGCAGATGGATTTAGTTCTTCTGCTGCCTGGTTGATGATCGCCGGGAATCTTTCAAGTGCGGCAACAAGATCTTTTTCCAATGGTTCAAAACCATTTCCGATAGATTGTCCGGGGATCAATTCATTTTTCCGGAGTACAGATTGTATCCTGGCATAATTATATTGAATGAACGGACTGGTAAATCCGTGAAAGTCGATGCTTTCTTCGGGATTGAAGATCATCCGTTTTTTTGGGTCAACTCTCAACAGAAAGAATTTCAAAGCGCCGAGGCCGATCTGGTGATAGAGTTTAATTAATTCTTCCTCTGTAAAATCCCGCACTTTACCAAGTTCCTCTGTTTTTTCACGGGCAACTTTTTCCATTTCACTTACAATATCATCTGCATCTACAACAGTACCTTCCCGGCTTTTCATTTTTCCTGATGGCAATTCAACCATACCATAACTCAAATGAAAAATGTCATTTGCATATGGCATACCTAATTTCTGGCAGATCAGTTTCAGCACTTTCATGTGATAGTTCTGTTCATCAGCGATCACATAAATGCTGCGGTCGATATGGTATTCCTCGTATTTCTGCAAGGCCAGGCCGATATCCTGTGTGATGTAAACCGAAGTGCCATCTTTCCGCTGAACAAGTTTTTCATCCAGCCCATCTGCAGTCAGATCGATCCACACACTTCCATCTTCCTTCTGAAAAAATACTTTTTGTTTCAGCCCTTTTTGCACGATGTCTTTTCCCAACAAATAAGTATTGCTTTCATAATAGGTCTTGTCAAAATCGGCGCCGATGTTACGATACGTTGTATCAAAACCTTCATAAACCCAGCTGTTCATGGTTTTCCATAATTCCATCACCTCCGGTTTTCCGGCCTCCCAATCGAACAACATCTGTTGGGTGGCTTTCATGATTGGTGCTTCTTTTTCAGCTTCATCTTTTAGCATACCCTTCTCCGTTAGTTCCTTAACCTGTTCTTTATAAACGTCGTTGAATTTCACATAATAATCACCCACAAAATGATCACCCTTGGTATGGGTAGATTGTGGCGTGGCGCCATTGGCAAAATCCTGCCAGGCGATCATGCTCTTGCAGATATGAATGCCACGATCGTTTACGATGCTGCTCTTGTACACTTCATATCCATTGGCTTTCAAAATTTCGGCTACGCTCCATCCAAGGAAAATATTACGCAGATGACCCAGGTGAAGTGGCTTGTTGGTATTGGGTGAAGCATATTCAACCATAACTTTTTTACCATTCATCGGGTGCTTTCCAAAACAGATATCCTGATGATTTTTCGACAACAGGCCAAGCCAGTATGCATCCGAAACCGCCAGGTTTAGAAACCCCTTGATAATATTGTAAGCTGAAAATAAATGCGGGTATTGTTTCACCAGGTGAGCGCCCAATGCATGGCCGATCTCGTCGGGTGAACGCTTCAGTGATTTCACCAGTGAAAACATTACAATGGTATAATCTCCTTCAAATTCCGGTTTGGTCTGGTTTACCTGGAAATCGTTTTCTGTGAAACTTCCTTCAAAGAGATTCTGTAAACTTTCTACGGCACTTTTTTGTAACTGGCTAACGATTGTCATGTTGATTGTTGATTCAATGGCTGCAAAAATACCAATTCTTATCCATGTGATGAACGGTAATGCTGAAAGGCTCGAATACCTGTTAATTCAATTAACTTTATTTCAAGCAAAAAAATGAAAGACATGCACAGCCCTAAAACTTTTTTATTCATATACTTCCTGTTCATTGGTTCAATGTTAACTGCGCAAAATTCCCAAAAGCCCTGTTCAGCGCCCGAAACCACTCAATTTGATTTCTGGATCGGCGACTGGAACTTGTATACCGCCGATACATTAACAGGTACCAACAGCATTTATAAAGTCATGGGTGGCTGCACCATCCAGGAAAATTTTGAGGATCCCAAAAAAGGTTATTCCGGCAAAAGCTGGAGTGTATATAATCCGCAGATCAAACAATGGCAGCAAACCTGGGTAGATAATACAGGAAGTTATATCAGCCTGAATGGTGTATTTGAAAATGGAGTGATGACCCTTACCACCGGGGCCAGGAAAATGGCCAATGGGAAAGACCAGGTTTACCGGATGCGTTTTCATCACATCACAAAAGATGGTTTCGAATGGGATTGGGAATCTACCAAAGACAATGGAGCCACCTGGCTAACTGGATGGCATATACGCTATGAAAGGAAAAAGTAAAGGATCATTTCTGAAGGATCCTGATTTCAACCCTCCGGTTGATTATCCGTTCATATTCATTTTTTTCGGGCAGCGGGTAAATGGGGCGTGTACTCCCAAATCCCTTATACGTCAGCCTGTTTTCTGCAATACCGTTTTGAGTGAGATAGAGCCAAACAGTCCGTGCCCGCAACTCCGATAATTTATAAAATGCCGGCATGTATTTGGTTTCTTTATATACTTGTTCCAGGTATTCACCTTCCTGTAGCTGAAGATTACAACAGATATGTCCTTCAATGGCGATTCTGAATGTTGGATTATTCAGTAGGAATTTCCTCAATTCTTTTAAAGTAGGAATGGAACTTGGAAGGAAATTGGCCGTGCCACCCACAAATTGCAGGTTGGGCAATGAAACAACACTGCCTTGCTTTGATAGCGTGTCTTCCAATATTTCTGTCAATGTTCTTTTATCCTGATGAAAGACCATAGGACTGTCGGCAACAGGGGAGGCTGGAGTCACCGCAATGGCTTTTGGATCGGGCTTTGCAGGAGACTTATCGGTTTGCAGGATCAATTCTACCCGCCGGTTTAAAGCGCTTTCTGCTGCGGTTCTGTCTTTATTTAATAATTTCGTTTCACCATAGGATGCAGGATAATAGGCGACCTCTTTATTACCAAGCGCCATTTCTATATATGCCTGAACTGCCTTGGCTCTTTTCAATGATAATGCTTCATTGTATGCATGGCTTCCCCGGCTATCGCAATGTCCATTGAGGTAAACCTGTTTGATATGCTCTTTGCCAGCAATGGCAAGCAGGCTATCGATCAGTGCATGGTTTGATTCAGATAGTATATAGCTGTTATCTTCAAAATATACTGTACTGGAATGGGTAACCTGCGCTTTCAGAGAAAGAAAAATAAAACCAGCCAGGAGAAAAGCAAATGTTTTTTTAATCATGATCAACCTATTTAATGGGGAAAGAAACGGAAGGCTGATCCAATATAAATCTTTCTTTCACAAAGCCGTGCTAAAATTAAGCGGATGCCGTACCTTTGCACACTTTTTAATTATTATGATAAGTGCAAACAATATTACGCTCGCCTATGGCAAGCGGGTTTTATTCGATGAAGTAAATATCAACTTCACCAAGGGAAATTGTTATGGAGTGATTGGTGCCAATGGTGCCGGTAAATCAACATTCCTGAAGATCATCAGCGGGGAAATTGAACCCAATAAAGGAACGATCGACATCACACCCGGCGAACGCATGGCGGTGTTAAACCAGAACCAGTTTGCGTTTGATGAAGAAACGGTTCTCAACACCGTGATGATGGGCCACCAGAAAATGTGGAAAGTGATGCACGAACGGGATGCCATATACGCTAAAGAAGATTTTACCGAAGCCGATGGTATCAAAGCAGGTGAACTGGAACACGAATTCGGCGAAATGGGTGGATATACGGCCGAAAGCGATGCAGCAACCTTTTTAAGTGAGCTGGGTGTAAAGGATGAACTGCACCAGCAGTTGATGAAAGACATCAGCGCCAACCTGAAAGTGCGGGTATTGCTGGCACA
>Ga0075163_10011590_pt1 | contig 11487 bp, 8 predicted proteins | sample JI1023141ADNA_FD_71478 | JGI IMG/M metagenome (GOLD analysis project Ga0075163, IMG submission 71478) | Wastewater effluent complex algal communities from Wisconsin, to seasonally profile nutrient transformation and Carbon sequestration -... | ecosystem: Engineered > WWTP > Effluent > Algae... | reverse complement strand
CCCGACATGAGGAAGTGGCCCCGCGAGCGTGGCGCGAGCGTGGCGCGGGCCGGCGATCGCGGATAAGGCAGGTCGCATGAAGGTCTCCACGCGATTCACCCTCGTCTCCACTCTGGCGCTGGTCCTCGGCGGCTGCGCGCGCACCTCGCCGGACAGCGCGCGCACGGACGCGCCGATGGACGACAGCACCGCCACGCCCGCGCCCACCGGCACCGAGAACAACCCGGGGATCGAGCCCGAGGTCGGTGACGGCGTCGACACCGTGGGCAACAGCTCGCGGCTGCCCCCGACGCCCGCGTCGGACGGGCCGGCGCCCGGGACCGGGGACACCGGCAACCCGGGGAGCCGCGTGCAGACCGACGACGCGACCGGGCCCAACAACGCGAAGACCGGCGCGCCGCCGCCGAGCGAGCGCGCCTGAGCGGTGCGGAGCGCGAGCGGCCCGCGCTGCGGGTCGCTCACGGCTTCCAGCAGTAGTTGATGCTCGTGCCGCCGCTGCAGTTGTCCTGCACGAAGGCCGAGTAGGAGCAGCCGAAGCTGCCGCAATTGTAGAATGTGTTGACCTTGAAGTCGTCGTCCGCGGGCATCGTGCAGTACTTGAGGTCGGCGTAGCCGCTGAGGAACGCCTGGCCGTTGACGCCGCCGTTCGTGGTCGAGCACGCGTAGTCGCCGGCGGCGCCGCCGTAGAGCTGGGCGCACGCCTCCTTGCAGGTGTAGGTCGGCGGGTTGCCGCCCCACGCCGGGCCGGAGTGGACGTTGTAGCTGCCGACCAGCACGGGGACCTTGATGCACGCGTTGTTGCAGCCGTCGGCGTCGTTGGCGTTGCCGTCGTCGCACTGCTCGACGCCGACCTGGACCTGGGCGTCGCCGCACTTGGCGACCTTGCAGGCGGCGAGGCACGCGTCGTTGTTGCTGGCGTTGCCGTCGTCGCACTCCTCGACGCCGGCCTGGACCTGGGCGTCGCCGCAGACCGCGAGCACGCAGGTGTTGAGGCAGCCGTCGGTGTTGTCGGCGTTGCCGTCGTCGCAGGTCTCCGGGGGCTGCACCGCCATGTCGCCGCAGCCGGGCGCGGCGCACTTGGTCGTGCACAGGTCGTCCTCGGCCAGGTTGCCGTCGTCGCAGGCCTCGCCGGGGCCGACGAAGCCGTCGCCGCAGACCGCGAGGGTGCAGTCGAGCTTGCAGGCGCCGGTGTCGCTGTTGGCCCCGCCGAGGTCGCAGACCTCGACGCCGACCTGGACCGCACCGTCGCCGCAGCTCGCGAGCTTGCAGCCGGGGGTGCACGCGTCGGTGAAGTCATTGTTGCCGTCGTCGCAGGGCTCGTCGCCCTCCTGGATCCCGTTGCCGCACGTGTACGGCTGGCACAGGTCGGCGACGCACGACAGGCCGTCGTCGCAGGCCCCGAGGTCGCACGGGCAGAACTCCGCGCCCGGCTCGCAGATCTCGCCGGTGCCCTCGGTCAGCTTCGTCGAGCTCGTCGAGCCGTCGTCGCCGCTGGTCGTGCCGCCGCCGGTCGTCACGAAGCCCGTCGTCACCTCCGTCGTCCCGCCCGTCTCGCTCGAGGTCGAGGGGTCGGTCATCGGCACGGGCACGGTCGTCGGCGTCACGCTCGTGCTCGACAGCTCCTCGCCCGACGAGCAGCCGACCAGCAACGCGACTCCGAGCACCCCCACGCGGACGACGACGGACGACATCCTCGCCAATAGACACCGGCCTCGCAGCCCTGACAAGACACGCGAGCGCGCACTTGCGGGCGCTGACCGCGTGGGCCGTCGCGGCGGGCTCCGACGCGCGTTTTGAGCGCGCGTTGAAGCGCGCTTCGAAGCGCTACAGCGCGCTGACGTAGACCATGCCGAGGCACATCTCGTCGCCGGTGCCCTCGCCCCACTTGACCTTGTCCGTGCCCTTCGAATTGTCGAAGTGACACTCGAGGCGGACGGTGTCGCTGGGGTCGACGCGGACCGGGCCCGACAGCTCGTAGGTGCCCTGCCAGTTAAAGTCCCAGTCGGGCACGTCGATGAGGCACTCGGGCTCGCCGCCGCGGCGCACGTTCAGGCTCGCGCGCTGGCCGAGGGTGTGCATGTGCACGCCGGCCGCGTGGGCGAGGACCGGCTCGCCGACGCCGAACGGCGAGCCCGGGAACAGGAACCCGATCGCGGTGCCGAGGTCGATCTCGAAGGAGTGGACGACGTCGGCCTCGCCCGCGGGGATCGTCATCTCCGGCGAGTCGACCATCCAGCCGGGGTGCGCCAGCGGCAGCAGGTAGGCCGGACGCTCGACGCTCGGGGCCGTGCGCACCATGATCGTCGACTGATCCGGCTTCGCGCCCTTGAGCGGGTGGTAGTGCATCTGCAGCGCGATCTTCGAGCCCGGCTCGACGCGGATGCCGGTGCCCTCCGGCAGCGCGCCGCCGGCCCCGCCCGGCACCCACGCGCCGAGCCACTGCGCCTCCGGGCTCGCCTCGCCGCCGGGCCCGCCGTAGCACGGGTAGCCTGGCCCCGGGTCCGCGTCGTCGAGCGCGTCGAAGGCCGCGACCTCGCCCGGCGGGATGACGAACGCGATCACGTGGTGGACGATCGACCGCTCGCCGGGCGTCACGTTGAACGCGGTCGCGTAGCTCGGCTCCTTGTTGGGCCAGTCGAGCAGGAAGCAGCGGTAATCGTCGGGGTAGGTCGTCGGCGTGAACGGCTCGGCGATCCCCAGCTGCACGTCGTAGGCGATCGGCGGCGGGTCCATGCCCGGCGGCGGCTCGTCGGCGGGGTCGCCCTCCGGCGCGCCCGCGGCGATCCACTCCAGCACCGTCGCGCGCTCGTCCGGCGCCAGCGAGCGGTCGTGCCTGTACGTGTTGCACGCCGCGCTCGGCGACCACGGCGGCATCGTGCCGTCCTCGATCGACGCCGCCATCACCGGCGCCATCGTGTGCGCCTCGTCGTAGGTCGTGATCGCGAACGGCGCGATGTCCCCCGGGCGATGACAGGTCGCGCACTTGCTGTCGAGGATCGACTTCACGTCGCGCCAGTAGGTGACGCCCGCGGCCTCGCCGGTGGTCGGCGCGTCGCCCGTCGAGGCGTCGCCCGGACCCGTGCTCGCGCCGGTGTCGGCCGCGGCGCTCGTGCTCGCGACGTCGCCGGAGCCGCTGCTCGCGGCGGCGTCGTCGTTGCCGCCGGAGTCGCCGCAAGCCGGGGCCAGAGCGGCGAGGAGGAGCGTGACGTTGCGGGCGCGGTTCGACATGCGACGCCATCGTACCGGGCCCGGTCGCCGCGGCGCACGGCGCCGGGTGTGAGGCTACGCGGCGGTGCCGCCCTTGGCCCAGGCCTTGGCGTCGAGGTCCGGGAACGAGACCTTGCACGAGCCGGAGGGGATGCGGTTGAGCCTGGCCGACCCGAGCGAATCGGTGAACCCGCGCCGCTCCCTGCCGTCCGGCAGGACGATGAGATAGCGCTGACCGGAGATCCCTCGCCCCTCCTCGTCGAGCAGCTGGATCTCGATCCAGTCGGTGTCCGGCTGCTGCTGCGGCTTGTCGAAATCCTCCTCCTCGCGCGGCTCCACCGGCTTGTGCGGGCCGCGATAGCGCGGCGGCGGCACGCGCAGCAGCACCAGCGTCCCGGCCTGCACGGCCCTCACCAGCCGCGCCAGCGCCTCGTGACCCTCGCGCACCGGCGCGCCCGCGACCAGCTCCATCGCCGCGCCCCGCAGCACCAGGCCCTCGATCGGGTCGGCGAAGGGCGACGCGAGCACGCCCTCGGCGTCCCGCGGGTCGACGCGCTCGCCCTCCTCCGCGGCGGCGCGACGCTCCGGCACGATTTTATAGAGGTGGCCGCGGCTGCGAAACTCTCGGATCACGCGGGCCCCAGGGTATCGATCGACGCCGCGACCTGCAACTCGCGCGCCCGCTCATGCGCGCTGGCATGCTCCGTCCGGGGCGCGTGGCCGGCGGGCCGTCCGGTCGTCGTGGTGCGAGGATTCATTTGGCGTACTTGGGGTCCGTCTCGACCCGCCAATCGTAGGGCGGGATCTCGCGCCAGGTGTTGTTGTCGAGCAGCGCCTCGATCTCGCGCGTGGGCCGCTGGAGGTGGTACTGCACCTGATACTGCTGATTGCCGTGCGCGTCCTTCCTGGTCGGTACGAAGCGGCGGTTGGCCTCGACCTCGAAGTTCCAGAAGCTGCTCCAGTCGTAGCGCTCGCCGAGGAAGGCGTCGGAGGTGCCGAGCTGCAGCGAGACGAAGCGGGTCGGCTCGCCGATGAATTGCAGCCAGGCGCGGAAGTCCTCGGTGGCCTCGGGGGGGACGGGGACCACGCCGCCGGTCGGCGCGCAGGGGACCTCGATGCGGATCCACTCGCGCTTGCCGGCGACGATGCGCTGCGCCGAGAAGATGGCGCGCTTGATGTAGATGCGCCGGGTGACCCGGATCTCCGCCTGGAGGTTGGTCGCCAGGAAGTAGAGCGACTGGCCGGGGGGCACGCCGCCGCAGCGGTTGTCGAGCTCCGCGCTGGCGGCGGCGACGATCATGCGGTTGTCGGTGAAGATCAGGCTCTTGTCGATATCCATGTAGTCCAGCGAGACGGCGGCGCGCGGGCGCGGGCGGCTCGAGGCCTGGATGGTGCTGACATTGGTGATGTCGCCGGCCTTCGCGTCGACGCGCACGAGCGTCGCGCCGGGGCGGTCGCTGCCCCAGTCGCGGAACTCGCCGTCGCGGTTGTAGCGCGGGTAGGGGCCGCCGGAGTCGGAGACGATGATCGCCGGCTCGGCCGCGGTCGCGCCGCGGGGCAGCGGCTTGAGGTCGATGCCGCCCTGCGGGTCGGGGTCGTAGAGCAGCGCGGGGATCGCCGTGCCCGCGGTGGCGCCGAGCAGGTGGAGGCCGCGGCGGTGCGAGTGGCCGGTCAACACGCACTGGATCTGGCGCCCGCCGAGCATGCCGAGCAGGGCCGCGCGGTTGGTCTCGAAGGTGCCCATCTCGAAGCGCGAGTAGCTCTCCACGCCGAGCGTGCTGACGTCGGTGTTGAACGCGCCGAGCGAGCCGATCTGCGCGTTCGGGAACATCGGCACGTCCTCGCGGTAGCTGAGGAACGTGAAGTGCGACGTCAGGAACACCCGACGCTTGGCGCGCTCGCCGACGGCGCGCTGCAGCAGCGCGAGCTGACTGCCGGAGATCGCGTCGTCCGAGCGCGGCAGGTGGCCGCCGGGCATGATGCCCGACGACTTGCCCTGCTCGCCGGCCTTGTCGAGCAGGTCCTCCGAATTGCCCCACCCGAGCCCGACGAGCGACTGCTTCGGCAGCTTGACCCACCAGTCGTTGAACGGCGTCAGCACGAGGTGGAACCAGTCGAACCACGACGAGTCGAAGCTGCTGCCCATCTTGACCAGCAGGCCCGCGGTCGGCCCGAACGACAGCAGCGCCTCGTAGAAGGTCAGGTTGAGGTCGGCCGGGATGCCGGCGTTGGCCCGGTTGTCGCGCAGTCGCGGCGAGATGCCGAACGCGTCCTCGTAGCAGTCGTGGTTGCCGGTGATCGCGAACAGCGGCTTCTGGTGGGTCCGCAGCGCGTCGAGGATGAGGGTGTAGAACGCGACGAGGTCGATGCCCGGCGGGTAGGTCTTCGGGCTGTAGGTCTCGAGGTCCATCGTGTCCCAGATCTGACGGACGGAGCTCTCCTTGTGCAGGATCGTCTTTGCGTTGTAGGCGTTGCGGATGTGGTCGACGAGGTCGCCGCCGACGATCACCGCGTGGGCGTCGCTGGCGCAGATGCGGCGCAGGACCTCGTGGAAGCTGCGGTTGGTCTCCGCCAGCAGGTTGCCGATGCGCGGCGACTCGTCGTCGTGCACGCCCTCGCCCCACTCGACGACGCGCGCGGTCGACTTGCCGAGCAGCTGCCAGCGCGAGTTCATGTGGATGTCGGAGACGTGGCCGATGTTGGCGTGCACGAACTCGTCGCCGTCCGTCAGGACCACGACCGGGTGGTACGACTGGACCGGCTCGTCGGGGTTGGCCTTGCCGAGCTGGACCGCGCCGCCGCGCATCCCGAACGCGTAGCGGCACAGCCCGGGGATCGGGTTGTCGCCGGTCCGCTTGTCGTCGCCGAAGCGACGCTCGAGCATCGCGCGGATCAGCTCGTCGTGGGTCTCCTTGCCGACCACCGCGTCGCGGACCCAGCGCCGGATCTTCGGCTCGGTCGCCGCGGTCGTGTACTCGATGAACTTGCGCTCGCTGGTGCTCCACGCCTGCTCGGGCCGACCGGAGCCGCTGCCCTGCAGCGCGCTGGCGTGGACCTTGACCTTCCACAGGCGGTGCAGACCCTTGTTCGACAGCGCGTTGGCGACGCTCGGGTGGAGGATGCCGGCGAACTTCTCGTGGGTCTCGAGGATCCCGGTCATGCCGCCGAGCTGCTCGACGACGATCTTGTCGCCGGCGCCGCCGAACAGCGGCGCGGGGTCGAACTGCTTGGTCGCCCGCAGCCCCGCCGAGATCCTGAGCTGGCGGTTGACCATGTCGGGCGTGAGGGGCTTCGCGGTGGCGATCAACAGCTCGAGGTACGCGTCCTGCTTGCTGTGATGGACGAGCGGCGTCAGCAGGGCCGGGTACAGGATCACGCCGGCCGTGGTCTCCTTCGTGGTCTTGACGGTGAAGCCGACCTTCATCACGCCGACGAACTTGTCCTCCTGCTCCTCCAGCGCGACCCAGATCAGGTTGTAGAGCTTACGCGCCATGCAATGCCCCCCAGAACATCGAGCCGCTGGCGGCCGGTCCGCCGTCGAGCTGGTACCGCAGGCCGACGCCCTCGACGACGTCGCGCTTTTGCAGCGAGGTGAAGCGCATGTGGTCGGCGGCGACGTAGTCGTCGAAGCGGACGCGCTCGAGCAGGCCGGTCGACCACACGCCGTCGCGCAGGACGAGGCCGGCGAACACGGCGTCGGCGGCGTGCAGCGGGCCGTCGACGTGCACGGCCTCGAAGGTGCTGTGCAGCAGGGTCGAGCCGGAGAACGACATTTGCGCGAGCGTGCAGGCGTGGACGATGAGGCCGAGGACCTGCGGGCAGGCGGTGATGGTCAGGGCGCGCAGGCGGGCGTCGAGGACGCGGAGGTTGACGACGGTCGGGCAGCGCTCGAGCGTGAGGGCGTCGATCTGGGCGGTCGAGAGCGACAGGTCGTCGGCCTCGACGGCGGTCAGCGTGACGGCCCCGAGCTCGCCGCCGACGACGCGCAGGCGCTGGACCACCGCGTCGGCGACGCGCAGCGCGCCGATGGTGTCGAGCGTGAATTCGGCGCTGCGCAGGGCGCCGCCGCGGACGTCGAGCGCGTCGATCGTGGACTTGGCGGCGCGCAGGGCCAGGAGCGTGCACTCGTCGATCCTGCAGCCGAGCAGCGCGCACTCGCGCAGGGTCCACGAGTCGCCGCGCACGGCCGAGAACTGCGCATCGGTGAAGCGGACGCGCGACGCGGTGATCAGGGCCATGTCGCAGTCGACGAAGCGGCAGCGGACGAGGTCGCAGTCGACGAGCTGCACGGTGTCGAGGCGGCAGCGCTCGAACACGACGTCCTCGAAGCGGACGGCGGTGAAGGCGACGCGGTCGAGCACGACGTCGCGAAAGACGCAGCCGCGCAGGACGACGCCGCCGGACCAGGTGAAGCCGTGCAGCTCGCTGTCGTGGACGGTCAGGCCGCGGTGCTCGACGGCGTGGTTGAAGCGCTGGTCGGCGAGCACGCGGTGGCCGAGCTGCCACGGGGTCAGCTCGTCGGCGTCGTCGCGGGGCGGCTCGGCGCGCAGCGCCAGCGACTCGGCGTCGCTGATGGGGAGGCGTTCTTGCATCGCGTGACTTTCTGGTTAGCCCTCGGCGAACTCGCGCAGCTTGGCCTGCGTCGGCGCGTCGAGCTCGCCGCTGGGCTCGAGGTCGTGGTCGATCTGAAACTGCTTGAGGGCGTCGCGCGTGCGCTCGTCGAGCGCGTCCGACGGGCCCTGCGGCGGGCCGACCGTGTAGCCGAGCAGGCGCAGGCGACCCTTGAGGCCGCTGACCTCGCTCGCCGGGTCGAGGTGGCGCAGGTCGAAGTAATAGATGCGCTGCGCGGCGGCCACGGCGGCCGCGGCGGCGCGCGGCGGGTCGACGACGATGTCGGCGCCGCGGTCCGTGAAGTCGCCGCGCTCGGGCTCGGGCCCGGCGGGGTCGGCCGCGAAGCGCACCTCGGCCCGCTGCGCTATCGGCGAGACCGGCTCGTCGAGCCAGCCGTCGCCGTCGGTCGTGCCCTCCTTCTCGTATCTGTCGTCGATCCACAGCTCGAAGGATTGACCGGCGCGCGGCTCGTCGTCGACGACGAAGCGGATGCGCAGGCGCGTCGGCACGGCCTTGCGCGTGAACGGGTGGACCTGGCCGGTGGCACACTCGACCTCCTTCTGCTCGAGCGGCGGGACGAATAGGATGTCCCCCGGCAGCAGCACGTGGCCGCTGGGTCGCAGCTTGCGCAGCGCGGCGTTCTCCGGGTGGTCCCACACGGTCTCCCAGAAGTGGCCCGCGACGAACGCGATGCTCTCCACGGAGTCGCCCTGCTGCACCTTGTGACGCTTGCCCCCGCCCACCACGCCTCCTCGCCCGCGCCTCGCGGCGACCGGCGTATGTGACACGCACGGTCCCCCGCCCGTCAAGCGCGGCCCGGCGGCGCGCGGTCGCCCGTGTATGCGAGCACGGGCGAGCACTGGCGCGCGCGCGCGGGCCTGGTGGTCGGTCGCGTGGGCGCGCACGGGCGCTCGCGTCGGGGCGGCGATACGTGCGAGCATGTTCGACGCTGCGGCCCGTGTCGGCCGCGGAGCCTCGCATGCAACGTCGCCATACGCTCACTCTCTCGTGCTCGGTCTCGCTGGGCCTGTTGACCACTGTCGCTGCTGGATGCACGTCGACGACGGCGCCGCCGGTCGCGGACGGCGGGCCCGTGGCGCAGGCGCCGGTGCTCGACGTGTGGGCGGGTGTGCCTGCGATCGACGCGGGCGCGGGCGACATCGCGGCCGAGCTGACGCCGGTGCCCGGGCCGCCGCCGCCGCCCGGGGTCGGCGAGCGCGTCGAGATCCCGTTCCCGCCGCCGGCGCCGCCGAGCAAGCAGACCCAGGATCTGCCGCCGGACGGCCCGCTGCAGGTGCTGCGCACCAGCCCGATCATGAAGGAGCCCGGGCTCATCGGCTCGGTGACGGCGGTGTTCAACCAGCCGATGATCCCGCTCGCGTCGGTCGACGACCTCAAGCTCGAGCGCTCGCCGCTGTCGATCTCGCCGCAGCCGCCGGGCAAGTTCCGCTGGCTCGGCACCCAGATGATCGCGTTCGAGGCCGAGGGCCGGGTGCCGTTCTCGACCACCTTCACCGCGGCCGTCGCCGCCGGCGAGACGTCGACGACGGGCGCGAAGCTCGGCAAGCGCGTCGAGTGGAAGTTCTCGACCCCGAACCTCGCGCTCGAGGGCGTCGTGCCGGGCTCGTGGGAGTCGGCCGCGCTCGACACCCACGTGGTCGTGAAGTTCAATCAGGACATCCAGGCCGAGCGGCTGGTCGCGGCGACGAAGCTGGTCGGCGGCGGGGCGCAGGTCGAGTTCGCGGTGATCCCCGCGGCCGAGTACGCGAGCCTGCCGCAGCCGTTCAACCTCCGCGCGCAGGGCCGGGCCGAGCGCACGCTGGTGCTCAAGCCCTCGCAGCCGCTGCGGCCCGACACGAAGTACGTCCTGACGATCGCGCCGGGCGCGTACGGCGAGGGCCCGAACCCGGGCAAGAAGTTGACGGCGGAGTTTCGCACCTACCCGCCGATCAAGCTGAGGCCGCCGCGCTGCCGCGAGGGCCAGGCCTGGGACTGTCACCCCGGCAGCGCCGTGACGATCGGCGCGAGCACGGCGCTGGTCGACGGCCCGGAGCTGACGGCCCGCGTGCGCGTGACGCCCGAGGTGCCGGAGCTGCAGGTCCATGGCGGCCGCGATCTGGTGCTGCGCGGGAAGTTTCGCGGGCTCGCGACCTACACGGTCGAGGTCGACGCGGGCGTGCGCGACGTCCACGGGCAGGCGCTGGCGCGGCCGTTCAAGGCGACGTTCACGATGCCGGCGCTGGGCGCGTCGCTGACGCTCGACGGGGTGGCGCGCGACCCGATCGTGCTCGAGCCGTCGCACCGCGGGGTGCTCGAGCTGCGGGCGAGCGGGCTGACGCACGTCGAGCTGCGCTCGCGGCCGGTCGCGCCGGGCCAGCTGCGCGCGGTGCTCAACGAGCGCGACGACTACGTCGAGGACGACAAGTGGATGGTGCCGCTGCAGGACGCGAAGCAGTCGACGATCGCGGTCGCGGACTCGCGCGCGGAGACGATGACCGTGCCGGTGGCGACGCGCGAGCTGGCGACGATGCCGGGCAACTTCCTGCTGTTCGCGGCGCGCAGCAACCCGATCGGCGACTCGCACTGGAAGTATCGCCACCGCGTCCAGCAGCTCGTCGAGGTCACGCGCCTCGGCGTGACCGCGGCGCTCGACAGCGACAGCGGCGTCGTCCTCGTCACCGACCTCGAGACCGGCGAGCCGATCTCCGGCGTCGACCTGACGCTGCACACCGCGGGCTACGACGCGCCGCTGTGGACCGGCAAGTCCGACGCGCGCGGCCTCGCGGAGGTCGGCTACACGGTGGCGATCGAGCGGCCGTTCCTGCTCGCCCGCACCGCGGAGGACGTCGCCTACGTGCCGCTGCAGACCGACGTGTCCGGCGCGTGGTCGTCGTGGGCCAACACGCCGGGCGTCATCGAGCCGCGCGCGTTCTTCTTCACCGACCGCGAGCCCTACAAGCCCGGCGACACGGTCCACCTGTCCGGCGTCGTGCGCGAGGAGACCCGCGGGCCGACCGGCGGGGTGCGGCCGTATCGGACCGACGTCGAGTGCGACTACACGGTCCACGGGCCGCGCGGGCACGAGGTCGCGAAGGGCAAGGTCAAGGTCAGCCAGCTCGGGACGTTCAGCGTCGACATCCCGCTGCCGGCCGACGGCGACCTCGGCAACTACAGCTTCCAGCTGACGTTCCCGGGCGGGTTCTTCGCCAACGAGCGCAGCTTCTCGCACGGCTTCGCGGTCGAGACCTACCGCGCGCCCGAGTTCGAGGTGAAGGTCGAGCGCCCCTCCGACGCCACGCTGGTCTACGGCGACACGCTCGCGGCCGAGGTGCGCGCGAGCTACCTGCACGGCGCCGCGATGGTCGGCGCGCAGGTGTCGTACACGCTGCGCCGCAGCGACACCAGCTTCCGCCCGCCCGGCGCGGAGAACGAGCCGTTCAGCTTCGGCCCGAGCCCGCAGCCGTCGTGGTGGCGCGGCGACGACTGGGGCATGCGCGGCATGAGCGACGTGTGGTGGTCGGGCCCGGGCGGCACCGGACCCGGCGGCGGCGGCATGCTGGTCAAGCAGGAGGAGGGCGTCACCGACGGCCGCGGGGTGCTCGAGGTCAGCCACCTGCTGCGCGCGAAGGAGACGCCGTGGAACAAGCTGCCGGCCGCGGAGGCGCCGGC
>Ga0075163_10011587_pt1 | contig 11488 bp, 6 predicted proteins | sample JI1023141ADNA_FD_71478 | JGI IMG/M metagenome (GOLD analysis project Ga0075163, IMG submission 71478) | Wastewater effluent complex algal communities from Wisconsin, to seasonally profile nutrient transformation and Carbon sequestration -... | ecosystem: Engineered > WWTP > Effluent > Algae... | reverse complement strand
TGGACAGAGAAGGTGGTCTTACCGATCCCACCCTTGTTGTTGTAGACCGCGATCGTTTTCATGGTTGTCATCCTGGTTGTCGCCACGCTCCGCGGCCAGGCCGATGTGGCTCGCCGGGGCACCAGTCGTGGTGACGACGGAGGGCATAGATCGCAGATCGTACCAAGTGGTCCCAACCTGGCGACCAGGTTGGCGCATCTACGAGATCTGCTCGTCAGCTCGGCCGCCGGCACCGCGGAGTCGATGATGCAGCGCTCGCGCACCCCCGCGCCGGGCCTCCCGCATCGCTACCTCTGCGGCCTCGCGCCCGGCCCGCCGCGCGGACGGCGACCTCGACGACGGCCGCCATCCTCCAGCCGCGAGGTCGCGGTGATCAGGTGATGCAGTCCGCCGTTCGACACCTGCACGGTGGCATCCGTCGTCAGGGTTACGCGCATCCACCGTGTTCAGCGTCGAGACCCCCGAGGCGCGTGCCGGCGACGCGGCATCGGCGGCCGGATGACGGCGCCGGAGGCCGGCAACCGCCGGCACGGTGGCGGCAGTAGGCGCTGCCATCCAGCCGTCAGATAGCGTGTTACGCCTGTCAGGCGCCCGCCGGGCGACGCGTGTAGGGCCCAGCGCGCGGGCGCCGTTTGTGGCGACTGTCGTCGCCACACCGCGGGCTACAGTCATCGCCAACAATGGGGCGCACGCCGTGGCCGCAAACGTCGCCCCTGCTGCTGCCCAGGGATGGGCGACCGTCCGGGCGACGACTGCAGCCCACGCGAGGGCGACGTGTAGGGCTACCAGTGTTCCCACGCGGCGCACTCTGGGCGCATCCAACTTGGGGTCACGCGCGACGGCCCCGCGGCTGGTTGATCCGCGTGGTCTGCGATACTCTCGGGCGGTTATGCGCCTCCGCTCCGCCGTCCACCTCGCCGCCGCGATGCTCGTGGCGACGGCGTGCGCGCGCAATGGAGACGCCTCGTCAACGTTCTCGGGCGGGTCGCACTCGGACGGGGTCGACGCGGTGAGCTCGAACGCTGGCAGGTCCGACACGAGCTCAAGCACGACGAGTTCGGGCGGGGCCAGCGGTGAGGACTCGTCGCCCGCCACCGCCGCGGGCTCGACCGGTACGTTCGATGCCGGCGTCCAGCCGGACTTCATCCCGCCCCCGGCAGGCTGCAAGGGCAAGATCGACTTCCTGTTCCTCGTCTCCCGCGGCGGGAACATGAAGTTCCACCAGGATCAGCTCGTCGCCGCGTTCCCGCAATTCATCGCCACGATCGAGGCGAAGTTCGCCGATTTCGACTACCACATCATGGTCGTGGACGGCGATGACTCGTGGGGGCTTGATGACTGCACCGCCAACTGCCCCACCCTCGAGTGCAAGGTCGGCGACGAGTGTTGTGACGTGATGCCATGCAACTGCCCTCAACCTGTCGAGATCGGAGATCCTTGCTGCCCTGCTGCGGACTACCCATGCGAGTCGCTGGACCTCGTCGAACCGTGTGAGTGGGTCTACGGGTCTGGCACGGTGTTACCCGCGGGCAACAAGGCGTCCAATAAACCGTGTCCGATCGATGGCGGCGGCCGCTACCTCGTCAAGGGGCAGCAGAATCTCCCCGAGACTTTTGCCTGTATTGCCACCGTCGGGGCTAGCGGTGGTGACCACCTCGGCCAGGCGCTCACGGCCGCGATGCAGAAGCCGATCAACGACTACGGCGGCTGCAACGAGCTCTTCCTCCGCGACGAGGCGCTCCTCATGATCACGTTCATCTCCACCAACGGCGACGACTCCGAGGGGACGCCAGCCGAGTGGGCGCAGGCCGTGCTCGACGCCAAGCACGGAGACGAGCGGTCCGTTGTCATGTTCAACATCGGCTTCACCGAGTGCTCGGAAGACGACCGGCTGTGTCGGCTCGCGGCGATGTTCCCGTACCACCACGGCATCTTTGTGGGAGAGCCCGAATGGGGGCCAGCGTTCGAAGAGGCGGCGAGTCTCGTCGATAACGCGTGCGCGGGGTTCGTGCCGCCGCCCGGCTGATGGCTACCCGCCGATCACCGCGAACGCCGGGTGGCCGTCCGCGACACCCGCGGCGTAGACCTCGCCGTACGGCGCGACCGCGACCGTGAGCCCGAGCTGCTGCCCCGGCGTGTCCTTCGGGGTGAACGTCCACACTGGTTCGACCTCGTCCGGGTCGACCGCCTGGACCTCGAACACGAAAGACTGACCCTGTTGTTTGCCCAGCGCGACCACGGCATAGCCGGCTGAGCTCCAGGCGATGTCGTGGGGTCCCAGCCACAGAGACCCCAGGGGGCCGAGCTGCACTTGCGCGGCGAGGTCGCCCCCGGGCTCGTAGACCCGGACCTCACCGTCGGGCATGCAGATGTCCTGGCAGGTATAGACCGCGAGGTGGTAACGGCCCAAGTCGTCGATGTCGAGTGCGAGCGCCCGGCTCTGGGTGCCCGCCCCGGGGTCGGCGACGGTCCATGTGCCGTCGTCAGCGGCGAGGACGTCGACCTCGAGTACCGCGAGACGGTCACGTTTTTTCAGGTCCATCTCGTCGTGCCGCCCCCTCGCCTCGCCGACGAGCACGAGCGTGTCGCCCAAGAACTTGCAATCGCGGGCCGTCTCCGTGAACAAGTGCGGAGTGTCCATCCCCAGGCGGTAGTCGAACAGCCGCTCGTCGGCCTGCTCGCCCGGCCGCAGCAGCACCGCGAGCGCGTCGCTCTCGTCGTCCGTCTCGACCTTCCTCGCGCCGCAGACGGCGACCATGTCCGGGTGCCGCGCCAGGGCCAGTGCCGTGTCACCGACCGCGCCGGTGGCGACGTGGACGGGTCCGAGGCCCCACGCCGCCATCTCGCCGACCCACCAGACCCAGCCATCCCCGCCCTTGCGCTCGACGAGCAGGTGCATCCACCCCGTATTGCGGTCGATCGTCAGGTCGATCGCGCGGCACTCGGACGTCGGCAGCAACGGCACGAACTCGACCGGGCTCCCGTCCTTCTCCCGCAGGCGAAGGAAGCAGCGCGACACCCCCATCTCATCGAACGTCCCGAACTCGACGGGCCGACCGTCGGGCAGCACGTCCACCACCGCCCCGTGCCCGTTCACGCCACCGGCCTGCCAGTAGCGCTCGTACCCGGGAGGCGGCAACGCGATCACATAGTCGACCTCCACCGTCTCGCCCGAGAGGTCCCCGCGCGACGGCGTGAACGAGGCGATGTGCTTGTCGTTGTCGAAGCCGGTGAAGGCCGGAATCTCACCCGCGAACTCGCCAGGGGCGGCTTCCTCGAGCTCGATCGGATCGCCGCCGTCGATCTGCATGACCACGCGGTCCGCGTGCCGCGCCGTCGCCGAGACCCCAAGCAACGCATTCACGTCGGTATAGTCCGGCGTGATAACGGGCGGATCGATCTCCGGCAGCGGCTCGGGCGCATCGGTGGTGCTGCTGCCTGCACCCTCGCCGGACACGTCGCCGGCCTCGGAGCTGTCGCCGGAGCCCTCGTCACCGTCGCCGTCTCCAGTGACCGTGTGGAGCCCCTCGCCTGACGTCTGAGGACCGCCGCTGGTGCCCGACGTCGTGGTGCCACAGGCGTCGTACTCCTGGCACGTCACGAAGTCGGGCAAGGGGGCCAGACACCCGGACAGCGCGGCGAGGATCAGGGCCATGATGGGGTTGCGGCGCAGGCGCATGAGGGTCTCCGTGACGATGGGCAGGATGGTCAGAACCGCCCGCGGAGCGCAAGGCCCCCGGGAACCGGCACGAGCGCTGCTCGTGTAGTGCGGCGGGCCATGCGTTTCGCGCCGACGCCCGTGAGGATCGCCGCGACGATGACGGTCGCGCCACCGATCAACGCCAGCGCCAGCGTCTGTGAGCCCATCACGCGGTAGTCGCGGACGAGGGCGTTGCCCTGGGCGGCCTCCTCCGCGGAGGCAAACCCGTCGATCATCCCGTCCAGTGCGAGCACGTCTTCGCGGGTCTCGCTCATGCGGTAGCCGAGGACACCAGCCGCAGCGACCAGCGCGACGCCGGCTCCGAGGGTGACGCCGCCAGCGATCACGAGGCCGCGGCCAGGGCGGACAGGAGTAGGGCTTGAAGAGGCAGGCAAGACTGCGTCCGCCCGCGGGTCCTGCTCGACCGTCGAGGTCGACGAAGGCATCGTGTTCGCCCGCTGGGTGAGCGCCGTCGAGGCCGCAGGTTGATTCGTCCGCACGTCGAGCAGGACCGGCGCCGGCTCACTCAACGAGGATGGGTCCCAGTGTTCGACCGTGGTCGGCGTCGAGGTCGACGATGCCGTCGCCACCCGTCGATCGACAACCTTCCGCGGCTTCTTCGGCAGCGGGCAGCCGATGTCCGCGTCCGCGAGCGCATCCTCGGTCTCCCGGGCCGTGTCGACGATCCGCTGGCGCAGCAACTCCGTTCCCGGCAGCGCCCGGACCTGGCCCAGCAACTGGGCCGCGCGGCACAGGGTCCTCGCGCGTTCGGCCGGTGCGGTGCTCCGCGCGAGGGCCAGGTAAGCCCGATGAGCGCGGTACAGGCGTTGAGCCCGCTCACTGTCCGAGGTCGCCGTCCGAGCCGCTACGACGTTGGCCTCGGCGGTGCAGCGATAATCGATCGGCGCACAGGTCGACGGGTCCGCCGCGGGGCTCGCGGCGAGGATCAGGTGCACTGCGAGAGATGTGATCACGGCCGAATCTCCTCGAACAGGGGTTGTGCCACGTCAGGCGGGGTGAACCGGATCGCGTCGAGCACGTCGCGGGCGCACCCGGATTCACCGACGCCTTCGCACACGGCGGAGATCGAGGTGAAGCGCGGCTCCCCGGCGGTCGTCGCCAGCTCGACCCACAACGAGCCGCCGCATCGCTTCGCGCACGCGGTCAGCTCGGCTCTCGCGCGGGCCAGCGTCTCGACGGGCGTCGAGGGCGTGGGTCCCGCGCCGCCGTCGGGGGCGTCTGCGGCGACCGCGGCGGGCTCTGGCACCGGAGCCGGGTCTGGTGGTGACACAACCTCGTCTGGTCGGTCGTCACGCGTGGAGTGGTCGCGCACGGACCACACGAAGGCGCCCACAAAGGCGGCGCCCAGCATCAGTAGCGTACCCAGAACAACGAGGGTCCAGCGCCGCCGAGACGGCCGGGGCGGCGGCGGTAGAAAGTCCGGCTCGAGACTCGTCGCCCGGTCGAGGATGTCGCGCGGGTGAAGCGGGAGGACCTTCGCCAGCAGAGCCGGCTCCTGGTTGGCCGCCGGGGGACCGGGCGGCTCCTGGTGGACCGTCGGGGTACCGGGCTCCGCGGTCGCGGCCATAAATCGAGTCCAGCCGCGCGTCGACCTGTCCCAGGGGTCAGGCTTTGCGAGCGGTGATGCCTCGGCCGGAACACGCTCTGACACGGATGGCACTGCTGCCGCGTCGGCGGGCGCGTGGTCCTCTTCGAGCGTGTCGCGCAGGCGCTCGGCGAGCTGGGCTGCGTCCAGACGCGCACGAGGATCCGGGTGAAGCGCCGCGAGGATCGCCTGGGCAACGTCCTGCGGGCACCTGGCGTTGTATCTGCGCGGGGAGACCAGCTCGCCATTGTCGCCTGTCGCCGGGCGCTTCCCAGTCAGCAGCCGATAGAGCAGGAATCCGAGCGAGTAGATGTCACTCTTCTCGGAGAACCCTTGCCCCTCGCGGGCCTCTGGCGCTGCCCATGGCAGCCGCTCGATCCCCCCGTCGGGGACCTCGACGCGCGCCTCGGGCGGCGTCAGGTAGCGCGGGCTCGCCTGGCTGTAGAACTTCTCCGTGAGCGCAGCGCTGCCGAAGTCGATCAGCGTGACTCGTGGCGAGCGGTGCAGTTCGATGAGCACGTTGTTGGCGTTGATATCCCGGTGGAGGATGCCCCGCGCATGAAGGTACTCGAGGGTCTTCGCGAGCTGCAGCCCGACCTGCGAGACCTCGACGGCGCTCATGCACCGTTCGGCCTCCGTCGGGCACAGCCTCACCGCCGGCACGCCGCGGGCTCGTGCCATCGCGATGTACGGCGGTGACGCGTCGGGAGCGTGGTCGTAGAAGCGCGGGATACAGGGGTGATCGAGCTGCGCGAGCAGGCGGGCCTCGCGGACAAACCGCCGCACGTCGTCTGGCTCCCGTTCACACAGCAGCTTGAGCGCGACCTCATGGCCGCTGCCACGGTGACATGCGTGGTAAACCTCGCCGCAAGCGCCCGTCCCGATCACCGCGATCCGCTCGTAGCGGCCATCGAACAACGCGGAGGGCTCGCGCTCGGGGTGGGCGACTTGCACAGCCGCGAGGCCCCGGCCCAGCTCCGCCGTGGTCTGCGTGCGGTCGTCGGGGTCCGTCAACAGCGCAGCGACGAGGACCGCGCGCAGATCCTCGGGGAGCATGGCCGTAGCCGGCGGCGAGCCGCCCGGGCGCTCGCCGGTCCCAACCTCCCACAGCGTCGCGGCGAGGCCGTAGACGTCGAACCGTTCGCTGGGCGGCTCGTATCCCGCCTCGGGCGGTGTGTAACCGGGGGTCCCCACCACAACACCGAGGTTTGTCCGTCGCCGCGGTGTCGGCGTGACGTTCGCGCCGGCGTCCCAGCCATCCGCGAGCCGCGCGACCCCGAAGTCGATCAACTTCACGACCTGGCCGCCGTTCCCGTCGGGCATGAGCATGATGTTGTCGGGCTTCACATCGCGGTGGACGACCCCTCCGGCGTTCAGCGCGGACAAGGCACCCGCGAGCTGCACGCCGATCGCCATGACCTCGCGCCACGGCAGCAGCCCTCCTGCTTCGAGACGCGCACGCAGGCTCTGCCCCGGGACCAGCTCGAGGACGACGTACGGCGCGCCCCGGCTCGTGACGCCGCGGGCCAGCGCGCGGACCACGTTCGCGTGGTGGAGGTTCGCCAGCACCAGCACCTCCTGCGCGAACCGGGCCTGGAGGTCCGGGTCTGTCGACCGAAGGATCTTGATCGCCACCTTCGCCCGCATCTCGCGGTCCTGGGCCCGCCACACGACCGCGTTCCCACCCTCGCCGATCTTCTCGAGCAGGATGAACCTGTCGCCCGGGATGGTCTCGGGCGGGGGCGTCGACGCGGCGCTGGAGGGCATGCGACCCGGACCGTTGCTTAAAGGAAGCGAGCAGACAAGCTTGGGCCGCCGACCCTTGCCGATGCAGCGACCCTTCGTCTGGGTCGTGCGCATCCATCTGCCGATGCCAGGGGCCGGCGACGTCGCCGCCTCACAGACATGGTCCAGGACAGGCCCGACCCCAAGCTCCCGGAGCAGAACTCAGCAGCGCCGCTGCCAACGTCTTCGTGTGCGACGCAGGTCGCCGCTGACGATGTCAGGGCGGATGCCGGTGGCGATCACGCGGGCACCGAGCACTGCTGCTCCAACCCGGACTCAGCCCACCAGTGGGCCCCCTGGTCCGCCGTGGCAACGCAGCTCGGTGGGGACAAGTACTTGCATTTTACACGGCGCAGAACCGAACAAACGGCATCTTGTGGAACGGCGTGTTGAGTTCCGCCTGTCTGGCGTAGGATGCCGGTCGCCGCTTCATGACGACCAAGACCAGACGGATTCTGGAGGCGCTCAACCGCGACGAGCTACAGGACCTCGTGACTCAACACGGGCTCCGAGTCCGGGATCGACGCGTGCGGGACGAGCTAATCGAGGCCGTGGTCGGGTCCCGCGAGGTCGACCTCGCGGCGCACTTGGGCGGCTTCTCCCGCGACCGGCTCAAGGAAATCTGTCGCAGCCTCGAGATCGACGACAGCGGCAAGGAGAAGGCCGGCATCGTCGCCCGCATTCTCGCCACGGAACCCTCACCCGCCGCCAAGTCAACGAAGCAGACTGCGCTGAACCTCGACCCGACCGAGGCGGCGCCGGCACCGGCCAGGGCGAAGCGCACGACAAAAGCTGCGGCGCCCGCGAGCGCGCCGAACAGCGGCGTCGGCGACCTCGGCTTCGAGCGCAAGCTGTTCCAGGCCGCCGATAAGCTACGCAACAACATGGACGCGGCCGAGTACAAGCACGTCGTCCTCGGCCTGATCTTCCTCAAATACATCTCGGACGCTTTCGAGGAGCTGCACGCCCGTCTGGTTGAGCAGGCCGCCGAGGGCGCCGACCCGGAGGACCGCGATGAGTACCGCGCCGAACGTGTCTTCTGGGTGCCGAAGGCGGCGCGCTGGTCGGGGATCCAGGCGAAGGCGAAGCAGGCTAACATCGGCCAGATCTTCGACGACGCGATGGTCGCTATCGAGAAGGACAACCCGTCGCTGCGCGGCGTGCTACCCAAGAACTACGGCCGCCCCGGCCTAGACAAACAGCGGCTCGGCGAACTCGTCGACCTGATCGGCACGATCGGCCTCGGCACCAAAGAGCATCAGTCCAAGGACATTCTCGGCCGCGTGTACGAGTATTTCCTCTCGGAATTCGCCCTCGCCGAGGGTCGCAAAGGTGGGCAGTTCTACACGCCGCGCTCGGTCGTGCGGCTGCTGGTCGAGATGCTCGCTCCTTATAAAGGCCGCGTCTACGACCCCTGCTGCGGCTCAGGCGGCATGTTTGTGCAGTCCGAGCGGTTCGTCGAGGAGCACGGTGGCCGCCATGGCGACGTCAGCGTCTACGGCCAGGAGTCGAACGAGACGACTTGGCGCCTGGCGAAGATGAACCTCGCCATCCGCGGGATCGAGGCAAATCTCGGCCCCGAACACGCCGACACATTCCACCGCGACCTCCACCGCGACCTGAAAGCCGACTACATCCTCGCCAACCCGCCCTTCAACGCCAAGGACTGGGGCGTAGACCGCTTGGCCGAGGACGTGCGCTGGAAATTCGGCACCCCGCCGGCCGGCAGCGCGAACTTCGGTTGGGTTCAGCACTTCATCCACCATCTCGCGCCGACCGGCCAAGCCGGCTTCGTCCTTGCCAACGGCTCGATATCCTCCAACCAGTCCGGCGAAGGCGAGATCCGCAAGGCGATCATCGAGACCGACCTGGTCGACTGCATGGTCGCGCTCCCTGGCCAACTCTTCTACTCGACACAGATCCCCGCGTGCCTGTGGTTCCTCGCGCGCGATAAGAAGAATGGCCGCTTCCGCGATCGCCGGGGCCAGGTACTTTTCATTGATGCCCGCAAGCTCGGGCGTATGATCGACCGCACCCAGCGCGAGCTTGCCGACGAGGACATCGCCCAGATTGCTCGTACCTATCACGCCTGGCGCGGCGACAAGGGTGCCGGCCAGTACGAAGACATCGCTGGCTTCTGTAGGAGCGCGAACCTCGAGGAGATCCAAGCCCGTCAACACGTGCTCACCCCAGGCCGCTATGTTGGCGCCCAGGAGGGCGAGGGCGAGGATGAGCCCTTCGAAGAAGGGTTTGCCCGGCTCTCTGCGAAGCTCCACACTCAGTTTGCGGAATCAAGCCGAGTCCAACACAAGATTCTGAACGCTCTGCAGACGGTGTTCAGATGATTCAGTGGCGAAAGGTGCGTCTTGGCGAGATCGTTACGGTTAAGCACGGGTATGCGTTTCCAAGCGAGTTTTTCCAGGAGGATCCCCCCGGGGACATACTCCTGACTCCAGGAAACTTCGCGGTTGGCGGAGGTTTCAAGGGGGAGAAATTTAGGTACTACCGCGGCGGTCCCGTACCATCAGAATTCGTCCTGAAGTCTGGCGACCTACTTGTGACGATGACGGACCTTAGCAAGTCCGGAGACACCTTGGGCTATCCAGCGCTCGTTCCTCCGCTTGATGGCCGCCGGTTCCTACATAACCAACGCCTCGGGCTCGTCCAAGTTACCGTTCCATCGGCTGTCGACAAAGTGTTCTTGTACTACGCTCTCCACAGCGAGGCATATCGGCACGAGGTACTCGCAAGTGCAACGGGATCGACTGTCCGTCATACCTCCCCATCTCGCATACAAGCCTATGAATTCTCGATACCGCCACTTCAAGAGCAGACAAGAATTGCAACCGTGCTGTCGGCAATTGATGAGAAGATCGAGCTGAACCGGAAGACGAATGAGACGATCGAGGCGATGGAGCGGGCGCTGTTCAAAAGCTGGTTCGTCGATTTTGACCCCGTCCGCGCCAAGATGGATGGCCGTGCTCCGGTCTATATGGACACGGGCACAGCAGCCCTTTTTCCTGACTCGCTCTTCGAGACAGAGGGAGCGCTCCTCCCCAAAGGTTGGAGTACGCTGAGGCTCGATGACGAGGTTTCTTTCCTCAACGGCCTAGCGCTCCAGAAGTCTCCGGCCGCGGAGGGCGAACCCTTCTTGCCGGTGATCAAGATTGCGCAACTACGCACGGGCAATAGTGAGGGGGCAGACCGCGCCAACCTGACTGTGCCTACCTCTCATCGCATTGATGACGGCGATCTTATATTTTCATGGTCGGGCTCTCTCATGATCCGTCTTTGGGTCGGAGGACCAGGTGCGCTCAACCAGCACCTCTTCAAGGTCACGTCATCGACATTTCCGCGCTGGTTCGTCCACGGCTGGCTTCGGCACCATCTCCCTGAGTTCCAGGCCATTGCTGCTGACAAAGCCACAACGATGGGCCACATTCAACGCCATCACCTGACCGAGGCCAAGATCGTAGTACCGTCTGCCGACGTCCTTGAGAAAGCTGGCAGTCTCATCGCTCCGCTGGAAGAGCAGTTGATCCAGAACGACAAGGAGAGGCGCACCCTCCGAGAGCTGCGTGACGAACTTCTCCCACGTCTGCTGTCGGGCGAATTTCGAGTGCGCGAGACCGAGCGCGTTGTCGAGGCGGCCGTGTAATCGTTAAGAGGGGATATGTGGCAATGAGACGGATAAAAGTATCCGAGGACGACGTCGAACAACTCGCCATGCTGCACTTCGTGCAGCTTGGCTATGAACAAGCCCACGGCCCCGACATCGCGCCAGGCGAGCCAGCGAGCGAGCGGGCCAGCTACGGCGACGTCATCCTGCGCGGCCGCCTGGAGGCCGCACTCCACCGGCTCAACCCGGAAGTCCCCCCGGCGGCGGTCGAGGTCGCACTGCGAAAAATTCTCGTTCCCGAGGCCCCGACGCTCGTCCAGAACAACCGCGCTTTTCACAAAATGCTGCGCGACGGCGTCGAGGTCGAGGTCGCCAGCGAGAAGGGCCAGACCCTGACTCCACGACTCCGTCTGCTCGACACTGATGACCCAGATGAGAACGACTGGCTCGCCGTCAACCAGTTCACCATCATCGAGGGGCAACACAACCGTCGCCCCGACGTCATCGTGTTCGTCAACGGCCTCCCGTTGGCGGTCCTCGAGCTCAAGAACATCGCCAGCGAGAACACCACGACCGAGGACGCCTACCGTCAGCTTCAGACCTACAGGCTGCAAATCCCCTCACTCTTCACCTACAACGAGCTCCTCGTCATCTCGGATGGCGTGGAGGCCCGGGTCGGCACTCTGACCTCGCCGCTGCAGCGCTTCGCCCCGTGGCGGACCGTCGACGGCCAGGAAGTCGCCGACGCCGACCACCTCGAGCTGAGCACGCTCCTCAC
>Ga0075163_10011586_pt1 | contig 11489 bp, 8 predicted proteins | sample JI1023141ADNA_FD_71478 | JGI IMG/M metagenome (GOLD analysis project Ga0075163, IMG submission 71478) | Wastewater effluent complex algal communities from Wisconsin, to seasonally profile nutrient transformation and Carbon sequestration -... | ecosystem: Engineered > WWTP > Effluent > Algae... | reverse complement strand
CGGTGACCCGGAACGCGCCCGGCACCGCCACCTGGTTGCCGCAGGTGATCGCCTGCGGCGGCAGCGGGAAGGCGGCGGCGCCGGCCTGGTACACGACCACGTCGGTCCACAGCGGCGCGGCGTTGCCGCAGGTCAGCTCGGCCTTCCAGCGATCGTCGGGCGCGACGTCGGCGGGATCGAACGCGACCACCCCGCCGCGATCGCGGACCAGCCGCAGCGTCACCAGCCCCGCGCCCTTGATCCGCACCCGCCGGCCGACGCCGTCGCCATCGCCATCGCCGTCGTCGGGCGCGCGCAGCCACAGCAGCAGCACCGCCGCCGCCGCGATCGCGACCCCGAGGCCGGCGCCGAGCGACCACCGTCGCCACCACGGTCGCGCCGGCGCGGTCACGACCACCGCGCGTCGCGCCGGCAGCGCCGGCAGCGCGACCGCGTCGCCCTCGATCGTCGCCAGCGCCGCCTGGCAGGCCGGGCAGCCGTCGAGGTGACCGCGCACCACCGCCGCGCTGGCGCCGTCGAGCTCGGCCAGCGCGTAGCGCTCGAGCCGCAGCCACGACACCGGCTGGCCGACGCAGGTCACGCCGCCCCCGCGCCCAGCCGGGCCAGTTGATCGTGGATCCGCCCCAGCCGCTTGCCGATGGTCTTGCGCGACAGCCCGAGGTGATCGCCGATCTCCTCCTGCGTCATCTCGTCGACGTAGCGACAGACCAGGACCTCGAGGTGATCGGCGTCGAGCCCGTCGCACAGCCGACCGAGCAGGTCGACGTCGAGCACCCGGTTGCCGTCGGCCAGCCGGCTCGACGGCGCCACCGTCGCCTGCTCGCGCGCGAGCAGGCGGGCCCGGCCCTGGGCGTCGCGCACCAGGTTCAGGCAGCGGTGGGTGACCGCGCGGTAGAGGTAGGGCAGCTCCATCGGGATGTCGGGCTTGGACAGGAGGTCGGCGAACAGGCCGTGGACGACGTCGATCGCGTCCTCGCGGTTGCGCAGCACGCGCTGGGCCTTGCGGACCAGCGCCGGGCCGTAGCGCGCGTAGGCGTCGGCCGGATCAGTGGCGGGGGTCGACTGCAACCGGGCTCCACGTCGACGGCGGCGGCGTGGCCGGCGCGACCGTCGGCGGCACCACCACCAGCGGCCGCGACGTGCACTCGTTGTCGAGCGCGATCTCGGCGCCGATGTTGGCCAGCACCGCCCGGCCGGCGCTGCGCTTGTACAGGCGGAAGCGGACGTGGTCGTAGCGGGCCGGCATCCGGACCAGGTAGCTGAGGTGGCGCCAGTCGCTGGTCGGGATCCGCTCGTCGTACTCGTAGGTGCCGTCGGCCCACACGTCCATCTGCAGGCGGAGGTCGACGCTCTCGTCGACGTCGGCGACCATCTCGAACCGGATGCAGAAGCCGTCGCTGTCGGTGACGTCGGTGAGCTGGCTGATCTTGGCCTCGGCGCCGAGCAGCTCGACGCCGGCGTCCGACTCGTGCCAGGTCGCGACCTGGCGAATCTCGCCCGACTCGACCTGCCACTCGCACAGGTCCGGGCCACACCAGAGATCGAAGCCGGGGTCGGAGATGATCTGGCCGCAGTCGGTGGCGCCCATCGAGGCGAGGGCGGCGGCGCCGAGCAGCGCGGACGACAGAGAGGGCAGGGTGCGCATGGTGGGCTCCCGGGCTACTGACGATAGACCAGCCCGAGGCCGAGCGTGGTCGCGCCGGCGTCGTGCTGATCGCCGATCAGGTTGTCGAGGGTGGGGGCGTAGGACGCGGCCAGGCGGGTCGACAGGCCGAACCCGGGGGTGATGTACAGCTCGGCGCCGATCGCCGCGCCCAGGTACGGGCCGGGGTAGCGCTCGACCGTCCGGGTGCCGTCGTTGTCGACGAAGGTCGACTGCGACAGGGCCAGGCCGGCGCTCAGCTCGGCGAACGCGACCCAGCGATCGCCGGTCTCGGCCCGGCCGACCGCGCCGACGCTGGCGGTGAACCATTCGAAGGACAGCGGGCCGGGGTCGGCGTCGCGCTGCCAGTCGCCGCCGCCGGTCAGCGCCGCCTCGCCGCCGACCAGGAAGTTGGGGTGGATCCGGCGCACCAGGTGGCCGGCGAGCTGCGGCACGAGGCCGAGGTCCTGGGCGTGGTAGCCGAAGTCCTCGAGCCGGGCGGTGAACCCGTCGCGGCGGCTCCCGCCCATCGATGTCGTCAGAGCGGCGTGCCACTGCGGGCCGAGCGCGCCGCCGCCCTTGCCGGTCGACGACGCCGCCCGCTCGTGGGCGCAGCGATCGAGATCGATGGTGAGCGGCGCGGCGTTGCTGGCGGTGGCGTCGCAGCGCAGCACGCGGTCGTCGGCGCGGATCATCACCTGGTAGCGGCCGGCGGCGACCGCGACCTGGATCGGCGCGCCGGCGACCTTCTGCAGCTCGGCGACCACCGCCTGGGCCGGCACCCGCGCGATCAGCACGTGGCCGGCGGCGGCGGCCGGCAGCACCAGCGCCGCGCTCGCGCGCTCGGGGAACGACAGCGGGATCTCGCCCTGGCCCTTGAGATCGACCTCGACCGAGACGTGCTGGCCGCCGATCGCGGTCGCGCCGGTGGCGATCAGCGTCTGGTGGTAGGTGTAGCGGTAGGCCTCGTCGAGCGAGACCCGGCCGTCGCGGTTGTCGTCGGCGGCGCCGCGCAGCCCGACCAGCAGGTGGTGGGTGAAGTACGACGACCGCAGGTAGTCGGACTCCTGCGACAGCTCGCTGCCGGTCGACGACGCCAGCACCGCCACGCCGGTCGAGTCGAGCCGCGCGCGCGAGTTGTACGAGAAGTCGGCGGCGGGCTCGGCGCCCTTGATGCGCGAGAACGCGCCGCTCTGGCAGGCGTCGAGCACCACCAGGGTCAGCGACGTCGGCACCGCCAGCAGCCGGGCGCGCAGCTCGGTCAGCGACAGCTCGAGCTGACCGAGCGACAGGCCCGACGCCTTGGCGTGGCCCGAGTAGTAGAAGAAGAGGCGCACCCGTCGACCGGCCGCGGTGTCGGCCGCCGCCGCGCGCTCGAGCGCGGCGACCGACTCCAGGAGCCGGGCCGGCGACGGGTGCAGGAGCGTGCGCACGTGATCGGCGGGATAGCCGCCGAGCTCGCGCAGGACCGCGGCGACCTCGCGCGCGTCGTCCTCGGCGAACGCGAGCTCGGTCTGGCCTGGTCCGGGCACGTTGGAGCCGACGATCAGGGCATAGCTGACCAGATCGTCGTCGGCCCGGGCGGCGGCGGGCGCCACGGCCAGGGCGGTCACGAGGAGGGAGAGGGGGAGGAGGGGTCGGAGGGGATTCACAGGTCGCTCCTGTCTGCGTTGACACGCGAGCCGCGCCGGATGGGAACTCTTTTTCGGCCGCCGCCTCGCGCCGGGCGCGGTGCAATCGCGGCACCACGGTCGCGCCGGCTCGGATTCCTGAGATCCGCGGCCCGTAACCGACGAGAACCGTGGGGTTCGCGGCCGGTGGTGCGGCTGGCGCACGTCTTGCTGTAGGTTGATCTCACCCGACCGGCGAACGGTCGCTCCACCATGCCCGCCAGGTCTTCGCCACCTCGTCTCGGCCGACACGGACGCCCCGCCCGGGCGCTCGCCCGCGTCCTGTCGCTGGCCGTCGCCCTCGCCGTCGGTGCCGTCGGGGGCGTCGGCGCCGCCGGCTGCGGTGAGGACGACCCGGTCTGTGACACCTCGGGCGTGTCCCAGCCCGGCCGCAACCGGCTGGTGTGCGAGGCCGAGTTCCTCGCCCAGGCCGACCGGCCGTTCGACGCCTCGCTGCCGGGCGCGTACACGATCAAGACGCTGGTCGATCGCGCCGATGGCTACAAGCCGTGGATGGTCGACACCCGGGTCTACCCGCTCCACCGCCTGTTCGCGGTCGACAAGCTGGGCTGGCCGCCGGGGCAGCCGTTCATCGACGAGTACTTCTCGCCCGGTCGCCGCTTCCTGCTCGGCGCGATCACCTACTACGAGGAGCCCGACGTCTGGACCTACGAGCTGGCGCCGTACGACACCGCGTCGGCGGCGATGATCAGCAAGGCGTTCCACGCCCTCGCCGACGCGACCTACTTCGGCGATCGGCTGCGCTTCCACCCGGTGTCCGAGCAGCAGGAGGCGCTGGCGAAGACGTTGACCGACGTCCCGACCGTGCTGACCGAGGAGATCTGGGGCGGCATCACCTACCAGCCGCTCAACCTGGGCGAGACCTACGCCCGGGTCCACGTGATCGACGAGGCCGATCTGGCCACCACCTACGTCGGGCCGCGCGAGCTGATCGTGCTCGATCGAGTGCCCAACGATCTGTCGGTGGTCGCCGGCGTGATCACCGACGCGCTGCAGACGCCGTTGTCGCACGTCAACGTGCTGTCGCAGCAGCGGGGCACGCCCAACATGGCGCTGATCGGCGCCCAGGACCGGTTCGCGCCGCTCGACGGCCGCTGGGTCCACCTCACCGTCGGCGCGTTCGCCTGGCAGGTCGCCGAGGTCACCGCCGACGAGGCCCAGCGCTGGTTCGACGAGCACCGGCCGCCGCCGATCCAGGTCGCGCCGCCCGACTACTCGGTCACCGACGTCGTCGATCTCGACACCGTCGGCGTCGCCGACATCCCGCGGGTCGGCGGCAAGGCCGCGCACTACGGCCTGCTCCGCCACATCGGCGCGTCGGTGCGGGTCGCCCACGGCCTGGCGGTCCCGGTCGCCCGCTACCGTCAGTTCCTGATCGACAACGGCTTCGACGTCCGGATCCACGCGATGCTGGCCGACCCCGACTTCCGCGCCGACGGCAACCTGCGCAAGGCGGCGCTGCTCCGGCTGCAGGCCGACATGATGGCCGCGCCGGTGTCGCCGGCCCTGGTGGCCGCGGTCACCGCTCGCCTCGAGGCCGACTTCCCGGCGACGCGGATGAAGTTCCGGTCGTCGACCACCGCCGAGGACCTGGCCAACTTCGTCGGCGCCGGGCTGTACACCTCGGCGCCGGCCGCGGTCGGCGATCCCGAGCGGCCGATCGACGTCGCGCTCAAGACGGTGTGGGCCAGCGTGTGGAACTTCCGCGCCTTCGAGGAGCGCGACTACGCCGGCATCGATCACGAGCAGGTCGCGATGGCGGTCTTGATGACCCCGGCCTACATCGACGAGCTGGCCAACGGCGTCGCGATCACCGCCAACATCTTCGATCCCCGGCCCGGCGCCGAGGACGGCTTCTACGTCAACGCCCAGCTCGGCGACGCCAGCGTGGTGCTGCCGACCGCCGGCGTCACCGCCGATCAGTTCCTGCTGTTCTTCTTCCACAACGGCCAGCCCGCCACCTACTACGTCCACTCCAACCTGATCGCGCCCGGCCAGACCGTGCTCACCCGGGCCGAGATGTTCATGCTCGGTCAGGCGCTGACCGGCATCCGCGAGCGCTTCCGCCGCGACTACCAGCCGCCGCCCGGCTACGGCTTCTTGCCGGTCGACGTCGAGTGGAAGCTGATCGACACCCCGCAGGGCCGCCAGATCTGGATCAAGCAGGCCCGCCCGTACCCCGGCCGCGGCCAGTAGGCTCACCATGCGCCACGCCCACGTTCGCTCCGTCGCCACGGCCGCGCTCGCCGCGCTCGCGCTCGCTCTCGCCGCCTGCGGCGATGACGGCGGCGCCGCACCACCCGACGCGGCCATCGACGCGCCGCCCGGCCAGGCCCGCGAGGTCATCGGCGGCATCGACATCGCCGAGCAGCGCCACCTCTACGTCGACGAGGGCGCGCCGGCCGAGAGCCGGTCGGCCAGCGTCCGCGCCGCCTTCTACGACGGCCGGCCGCCGCGCTGGCACCGCGAGGTGATGCGGGCCGGCGCCTGCGTGCTCAAGCGCTACACCCCGTCGCTGTGCGAGCCGGCCTGCACCACCGGCCTGTGCGTCGAGCCCGACGTGTGCGAGCCGTTCCCGTCGCTGGTCGCGGCCGGTCGGCTGCTGATCGACGGGCTCGCGGTCGCGATCCGGATCGCCGGCGCCGACGGCTTCTACTACCCCGACAACCAGCTCCCGACCGACCTGTTCGCCGACGCCGCCACCATCACCGCCGAGCTGATCGGCGGCGGCGGCATCCCCGGCCTGACGCTCACCACCACCGGCGTGCCGCCGCTCGGGTTCTCGCTGCCGTTCAACCGGCTGACGCTGCTGCCGGGCCGCGACGCGACCGTCGCCTGGACCCCCGCCGCCGGCGACGCCCGGATCCACCTGACCCTCAACGCCAACAACCTCGGCCACGGCATGCCCTACCTCGGCATCATCGAGTGCGACGTCGCCGACGCCGCCGGCGAGGTCACCATCGCCGCCGCGCTGATCGACGGCTTCCCCGAGACCCAGGCCTGGACCTTCTGCGCCGGGTCCGACTGCCCGCCGTCGACCATCCGCCGCTACCACCGCGCGACCACCCCGGTCGGCGACCGCGACGTCGAGCTGACCGTCGCCTCCGAGGTCACCTTCGGCGTCGAGCACGTCCTGCCCGACTGAGGCGGGCGCGAGCGCGGGCGGGCGCGATCAGATCAGCGCCTGTGAAAGAATCGGCGACAGCGGCGGCCCGCCCTTACAAGGCCGCGGAGGCGCTCCTTGTTCCTTCGGACCCTCGCTGACGCTCGGCGTCCTCAGGGGGCGGCGCGGGCGGCGGCCTGGACCTCGGCGGGCGCGTCGATCAGCGCGAGGGCAGCGAGGATGCGGGCGCGCAACGCCGGCGCCACCGGGTCGGGCGGCGGCGAGGACGTCACCAGGCTCCACGCTTCCTGCCGGCGGGCGCCGTCGAGCAGGAGCCGGTCGAGGTCGGTGGTGGCGGGCGGCGCGCTGGCGAGATCGGCGGGCAGGGTCGCCGCGGCCTCGACGCCGCCGGCGGTGGCGTGCCAGTAGGTGCGGACGCCGTCGTCGCCGCGCGACTCGGCCAGCGTGTCGTCGGTCGGCGACCCGACCTGGCCGTCGCGCTGGTCCCAGGCCAGCGCGTGCGGCGCGGTCCGGCGGCCGGTCACGGCGCCGTCGATCACCGCCACCAGCTCGTCGTCGCCCGCGGTGGCGAGCGCGCCGATCGATCCGCCGCGCACGAACAGCTTGGCCGTCACCACGAAGCCCTCGCCGGTCGCCACCATCCCGTCCTCGCTGTCCTCGAGCGGCATGGTGGCGGCGAGGAGCTGCGTGGCGGCGGCGCCGCGGACCGCGAACAGCGCCGAGCGGCCCTCCGACGCGTCGCCGCGGCGGGCCTGCCAGGTCGCGATCCAGTGGCCGACCTTGGCCCCGGCGCAGCCGGTCACGGTGAGCCTGGTCGCGCCACGGCCGATCGATCGCGCGATCGCGGCCCGGGCGGCGCGCGTGCGGGCAGCGGCAGGCTCTGGACACCGCGCCTCGCCGAGCGCGGCGCGTAGCGCATCGGCGCGAGCGGCGTGGGCCCGCGCGTCGCTCGCCTCCTGTTCGCTGCGCGGAAGATCGTCGCGGTCGCCGCCGGCCTCGACCGCGTAGCGGCCGAGCACGGCGCTCAGCGGCGCGGGCCGGGCCGCCGCCAGCCAGCGATCGCGGGTCGGCGCATCGGCGCCGAGCCGGTCGAGGAGGGCGCCGAGGTGGACGCGGTCGCCCATCAGCTCGAGGGTCCGCGTCGCCAGCTCGTCGGCCGCGGCGCGCGCGCGATCCCGATCGGCCAGCGCGATCGCCGCCGGGCACACGCTCCATCCCGGCGTGGCGGTGACGCAGCGGTAGATGTCGTCGCGGGACTCCTGCAGCGCGAGCACGACCGCGCCGGGCTCGGTCGCAGGGGCCAGGCCGACACCGCCGACCACGTGGCCGACGGCGCTCGCCCGGCCGCCGATCAGCGTACGGACGTCGACCTCGGGCGACGCGCCGCCCTCGTGGTGATCCTCCGCGATCACCAGATCGAGCCGACCGTCGCCGTCGAGCGGGGCGAGGGCGACGGTCCAGACCCCGGCGACGTCCGCCCACTCCATGCAGTAAGGCGTCGCGCAGCCGCTGGCGGTGGCCAGCACGTCGAAGCGGCCGCCGTGCGCCCGCACGATCCACCAGCGCCCGACGTGGGTCCGGCCGCGGCCGAGGTCGGCCTGGACATCGACCACCAGCCCGTCGGGCTCGACGCAGCCGAACCGCAGGTTGGTCGGCTCGTCCTCGAGCGGGTGCGACCCGGGCTCGGTGCGCGCGATCCAGCGGTCGATGTCGCGCGCCAGCTTGGCCCGGGTCGGCTCGTCGGGCCGGGTGCAGGCGCCGACCGCCTCGATGAACACCGGATCGGGCTCGGCCACCGCCGGCGGGGTCAGCTCGGCCTGGCGCCGCCGGGCGAAGGCGCCGAGCTCGGCGACCACGGCGTCGACCGGCGCGACCGGCGTGGCGGCTGGCGCGGCGCCCGCCGCCGAGCCGGTGACCGGCGGTGGTGCGGCGGCCGGGGCCGGTCGCGGCGTGGGCTCACCGTGACCGCAGGCCACCAGCGCGACGAGGACGAGGGAGCGAGCCTGCATCGATCTACCAACGCCCGACCGGGGCGATTCCTTGCCCCGACGATAGCGCGGCGCCGCCGCGATCGGCCCGCCCGCCGCGCGGCTCGATCAGCCGCGGGTGATGGCCACGGTGTCGGTGTCGGAGCGCGGACCGGGCGCGCCGCTGTTGCCGAGGTCGTTGGTGATGATCTGCACCGCGCCGCCGCCGCCGAGCAGGAAGGTCAGCAGCGCCGGCGTGTAGCGGACGCCGGCCAGCGCGGCGTTGATCGCGGGCAGGGCGCCGGTGAAGGTCATCGTGGTGTCGCTGGCGCCGTCGCCGGCGCTGAACCCGAGGTCGGTGGTGCGGGCGAGGGTGATCGTGCCGTTGGTCGCGGTCAGCGTGACCCGCAGCGGCGCGGCGCCGGCGTCGACGTCGGCGGTCGCGAGCGCGAACGTCACCGACTCGAGCACGCCGAGGCCGAGCGCGACGTGCTGCGGGCCGGGCACGCTGTTGACCGGCGCGTCGTTGATCGGGTTGACCGTGATCGCGACCACCACCGGGTCGGACGCGCTGGTGCCGTCGTCGGCGCGGTAGGTGAAGCCGTCGGCGCCGGCGTAGTCGTGGACCGGCGCGTAGCTGAACGAGCCGTCGCCGCCGAGGCCGAGCACGCCGTGGGCGACGTCGCCGTCGGGCACGCAGGTCAGGGCGTCGCCGTCGGGATCGCCGTCGTTGGCGAGCACGCCGGGCGCGGCCACGACCAGCACCGCGTCCTCGTCGATCGCGTAGCCGTCGGCGACCGCGAGCGGCGACGAGCTCGGCAGCAGCGTGCCGATGCCGTCGAGCTCCTGGATCCGCACCCCGGCCGCCGGCCCGGCGACCGCCTGGGTCACGACCAGCCGCCAGCGGCGGGCGGTGATCTCGCCACCGAGGTCGAACACCATCTCGAGCTGGCCGGGCGCGTCGTCGAGGTCGCCGTCCAGGCCGGCGTCGTAGCCGTGCTCGATCGGCTGATCGACCACCCGCTCGTCGGCGGCGAAGGCGCCGTCGTCGTCGAGATCGGCGAACAGCTGGAACCGGCTCATCGACCGCTGGTAGCCGGTGAGCACGCCGTCGTTGCCGGCGAACAGGCGCAGGCTGCGCAGCGCGATCGCCGCGGTGTCGAAGTCGATCGCGGCGTCGTGGCCGGCGCCGACGTCGGGCAGCAGCACGGCGTCGGCGCGGGTGCCGTCGACCAGGGCGTCGGCGCCGCTGGTGCCGGGCGCGGCCTGGGCGATCGCGGCGCCGTCGAAGCCGTCGTCGTCGGTCGCCTGGTGGGCGGGGCCGGCGTCGACCCGCAGCATCTCGCTGTCCTCGAACACCAGCCACGGCCCGGGCGGGCCCGCCAGGTCGAAGTTCTGCCGGTAGCCGAGCACGACGTTGCCGGTGCCGCCCTGGGCCCAGTTGACCCGCTGCGCGGCCGGCGCCGGCGCCGCCGGCGTGAACACCAGCCAGTAGGCGGTCGATGGCGCGAGCACCGGCCGCCGGACCGAGGTCACCACGATCGGCGCCAGCGTGCTGAGCGACGGCAGCGGCAGTCGCCCGCTCGCCACCACGATCTGATCGAGCACCGCGTCGCCGGGCGCGCCGCCGTCGTCGTCGACGACCGTGATCCGGAACCCGCCGTCATCGCCCGGGTCGCGGAACATCGCCAGCCGCAGCTCGGCCAGCGCCAGCGGCCCGCCGGGCGGGGTGACGAACGACGCGGCCAGGTGCTGCTCGCTCGCCGGTTCCTCCTCGGCGGCGGCGATCCGCTGGATCGCGGCGCTGCCGGTGGCCAGGTAGCGGCCGCCGGGCGGCAGGTTGTCGACGATGGTGACGTCGGCGCGGACGGTCGCGCTGCCGCCGACGAGCGCGGCGAGCGCGAGACAGGTGTTTCGCAACATGATTTCCCCCTGTCGCCAGCATCCGGGAGCCGGACGGTCGCGTCACCGCGCCTCACGTGAGGTGCGGGTGAGGGACATCTCACCTGCACGCCCGCCCACCCACGCCAGGTGCCGACCGCGGCGGCGTCGGCGGCCGAGGCCGCCCGCCGCGGCCTCAGATCAGACGTCAGCCGGTGCGGTCGGCGCGAGGTCGGGCGGCGCCGCGGGCGGCGCGAGGTCGAGCGGGGCGGGGCGGCCGCGCTCGGGGCGGCGGGGCGGGGCGGCGGCGGCGGTCGGGCGCGGCGCCAGCACCCGGCGATCGAGGAGGACGTCGATCGCGGCGGCGGCGGCGGTCATCCCGAACACCGACGGCACGAAGGCGACCGAGCCCTCGACCCGGTTCTTGTGCTCGCAGTCGTTCTTGCCGTTGGTGCCGCCCGGGCACACGCACTCGAAGCCGTCGTGATCGTAGGCCAGCGCCCGCGGCGCGATCGGCTCCTCCTCGGAGTAGACGGCGAGCACGCCGGTCGGCCGGGTGCAGTCGAGGCCGTGCTTCTTGCGCAGCGACTTGCGCAGATCGCGGGCGAACGGGCACGTCCGGGTCGCGGACAGATCGGCGATCCGGACCCGGGTCGGGTCGAGCCGGGCGGCCGCGCCCATGGTCGAGACCAGCCGCAGCCGCTCGCGCACGCAGGTCGCGATCAGGTGCATCTTGGCGGTCAGGTTGTCGATCGCGTCGATGATCAGGTCGGGCTCGGGGGTGAGCAGCCGCGCCGAGGTGGTGGCGTCGTAGAACTCGGCCCGGGCCTCGACCACCGCGTCGGGGTTGATCAGCCGCAGCCGCTCCGCCATCACCGCGACCTTGGGCTTGCCCAGCGTGCCCTTCATCGCGTGGACCTGACGGTTGACGTTGGTCACGCACACCCGGTCGTAGTCGACCAGGATGACCCGGCCGACGCCGCTGCGGATCAGGCCCTCGGCGGCGAACGAGCCGACCCCACCGACGCCGAACACGGTCACGGTCGACGCCGCGAGGCGGGCGACGCCGTCGTCGCCGAGCAGGCGGGCGGTGCGGTCGAAGCGGCGGTGGGTCACGCCCCAGACTTACACCACCGGCCCGGGCGCCGCGAGACGCAAGTCGCCGACGCTGGCTCATCCGGTCG
>Ga0075163_10011585_pt1 | contig 11489 bp, 7 predicted proteins | sample JI1023141ADNA_FD_71478 | JGI IMG/M metagenome (GOLD analysis project Ga0075163, IMG submission 71478) | Wastewater effluent complex algal communities from Wisconsin, to seasonally profile nutrient transformation and Carbon sequestration -... | ecosystem: Engineered > WWTP > Effluent > Algae... | reverse complement strand
CCCTGTTCGGTGCTCTCGCCCACGTCGTCTTCGTCTCGCAGGTACCAGGCGGCCCAGCCCTCCTCCGGGGGGGACGGCGTGTTCGTCGGTGAATCGGCCGCGCGGGGCGTGTCGTTGCGGGGGTCGACGAAGATGTCCATGTGCGCGAACGTAGCACGGCCGCGCGGCGGGTCGCGCGGCGTGCTTGGCGGCGGCGAGGTCCGGGGCTAAGGTCGAGGGCGTGCGACGTGCCCTGCTGTGCCTGTGGCTGTGCGGCTGTGGGATCGACGTCCGCGAGCCCTCGCCGGCGGCGGTGCCGTTCCGGCCGATCGTGGCGCCGGGGCTGCCCGACTCGCCGGTCGACCCGGCCGTGTTCGCGGCGGCGGTCCGCGCCGGGGTCCGCCAGCGCAGCGCGAACGAGGCCGTGTTCGAGGTCGACGCCTTCCTCGCCGCGCTCACCGTCGAGGACCTGCGCTCGGGTCGACCGAGCGTGACGATGACCCCGGTCCTCGTCGGCGAGCAGCAGGCCGGCTACCGCGTCTCGGGCGTCCGCGAGGGCTCGGTGTACGCGGCGATCGGCCTGATCGACGGCGACGTGATCGAGGCGATCAACGGCGTCCCGCTCGACGCCCCGGAGCGGGCGCTCGATGCCCTCGCCGGCAGCGAGCGCGGCGCGGTGCTGCAGGTCCTGCGCGGCGGGGTCGGCGGCGCCACCGAGCTGCGCGTCGCCGGCGGGCTGGCCTGGGAGAAGCTGCTCGCGCTGCGCGGCGGGGCCGCAGGGGCTGTCCCGGAGGACAGGTCCCTCGAGACAGCCGGGGCGGGCGGCGATGGGGCGGCGGTCGACGGCCCGGGGGGCGCGGGCGTGGGGCCTGAATCGTCGGGGTCGGCGGGGACTCGCGGGTCGGGGGCGGCAGGCAGCGTGGGGGCTCGCGGGTCGGCAGGCAGCGCGGGGTCTCGCGGGTCGGGGTCGGCGGGGTCCCCGGGAGCGGGGCCGGGGTCGGCGGGGTCCGGAGGCGGCGGTTCGACGCGGCCGGGCGCGTCGACGCCCGCGGGCACGCGGCCGTCGTCCGGCGCCGGGGTGGAGTGCGCGGCGGACGGGTCGTGCTCGGTGTCGCGGCGCGAGTTCGACGCCATGGTCGACGACCCCGGGCGGCTCGCGCGGCAGGTGCAGGTCAGCCCGACGAACGGCGGCTATCGCCTCTCGGGCGTGCGCGCCGGCAGCGACGTCAGCAAGCTCGGCTTTCGCAACGGCGACGTGCTGCGCGCCGTCAACGGCACCCAGCTCGACGACGACTTCGGCCTGATCGGCCTGTACGCCGGGCTGGCGACCACGCGCACCTACAACGTGACCTTCGAGCGCGGCGGCGTCCGCCGGACCCGCACGATCCGGCTGCGCGACTGAGCGGGGTCGGCGGCCGTCGCTCGCCGCCCGCGCCCCTGGGTGCGACATGTCCCATCGAGCATGTCCTCGCCGCCATGTCCCTGCGGGCATGTCCGCGGGGACATGCCCCGGAGGACATGTCCTTGCGGACAGCCCGCGTCACTGCTTGCGGGTCACCTTGTTCAGCGCCCGCTGGCTGCGGCGGTCGGCCTGACGGGCGCGCAGGCGGGCGAGGCCGTCGCGCTCGCGGTCGAGGATCGCCTGCTCCTGCTGGAGCTTGATGAAGCTGGCGGCGCGCTCGGGCGCGAGGGTCCCGTCCGCGACGGCGGCATGGATCGCGCAGCCGGGCTCCTGCGCGTGGGTGCAGTCGCGAAACCGGCACGTGCCGGTCAGCGCGGCGACGTCGGCGAACGCGCCCTGCAGGCCCTCCTCGCTGCGCCACAGGCCGAGCTCGCGCATCCCCGGCGTGTCGATGACCAGCCCGCCCTGCGGCAGCACGAGCAGCTCGCGGTGGGTCGTCGTGTGGCGGCCCTTGCCGTCGTCGCGCACCGCGTTGACGGCCTGGCGGGCGTGCCCGAGCCAGCGGTTGATCAGCGTCGACTTGCCGACCCCCGACGCGCCGATCAGCGCCGACGTGCGCGGCGAGTCGGTATAGATGTCGAGCGCGTCGACGCCGACGCCGGTGACGTTGCTGATCACGTGGACGGGGACCTCGGGGCGCGGGCCGAGCTGCGCGAGCGCGGCGTCGGGGTCGGCGCAGAGGTCGGCCTTCGTCAGCACGATCACCGCGGCCGCGCCGCTCTCGAGCGCGATCGTCAGCAGCCGCTCGATGCGCCGCAGGTTGAGCGGCTGGTCGAGCGGGCACACCAGGAACACCGTGTCGACGTTGGCGGCGACCAGCTGCTCGCTCGCGCCGCGGCCCACGGCCTTGCGCGACAGCTTGCTGGCGCGCGGCAGGACCGCGTGCATCGTCGCCGAAGGCCGCTCCTCGCCGTGGACCTCGACCGCGACCCAGTCGCCGACCGCCGGCCCTGCCGCCGCGTCGACCGCGACGGCGCGGCGCAGGCGGCCCGAGAGGTCGGCGCGCAGCTCGGTGATCGCCCCGGCCTCGCCGTCGACCGCGGCGGCGGCCAGCACCGCGGTGGTGAACACCACGTAGCCGCCGCGGTGCTGGGCGGCGACGCGAGCGAGGCGCAGGCCGGCCGCGCGGTGCTCGGCCGCGGCGGCGTCGATCGCGGGCGTGAGGCCCAGGCGGTGCAGCGCGTCCATCGAGTTAGCTGCCGGCGCGCGGCTTGCCGAGGTTGACGATCACCTTCTTCGACCCGGTATGCACGACGGGCTTGGGCTCGGCGAAGCGGCGCACGCAAGCCAGACCGCCGTTGAACGCCAGCGCGCTCTCGTAGGCCGGCTCGATCACGCGCTGTCCGGTCCTGTCGATGTAGCCCCAGCGGTGATGCACGCGGACCGCCGCGAGGCCCTCGCTGAACGGCTGGGCCGTGTCGAACGCCGGCTCGATGATGACGCGCCCGGTCCTGTCGATGAAGCCCGTGCGGGCGCCGGTGACGACCGGGGCGAGGCCCTCGGAGAACGCGCCGCCGCGGGCGAAGCGGTGGGGGATGACCAGCGCGCCGGTGCGGTCGCAGTAGCCGGTCTGGCCGTCGACGCCGACCGGGGCGAGGCCCTCGTGGAAGTCGCCGGCCTCGGCGAAGCGCGGCTCGATCACCGGGTCGAAGCTCGCGTCGATGAAGCCGAACAGGTCGTCCTGGCCGACCGCGCACAGGCCCTCGGAGAACTCGCCGATCGCGTCGTAGGTCGGCGGCAGGGCGACCGCGCCGGTGCGGTCGATGAAGCCCCAGGCCGGCACGCCGATGCGGGACAGCGCGCGGTACGGGGCGAGGCCGCCGGAGAAGCGGCCGACCTGCGTCGCGTGGGGCGGGTCGGCGAAGAAGTTGCCGGCGCGGTCGATGAAGCCGCCGTGGTGGCCGCGGTGGACGTGGGCGAGGCCGTCGTTGAAGTTGCCGGCCGAGCTGTACTGCGGGGGGATGACCATCAGGCCCTCGCGGTCGATGTAGCCCCAACCCTCGGCGACCTTGACCGCCGCGAGGCCCTCGCAGAAGCCGAGCGTCAGCAGGAAGGCCGCCGGGATCACCAGCTCGCCGGAGGCGCGGATGAAGCCCATCTTGTCGTCGTGGCGGACCGGCAGCAGGCCCTCGCTGAAGGGCATCGAGAACCGCTGCGTCGAGCACGGCTGGGGCTCGCCGCGGCGGTCGATCAGCACGAACGCGCCGGGCTCGCCGTGCGGGTTGACGTAGGGGAAGTCGATCTGGCGCAGCATCGCGGCGACGACCTGCTCCGGGGGGCCGTCGTCGGGGATGCCGAGCTGCACGCGCGCGACGATCAGGTCGAGGAGCGCGACCATCTCCTTCATCCCCGTCGGCGCCACGCCGAGCAGCGAGCCCGACTCGTGGTTGACGCGCAGCGTGCAGCGCGACCGCTTCTTGGGGCCCTCGAGCACCTCGATCTCGTGCTGGAAGTCGGCCATCGCGTCGCCGTGCACGCCGGTCACCGTCTTGAAGCTGTACTGCTCGAGGCGGCCGACGATCTCGGTGAACAGGCCGGCAGGCAAGCGGCCCTGGGTCTCGCGGCCGTGGCCGGACCAACGCGCGTGGCCGTCTGCATCGAGCGTTAACGTGTCGACCTCGCTCGAGGTGCGTGCGTTCACGCGGTACAAAATCTGCGTCGCACGGCTCAGGGTCCCGGTCATGGCGGCTCCGGAGAGGGGCGCCCGACTATACCTCCGGAGCCGCGGGCATCGGGCCGGCGCGGACCGTGAGTCTGCTGCGGAGGGCGCCGGCGCGCAGGGTCCTTGCGACCCCGGGATCGCGGCCCGGGCCGTCCCCGGCCGTGAAACTTCGGGGGGCCGCGGGCTAGTCCTCGGCCTCGGCGTCCTCGTTGCCGAGGACCCTGCGGATCTTCCGCGCCCAGCCCTCCAGATCCGTCACGGTCGCCTGCAGCTCGGCTGGCGTTTGGGCCAGCTTCTCCAGGCGGGCCCGCAGCTGCTCCTTGCCGAGGCGCAGGCGGCCGCGGACGGTGCCCTCGGGGATCGACAGCAGCTCGGCTATTTCGCGCCCGGACAGCTCCTCGAAGATGTTGAGCTCGAGCGCGATCTGATAATCCAGCGGGATCTCGCGCAGCGCGAGCACCAGCAGCTGGGCCTCGCGGCGGCGCATGATGATCGAGCTCATCGAGGACGGCGCGAGGTCCTTGGTGCACACGACCCCGAAGTCGACCGCCTCGCCCTGGCGCTTGTGCTTCTGGCGGATGTAGTTGCGCAGCACGTTGAGGGCGATGGCGAAGACGTAGCGGCGAAAGCTGGTGTCGCCGCGAAAGCCGTCGCGCGCGCGCGTGCAGCCGAGGAACGTGTCGCTGACCAGCTCGGCGGCGTCGTCGGCGCTCGAGACCTTGTTGCGGAAGAACCGGCTGACCGCGCCGAAGTGTCGCTGCACCAGGCGACCGCCGGCAGCGCGATCCCCCCCTCGCCACGCCGTCAGCAGCGTCCAGTCGTCTTCGCTCGAGTCCATCGCCGGCAGCATAGCCGGCCGCGGCAGCGTGCGTCGCGGCTCCCGAGTTCATCGCATGTACACTCGGTGATTTGAGTTACTGAAATTACTGCGACAGTGCTGTTTGTTCGTTCTGATCCGCCTGATCGACGACCATGTCGTTCGCGGCGAACTTGCTATGGTGCGGCCGGGCGATGGGATCGGCGAGCAGGCAGGAGCGGGACAAGGCGTCGCGCACCGAGGGCGACATCGAGGCGCGGCGGCTCTACGCCCGCGTCACCGAGAAGTTGTTCGGGGGTCCGAGCGCGCCGGTCCGGATCGGCCGCTACCGCGTGCTCGAGCGGCGGGGGCAGGGGGCCATGGGCGTCGTCTACGCGGCGGTCGACGAGAGCCTGGGGCGCAAGGTCGCGATCAAGCTGCTGCACCCGTCGTTCGCCGGCGACCCGACCGGGCGCGCCCGGCTGCTGCGCGAGGCCCAGGCCATGGCCCGCCTGCGCCACGAGAACGTCGCGCTGGTCTACGACGTCGGCGTCCACGGCGACGGCGACGAGCAGGTCTTCATCGCCATGGAGCTGGTCGACGGCGTCGACCTCGGCGCGTGGCTGCATCGCCTGCCGGCCGGCTCCCGCCGCTGGCAGGACGTCCTCGCCGTATTCCTTCAGGCCGGTCGCGCGCTGGCGGCGGCCCATCGCGCCGGCGTGCTGCACCGCGACTTCAAGCCCGAGAACGTGCTCGTCGACGCCGGCGGCCGCGCCCGCGTCCTCGACTTCGGCCTCGCCCGCGCGCTCGCTCCGCCGGCCGCCGGCGACCCCGAGGACGGCCTCTCCGAGCCGCTCACGCGCACCGGCAGCATCCTCGGCACCCCGGCGTACATGGCCCCGGAGCAGCTGCGCGGCGCCGACGTCGACGCCCGCGCCGACCAGTTCAGCTTCTGCGTCGCGCTCTACGAGGCGCTGTACGGCGCCCGCCCGCACGCCGGCGTCGGCCGCTTCGAGCCGCTGCGCGTCACACATGTCCCCAAGGACAGCAGGGTGCCCGCCGCGGTCCGCCGGGCCCTGCTGCGCGGGCTCGGGGAGGCGCCGGCCGGCCGCTTCCCCGACATGGACGCGCTGCTGGCCGCGCTCAACCCGCGGGTCGCCTCGCGCGGGCGGTGGTTCGCCGGGCTGCTGCTCGCCGCCGGCGTCGGGGTCGGCGCGGTGCTCGGCTCGCTGCGCCCCGGCGCCGCCCCGCGCTTCGACTTCGACCGCGCGCGCCAGGAGGCCACCGCCGCCGCGCTCGGCCGCCAGCGCCAGGCCGCCGCGGCCGACGTCCAGCGCCGCGCCCGCGCCGGCCGCCGCGCCGGCCGCTTCCACGACGTGCTGGCCCACGACCCGACCGCCGCGGCGCTGCTGCTGCGCGAGCTCCCGCCGGACCTCCCGCACGACGAAGACCTCGCGGCCATGCGCCGGCGCGTGCTCGCCGAGCCGCTGACACGCTTCATCGCCCCGGTCGCCGGCCTGCGCGCGCTGGCCTTCGACGCCGGGGGCGCCCTCGTGATCGCGGCCGACGACGGCACCCGACGCCTCGACCTCGACGGCCGCCCGCGGCCGGACGCCGGTCCTTCATCGGCCGGCGCGCTCACCTCGGCCGTCACTCCTTCATCGGCCGTCGCGCCGAACACCTGGCCGAGCCCCGACGGTCGCCGCGCGCTGCGCCTCGACGAGCACGGCCGGCTGTTCCTCGGCCGCACCTGGCTGCGCGGCCACGACGGCGAGATCGGCGCGGTCGCGTGGAGCCCCGACGGCGAGCGCGTGGCCGTCGGCGGCGGGGCCCAGATCCGCGTGTGGGACTCCCACGGCGGCCCGCGCGGGGCCCTGACCGGCCACGAGGGCACCGTCCGCGCGCTCGCGTGGAGCCCCGGCGGCGACCGCCTGCTCAGCGGCGGCGACGACGAGCAGGCCCGCGTGTTCCACCTCGCCAGCCCGCACGGCGGCCAGCACTTGCGCGGCCACACCGGCCCCGTCACCGCGCTCGCGTGGCACCCCGGCGGCGAGCACGTCGCCACCGCCGGCCGCGACGGCAGCGTGCGCCTGTGGACGCTCGTCCCCGCCGCCAGCGCCCGCCTCGACCACCCCGCCGCCGTCACCGCGCTCGCGTGGCACCCCGACGGCGCCCGCCTGGCGACCGCCAGCGACGACGGCACCCTGCGCCTGTTCGACCGCGAGGACCTCGGCGCCCCCCGCATCCTCAACCACGGCCGCACCGCGCTCTCGCTGGCCTGGAGCCCCGACGGCCAGCGCCTCGCCAGCGCCGGCGGCGACCGGGTCCGGGTGTGGAGCGCCGCCGGCGAGCTGCTGCGCGACCTCGCGGTCGGGCGCCGCGGCGAGGACGTGCTGGCCGTCGCCTGGAGCCCCGGCGGCGACCTGCTGGCCGCCGGCAACGACGAGCGCGTGCTGCTGTGGTCGCGCGGCGAGGGCGACGCGCGCCACGTCTCCGGCCCGCGCAGCCCGCTGCTGCGCCTGGTGTTTCGCCCGGGCGGCGCCGAGCTGGCGACCACCAGCGTCGGCGGCGCGGCCCGCCGGTGGCGCCTCGACCTGTCCGAAGAGACACCCGCGCTGCGCGAGGCCGGGCGCCTCGCCGGCGAGGTCAACCGCCTCGCCGGCGAGGTCAACGACGTCGCCTGGTGCCCCGACGGCCTGCTCGCGCTGGCCCGCGAGGACCACCGCGTCGACCTGCGCGCCGCCGACGGCGCCGTGATGCTCGAGCGCAACACCGGCGTCGCCGCCCAGAGCGTCGTCTGCGAGCCCGACGGCGCGCAGCTGGTCGCCGGCCTCGCCGACGGGAGGATCCGCCGGTGGTCGCGGCGCGGCGGCCCGCCCCCGGCCGACCTGCGCGGCCACGCGGCCGAGGTCGACGCCCTCGCGTTCGACCCCACCGGCGCCACGCTGGCCAGCGGCGACCGCCGCGGCCGCGTCTACCTCTGGCCGTGGAGCGACGAGGCGATCGCCCGCGCCCTCGCCGACGTCACGCGCGTGTGCCTGAGCGTCGAGCAGCGCGTGCAGCTCCTCGACGAGACCCCCGCCGAGGCCCAGCACGGCGCCGCCACCTGCGCCCGCCGCGGGGCATCGACTCCTTAAAGAACGACGCCGCGAACCAACCGCGGCGGTCCGCGATCACGATCACCTGCGCGACACCCTGGATCCCGGGCCGCGAGATTTTGCTCGGTGCATCGCCGACGATCTCGCGGAGCACGATCGATCGCCACGCGCTCGCTCGAGCCTTCCGCAAATTTCTGACGAACCTCGTGATCGATCGGCGCGACGCGGTTACTCGAGGACACGAACCACCGCGCGCAGACCTGCCGTCGTGGTCGACAACCTCACGGGGACCTGTCCTTTGGGCCAGAGACCCATCACCTGCGAGCCCACGGCTGTCGCCAGGCCTCGACCGATCACGGTCGCGGCCAGCCAGGGACTCGCGTCGTAAAGGACCGCCAATGCCGCCTGCACTCCGGGGATCCCCGTGTCGGGAGATCCTGCTCCTCGGGACATGTCTCTCGCTCGCCATGCCGATCGCGCCCGCCGCGGCCGAGCCGGCGGCCTTGCCCGACTGGGGCGCCGCGACGAAGTCGAAAGCCGCTGCACCTGCACCTGCACCTGCACCTGAACCCGCTCCACCCCCAACTCCGGTTGCATCTCCATCTGCGCCCGTCGCAGATCCCGAGGACGAGATCATCCCCGACGACGCGCCCGCCGCGAAGCGTCGCAGCACCACCCGGCGCGCCGGCAAGGTGACGCGCAGCAAGCCCCGTACGAAGGCCCTCAAGAGCTCGCTCGAGCGCGCCGAGTCGGAGCGCAAGTCGATCCTCGAGCACGCGCACAGCCTCGAGACCGCGGGCCAGGCCGACGAGGCCGCGCGCAGCCTCGTCGTCGGCGCCGAGGCCTACAACGACCCGATGCTGCACCTCAGCGCCGCCGAGAGCTACCTCAAGCTCGCCGCGGTCAAGGGTCGCGGCGGCGTCGCCGACGACGACCGCTGCCTCACGCACGTCCGCATCGCCCGGGCCCAGCTCGAGGCCCCGCCGAGCGAGACGCCGCGCGTCGACCCCGACGAGCACGCCGCCCTGCGCGCGTGGTCCGACGAGCTGACGACGAAGGCCGAGCGCCACAAGGCCCAGATGTCGGTGCGCCGCAACGGCCACGGCCAGCTCGCCGCCGGCGCGGTGCTGACGACCGCGGGCCTCGCCAGCCTCGGCGTGATGGCGGGCGGCCTGTACCTGAACCGCCTCTCGGAGCGCGAGCTGGACCGCGGCGAGGGCCGCCCGGACAGCGAGCTCGAGCCGATCCACGCCCAGAAGAAGCGCGGCGAGACGATGATCGCCGCCGGCGCGATCGCCGGCGCCGTCGGCCTCGCGCTCGGCGTCGCCTTGCTGACCCTCGGCGCCCGCGACCTCAAGGCCGCCCGCACCGAAAAGCTGGCCGCCCGCCTCCGCGTCGCGCCGACCGTCGCCCCCACGTTCGGCGGCCTCGTCGTCGTCGGCCGGTTCTAACACCCCAAAAATTCCCCAGTCGCCATCGACCCCCAGGAGCACACCCAGCCATGAGCCTTCGTCCCCATTCTCATCTTCGACTCGTCTCCGGCGCCGCGCTGGCGACCGTCATCAACCTGTCCTTCGCGGCGTGTTCGCCCGTCGTCCTGTCCGAGGACACCGACACCGACACCGACGGCGCCACGGGCGGCGCGTCCGAGACCGGCGGCGGCTCGGAGGGCTCGACCGGCGCCGACACCGAGGGTGGCGGCGGCGGCGACAGCTCCGACGGCGTCCCGCTCGCCTGCATCGACCTCGAGCCGCGCGTGCTCAACGTGCTGGAGACCAACTGCGCCAAGTGTCACGGTGCCGGCAGCGCGGCCCAGGCCGGCATCGACTACATCCTGAACCTCGACGCGCTGATCGAGAACGGCAAGGTCAAGTCGGGCAACTCGGCGGAGTCGCGGATCTTCGCGCGCATGGATTCGGCGGACGCCCCGATGCCGCCGCTCTCGGAGATGCAGCGCCCGAGCGAGAACGACATCGCCTCGGTCGCCGCGTGGATCGACCAGTGCGCCGGCGTGCAGAGCTGCTCCGACCAGCCGTTCATCTCGACCAACGAGATGCTCGCGCGCATCAGCAGCGACTTCAACACCAGCCCGGACGTCTCGCCCAACTCGCAGCCGTTCACCCGCTACTTCTCGTTCGTGCACCTGTACAACGCGGGCTACTGCACCGAGGAGATCGACATCTACCGCAACGCGCTGTCGAAGCTGGTCAACAGCCTCTCGAACCAGACCAAGGTCGTCGCGCCGGTCGCGGTCGACGCCGACAAGCTGATCTACCGCATCGACATCCGCAACTATGGCTGGGACGATCAGTCCGAGGGCAAGCAGGGCTTCCGCCTGTCCGAGCCGTCGTTCTACTTCCCGAACGACGACATCGCGGCCAAGCCCGCGTTCCGCGACGTGTGGGAGATGATCGCCGATCAGGACCCGTACACCGTCGAGTACGAGGGCGACGTCGTCGAGAAGCTCAAGATCGACATGAACACGAAGTTCCCGGTGCTCCAGGGCGACGCGTTCATCGACAGCTCCTCGCGCTCGCCGCTCTACTACGACATCCTCGCGATCCCCGACACCCGCCAGCAGCTCGAGAAGAACTTCAAGATCGATCTCCTCAACGACATCCTGACCGAGGAGGAGGACAACCCCAACAAGACCGCGCGCGCCGGCTTCAAGAAGTCGGACGTGTCGATGTCCGCCCGCGTCATCGAGCGCCACGAGTTCCCGGAGGCCAGCAACCGCGCCTACTGGATCAGCTTCGACTTCCAGGACAACTTCAACCAAAAGAACATCTTCGAGCACCCGCTCGACTTCGACTTCGACGGCGGCGAGATCATCTTCAACCTGCAGAACGGCTTCCAGGCCTACATGCTGGTCGACAAGTTCGGGAAGCGCCTCAACGTCGCGCCGACCGAGATCGTCCAGGACAAGAACCAGGAGGACCGCATCGTCCGCAACGGCATCTCCTGCATGGGCTGCCACAGCTCGGGCATGATCACCGCCCAGGACGACATTCGCTACCAGATCGACCTGGGCGAGGGCCAGGGCACCTTCGACGTGCCGACGATCGAGCGGATCCAGAACCTCTACCCCCGGCGCGAGGAGTTCAAGAACGACCTCGACAACGACATCGCCACGTTCACGACGGCGATGAACAAGGCGGGCGTCCCGACCGAGTCCAAGGACGAGCCGATCGTCACGACCTTCCTGGCCTTCGACGTCGACATCAAGCTGCGCCGCGCCGCCGCCGAGCTCGGCCTGACCCCGGACGACGCGAGCCAGCTGATCGCCAAGCTCAGCCCGGACCTCCGTGACCTCACCAAGGTCGACGGCTCGACCGAGCGCGAGACCTTCACCGCGAACTTCGCCCAGAGCATCTGCACGCTCAAGCTCGGGATCACCCGCGCTTGCCCGAAGAACACTCCGTAGTACCCCCCGAGAGGCGCATGGCCCCCGCCCGGACAGATCTGGCGACCTGTCCGGGCGGGTTTTTTTAA
>Ga0075163_10011584_pt1 | contig 11491 bp, 8 predicted proteins | sample JI1023141ADNA_FD_71478 | JGI IMG/M metagenome (GOLD analysis project Ga0075163, IMG submission 71478) | Wastewater effluent complex algal communities from Wisconsin, to seasonally profile nutrient transformation and Carbon sequestration -... | ecosystem: Engineered > WWTP > Effluent > Algae... | reverse complement strand
CAGCAACGCGACGACGCCGAGCTCGCCGAGATGATCCGCGACGACTGGTCGGGGCTGATCTTCGACGACGCGCTCCATCGCCTCGCCGGATCGCGACCGTCGTGCATCCCGTTCCGCGACGGCATGTGGTGGCACCCGTATGTCGGTGAGTGGGATCGCTCGGCGACGCGCCACGTTCCCGACACCACGATCGTCACCTGTCTCGGCTGCGACGAGCTGATCCGCGATCACCAGCTGGTCCGCCTCGTCGAGCACGGTCATAGCTCGTGCTGCCTGTGGCACCCGTATCACCTGTGGTGCATCCGCGACGCACCGCCCCTCGCCGCGCCGATCACCGAGTGCGCGCACTGCGGCGAGCCGCTCGACCTCCCACAGCTCCGCGACGCACTGAAGTGGAGCGCTGCCACGATCCACCACGTCCACCTGCGATCGATCGCGGTCGATCCGCCCTACGCGATCCGCGAGCGGGGGGACGTCTACGCGCACAAGCGCCCGGGCGTGTCGCGGATCGCCGTGGTCACCCGGCACGCCGATGCAGCCCGCCAGTCCGGCCACGAGCGTCACGAGTATGTCCACGACGCCTGTCCGACCGCCGAGCCGTGGTTGCTTCGCCTGCGCGCGGCCCCAGGCGACGACGAGCTGCGTCGCGTCTACGCCGATCACCTCGAGCAGCAGGGCGACCTGGTTCGCGCGACGCTGGTGCGCGAGCTGGTGATCGTCCCGCCCGTCGCGCAGGCGAGGGCGCGCGCCGGACAGCTCGAGCGGAGACTCGCGGGACAGTCCCGCGCGTGGCTGCGCGACGTCTGTCGGTAGGCGGCTATTCCGGCGATCGTCGGCGTCGCAGGGCGTCCCGTCGCCTTTTGCCACAGCAAAACAGGCTGCAACGACGCGCCGGGCTTCATGTCTTTGGACCATGAAGCTCGCTGGTCTCCTCGCCGCTTGCGCACTCGCCTCGCTCACCCAGACCGCCGATGCCGACTGCGGCAACCCGCACTGGGTGGGCACGCCGACCGGCGCGAGCATCCCGACCTCGGGCTCTCTCTATCTGTTCGACGGCTACATGACGGACAACGACGAGCTCAAGCCTCGCGGTGGTCCGATCAAGCGCGAGACCAAGGTCGGCCCCGGCGTGATCAAGCTCGACTACGTCACCACCGCCGACGAGCTCGAGCTCGCCGCCGACGAGCCGACGCTGCTGAACGTCAACCCGGCGTGGAAGCCGCCGGCCGCCGCGCCGCGCGTGATCCAGTACTGGCATCAGGTCTCCGCGTGGACCTGCTCGAGCTCCGACCTGGTGTGGCTGCAGATCGACCAACCGACCGCCGCGTTCCGCGTGGTGTGGGAGGCGAGGAACCGGCCCGCGCGTCAGTTCGTGTTCCCGGCCCGGACCGGCGACAACCACATCTCGGTGCTGCCGCTCGGCAAGCTGAACTGCGTGAGCGAGCCGATCATCGATCCCGCGGAGCTCGCCGCCGGCGGTCGGCTGACCCTGTTCGCGATCCGCTACGACGGCTCGGAGGTCGCGGTCACCGGGCTGCCCCAGATCCTGACGACCAGGGCGATGCCGACCACCGAGGACGGGATCGAACGGGCGATCGGCTTCCAGAGGGGTTCTGAGCCGACTTCATCGGTGCCTCCCACGCAGCACGACTTCCCGTTCTACCTGTTCCTGCTCCTCCTGATCCCTGCAGGTGCGCTGGGTTGGGTGGCCCTCAAAGACCGATCGGTGAAGGCGGTCGTATAGCTTCCGTGGCGATTGCCAGGACTCTGTCATGTCTGCGTTTTGGCTGTGTATTGCACTTGGTTTGGGGCGGGTTTTATAGGACGGTCCCCCGATGAACCAGCTACCAGCGCTCAGCACCTTGCGCGCAGAGTTGCGTGAAGCAGGCGTGTTCGAACCTCGTGAGCTGCGCAGTTGGATGAAGCTCGGGTTCCTGCTGAGCGTTGTCGCACTGTGCCTGACCTCGATCTACCTGTTCGGGTGGGTCGCCGCCTTCGTCGCCATCCCGGTGGCCGCGGTGTTCGCGACCGCCGCGGCGATGACCGGGCACGAGGGCAGCCACAAGTCGTTCTCGTCCTCCCCATTCCGCAACCACCTCGTCACGTACCTGGTGTTCCCGCTGTTCGCGGGCCTGGGCGCGCTGTACTGGCGTCAGAAGCACGACCAGCTCCACCACGGTCATCCGAACGTCGAGGGCGTCGATCCGGACATCAAGCCGTTCCCGTTCGTGTCCTCCCGCGGCGATCACGAGAAGTCCACGCCGAGACTGCGCTGGTTCCAGCGCAACTTCCAGTCGTGGGCGTTCTGGCCGATGTCGCTGTTGATGGCGATCGGCATGCGCCGCTCGTCGATCGTCTACCTCGCCACGTACCCCAAGAAGCACGGCTTCAAGAGCACGTGGTTCATCGAGGTCGCGTGCATGATCGGTCACTACGTCGGCTGGATCCTGATCCCGTCGCTGATCTGGGGCCCGGCGATCGGCCTCGCGATCTACCTGTCGCTCTGGGGCCTGGTCGGCGTCTGCCTCGCGCTGGTGTTCCTGCCGGCGCACATCGGACTGCCGATCGTCCAGGAGCAGAACCACGACTGGCTGCATCAGCTGGAGACCACGCGTGACCTCGAGCTGCCGAAGGTGATCGCGTTCTTCTTCATCGGGCTCGATCACCAGGCCGAGCACCACCTGTTCCCCAAGATCTCGCACCACCACCTGCCGAAGGCGGCGGCGATCACCCAGAAGTGGTGCACCCGCCACGGCATCACGTACCTCAGCGTTCCGTACCTATCGGCGCTCGTCGAGTCGGCGAAGTTCATGGCCGACGCCTACGAGCGTGACGCGATGGATCCGATGGAAGTTCGGTTCGGGCTCGTCGGCTCCGAGCGCGTCGACCGCGCCGCCTGATCCACGCGCTGGTGGTGTAGGGTCCGGCCGATGGCTCGCCTCGGTCTGATCTCGCTCGTCCTCGTTGCGTGTGGTTCGTCGGCGCCGACCCCGGTGCCGCCGTCCCCGCGGCAGCCGCCCGTCCTCCCGTACGCGGAGCCGCGGATGGCCGAGGCACCTCCGGCCCCGACGCTGCGCCTCGATGGCAGCGTCAAGCCGACGCGCTACGCCGTGGACCTCACCATCGTCCCGACGGCGGAGACCTTCGACGGCACGATCGTGATCGGGCTCGAGGTCGACAAGGAGATCGGTGGGCTGTGGCTCCACGGTGCCGACCTGACGATCGTACGCGCGACCATGAAGGTGGCCGACGCGACCTTCACCGTCACGCCGATCGCGGCGACCCCGACGACCACCGAGGCGGAGGTCCTCGGCTTCCAGTTCCCGCGCGTGGTTCGCCCCGGTCCCGCCGAGCTGACCATCACGTACAAGGGCAAGGCCTCCGACAAGGAGCTCGACGGGATCCATCGCCAGCAGGAGCGAGGCGAGTGGTACGTGTTCACCCAGTTCGAGGCGACCGACGCGCGCCGCGCGTTCCCGTGCTTCGACGAGCCGGCGTTCAAGGTGCCGTTCGCGCTCACGCTCCACGTCCAGCGGGAGCTGGTCGCCGTCGCCAACACGCCCGTGGTGTCGGAGACCGCCGGGGCGAACGGCACGAAGACCGTGACGTTCGCTCCGACCAAGCCGCTGCCGACCTACCTGATCGCGTTCGCGGTCGGGCCGTTCGAGATCGTCGACGGCGGCACGGCCGGCAAGAACCACACGCCGCTCCGCGTGATCGTGCCGAAGGGCCGGAGCGCGGATGCCGCGTACGCGACCAAGTCGACGCCGGCGATCCTCGCCGCGCTCGAGGACTACTTCGGGATGCCGTATCCGTACGAGAAGCTCGACCAGATCGCGGTGCCGCGCAAAGGCGGAGCGATGGAGAACGCCGGCCTCGTCACCTACGGCCAGGGCCTGCTGATCTGGCCCGCCGACGAGGACACCACGTCGCGCCAGCGGCGGTTCGCGTCGGTCGCGGCGCACGAGCTCGGTCACCACTGGTTCGGCGATCTGGTGACGCTCGCGTGGTGGAACGACATCTGGCTCAACGAATCGTTCGCGAGCTGGATCGCCGACCGCACCGTCCACCAGTGGCAGCCGGGCTGGCAGACCGACGTCGGGATGGTGTCGGGCCGCTCGGGCTCGATGCGCGGCGACACGCTGAAGAACAGCCGCAAGATCCGCCAGCCGATCGAGACCAAGGCGGACATCAACACCGCGTTCGACGGCATCACCTACGGCAAGGGCAACGCGGTGCTGACCATGACCGAGGCGTGGCTCGGCGCTGACAAGTTCCAGACCGCTGTGCGGACGTACCTCGCCGCGCACCAGCACGGCATCGCGACGACGGAGCAGTTCCTCGCCGCGCTCTCGGCGGAGGGTGGGCCGGACGTCGCGAAGGTGCTGTCGTCGTTCCTCGATCAGACCGGCGTGCCGCTGATCGGCGTCGAGCTCCAGTGCGCGAAGGATCAGGCGCCGAAGCTGACGCTGACCCAGCAGCGCCACACGACGATCGGCCAGACGGCCGCCGCGCAGACCTGGCACGTGCCGGTGTGCGTGAGGATCGCGGAGGGCCGCGCGTGCACGGTGCTGTCGCAAGCGACCGGGACGCTCGAGCTGCCGACCAAGACCTGCCCGGCGTGGGTGCTCGCGAACGCCGGCCAGCTCGGCTACTACCGCGTCGACTACAAGGGCGATCTGCTCGCCAAGCTGATGGCCGTGGCGCCGAAGCTGACGCTGCCGGAGCGGATCGGCGTGTACGGCGATCTCGCGGCGCTCGTCGATGCGAACAAGCTGCCGATCGACAAGGTGCTCGAGCTCGCGCCGCAGCTCGCGAAGGAGCAGGTGCGCCAGCTGGTGTCGACGGCGACGTCGTTCGCGGGCTACCTCGACGACGACTACACGCCGAAGCAGCTGCGGGCCAACCGCGCGCGCTTCGTGCGCAAGCTGTTCGGCGAGCGCGCCCGCAAGATCGGGTTCGCCGCGGTCAAGGGCGAGTCCGATGACGTCCGCATGCTGCGCTCGTCGATGATCTCGTGGGTCGCGAACACCGGTGAGGATCCGCAGCTGATCGCCACCGCCAAGCAGCTCGCGACCAAGTGGCTGACGGATCGCAAGGCGATCGATCCCGACATGGTCGGCACCGTGCTGAGCATCGCCGCGCGGTTCGGCGATCGCGCGCTGTTCGACAAGCTCCACGCGCAGGCGAAGACGGAGAAGGAGCGCAAGGAGCGCGGGCAGCTGCTCGGCGCGATGGGTGGCTTCCGCGATCCCGCGATCGTCAAGGCGGCGATGGCGATCGCGCTCACCGACGAGTTCCCGGCGCACGAGTCGATCGGGCTGGTGTGGGACGCGCTCGACGAAGACACCGGCGAGCTCGCCTACGCGTTCATCAAGCAGCATCACGACGCGCTGATCGCGAAGCTGCCCCGCGACTACAGCTTCGCGCGCGCCGCCGGGGCGTTCTGCGACCCGGCCCACAAGGCGGATGCCGAGGCGTTCTTCAAGGACAAGATCGCGAAGTCCGCGGCCGGTCCGCGCAGCTTCGCGCAGACGCTGGAGCGCGTCGATCTGTGCATCGCGCGCAAGCAGGCGTTCGCGCCGGGTATCGCGAAGTTCCTGGCGAAGTACTAGGACCGATGCCACTCAGACAAGCACCTTGACCTCCTCGCGCCGGTGAGATGCTTTGTGCTTGGAGCGCCGAGTCCCGCTCCCTGTTTCTTGCCCTTCGATCTTCGCTACGGGACGGTCACAGGGGTCGCGGAAGGACAGACCTCGCAGAGGAAAGGATCGATCGTTCGCGCTGAGTTCATCGGCCCGCTCGAATGCCGGCGGGCGCGTCGGACTTTCCACAGGCGGCGAGCAGCGCGAGCGCGAGGCGTCGACACGCGAGTGGTGTCGGAATCTATCGTGGTGGCGATCCCTGTTGCCGCCGGCACTCCGACGGCGTGAGCGTGCGGAGCTGGCGCACGCGTGGCAGCGTGCTGTGCGAGACCACGTCGACGACGAGCTCGAGCTGGCGCTCGCAGTCCGACAGCCGGAGGGCGTTGGTGAACGCGGCCACGATCAGCTCGTCGGCCCGCGGTGCCCCGGCGGCACCGGCCGAGAACATCGCGTAGGCGAGCCAGACCTCGAAGCTGCGCGACTCCGCGGGCCAGTGCGCGGCCGCGATCGTCAGGTAGGCCTGGGGCAGGAGCTCCGGGCGATCGAGGAGCAGCGGCGTGCAGCGATCGAGATCGAGCCGCGCCGGTGCGAGCCCGGCGCCGCGCGCCTCGATCCCCCACGACAGCGTGCAGTTCGCGTGGGCCGAGAGTCGCGAGCACACCGCATCGCTCGACAGCGAGAGCGAGAGCCGGATCGCGTCGCGCCGGTCGCGCTCGGCGACGAACAGCTCGCGAAACATCCGGCGGCACTCGAGCGTGCTGTACGCGCGGTACGGCTTGAGCGCCTTGACGACGAACCGGGTGTCGTCGAGCCGATCGGTGGCGAGGTAGCTGGCCGCCATCGCGTCGAGCACGAAGTCGTGATACGCGCCGTGAAACCGCAGCCACTCGAGCGCCTCCTTCGCGGCGAGCTGGGACTCGAGCACCGCCGCCAGATCGATCGTCGCCGCGGCCGCGATCTCCGAGGTGCGCGCCTTGACCAGCGGCACCAGCGCCTTCGCGAGCGCGAGATCGGGCGTCGCGTCGCACCACGCCCGCAGGTACGCGAGGGCCTCGTCGCGGTCGACGCCCCGGGGATTGCCGCGGGCCGCGCACAGCGTCGCCCACTCGGCCTTGGTCCCGAACATCGCGGCCAGCTCGCCGCTCGGCAGCAGCTGGGGTGCGCGGGGGAGGGGCCACCGCCAGTCCACCGGATCGGGGTCGAGGTCGAGGAGCGCGAGCGCGGTGGGGAGCGGCTGGATCCCGACGAGCGGCGCCGGTCGCCAGCGCTCGTCGAGAGGTTCGGGTGGGGTCCACGCCGGCGTGGCAGCAGGGCGAGGCGACCCGCAGGCGATCAGCAGGAAAGCCAGCAGGGCCACGCGCACGTTGCCCCGACACGAGGTGCCGGCGTCAGTTGCGCGGAATCTCGTCCGGTTCGATCGGGTGGCACTCGTAGAACTGCTTGTGCGCCCGGGCCGTGAAGGTCTCCGCGATCGCCCGCGCCTCGGCTTCGCTGCCGACCTCGGCGACCACGAACACGTTGCCGTTATCGTCCTGCCGGATCACGCGCCATCTCATGCAGGTGGGATGCAGTCAGTGCACGGCTTCGTCGCGAATCGCGGCGAGCACGGCGTTTGCCCGGCTGGCCACGATCGCCGCGAGCTCGCCGAACCGAGGGCGCTCGCGCACGGAGGCGAGCAGCGGGCAGCGCTCGAACCACATGCGATCCCGGCGTCGACCGCCAGCTCGACGTAGACCATCGCCGCGTCGTGCTCGCCGAGGTGCAGGAGCAGCTCGCAGAGGAACTGCGCGTTCGCGGCGCGACGCCGTGGACTCAGCGAACGGATCAGGGTGTCGAGCTCCTCGCGCGATCCGGGCGCGAACGAGCCGGTGGCGTACCGCCGGGTTCGAGAGCGTGGCCATGGTGGCCGCGGAGCCGAGGTCGTCGTCGTCGGGTGCCGGACTCAGGCGCCTAGCTTAGCGCGCGTGGACGTACGACGGCTTCTTGGTGCCGGTCTTCGTGAACACCATCTGGAACAGCTGACCATCGCGCGCTCGGGCGGCGCCGGCGGCGGCGAGCAGGTAGAACTTCCACATCTGATAGAACTTGCGGTCGTACTTGTGGCTGATCTCCGCGTACGTGCGGTCGAAGTTCTCCCACCACGCCATCAGCGTGAGGTCGTAGTCCTCGCCGATGTTGTGGAGGTCTTCGAGCACGAACATGCCGGCGGTGGCGCGGCCGATCTGCTCGAGGGACGGCGCGACCGCGTTCGGGAAGATGTACTTCTCGATCCACGGCGTGCCGTGGCGGAGCGACTTGTTGTTCGCGATCGTGTGCACGAGCGCGACACCGTCGTCCTTCAGGCGCGCGTGGATCACCGACATCATGTCCCGGTAGTTCTTGGGACCGACGTGCTCCATCATGCCGATCGAGATCACGCGATCGAAGGTGCCCTGAACGTCGCGGTAGTCGCAGAGGCGGAGCTCGACGTCGAGCTTCTTGCCCTTGGGCCCCCACATCTCGTTGCCGAGCGAGACCTGATCCTTGCTGAGCGTGACGCCGACGACCGAGCAGCCGTACTTCTCGGCGGCCCACGACGCCATGCCACCCCAGCCGCAGCCGAGGTCGAGCACGCGCATGCCGGGCTGGAGGCCGACCTTGCGCGCCACCAGATCGAGCTTCGCTTCCTGCGCCTCGGTCAGGTTCTTCGCGTCCTTGTAGTAGCCGCAGGTGTAGACCATGCGGGGGTCGAGCATGCGCGTGTAGAGATCGTTGCCGATGTCGTAGTGCGCCTCGACCGACGCCCCCGAGCGCGTCTTGGCCTGGAGATTCAACAGCATCGCCTTGACGGTCAGCGCCTTGAGGCGCCAGCTGCCCTGGATCTTCTGCTTGATGTTCGCGCGGAACAGCTTGTCGATCAGGACGTCGAGCTTCTCGACCTCCCACCAGTCCTCCATATAGGACTCGCCGAACCCGATCGACGCGTCGCGCAGGACGCGCTCGTAGAACCGCGGATCGCGGACCTTGATGTCCCATTCGCGCTTGCCGTCGAGGTTGACGTCCGCATGCGCGAACAGCTCGCGGATGATCGCCTCCGCATCCCCCTTGCGAGTCGGCAAGGCCGGCAGGGCCGGCATGAACTTCTGGAAGAGGTTCGACGACGACTTCTGGGGAGGGGTGTCGTGCAGCATGTGCGGTTCTGTCGCACTAATGCCCGCCAGGCTCAAGCAAAACCTGCGTCTCCCGAATTTGGTTCGGCTACCATCCCTCCGTGCGCATGGCCTTGCTGCTGCTGTTGTCGGCAGGTTGCCGCCAATTGCTGGGGTTCGAGGGGGTCGCACCTGGCGATGCCGGTTCGCCGCTCGACGATGGCCGCGGAGATGGGCCGCCGGTGGGCTGCCAGGGCCACGACGACTGCCTCAGCGAGGCGTGCCTCCCCGATGGCAGCTGCGCGGACGAAGCCGACGTCGCCTACGCGGCGGCAGGTGGCAGCGGGACGGCCTGCACCAGGACCGCACCCTGCGCGAGGGTGAGCGAGGCCCTGACCACCGATCGGCGGATCATCAAGACCAGTGGCCGGATCGGCGAGCCCGATCCGATCAACCTCGAGAGCGACAGCTACGTGTTCCTCGCGGACCCCGGAGCCTCGCTGATCCGCGAGGGCATCGTCGGTGGCCCGATCTTCAGCTTCAAGAATCCGACCATCACCATCGTCGGCCTCGAGATCTCCAACACGTCGAACGGCGATGCCGGGATCCAGATCGACAACGGCGTGCTCACGCTCGATCGCGTCAAGGTCATCGGGTGTGCGGGGAGGGGCCTCGACGTCAAGGCGTCCAACCTCACGATCACGCGCTCGGTGTTCGCCGCCAACACGCTGGGTGGCGCGGTCCTCGAGCAGACCACGTTCACCATCTCGAACAGCCTGTTCGTCAACAACGGCACCCCGAGCTCGACGGTGGGAGGCGTGCGGATGTCCGGCACGTTCGACGGCAGCACCTTCGAGCTGAACACCGTCGCGAACAACGTCACCGACAGCTTCAACGCGATCAGGAGCGGCGTGAACTGTAGCGAGGCGTTCCTCGCTCGCAGCAACATCGTCTCGGGCAACGAGGTCAGCGCCGCCTGCACGTTCGAGCACAGCCTGTTCGACACCATGCTCCCGGCCGGTGACGGCAACCTCCTCGGCAACCCGAGCTTCATCGTTACCGACGAGCCGACCTCCACCAAGTTCTATCGGATCACGTCCGAGAGCGACGCGATCGATCGCGGCGTCAGCGCGATCGCCTTCGATATCGACGGTCAACCGCGCCCACTCGGGAACGCTCCCGACGTGGGCGCGGATGAAGTCCAGTGACTAGTGCGCCGAGCCGTTCGCGGACGACAGCTGATCGACCAGGGCCTTGAGCGGCGTGTTGCCGAACATCCGCGACAGCGTGTCTCCGAGCGACTCGCCCTCGATGATCTTCTGCGTGTTCCACGCCTCCGCGACCTTGACCAGCGTGTCGTGACGGCCGAGCTGGACGAGCGCCTCGCTGAAGTTGCCTGACGCGGCCTGGAACCGCTGGACGGCGGTCTCGGCCTCGGCACGCAGCAGCTCGATCTTCTTGTCCTGCTCGATCGCGAAGAACGACAGCTCCTGCTCGCGCTCGCGCTTGACGCGATCGATCCGCGACGTCGTCTTGAACGCGTCGATCTCGGCCTCGACCTCGACCTGCTTCTTGCGCTCGCCGGTCTCGCGCAGCGTGTTCGCGATCCGGGTGAGGGCGGTGGCCAGCTCGCTGGTCGCGAGCTCGCGTGCAAGCTCGTCGGTCTTGAGCTTGGTCAACGCCTTCACCTCGGCCGTGTCACGGGCGATCTGCTCGCGCTGCTTGGTCACGCCGAGCTCGCGGTTGAGTGTCGACAGCTCGATGTTGCTGCGCACCACGTCGTGCTGCGCCTGCTCGAGCAGCCCGCGGATCTTGTCGTCGGTCAGCGCGACGCTGATCACGTCGACGTCGACGATCCGCATGCCGTTCGAGAAGCCCATGCCGCGGCGCGCGCCCTCGATCTCTCGGGACTCGGGTCCCGAACCCTTGGGACCCAGGACGAGATCGCGGATCCGGCCCGTCGACGACGCGTAGAAGTCCTCGACCGGCAGCTTGCGCACCTCGCCCTTGAGCACGCTCTTGACGTGATCGCACAGCAGCTTGATGTAGTTCTCGACGGCGAACCACTTCTGCGATTCTCCCTCGAAGTCGACCCGGTACGACAGCTGGATCCGGACGCCGACGTGATCGAGCGTCTCGACCATGACGACGTCCGAGACCTGGTTGTTCTCGACCCGCAGGTACGGCGTGTCGAGCGTGCGCACCGTGGTCTTCGGCGTGCCGGTCGACAGCGACAGGATCTCGAGACCCTCGTCGTAGTCGAGCAGCACCGTCGTCGGGCCGGTCTCGACGCGCCGGCGACCGGTCTTCGAGGTCACCAGCACGGCGTAGCCGGTCCACACGTTGATCGTGGGCGCGCCCTGGAACTTGGTGTCGAGCGTGATCGTGCGCGGCTGGGTGTACGTCGACGCGCGCGAGAACTCGTCGGCGACCAGCGCCTGCTCGCCCGAGACGCGCGACGACTCCATCCCCATGCTCAGCTTGGCCGGCTGGATCCGCTTGCCGGCGCGCTCGACGTCGCCTTCGCTCAACGCGCCGGCACGCGTCGTGGGCACGGTGTGGATGATCGACCGCAGGCTCTGGTTGTAGGCGAGGGCCTCGGCGTTGGCCGGGTACCACAGCGCGCTCTCGCGATCGGTGAGCGCACGGCGCACGATCACCTCGTGCCGCGGATCCGGCAGCAACATCGCCGGGCCGCGCACGGTGCGGATCTCGCCC
>Ga0075163_10011583_pt1 | contig 11492 bp, 9 predicted proteins | sample JI1023141ADNA_FD_71478 | JGI IMG/M metagenome (GOLD analysis project Ga0075163, IMG submission 71478) | Wastewater effluent complex algal communities from Wisconsin, to seasonally profile nutrient transformation and Carbon sequestration -... | ecosystem: Engineered > WWTP > Effluent > Algae... | reverse complement strand
GGGCCGAAAGCCCAGTCATTGCGGGCCTGTGCGGGATGGCGGCAACGCAGAAGGTGCGAACCTTGGTGCGTACCGGGTTTGCAGGTTTGCACCCGACCGCACGAAAACGGCCAGGGACGAAAACTCAATGCTGGCGCGGGTTTGCAGCCGATTCGTTGGCTGGATTGCAGAAATCGGCCCACGAGCCTTTGCGCACCGTCTGACGCATCGGACACAGGTTGTCATAACTTTCCGTGAGGCGCGCACACGCGCACGCGTGTAGAGAGTTACGTGGAACTGCGTCAGCTGCGTCAGACCTTGGTATCGGCAAGGACCTCCAGAAACTGGACACCCTTGGCCGCCGATCAGACCACCCGATACACCCGTTCGCCGGAATCGTTGTGTGCCAGCACCACGTTCAGGCCGAGCTTCTTGCGCAGCATCCCGGAGATCGCGCCGCGCACGGTGTGCGGCTGCCAGCCCGTGGCCAGCATCAGTTGCAGGCTGGTCGACCCCTGCGGGCGGCGCAGCGCCACCACCAGCGCGGCGAGTTTGGTGCCGAGGCGCACCGGGATGCCCTCCAGAAGTTGGAGATCGTCGACGGTGTCCATCGGCTGGATGTCATCCGGCGGCATGGGCCGTTGCTGGCCAATGGCCGCGTAGCCCGCGTCGGTCAGCACGTGACCGCCGTCGGCAGGTTCTATCCAGCCACGCTGCAGCAACGCGGCCAGCACCTTGACCCGTGCGCCGCCGCGCAGGGTGTCGGGCGGGATCACGCGCCCATCGGCACGGCGGGCGGCAGTGCGCAGCAGCAGGCATTGGGCAGGGGAGACTTTGGGCAGCGTTTCCATCACGGACTCCCTCACTTGGCCTGGCCGTCGAAGATCGCCAGCAGATCATCCAGCGCCTGATCCACACGGCCGAGGTCACCAACATGGCCCCAGTGGATGGCCTCCGGGTCGTGGCCGAAGTGGTCGTCGGCCAGTTGCCGCAGCCGATCCAGCTTGGTGCGGATGGCGGCGGCGCAATCGAGGTAGGCGTCGAGGGCTGTGGGCTGGGTGATCATGACAGGCTCCGGGTTGATTAACGACATCCCAATTCACGCGCTGAACGATCAGGAAGCCAAGTAAAGATGATTAGAAATTTGGCTCCCTAGCCGCTCGTCATAGTTGTGTCGGACTGATACAATGGAAGGTGATTTTCTGTTGATCCAGAACCATTCGCCATGAAGCGTTGCTTAGTCGGAATTCGCCCCACTGATGCGCCTGATGCCACGGTTTCAGGCAAGCAGGTGCCCACGGTCTGGTTTCCGTCGATGGCCACGCTGGCGGCGGTTTTGTCGGAGGACAACCGGGCGTTGCTGCGGCTGATCCGGCAGGCCAAGCCCAAGACTATGACCGAGCTGGCGGCACTGTCGGGGCGGCAAGTCCCCAACCTGTCGCGCACGCTGCGGATGATGGAAGGGTACGGACTGGTGGCATTGACCAAAAATGCCCGCCAAACCCGCCCCACCGCGCTGGCCACCGAATTTCTGGTGGTACTGGATTGAGAGGCAGAAATAACAAGAACCGAGGAACAGACCGAACGATGCCATCCGCCAAACTCACACTCGCCCGCCTGGAAAGCCTGCTGCTCACGGCTTGCGATGACCTGCGCGGCAACATGGATGCCAGCGAGTACAAGGAGTACATCTTCGGCATGCTGTTCCTCAAGCGCGCCAGCGATCTGTTCGATCAGCGTCGGGAAGAGATCAAGAGGGAAGGCAAGGCGGCGGGGCTGTCAGAGGCCGACATCGCCCTCAACCTCGAAGACCCGGATCAGTACTCAGGCAAGTATTTCTACGTGCCGCCTCGGGCGCGCTGGAACGATCCGTGGGTAGACGATGCGGGCAACCTGCAGCCTGCGCTCAAGCACGTCAAGGAAAACGTCGGCTCCACGCTCAACAAGGCGCTGGAAGCACTTGAAGAAGAGAACGCCGACGCCCTACAGGATGTGCTCAAGGGCACGATCAACTTCAACCGCAAGATCGGTCAGAACACGCTGGATGACGACACATTGGTCGACTTCATCCAGAACTTCGAGAAGATCCCGCTGCGCGATGAAGACTTTGAGTTCCCTGATCTGCTCGGTGCTGCCTATGAATGGCTGATCAAACACTTCGCGGACTCGGCCGGCAAGAAGGCGGGCGAGTTCTACACCCCGGCCGAGGTCGTGCGCATCTGCGTCGAAATCTGCGACCCCAAAGAAAACATGAGCGTGTACGACCCGACCGTCGGCTCGGGCGGCATGTTGATCCAGGCCCGCGACTACCTACGCGAATGCGGGGCCGATGCGGCCGAGTTGTCGCTCAACGGGCAGGAAAAGATGGGCACCACCTGGTCCATCTGCAAGATGAATATGCTGCTGCACGGCATCTCGCACGCCGACATCCGCAACGCCGACACCCTGGCCGACCCGCAGCACAAAGACGAAAACAACGAGCTGCGCCGCTTTGACCGAGTGCTCGCCAATCCGCCCTTCAGCCAGAACTACGCCAAGACCAAATCCAAGGACGACGGCAGCGGCGCGAAAAAGAAAGAGCCCATTGCCTACCCCGGTCGCTTCCATGTCTGGATGCCGGAAAAAGGCAAAAAGGCTGACCTGATGTTCGTGCAGCACATGCTTGCCGTGCTCAAGAGCAATGGCCGCATGGCGACCGTGATGCCGCACGGCGTGCTGTTCCGTGGTGGTGAAGAACGCGAGGCGCGCCAGTACTTCATCGACCGGGGTTACCTCGAAGCTGTCATCGGCCTACCCAGCAACTTGTTCTACGGCACCGGCATCCCTGCCTGCATCCTGGTGCTGAACAAGGATGGAGCCCAGCAGCGCGATCACGTTCTGTTCATCAATGCTGATCGCGAATACCGCGAGGGAAAGGCGCAAAACCACTTGCGGCCGGAAGACATCGACAAGATCGTGCACGCCTACCGCGCGGGGCAGAACATCGACGGTTACGCCAAACGTGTGCCGGTGGCCGACATCAAGGCGGAAGACTACAACTGCAACATCCGCCGCTACGTGGACAATGCGCCGCCGCCCGAACCGCACGACGTGCGCGCCCATCTGCACGGCGGCGTGCCAGTCAGCGAAGTCGATGCCCTGGGCCATTTCTGGCAAAACTACGCGGGCCTGCGCGAAAGCATCTTCGCGCCCCGTACCACGGCAAAGCATGGCATCTGGTATGCCGATTTCGCCGCTACCGTGACTGACAAGCGCGACATCGCCCCGCACATCAACAGCCACGCCAGCGTCACCCAGCGCCACGCCCAGTTCATGACCAATCTGGCCGACTGGTGGCAACAGCACCTGCCAGTCATTGAGGCGCTGGCACCGGATGCGGACAACCAGCACGCCACCGGCCGCAACGTCTACGCAGTGCGCGCCACGCTGCTGGACAGTATCGAGCGTACGTTTGCAGGGCAGCACCTGCTGAACCGCTATCAGGTACGCGGCGCTTTCGCCAACTACTACAAAGGACTGGTGTCCGATTTCAAATCCATCGCGGCCAGTGGTTGGGGCCCGGAGCTGATTCCTGATGAAGACATTCTGCAAAGCCAGTTCCCCGAGGTGCTGGCTGAGCTCGAAACCCAGCACGCCCGCCTGGCCGAGTTGCAAGCCCTGTTCGCCGCCGCCAGTGAAGAGGATTTTGAAGATGCCGACGACACCGGGGTGCTGCCTGCCGATGAGGTGAAAACCCTCAAGGACGAACTCAAGGAAGCCAACGCCGAATGGAAGGCCCAGCTCAAGACGCTCAAGGGCGCTGTGGGTGACCTGTTCTCCGAGATCAAGGTGGCGGGGCGTTTGCCCAAGGGCACGGACAAGGCGCACCACTGCAGCGATGGTTTCACTGCCAAGGAGGCCCAGTTCGCCAACGGCCAGCGCGTGCTCGATCTCGCCGCCTCCGTGGGCCACGCTTCCAGGTTCGCTTCAGTGATCGAAGCGGCCATGGCCGCTGGCCAGCAGGCCAAGGCCGCTGCCGAACGCATCGAAGCCAAACTGGCCACGCACAAGGCGCTGGAAGACGAAGCCAAAACCCTGAAGGCCGCCATCAAGTCCACCGAGGCCAAGAAGGACGAACTGGTGGAGCAGGCCCGCCTGAAGATCAGCAAAGACGAAGCACGGCAGGTCATCGTTGAACGTCTGGGCAAGCTGCTGTTCGAGAGCTACCGGCAATACCTGCGGGCGGATCAACGCGCTTGCATCGCGGCTATTGAAAACCTGTGGGGCAAGTACGCCGTTACGGCCAAGCAGATCGAAGCCGAAAGGGATGAGGCCGCCAAGGCGCTGCAGGATTTCTTGGTGGAGTTGGGGTATGAGTAAGGATTGGGCATTGCTGCGACTTGGCGACTTCTTGTCGGAGTTGCCAAAGTCAACTCTGCCTGCTTCATGCTCCGAGGCCAATGGGGCCTATTCGTTTTATTGCTCCAGTTCAGAGCCCAAAGCGGCCGACACGTGGTTACAGGAGCTACCGGCCATCCTCATGGGTACAGGGGGTGTGGCGTCGGTGCATCTCGGCAAGGGTAGATACGCGTACTCAACGGATACGTGGGCAATTCGCATCAAGGAGTCCTCAAAGCTGACTCAACCGTACGCTTATCGCGTACTTGAGCTATCGCTACCGAAAATTGACTACGCGGGCTTCGAAGGTTCTGGCCTGCGCCATCTTCGGAAGTCTTACATCAAAGATTTTCGATTTCTTGCACCATCAGATTCGGCGCCTCAGAAGCAAATCGTTTCCATCCTTGACGGCATCGACACCGCCATCGAAAAAACCGAAGCCCTGATCGCCAAATACCAGCAGATCAAGGCCGGCCTGATGCACGACCTGTTCACCCGTGGCGTGCTGCCCAACGGCCAACTGCGTCCGCCCCGCGAGCAAGCCCCGGAGCTGTATCAGGAAACGGCGATTGGGTGGATGCCGAGGGAGTGGGACGTCAAGCCGTGCGCTGATCTTTGCTCTCGTATTTGCGTAGGAATTGTTATTCAGCCGACTCAATACTATGTAGAGGACGGTGTTCCTGCCTTCCGTTCTGCCAACGTGCGCGAGGATGGGATTGATCCGAATAACTTTGTCTACATCTCTGCTGGAGCCAACCGTTTGCTGGCAAAAAGCCAAGTCAAAACGGGAGATATTGTTTCGGTTCGCACAGGTTATCCGGGCACGAGTGCCGTCATTCCGTCTGATTTCCAAGGGGCAAATTGCATCGATATTCTGATTTCGACTCCTAACGAGAAAGTAATATCTGAATACCTTTGCGACTGGATTAACTCGTCTTTTGGCAAGGGGCAAGTCCTTCGCCAACAAGGGGGCATGGCTCAACAGCACTTCAATGTTGGCGAGATGCGCGAGCTGTTAGTGGCGCTCCCGGATTTGAACGAGCAGGAAAGAATCCGAGGCAAGATCAAGTCCGTGTCCGGCAAGTTGGCAATCGAAAAAGCATTGGCCGAAAAACTTCAAGCTCAAAAATCCGGCCTGATGCACGACCTGCTCACCGGCAAAGTGCCCGTCAAGGTTGCAGAACCCGAGGTGGTCGATGGCTAACCACTATCCCAACCTCAATCCGACGAAGGCGCTGATCTGGCGCATTGTCCATCGCGACAATCTGCCGTGGATTCTGGACAACGGCCTGCATTGCGGTAACAGCGCGGTGAAGGCTCCTGACTGGGTAAACATCGGCAACCCGGAATTGATCGACAAGCGGGCGAATCACCCGGTGCTGCTACCGCCGGGCGGCTTGCTGAATGACTATGTGCCGTTCTACTTCACGCCCTTTTCGCCCATGCTGCGCAACATCCACACCGGTTGGGGCGGTATTCAGAAGCGGCCGAATGAGGAAATCGTGATTCTGGTGTCCAGCCTGCACCACATTGCCGGGCTGGGCTTGCCGTTTTTATTCACCGATTGCCATGCCTATTACCAGTGGGCAGATTTTTACTCTGATCTGGCCGATCTCGACAAGATTGATTGGCCGCTATTGCAAGCTCGGGACTTCAAGCGGGATCCGGAAGATCCGGCCAAGTTCGAACGCTATCAGGCCGAAGCGCTGGTTCATCAGCACTTGCCGGTCGGTGGACTTCGCGGCATCGTTTGCTATACGGAAGCATTGAAACAACGCATTGAACAGGAGATTCAGGCTCGCAATCTGAACCTGCCGGTTTATGCCCGAACAGGGTGGTATTTCTGATGATTACATTCACTCAAGGCAATTTACTGGAGGCTCGCGCTGAAGCGCTGGTCAACACGGTTAACACCGTCGGGGTGATGGGCAAGGGCATCGCGCTGATGTTCAAGGAGCGTTTCGACGAGAACTTCCGCCGCTACGCCGCCGCCTGTAAGGCCAAGGAAGTGCAGACCGGCAAGATGTTTGTTACGCCGGTGCACGAGCTGGACGGCCCGCGCTGGATCGTCAACTTCCCCACTAAACAACATTGGCGTGCGCCGTCGCGTATGGAGTGGGTGGTTGATGGACTGCAGGATCTGCGGCGCTTCCTGATCGAGCAACAGGTCAAGTCGATTGCTATCCCGCCGCTGGGTGCAGGCAATGGCGGCCTGGAATGGGCCGAAGTGTGTGAGCAGATTGAGCGGGCATTGGGCGATCTGGACATCGACATCCTGGTGTTTGAGCCTACCAAGCAGTACCAGAACGTGGCCAAGCGTGCTGGTGTTGAGAAGCTGACTCCCGCCCGTGCGCTGATTGCCGAACTGGTACGCCGCTATTGGGTGCTAGGCATGGAATGCAGCTTACTGGAGATACAGAAGCTGGCGTGGTTTTTGGAGCGGGCCATCGAACGCTACAACCCCGGCGACAACCCGTTGAATCTGCAGTTCGCGCCACACAAGTACGGTCCTTATGCCAATCGGCTCGATCATCTATTGAACAACCTCGATGGCAGCTACCTGCATTCTGAGAAGCGCATCAGCGACGCTGACCCGCTCGACGTGATTTGGTTTGACGATGAGCGCAAGGCTGTTGTGCAGACCTATCTCAAGAGCGAGGCCAAGGCCTACACACAAGCCCTGGAGTCGACTGCTGCATTGATCGATGGCTTTGAATCGCCCTTCGGCATGGAACTGCTGGCCACCGTGGACTGGCTGCTGGCCCGTGAAGGTGTGGCACCCACTGTGCCCGCGTTGCGTGAAGGGTTGCGCCACTGGCGCGGCGGCCCGGATGCCGCTGCCCGCAAGGATCGTCTGTTTGATGACCGGGCGCTGGGCATTGCCCTGGAGCGCTTGACACAGCCAGCCACCGCGCTGGCTTGAGGGGCGGGTGTGAGCGAATACACGGAGGTCGAACGCCCCTTCTTGCAACAACTGGCTGAGCTGGGCTGGACGGTGATCGACCAAGGCGCAGGTATCCCACAGGATGCGGCCCCTAGTCTGCGCGGCAACTTTCGCCAGTGGCTGCTGCCGGAGGTGTTCGACAGCGCCGTGCGTGCCATCAACCGTACTGATAACGGGCGGGAATGGCTGACCAATCGCCAATTGGAGGACTTGCGCAGCCAGTTGCTGCGCCATCCCAACCGCACGCTGCTCGAAGCCAACGAAGCCGTGCAGGCGATGCTGTTCAAGGCGCAAGCCGATCTGAACGAGCTGACGGGCGAAGCCGACCCGGTGGTCCGGCTGATTGACTTTCACAACCCCGCGAACAATCAGTTCCACGCCATCAACCAGTTCCGCATTGACACGCCAGGCTGCGTGAAGGCGTTCATCATTCCGGACATCGTGCTGTTCGTGAATGGCATCCCGCTGGTGGTGGTGGAGTGCAAGAAGGGTTCGGAAACCTGCGCCAATCCGATGCAGGAAGCCTTTGTGCAACTGCAGCGCTACATGCGCCGCCGCAAGGAAACCGAAGCCTCCGGCTTGAAGGAAGGTGAACCTCGGTTGTTTTACAGCAGCCTGATGCTGGTACGCAGCTGCGGGCTGGAAGCCGACTACGGCACCATCACCTCGGGCGAAGAGCATTTTTATGCCTGGAAGACGCTCCACCCTGCCGACGATGCCGCGCTCGAAGGCCTGAATGCCCAGCAGCAGTTGATTGCAGGAATGTTGAACAAGGCCAACCTGCTGCAGATCCTGCGCACCAGCTCGGCGTTCATGGACACCGACGGCGGCCCACGGGTGAAGGTGGTGTGCCGCTATCAGCAATTCCGCGCTGCCAGCAAGATTGTCGAGCGCTTGCGTACGGGCGAAACAGCCACCGAGCGCAGCGGCGTGGTGTGGCACACCCAAGGCTCGGGCAAATCATTGACCATGGTGTTTCTGGCGCGAATGCTGCGTGCCAGCCGTGACCTTGCCGATTACAAGATCGTGCTGGTCAATGACCGGCAAGATCTGGAAGAACAACTGGGCGACACCGCCACGCTGATTGGCGGGCGGGTGAATGTGATCGAAACCCGGTCAGGCCTGCGCCAGCACCTGTCGACCGACAGTTCGGACATCAGCATGGTGATGATCCACAAGTTCCAGGAGCACAAGCAGACGCTGACCAACACCGTGGCGGAAGCGCTGGGCACTTATTTGGCCATGCCTGCGGGCAAGACCTTCGGCGTGGTCAACACGTCGGATCGCATCATCCTGATGATCGACGAAGCCCACCGCACGCAAAGCTCGGACCTGGGCGACAACCTGTTCGAGGCATTTCCCAACGCCACGCGCATTGCCTTTACCGGCACGCCGCTCATCACCGAGCGCCACGGCGAGAAGAAGACCCACAAACGCTTTGGCGAGTACATCGATACCTACCGGCTGATGGATGCGGTGAACGATGGGGCTACGCTGCAGATCCTCTACGAAGGAAAAACGGCTGACAGCGCGTTGAACGAAAAGCACGCTTTCGACGAAGCCTTTGAAGACCTTTTCCGCGACCGCAGCGAAGAAGAGCTGCTGGCCATCAAAAAGAAGTACGGCGCAACGGGCGACATCCTGGAGGCAGAGAACCGTATCAACGCCATTGCGCATGACATGGTGGCGCACTACGTTGACAACATCCTGCCCAACGGCTTCAAGGCGCAGGTGGTGTGCCACTCGAAGCTGGCGTGCATCCGTTATCAGAACGGTATCAAGGCCGCATTGGCAGAGTGCTTGGCCCGTGAGGAGGCCAAAGCCTCGCCGGATAGCGATTTGATTCAGCGTCTGCGTTTTCTTAAGACCGCTGTGGTGGTGTCGTCGGACGGTACCAATGAGGCTGCCTACATCACCCAAGCGCGCAAGGAAGCCCAGCGCATGAACGCGGTAGAGAACTTCTGCCGCAGCTTCGATTTTGAAGACCCCGACAAGGAATACACCGGCATTGCATTTCTGATCGTGTGCGACATGCTGCTCACGGGCTTTGACGCGCCCATCGAGCAGGTGATGTACATCGACAAAAAGCTGCGCGAGCACACCCTGCTCCAAGCCATCGCCCGCACCAACCGCGTGAAGAAGGGTAAGCAACGCGGATACATCGTCGATTACATCGGCCTGGCGAACCACCTGACCGATGCTCTGACCTTGTATGCGGCAAGCGACGAGTTGCAAGAGCTGCACGACGGGATGAAGAACATTGCGTCGGAACTACCGGTGCTGGAAGAGCGTTATCAGCGGTTGCTGCAGCATTTCACGGCGCTCGGCATCAAACAGATTCAGGCCTTCGTGAACGGCGAGTTGCCCAATCTGGACGCCGAGGCCGCCGTGGTGCATGAAGCAGTGAAGGCGCTCAAGGATGAAAAGAAGCGCGCGGACTTTGAGGTGTACCTCAAGAAGTTCTTGATGAGCCTGGACATCATCTTGCCCAACGCCTCCGCACAGCCCTACCGCGTACCCGCGAAGCGCTTCGGCTACATCCTGCAGGTCACCAAGGAGCGCTACAAGGACACCAGCCTTGACCTGGGAAGCGCTGGCGAAAAAGTGAAGGCGCTGATCAATGAGCATCTGGTTAGCCTGGGCATCAATCCCAAGGTTCCGCCGGTCGAACTGCTGGCAGAAGACTTCCTCGACAAGCTAACCGCGCACGCGGGTCAAAACAACGAGGCCAAGGCCAGCGAGATGGAACACGCCATCCGCAAGCACTGCACGGTTCACCACGATGAAGATCCAGCCTTCTACAAGAGCCTGTCGGAAAAGGTCGATGCGCTGATAGAGAAGCACCACGACGAATGGGATCTGCTGGCCGAAAAGCTGGCCGAGCTGCGCAAGGAAGCCATCGTGGGCCGGACCCAAGGTGAGGATGGTATGAGCAAGGAGGCGACGACCTTCTACGAGTACATCGTTCAGCTTGGCTTCGCGAGTGGTTCTGTCAATGATGCAGACAAGCCTGCATTCAAGGCATTGATGGAGACCACTGTGGAAATATTGCAAGAAACCATTGCCAGCATCGATTTCTGGCAAAACCCCGATAAGCAGAAGCGCGTGCGCGGACTGATCAAGACCGAGATCGCCAAGACGGGTATCGAAGAGCTGAAGCTCAATCGTGAGCGCGTGGCCGTCGAGGTAATGAGGCTGGCCAAGAATCGCCACGACGAACTGGTCAATATGGCACGGTCAGAGGGAGCGTGATGCAACTCCGTCAAGTGCGTGATATTGAATACCAGCTGCTGCCTGGCTCAGACCGCCAGACGACAGATATCGTGATTGAGCGCGACGGCATCATCACCGTTCGCCCGCCAAAGCGGATGACCCCTGAACAGGTGGACGAAACCGTTTTGGCCAAGCGGATGTGGATCTACCGCAATCTGGCGGAATGGCGTGATCTCAACGCTACTCGCGTCACACGCGAATGGGTCAGCGGCGAGACGTTTCTCTACTTGGGCAGCTGCTACCGGCTGCAACTGGTGGCCGAGCAAGACGAACCGCTGAAGTTGAAGGATGGCCGGTTCTGCTTGCTGCGTGAAGTTGTCGAGCGTGGTGGCCAGGATGCCGCGCATCAAGTGTTTGAGGCTTTCTACAAATCGAAAGGCCTGCCCCGGATTAAGAAGCGCGTGACGTACTTTGAAGCCAAGGTTGGTGTGACGGCAGGCGACATCGAGATCAAGGATCTTGGCTACCGGTGGGCGTCGTGCACCAAGCGCGGTGATCTGCATTTCCACTGGAAATGCCTCATGGCCCCGTTGACCATCATCGACTACATCATCGTCCACGAGCTCTGCCATTTGCATCACCGAGACCATTCGGACGCGTTCTGGAACGAGGTCGACAAGGTGCTGCCCGATTACCGCGAGCGAAAAGAATGGCTCAGAATTCGTGGTGCGGAACTAGATCTCTGACGCACGATCCGGGCAGTAGTTCGAAAATCTCGAATAACTGCCCGCCAGCCCGCAGCAACCCGCGCCAGTGCTCATAAGCTCGGGAGGCCAGTCGGCACTTGGTAAACCATCCGCCACCATCCAAGTGAAAAAACGGGTCGCGAAAGCGGCCCGTTTTTTTATGTGCGCCCGAAACGAGCTCGCTCCCCTACGCTTTCCTCCGGCAGCGACAGCGCCCTGTCGGGTGATGTTGA